>Ga0307424_1000021_pt1 | contig 62190 bp, 98 predicted proteins | sample SalMarWE160320MG_FD_202157 | JGI IMG/M metagenome (GOLD analysis project Ga0307424, IMG submission 202157) | Salt marsh sediment microbial communities from the Plum Island Ecosystem LTER, Massachusetts, United States - WE1603-20 | ecosystem: Environmental > Aquatic > Marine > Intertidal zone >... | reverse complement strand
AACGCTGCGCTCATCCGCATCGGCATCCGTGATCAGGTCGGCTCGCTCTATGACGGCTCCGAACAGGCGCGGGCGGCGATCGCGGTCTACGGTCAGACGCGCGACAATCTGTTGCGATCGGGGGACTGGTCCTTTGCCCAGGGCATGGTCGCGCTCACGCTGCTCAAATCGGCGCCAAGCGCCTATGTCGGCGCGGCGTCGTGGACACAGGCGGATTATCCCCAGCTCGGCTACAAATTCGAGTACGCCTACCCCGACGACGCGCTTGAAGTTCGCGCGATCCGCCCGACGCCGATTTTCGTGCCCGAGGTCGATCCGAGCCCTTATTCCTTTCAAATAGCCAACGACAACGCTTATACACCGGCCAAGCGCGTGATCCTGACCAATCTGGCTGATGCGATCGGCGTCTACACGCGCCGCGTGACCGATCCAGCGACATGGCCCCCGGACTTTGCAGAGGCGCTGATCGAGACGCTTTCCCGCGCGCTTGCGCCCGATCCGCAGGTGGCGGCTGGCGTTGCTGCCGAGGCGCGCGGCACCGAGCTCAAGGCGCAGATGGAGCAGGGCTGATGACCGGCGGATATGACGTCGCCTCGGTGGTGAACCAATCCCTGGACATGATCGGGTGGCCCGAGCCTGTTGGCGATGTTCAGGACGGCTCGCATGCGGCCAATGTCGCAAACAGAGCCTATCGCCTGTGTCGGCAGCAGCTTCTCCGTGCGGCCCACTGGGATTTTTGTCGCAAGCAGGCGCCGATGACACTTCTGGCCGATGCCACCGGCAACACGGATGGGGTCGGAACTGTCGTTCCATCTCCGTGGTTGTACGAGTACAGCTACCCGACCGACTGCATGAAAATGCGGTTTGTCCCGCAAAATCTCGCCAATCCGTCAGCGGTGGTTCCCAGCGGCAACACCCAGATTCCAAACACGCCACTGGTCGGTGGCCTCGGCGCTTTGCCGCCCGGCATGCGCATCATCCCAACGCGCTTTCTCGTCTCGAGCGATTACAACTACCCGGCGACCGGCGATACGACCGGCGTCCAAGGCGTCAGTCCGCAATCGCGCGTCGTGATCCTGTCCAACGTGCGCGAGGCCCAGGCCGTCTACACTGCCGACATGCTTTACCCGACCGTCTGGGATCCTCTGTTCCGCGGTGCATTTGTCGCCTATCTTGCGGCCGAGATCGCAGTTCCCGTCTGGGCCAAGCGCGATCCAAGCCAGAAGACAGGCATTGCCGCACGCGACCGGCTGATCCCGATCGTCGCCGACAAGCTCTCGATGGCGCGCGCGACCAACGGCAACGAGATTGGTGGCGCTTCGACCGATCTGTCCGTCGACTGGATGAAGGCGCGGCGTACGGCAGGCGTGGGCGCCATGGGCGGATGGGGCAACGGCACCTTCGGGCCATGGGATAGCGGCGCCGGGCTTGGCGTGCTTTGGTTGGGGTGGGACTCTCTCAGCGTTGCCGGCGGCACCACTTTTTAGGAGCGCGGCATGGCTACTCCCGTTCTTCTCCCGGCCCTCACCACAGGCGAAATCTCACCGTCCCTGTTCGGTCGCGTCGACATCGACCGCGAGCGGATTGCTGCCTCGACGATGCGTAATTTCTGGGTCAATTTCACAGGCGGCGCGAGCAGCCGGGCCGGGACGAAGTTCATTGGCTTTTCGAAGCAGACCGGGCGGACCTATCCGCCACGGCTGATTCCGTTCCAGTTCTCGATCAATCAGGGCCTCGAGCTGGAATTCGGCCATGAGTACATGCGCGTCATTTCCAATGGTGGCTTCGTCACTGAGGCGCCGGTTGGTATCGGCGGCGCGACAAATGCAGACCCGTGCGTTTTGACCTTCGGTACGTCCGGCGCTGCGACGGTAACCCCGACGCCTGGCACCGTGACCGGCTCCTATGCCCAAGGCGATCTCGTTTCCCTTGATGGTGGCACCTATTACAGGCCGGCCGTTCTCGAAATACTGACCTGCCAGCTTGCGCAGATATCGCCCAATGCGCGCGGCACCGGATACGCCGTGTCCGATACCGTGACCCTTGGCGGTGGTACCGCGGCAACAGCAGCAGTCGCCACCGTTGCAACCTTGGCCAGCGTGTCGGCGACCGGCAGCATCGTCTTTGTGTCGAACCCTTCCAATGGCGACACAATCACCATGAACGGATCGGCTTTCACCTTCCGAACCCTCCCAACACTGACGACTGAAATCCAGATCGGCGCGTCGCTTTCGGCAACGCTCGGCAATGCTGTCACCGTTCTCAATGCCTCAACCGATGCCAATGTTAACGTAGCGACTTATTCCAATGACGCGCTGACGCTTTTTATCGTCTACGACACGCCCGGCACGGGTGGAAACGCCTACACTTTGGCCGCGGGTGTGGCGACGCCTTCAGGTGCAAATCTCACGGGCGGCACCGCGACTGGAATCGGGACGCTGACCGTGACAACGGCTGGCAACTATTCGGTCGTGCCGGTCGGGGGCGCAATGACCCAATCGGCAACCTCCGGCGGCGGAACAGGTGCCAGCTTCCAGAGCGCGATCTTCGCCCCCTTGACCGCCTCCGTCAGCAACCCTGGCGCCTATACGGCAACTCCGACCAACCCGGTTGCGCAGTTGTCGACGGACGGGGACGGTCTCGGCGCGACATTTGCGATGACATGGAGCGCAGTTTCGCCATTTTCCAATGGCGACTGGGTCTATGTGCAAAACGTCGAGGGCATGACCGAGATCAATGGCAATACCTACGTCGTTGCGGGCGCGACGGCGACCACGATCAACCTGACCGACGTCTATGGCAACGCAGTGGACGCGACCGGATATGGCGCCTACACAACTGGCGGAACGGTTTCGCGTATCTACACACTCGCAACACCCTATCAGGAAGAAGACATTGCGTGGCTGAAGTTCACGCAGTCGGCCGACGTGATGACGCTGTGCTGTGTCAACCAGGTGACGGGCGTCGAATATCAGCCGAAGGATTTGGCCAGAAACAGCAACACCAATTGGTCCTTTTCCGACGTGGTCGCGGGCGCAACAATTCTGCCGCCATCTTCGCCAGCCGCAAGCATCGTCGGCGGCGGAGGCGGCAGCACATATTACGCCTATGCGATCACGGCAGTTTCGGCCCTAAACGGTTCGGAAAGCATTGCATCCGCGCGCGCCACGGCGGTCGGCGCCTCGATGGTCACTGTCGGAAACGTGCAGGCCAATGTTACATGGTCGCCGGTCGACAACACCCTTCAGTACAACATCTACAAGGCCGCCTTGAGCGAGCAGTCAGACGTTCCTGTCGGCTCTCTGCTTGGCTACTGCGGAACGTCTTTCGGAACGAAATTCACCGACGCCAACATCACTCCGGATTTCACGACCGTTGCGCCGACCTTCAAGAACCCCTTTGCGCGCGGTCAAGTGGTTCTTATCAACATCACCTATGGCGGATCGGGATATGCGCAGGCTTCGACGACTGCCACGCTTGTTTCAGGCACGGGCACTGGTGTTGTCCTTACGCCCGTCGTGCAGGGCGGCGCAGTGACAGCTATTATTGTCGAAAACGGGGGCTCCGGCTATGTCGACGGCGACATGGTTTCCATCTCCGGCGCGGGGGCGGGCGCGACCGCAGTTGCGACGATCGGCGCCAACACCGGCACATATCCATCGGTCCCCAGCTATTTCCAGCAGCGGCGCGCTTTTGGAAACTCGCTCAACAATCCCGATACCTACTGGATGTCCAAGAGCGCGGGCGAATACACCAATTTCGACATCCGCATTCCGACGATCAACACGGATGCGATCACTGGCTCGCCGTGGTCGGTGCAGGTCAACGGTATCCAGTGGATGGTGCAGACCGCCGGTGGCCTTCTGGTGCTGACCGGGCATTCCGCGTGGCTTCTGGTCGGGCAGGGCAGCTTTGCGACCAACGTGCAGGCGATCTCGCCTTCGAACCAGGCCGCCAACCCGCAGCCCTTCACCGGGGCGTCGCCAACGGTGCCCCCGATTCCGATCCTGTTCGATATCCTTTATGTGACGGCCAAGGGCAGCTATGTCTATCAGCTCCCATACCAAGGCTACGCCTTTTCCGAGCCGATTGATCTGACCCAATACGCCTCGCACCTGTTCACCGGCTATGTGCTCGAGGAATGGGCGTGGTGCGAGCAGCCCTTCAAGCTGATCTGGGCTGTTCGAAACGACGGCACGCTGCTCAGCCTGTCCTACCTGAAGGCCGAGCAAGTCATGGGATGGGCCCGGCACGATACCGATGGTTATTTCGAAAGCTGTGCCCAGGTTACGGAGCCGCCCGTCGATGCGCTCTATGTAGCGACGAAGCGGTTTCCCGGCGCGCACGAAGCCTACATGATCGAGCGCATGGATGATCGCATCTGGCCGTCTGTCGAGGATTGCTGGTGCGTCGATTGCGGGCTGAGGTTGCCGCAGCCAACACCGAACGGAACCCTGTCCGCCAGCAGTGCGACGGGCCTGGGCGCAATCACCGGAGTGACCGATCTTGTCGGCGGCGCGGGCTATTCGTCAGCGACGACTGCCACGATCACCGACGAAGCGCTTGATGCAGATCAACAGCCGATCGGTTCGGGCGCGACAGCCGCTGTCACCGTGGTCGGCGGCGTCATCACGGCGGTCAACATCACGGCGCCGGGCGCCGGGTACATCTATCCCAAACTCACGATCATCGATCCGCAGGCACCGGCTGGCGGCCCGGCGTCGTCGGCATCGGCGCATCTGACTCTCGACAATTCGGCCACCTTCACTTCGAATGCCAGCGTTTTTGCCGTCGGCGATATCGGTTCCGTGATCCGCATGGGCGGTGGCGTTGCGACTATCACCGCACGCACAAGCGCAACGGAGGTGACGGCCAATATCACGACGCCGATCACCGATATCCGGCCAAATTCTGGGGGCGAAGTGCGCACTCAGGAAGCTGGCGAATGGACGATGACCGCGCCGACGATGTCGGTTTCTGGGCTTTTGCATCTTGCCGGTGCAACCGTAACCGGACTTGCCGACGGTCGCGTGGTTTCGGATCTGACCGTGGACGCCGTCGGCGCGGTCACGCTTCCGTTCGGCGCCTCCGCCGTGACGCTCGGTCTCGGGTTTCAGGCGCAGCTTCAGGCGGTTCCGATAGATGTCGGCTCGCCGACAGTGCAGGCGCAGCGCAAAAAGATCGCCGCAGCAAGTGCTCTGGTCGATGCCTCGCGTTCGGTGCGCATCGGCGCGAATCAGCCCGACGGCTCGAAATTCCGGCCTCCCCAGATCGCTCCCGAATGGTCCAGCATGACGGACATTCCCGATGCCGACTTGCCGGGCGCCAAAGCAACCTACAACAGCAGCACCGTACCGCTCGGCTCCGGATGGGTGCGCACGACATTGAGCGGCGGTTGGGGAAAACTCGGTCAGGTCGCCGTTGAGCAGAACGATCCATTGCCGATGAATGTGATTGCTCTGGTTCCAGAAATTCTCGCTGGTGACACCCCGTCGCAGACTGCGGGCAAAGACCAATGACGCGCCTCGAAGAACGTCCGGGAAAACTCTGGCATGTAGGGCAAATGGCAAGGCGGCTGCGACATAGCCACGCCGTTCTTTTGTCCGGCGCCGGTCTGAGCGTGCATCAGTCCTTGCGCTTTGCCTTCAACCAGTCTTTGTTGACCTCAGCCTTTTTCGTTGACGAAAAACTTGCGGCGCTTGTCGGTATTTCGGGGACGTTGCTCGATTCGGAGGGTACTGTCTGGCTCGCCCTCGATCAGGAGATTTCGGATGCGCATCCGATGATTGTGGCGCGGGCCGCGCTGCGTTTTGTCGACCACGCGCTGCAATTGCGCCGAAGCCTTGTAACCAATATGATCGAGGCCGACCGAAAGTCGGTGGCGTTCGCCTATTTTCTCGGCTTTTCGGTCGCCGGACGTGTCGAAGCCAATGGCCTCAGCATGGTCCGCATGAGCAAAAGCGCGCCGGCACGGAGGGTGGCATAATGGGATTTGATCCGGTCACGATGCTCATGGTAGGCGCCACTGCTTTCAAGGCGATCGGCCAGATCGGTTCGGGCATGTATTCGGCCCAGGTCGCCGAGAACAACAAGACGATTTCCCTGCAAAACCGTGACTACGCGCTCAAGGCCGGCGCTGCGAAAGCCGGCGATCAGAGCATCAAGAATGCCCAACGCGAGGCCAAGATCAAGACAGGCTTTGCCGCCAACAACATCGTGGCCAATACCGGCTCGGCGGTCGATGTTCAGGCCAGCCAGAAAGCCGTTGACGCGCTTGACGTCGAACGCATCCTGCAGGACGCCGGATTGACGGCCTACGGCTACGAGACGCAGGCGACCAACTATCAGGCGCAGGCCGATCAGGATCGCTCTGGCGCGATCTGGGGCGCGGCGGGCACGCTGCTCGAAGGCGCATCGCAGTTTGCACCCACTTCCTGGGGAAAGACCACACCGACAAGTCGGCCGCTCAATCTTCTGGCCGGTGAATAACAAGGGGGATCGAGATGGCGCAGGTTCCCTATGATCCGGTGCAGGATGTCGGCCCACGCCCGGCGGCGCCGTCGAGCTATTTCAGTGTGCAGCCGACCGCATTCGAGGGCATGCAGCAGTTCGGCGCGTCGCTGGCAAAGACCTCCGATTTCTTCGATCAGGCTGCGATCGATGACGCCTATAACAAGCTCCAGCAGCACGGAACCGGCCTTCAGTACGGATCGAGCGAGCCAGGCGGCGCGCCCGGATACATGGGATTGCAGGGCCGTGCCGCGCTCGATGCGCGTCCACAGGTCGAAACCTCGATCGACGATTACATCACCAGCCTGACTGACGAACTGCATTCGCCGACAGCAAAGCGCGCCTTCACCCAGCGCGCCCAGGCTTACCGGGCCGGATTCTTCAACCAGGTCGGCGCGCATTCGCAGTCGGAGGCGACAACCTGGTACGGGCAGGTCAATGACGCGACGATCTCGAACCAGTTGAGCGTGCTTGCGACCAATACAAGCTTCGATCCCAGCACGTTCGCATCCGCCACGGAGAACATGATCCAGGCGTATGTGAAAAAGGCGCAGTTGCAGGGCGCCGTTCCCGGCGATGAGCTTTATACCGCAGCCGTGCAGACGGCCAAGCAGCAGGCGCTTACCGAGCAGATCAATGCCATTGCGACGGTTAATCCATCGCTTGCGCTGGACGTTCTTTCTGCCAACAAAGCGACTGCCGGCACCAACTACGACAACCTCTACAATGCCCTGCGCGACAAGGCGGATAGCAAAATCGCCCAGCAGGTTGGCGACATTGCTTTGGGCGATGCCAACAGCACCTATGCCGCCTCCTATGCCAATCCGGCGCAACCCGTGTTCACTCAAGCGGCGACATCGGTCCCCGGTGGCATGTCGGCGTCCGGGCTGGCGCGCACCGTTCAGATCGAAAGCGGCGGCGATCCGACTGCGGCAAATGCCAGCGATCACGTTGGCCTCGGTCAGTTCTCTCAATCGACCGCCAAGGAAGTCGGCATTACCGATCGGACCAATCCGGAACAGTCGATCTATGGCATCGCTGCCTATGCGGCAAAGAACGCGCGCACTCTCGGCGCGGTTCTTGGTCGAGCGCCAACAGATGCGGAACTCTATCTCGCTCACCAGCAAGGTCCCGGTGGTGCGAAAAAGCTCCTGATGTTCCCCGATGCCCGAGCAATCGATCTTCTCGGGGAAAGTGCAGTTCTCGGCAATTTGCCGTCATCCCTTCGCGACCAAGCGATCAACTGGACGGCTCGGCAATTCACCGAATACTGGACGCACAAATTCGAGGGCACGACGCCGGCAGACATCAATTTGCAGCCGACAGCGCCAACTCCGGAAGTGACGCCTGCGCCAATCGGCGGCATGAGCGTACCGGCCGGGGGCATTCCGGCGTCCGTTCCGCCTATGTCGGATACAGGCCCAGAGGTGCCAGAAGCCGCACCGACATTTACGGAAGGCGCCGCGACCGATCAGAACGCACCAACCGGTCGATACGAGCCGACCGATCAGTCGCCGAAGGCGCTTGCCTATCAGCGCATCCTCGACGACACGACCCTTACGCCGGAACAGCGCCAGAAGGCGCTCGCCTACGTCAACCAGCAGGTCGCGGCCCAACAGATCGCCGACGACGCAAATGCAACGGCGCGCAAGAAGGCCAGCGATACGGCGGCGGAAAGCTACGCCCAGATGATGCTGTCGCCGGGCGCTGATTTTCAGAAGATCGCTGCGGCGGTGCGTGAAGACCCGCGCCTCGAATGGAACACAAAGCTTTCGCTCACAAACGCCATGCAGGCCGATGCGACAACATCCCTGACCGGCGCGACGCTGGCCTATGGTCCGGCTTTCTACACGACGCTCAAGCAGATCACGGCACCGGCCGGCGACCCGTCGCGTCTTGCCGATCCCGATGCGATCTGGGCGCGTATCGGGACCGGGCTGACCCTTTCCGGCGCGCAGTCGCTGGTTTCGATCCTTGGACAGAGCCAGCGTAATGCCAATGACGCAGCCACAAACACGACGCTTTCGTCTCTCCTGACCTACGCGCACAACAAGCTCAGCTACAACGGCGAGCTTTTGATTCCAGGCGTTCCGCAATCGATCGCGCACGATCCCGAAGGCGAGATGATCTACAATCGCGACTTCGTGCCGAAATTCATGGCCGCCTATGACGAGCACCTGAAGAAGGGCGGAAGCCCGTGGGACTTCCTGACAAACGAGACAGTCGACAAACTAGCCAATGGGCTACGTGACCCGCGCGAACTGGCTCGGGCAAAACTCGCTGCGTCCGTTCAGACCGGCGGCGCGCTCGATATCACTACGACGGCGCCGGAAGGTGTCGATCAGAAGACCTGGCAAGCGGTTCTTGCCGCACCCCCCTTCACCGATCAGGGAAATTGGACGCCGGAGATGTGGAGTGGCGCCATCAGCGCGCTACAGGCTGATCCGTCTCCGGAGAACATCGCAGCCTTCAACGACTATTTCGGGCCGGCCGGCTATGATGCGCAGCGCATCCTCGATATTCTCGGCGGCAAAACATCGGCCATGAAGTCCGAATTTGTGCCGGCAAATCCAGCGGCCGCAATTCCGCTTCTCGGGTCAATCATCAATGCCATTCCCGGACAGGGAGCGCGTGTTGAAGCGCGATCGAACGTCGTTGCGCCAGGTGCTCCGTAATGGCCGATCCCTTCGCCAATCCGAACGAAAATCCGTTCTCGATCTTTGGGCCGAAACCGACCAGCGTTGCCACTCAGCCGCTCACCATGCAGCCTGTGACCGCAACACCGGCAACGCCGGCAAATGACAATCCGTTTGCCGCTTTCGGCCCGCAGCCAACGCGCGCGCCAGAAACTTCGGAGGCAGGTGCATTTCTGCACGGCGCCGAGCGAAGCGCAATCCCCGCACTTGCCAGTCTTGCGACAGCCGGAGCCGTCGCAGAGCTAGGTGGAGTGGGGGGATTCGCGGTCGGCGGTCCGGTCGGCGCGGCCATTGGTGGCGTTGCGGGCGGTCTGATCGGCGGCATTGGCGGTCAGATTGCCGTCGACGCAGCTCAGACGTGGGCGCTCAGTCAGCTTCCAGAAGATTGGCAGGATGCACTCGGCCAGTCCGAAAAGCAGCGACGGGCAGAGGAAATCCTGCATCCAAATGCCTCTTTCCTCGGCGGTCTGGTTCCTTTCGCCCTGACCATGAGCCCGCGCATCGTCGCTGGAGCGCTTCCGCAAAACGCAACCGCGCTGCAGCGCATCATGGCCAATCCGGCGACATCCCGCGTTTTCAGTGGCGCCCTGATGGGTGGCATGGAACTCGGCAACGAGGCGATGTCCGGTCAATCTCCGGATTGGACGCGCATCGGCGTTTCGACGGCCTTCGGCGTTGTGTTCACACGCCCGAATGTTGTCGGTTCAAAGCTCACTGTCGGGGGCGCCCGTGCGGTCCAGGGTGTCGGCATGCGTGCCCGCGCACCCGAGCCGACGGTTGCCCAGGCCGGCGACGCCAAGGTCATGGGGCCCGGCGTTACCGAAAGCGTCTATGCCGGCACGCACGAGATGGCGCCGGAAGCCGCCATGACGGCACAGCAGGCTGCGCGCAATGAAGCCGCTATTGCCGCGCCGGACCTCAATGCCGTGGTGCGCCGTATCGAGCCCGAACTGTTCACGCGCTACGACGAACTCGGAAACCAGATTTCCGACATTCGCGCGCGCCTGTCTCGCCTTGCGGCTCCAACGGACGAAGACCTCGCCATGCTGACAACGGCACGCGACGCTGCGCAGCAACGCCTCGATACGGTTGTCGAAGCACAAAAGGGATATGCCGGCGGTCCGGAAGCGCGTCGCCTGCGCGCCGAGGTGCGCGACTACGAGCGCCAGATCGCCAACACGCAGGCGCAGCGCGAGGCGTTCGCAGTTGGTCAGGGCACCGAAACTCCTGAAATGGTTGCGCTTCGCCAGCAACTCCAGGCGCTCGACTATGCGCGCCGCGACATGGCGCCGGAAGTCTCGGCCGCCTATCGCCGGGCCGCTGAGGGCACTGGCGCCGAGATGATCGAGCCGGTTTCACGTGAAACCGTGCCGGAAGGTCCGAGGCTGATCGAGGCGCCGGACATTGCGGCCGATTCCGCGGCGATCATGGAACAGGTGACGCGTGAGATGATCGCGGCCGGGCGTCCGACGGCGGAAGCCGAAGCCTTGGGCCAGTTGCTCGCACATCGCTACGTGACCCGCGCGCAACGTCTTGGCGGCAATGTCAGCCCGCTCGGCCTTTATCAGCGCGAGGGACCGTACATTCGCCGAGGCGACGTCGTTTCCCGGCGCGCTCCGCTGATGCCGACCGAGGCGCGCCCGGAGATCGGGCCGCGTCCTGAGGAGGCGCCGGCGCCCGTGGTCGAGGGACAGGCCGCAACAGCGCCCCAGGCCGCATGGGATCAGATTGCCGCGCACCGGCTTGCGCGAACGGAAGGCCAATATCCCGGCTCCTACAATGCAACAACGACGCGCGGCGGCGCGCCGTTGCGCAAGACGGCTGGCCAGAAGTGGGAAATCGGCAACGTCGTCGACGTCGGCTTTGTCAAAAACCTGATGATCGTAAGCCGCAACGAAGACGGCTCATTCGTTCTCATGTCGCGACCGAACGCCGTGGGCGTCAGCAAGAGATACGAGGCCGCACCACATCAGGGCTTGACGCGAACCGGTGAAGCTTCATTCGAGGCGCCGGCGGTTGAAGCTGCCCCTGCGGCTGTTGTGGCGCCGGCCGAGCCTCCGCAAGCCGCGCCGGAAACCGCAGCTCCTCAGCCCGCGCCGCGCGTCGCCGTCACTGGCATCGAATCCATCGACCCGAACACCATCGCGGTCGACGCCAAGCGCTTTCAGTTCAAGGGCGGCGGCGACGAGGCGGGCGTTACCGACCGGCTGGCCGGCGTCAAGGAATGGAGCCCGCTTCTGGGCGGCATCAGCGTTGTCTACCGCGATTCCACCGGCAAGAACTGGATTGCCGACGGACATCAGCGCGTCGGGCTGGCCAAGCGTCTCATGGCCGAAGGGCACCCGCCAATCCGCATGAACGCCCAGGTGATCGACGCCAAGAATGGTTTCAGTGTTTCCGATGCGCGCGCCATCGCGGCGGCCAAAAACATCGCCGAAGGCACCGGCACCGCAGTCGATGCGGCCAAGGTGCTGCGCGAGGCGCGGGAAGGTGGCGTCGATCTGCCTCCGCTGCCGCCGCGGTCCACGCTGGTCCGAGACGGGCGCGCGCTGGCCGAACTGTCCCCGGAAGCCTTCGGCATGGCTGTCAACGAAGTCGTGCCGGTTCAACAGGCTGCAATCGTCGGTCGTCTTGTCACCGATCCCGCGCAGCAGCTTGAGGCCATGCGGCTTCTGGCCGGCGTGAAGCCGGAAAATCTCATCCAAGCCGAGATGGTCGTGCGCGACATGCTGGCGTCCGGCACGGAAATGGCGACGCAGGGCACGCTTTTCGGCGAGGAAACCTTCGCCAATTCCATCGTGCGCGAGCGCGCGAAAATCGCCGACGCGGCGATGAAGCTTTTGCGCAAGGATCGTGCTACATTCCGCACCCTGATCGATGAAGCCCAGCGCATCGAAGGGACCGGATCGAACGTTCTCGACCAAGTCTCGAACGAACAAAGGCTGTCAACCGATGAAAAAGCCGTCGACCTCCTCAAGCTCCTCGCGTTCCGCGCCGGCCCGGTCAGCGACGCGCTCAGCGAAATCGCCCGCGACCTCAAGTCCGGAAACGCCAAAATCGGCGATGCCGCCCAGCGCTTTCTCCGGGCTATCCGGGGAGAAATTGAAGCGGGCGTGGAACAGCGGGCTCTTGCTGGCGAGCCTCAGCCTCGCGCAGCAGGAACAGGCGAAGACGCAGCCGCCGCAGGCGTAGATCGCGAGCTTTTCCAGCGCCCGCAGAAAAGCCTGAGCGATATTGAAACGCTTGCGGGCGAGCGCGGGATCGATCTGGCGGCGTCGGAATCTCCAGAACGCATCACTCTTTCCAAAATTGTTGTGCCGGATGGCGAGCGGGATAGGGGTTTCGGCACGGCCATTATGCAGGAACTGACCGATTACGCAGATCAGGTCGGCAAGCAAATTGCGCTGACTCCGTCGAAAGATTTTGGAGGGTCGACCGCACGGCTAAAAGGGTTCTATCAGCGCTTTGGTTTTGTAGAAAACAAAGGAAAAAACAAGGATTTCGGGACGCGAGAAACATTTATTCGCGAGCCCACGCGCGATCTTTTCCAGCCCGCGCCACCTCCCGAAACCCCGGAATTCAAGCGCTGGTTTGGCGACAGCAAGGTCGTCGACGCCGAGGGCAAGCCGCTGGTCGTGTATCACGGGACAAGCGCGCCGAAATTCTCACGTTTCAAAACGGGTGAAGACGGCTCATTTTTCACCGAAAACCCAAAAGTGGCAGAGGAGTTCGGCTATCGGCTTGAGCCTGTCTACTTGAGCCTCAAAAACCCGCTTGTTGAGGATGTGAAAGGTCAGTCCGGCAAGGTGCTTTTTGATTTAATCGACCGCGCCAAAGCGGAGGGATTCGACGGTGTTATTGCTCGCAATGTGACCGAGGGTGAGGGAATTCCGCCGCATGATCAGATGGTTGCCTTCGAGCCCACCCAGATCAAATCCGTCAACAATCGCGGCACCTTCGATCCCAATGATCCGCGCATTCTGATGCAAGAAAAGCGCGGTGCCATCCGCCTCGCCGAAGGTCAGCGCCCCACCATTCGGCTTTTCGAAAAGGCCGACGCCTCGACCATGCTGCACGAAACCGGGCACCAGTGGCTTGAAGAGCTTCTGACCGACGCGACCGCGCAAGGCGTCATGCCATCCGTGATCGAAGACGCCGGCATTGTCCGCAAGGCACTCGGCATGAAAGCCGAACAGGCGCAGCCGACGCGCGCGCAGCACGAGAAATTCGCCCGCTGGACCGAGCAGTATTTCCGCGAAGGTGTCGCGCCGAGTGCGGCACTTGGTCGCGTGTTCGAACAGTTCAAGCGCTGGCTGCTCAACATCTACCAGTCGCTCAAAGGCTTGGGCACGCCGATCAATGACGACATTCGGGGAGTCCTCGACCGGATGATCGAACTCGAACCGCGCCGGGGCGTCGTCGCCGCCGAACGCGAAGCGCCGTCCGGCATTGTCGATATGCACGAGACCGAGGCGCGCACCGTGCGGCCGGCAGAGGCCGAGGCTGCTCTCGACCGCATTGAGGCCGAACGCGACACCATGATTTCGCGCGAACCGCAGGAGGTTCAGAATGAACTTGCAGCAGCAGTTGCCAGAGCAGACGCCGAACTCGGCCCCGCCATCGTTGCAGGAGAGGGCGAGCCAGGCGCAGCGGGAGGCCCAGAGATGGGCACTCGTGGCGTCGAACCCGGAACTCAGCTCGAGGGCAGCGGCGGCGGCGTCCCGGCTCGCCCGGTCGTCGGCGGCGGCGCTGAGGGCGGCCGAGAAGGCGCTGGCGTGGCAGGAGGGGACGTCGGAGGAGGATCAGGCGCAGCCGGACTACGGACAGAGCGACCCAGCACTTCTGACCCTTCTGGGGCTCTCGCCCCCCGACCTACCGATCTCTTCGGTCGCCCCGAAAGCCCCTTCGTCGATAAGGCCGGAAACATCCGGGTCGAAAATCTCACCGACGACGTCGATGTAGCACAGGCGATCCGCGACGCGGCCCGCGAAAACAACGACTTCATCGGCGATCGCCGCGGCGTTGTGACGGACGGCCAGGTCGAGATGCTGGCCGAGGCGCTGGGCATGGACGTGGCGCAACTCAACCGCCGCAAGATCGGGGATGCCTTCAATGCCGAACAGGTCTGGGCGGCCCGTAGCCTGCTGGTGCGCTCGGCTGAAGACGTTGTTGCACGCATGCGAGACGCCCGGGCCAACCCGCAATCCGACGAGGCGATCATTGCCTATGCCGAGGCCAAGGCCCGGCACCAGATGATCCAGGGTCAGGTTTCCGGCATCACTGCCGAGGCCGGTCGCGCGCTCCGCGCTTTCCGGGCGATGAAGATGTCGCCAGAAGCCCAGCAGGCCGACATGTTCCTGCGCAAGGCGACCGGTCGGACGCTGTTCCAGTTGCGCGAGGAAGTTGCTCTCGGCGCCACGCTTGACACGCCGCACTCGGTTTCGCGCTTCGTTGCCGATTCCCAGAAGCCGAATTTCGGCGACATGATCCTCGAATACTGGATCAACGCCCTCCTGTCAGGCATCAAAACCCATATGACCAACACGGTCGGCAACACCATCAACTCCTTCCTGAAGATGGGACCCGATACCGCCATGGCCGCACTGATCGGATCGATGCGGCGCGCACAAGGGCGCGAGGGACAAACTGTCAAATTCGGCGAAGTCGCCGCGCAGTTCCGTGCCTTGAAGGAGTCGGCTGGCCCCGCCACCACGGCGGCCGTTGAGGGCTTCCGCCGCGAATCAAACGTCGTCTTGCCCAACCAGGTGCAGAGCGAGCTTCCCTATCAGCCGATGGGCGTTGATGTTGTCGCAGGCGGTGCCTTCAACCCGAATGCAACCATGGCCGACGCGGCGCGCGAGGCGGCAACAATCTGGCAGAGCATCGCTGACGGAATTCGCGGGATCGGCAAACTCATCGCAACCGGTGGCGACGCATCGGCGCCGGCCATCCACACGCGCACGATGCCGGGACGCGCCATCCCTGACATTGCCATTCGCGGCACAACCGTCCTGCCGCTCGGTCAGATGCTTCGCGTTTCGACACGCATGCTCGCGGCCGAAGACAGCCTTTTCCGCGTCTCCAACTACATGACCGACATTGCGGCCCAAGCCTATCGGCAGGCGGCCGAGGAAGGACTTGTGGGGGGGGCGCTGACGCGGCGCATGGTCGACCTCACGCAAAACCCGACGCCCGACATGATGGCCACTGCCCGACTGACTGCCGCCGAGCAGTTGCTTCAAAGCCGCCGCAGCGCCTTCGTGACCCAGATTGCCAAGCTTGCCAATACCAACATCATGGGCTTCCGCTGGCTTCGGCTTGTGATGCCCTTTATCACCACCCCGGCCAATATTCTTGAGCAGGCAGTCGTGCAGCGCTCCCCGCTCGGTTTCCTGTCGCCGGAGCTGCGTGCCGACCTCTTGGGCAAGAACGGCACGATTGCCCAGGATCAGGCTCAGGCCCGCATGGTTGTCGGCACCGCTCTGATGACGGCGTTTTCCGGCATGGCTATGGCGGGGTATGCGTCCGGCGCCGGACCGAAGGATCCCAAAGAGGCTTCGTTGTGGCGCATGGCCGGCAATCAGGCGCATAGCGTTCGCATTGGCGACACATGGTATCAGATCAATCAGCTCGGGCCGGCCGGTATGCTGGCGTCGATGGCGGCGGACCTTGTCGACGTCGGCTGGGCGCTCGAAGAGGGCGACGCCTCTCGCGCCGGCGGCCAGTTGATCCAGGCGATTTCCTCAAGCTTCCTTGACGCCACCTTCATGACTGGACCGTCGCAGCTTCTTGAGGCGGTGCAGGATCCCGACCGGTACGGCGGCTATTGGGTCCAGAGCTTTGCGTCATCCTTCATGCCCTATTCCGGAATCATGGGGCAAAGCGCCCGCGCGATCGATCCCTATTCGCGCCAGGTGCGCAGCACACTCGATGCCTTGCAATCCAAGGTGCCGGGCCTGTCGCAGCAGCTTTATCCGCGTCGCGACATCTGGGGGCAGCCGCTTCCGGCGCGCGGTGCGCTTGGCGGCTCTCTGATTTCCAGCGTCTACATGACCGAGATCAGCAAGGATCCCGTCAATCAGGCGATGGCGGCGGCCGGCTATTGGCCTGGACAGCCGCAGCGGCGCATTCGTGGCGTCGAACTGAGCGACGATCAGTACGACGAATACACGACCATGGCCGGCCGTATGGCCAAGCAGCGCCTCGACACCATCGTCAATTCGTCGGCCTTCAATTCGTGGCCCCCGGCGGTCAAGCGCGACGTGATCCAGGAGACGATCGGGCAGTCCCGCGAAGTCGCGCGCGGCATGATGCTGGCAAAATACCCAGAAATCGTCTCCCAATCCGTACAGGCCAAGACCGAAGGATATGCAAACTACCTCAAAATGGAGTAAAGCATTGTCAATCGCGCGCCTTTTGGTGCTCAACCGTCAGGAGACCTTCTATGCGTCGTCTTTCCCTTCCCGTCATCGCCATCTTCATTTCCTTGCTCGCGTTGCCCGCGCTCGCGCAGGAAACCATCGTTCACGTGCCGGTCGGCAACTGGATCGATCAGGTGCAGCCCTACATCATCGACGTGCTCAGCGCCGTCGCCGTCGCGATCATCGGCTTTGTGGTGTCGCGGCTGCCGCCGGCGATCAAGGTGTTTGTGAACAAGGCGATGATCGATCAGGTCGAGCAGCTTCTGTTCCAGGCCGTCAGCTACGGCATCAATGCCGTCGCCGGCGCGCAGAAGGGCAAGACACTCGACGTCGACACCGGGAACGCCGTCGTCGCCCAGGCCGCACAATATGCGATTGATCATGGCCCCGAAAAGCTCATTGCGTGGATGGGGGGCCCGGACGCGATCGTGCAGAAGATCATCGCGCGCCTCGATCTCGAAGCGGAGGCTCATGCCGCTGATGGCGCCGCACCACTTGCCGCGCCCACTCCTACCCCGGCACCTGCTCCCTTGGCTCAAGGTTAGCTCGAACGGCAGGAGGCCCGAATGTTCGGGAATTTCAAAGCCTGTCTGGCCGCCACGCTGATCGAGGAAGGCGGCTATTCAAACTCAAAGCATGATCCCGGTGGCGCGACGATGAAGGGCATCATCCAGCGCGTCTATGACGCATGGCGGTCCCTTCGCGGGCTGCCGACGCGCGACGTGCGCCAGATCACCGATGTTGAGCTCGAAGCCATCTATCGAACCCAATACTGGAATCCGGTTCACGGCGACGATCTGCCGGTCGGCCTCGACCTGTCGGTCTGGGATGGCGGCGTCAATTCCGGCCCCGGTCGTAGCATCAAATGGCTGCAGGGTGCGCTCGGCAATATGCCTGTTGACGGCGGTTACGGCCAGATCACGGCGGCCGGCGTGGCTGCGCTCAAGACCAGAGACGCCGTGATCGTCACAATCAAAGGCGTCAACTCCCGGCGTCAGAGCTTTGTCGAGGCCCTGACGAATTTCATCTATTTCGGCAAAGGGTGGACCGCCCGCATCACGCGCATCGAGGCGAAGTCGCTGGCCATGGTCATGACAAGCGCCGAGATCATCGCCGAGCAGAAGAAGGCCGAGACGAATGTCACTGCGACCAAGCGCCAAACCGGCACTGGCGGCGTGGTCACGGCTGGCGCAGCGACACAGGCGGACTGGGGCGCACTCATCGGCAACCCGGTGTTCTGGGTTGGTGTGGCCGCCGTCGGCATTGTTGCCGTTTTCATGGTCTATCGCGGATCGATGCAGAGCGCCCGCGCAAAGGCGCTGGCATCGGCAGCGGTCGATGTCGCCAAGCAGCCGCGGCTTGTGGCGGGATAGGAGTTCCGGATGGCCAAGAGCAAGATTGCCAAAGGTCACATCTTCCAATGGAAGGGTCACGAAGCGCGGGTGATGGCTGTTGCCGATGGCTATGCGATGTGCCGGCGCCCCGGCTGTATGCCCTTTGTGATCACCGTCAGAGAAGTCGAAAATTCCGGATAGGATTTTCCCATGAACTGGCTCGGCCTCCTGCTGTCGTTGATGAAAGGAACGAAGTTCTATGCGTACCTAGCGGTGGCCGGCTTGGTCGCGGTTGTCGTTGCATTCTTCAAGGGCGAAAGCGTCGGGCGAGCGGCCGTGGAGGCCAAGCAGGCTGCCAAGGAACGGCACGATGTTGATGCGGTCAATCGTGCTCGAGCAAAGGCCCGAGCCATGACCGACGAGGAACTGAAAAAGGCGCTGGAAAAATGGACCATAAAAGACTGATCGTCGCCATGGTCGCTCTATTGTCTCTGGCCGGATGCGCCTCGATCGGCAATCTGTGCTCCGCCGGCCCCGGCTATCTCCGCAAAGGCGACCATTTGACCAGGCCGACCGCCGAGTGGTTTTTGACGATCAATGACGCTGGCGCCGACGTCTGCGGCTGGAAAACTCCCGACAAAGCGAAAGGATGAGCAGATGCCGATAACTGTTGATCCCGGACTTGCCCTCATTATCGTCGCCCTGATCCAGGCCGTCAGCATCTATTTTCAGCACAAGAACCTGAAGGCGACAGAGAAAGTGCAGGGTGAAGTCACGGCCGTGCAGGGTGAAGTCACGGCCGTGCAGGGCGAAGTCAAGGTGGTTCGGACACAGACCAACCACATGCACGACGTCATAGTCGCGGCGAAGGAAAAGGTTGCCTTTGCCGCAGGTCAAAGTGATGCGCGCGAAGAGAATGCCAAAAACGAAGGTATGTCATGACTGCGGATCAGGACAGAGCACTGTTGGCGCGCGTCGATGAGCGGACGAAGCTAACGGCCTTGGATATCGCCGACATAAAACTGGCGATCAACAAAATGGAGGCAAATATGTCCGGAAATTATGTCTCGAAAGCCGAATTTGCGCCAATCCGATCTGTTGTAACGGGGTTTGTCGGCGTCGTTTTGCTGGCATTCATCGGCCTTATAATTTCTGTAACCATAGGAGCTCCAAAATGAGCGATCTCAAGAAAACCCCCGAAAGTGTGGTGCGGGCCGGAAGTCGGCTTGTTCGGTTGCGTCGTCTTGCTGCCGACCTCGAATCCGAGATCGACGCATCATTACCAGATATCCGCGCCGCGATTGCCGAAGTCACGGACAAAAAGAACGGCTACGGTGCCAAGCAAACCCAGGCTGGCGAGACGCTGGCTCTTTTGCGTTCCGCACAGACCGCGCCTGGCAACATCGCCCATGCCCACGACATTCTGCGCGGCGTCCTTGGATTGTGCGGCATCGCTGAACCGACGGATGAGCAGATCGTCGAGACCATCAGCACTCTTTCCGCGCAAAGAAAGGCGGCTCCTGATGTCGGGACGGCTTCCATCAGATGAGCTTCTTTTTCACGACAGGATGGGGCGCCCTGTATCTGGCTGTACTGCTTGTCACGATGGTGCCGGCACTTTGGATTCGACCGGCGCGGATTATGGCATCTTCGATGCTGGCTCTCGAACTCTGCGACCGGATATCCGTAACGTTTCTGCCGGACGACAAGGCTCTGACCTATCTCGCCTTCGGTTACTTCCTGATTGCAATTGCGCTGGTGTTTTTCCACGCACAAGTTGGACGCAATCTCGGCGTTGCATTTTGCCTGACCGTCGTCTCGGCCACTCTGCTAGCCGGGTCTTTCGATTGGCTGAGCTGGGATTGGGCCGGGACTATTCAGGAAGCATTTGGCGCCATTGCCATGGCAACGATTATCTGGCCTCGGAAAAATGGTAGTCGAGTTTCTGATGTCCAAGGGAAGATGGCTTCTTCTGGCAATCGATCTCGCGCTGCTAATGATGCTCTGGCCTCACGTCAAGCCGCTCACGGCACTGAAAAACCTGATCGAGGCGATTAAACGTCGCATCAAATAAGGCAGCGTTCATCAGGTCTTGCGGTCGACTTCACGTCGCAACTCCGCATGCAGTAGCGAAGAAAGACGGGCTGTAATCCGGCTCACACGCCCATGACGGCGCTGGCGCTCCTTGCGGCGCCTCACCAGTTCAGCGTATTGCGGGTATTTCTTCGACATGGCGGTGTCGAAGCGCCAGTCCTGCCAGGCCCAGACAACATGACGAATAATGCTCATTCTCATTTCAGATCTCCTTCGATCAAAACCGCTTCCTCGATGAGCCGCGCAAGCGCATCGCGCCCCTCCGTAATCGTGTAGTGCGTGCGAAAGCGGCCAGAATATTTACTGGCGATCACGACGCCGTGCGGCTTCAGCCTCTTGCGCATTTCTGAGATCACGTTGGCGACCGGCATCGTCTTTTGCGCGGCCACCAGAATGGCCTCGATGTCGCCGGTGTAGATGCCATCCTTTCGTATCATCCGCATGGCGATGGCTCTGAAATAAGGGCGTCCAAGCGGATGCGTCAGAGGCGCAGGCCTGCCTCGCGGCAATATATCGGCAGCCGCAAGCCTGCCGCGCGGCAATCGACCTTCGCGCGCCAGTTCGATGAATTTGTCGAAGGCGCGCCGGCTGATCCTCACGGCCGCCGCCAGACGGTCGGGCGGCAGCCCGGACTCGAGAGCCAAAAGCAAGCGCGCCGCCGCATCAGAACCCTCCTCGATTGGACGAAGACGAAAGACGCCATCCTGCGGAAGCTGGCCGATGGTCATGGTCTCACCCCATCGTCACGATGCGGGCTTCGATGCCGGATCTGGCGCGGATGTCGGCTTCAAGGCTTTGCAGAATCTCCTGTTCGCGCCGGGACTCCCGGATGTCGGCTGCCTCGAGCTTGGCCTTCATGTCAGCCAGTCCCTTGCGCGTGATCCGGCACGATTCGATGGCCGCGCGATTCTTGCCGATGCGCATTTCGGTCTCGGCTAGAGCCGCTTGGAGCGCATCGCTGGGTGGCTTCTTGACGATATTGTCGAGATAGTCGATGGCGGCGTAGAGCGGGTGCTGAGCTTTCGGTGCGGGCTGCGTGTCCGTCTCCCCGCGCAGCCGGTCGAGTTCGCGCTGAAGGTCGTCGGTCGAAATGGTCATGATGTGCTCCCGATGTGGATGTACTTGATCTTGTCGCCGATGATCGCCTTGACGATTTCGGTGGCCTTGTCCTTGTCGAGCGCGCAGACTTCGACGAGGGAATCGCGCGCTTCGGTGTTGCGCTGGCGACGGACGGCCTGATTGGCGTCGGCTTCGGCTTGGAGGCCAAAGGTCATCAGCTTCGATCTGATGGCTCCTACAAGCCGCGCATGGGAGGCGTGTAATTCGGCGGCCCGGTCCCCGTACTGTTCGGAAGAAAATCCAAAATCCAGGATTCCATCAAGCAATGAACGCAGTCCAGGAACATCCGATTTGTGGTCGGTAAGTTCGGCAACGCGTAAAAAGACGTTCTCAAGTTGCGTAGCCATCTCGCGAGCGTTCTCTGCCTGCTGCTGATGCAGTTCTGCTGCTTTAGCCTCTCTCGCCTGTCGCTGTTCGTCCTCGGCCTTCTGTGCTGCCGCCTGCGCCGCCCCGGCCTCGCGCGCACGCGCCGTCCGAGCATCTTCAGCCTCCCGCTCCTGCTGTTGCCGGCGCAGTTTGGCAAGCTCCTGCTCGCGTGCAGCGGCTTCGGCCCGTAGGCGCTCATTCTCTGCGGCGACGCGCTCAGCCTCGACGGTGCGCGCCAAGTGGCCACGCAGATCGTCCAGTGCGCGGGTCCGCATGTCGATGGCCGCCTGATGATTGTCGCCGAAGTCATCGAGGGCCGGCACAAGATGGTCCAGGGCCTCAATGCGCTCGGCAATCGATGTGGAGGTGTCGCCGATCAGGGGTGATCCGAGTTCCTGCAGGCGATTGAAAAACGCCTCGCGATTGGTTTTACGCTTTTCTTCGGCCGCCTCCCAATCGGTCAGCGGCTTGCGCGCTTTGGCCATCAGATCGTCGAAAGTCGCGCGCACTTCGCGGCGCTTTTCATCGACCTGATCGATGCGGGCACGGAGCTCGGCGTTGAGCGCCTTGCCGGCATTGTCGAGCGCCGTCTTGGTGCGCGTGATCTTGTAGGCGAACGCGGCCACGGCCTTGCGGCCGGTTCCGGTCGACAGGTCCGGCACGAAGTTTGCGATCTCGCCTTCGATGTATTTCACGAGCTCGCCACGTTTGGCCTCATCGACCAGCACAGCGCCAGGATCGGACTGGACGAATTTCACAATCTCCGGCGCGTTCTCGTCCGGCTCGTCGTCAACACCCTGCGGTGCCTCGGATTTCTGCCGGGCGAGTTCGAGCGCCTTCGCTTTGGCTGCGTCCGCACCGGCGGCTTGCGGGCGCTGTTTCGGCGCCGTCGGTTGCTCGATTGGAGCGTCGAAAGGGGCATCGTCTTCGGTGGTCATTTCGTTTCCTCGGTTGGAGGGGGTAGGAGATTGGCGTTCTGGACAACCTCAAGCATGGTGCGCCCCTCGTTTGTCATCATGTAGGGCATGAACACGGCCTCGAACGACAGGATACCCGTCTCGACCGCCGTGACCTGGCCCTTGACCCAGTCGCGCAAGATCGAGTTGACGGCAATCAGTCCGTGCAAAATGGCCGCGCGTTCATACTCCTCGCGACTGGATTTACGCAGGCCCGACCACGGGTTTTCCTTCAGGTAAAGCTCAGCCCAGCCTTTTGCGCTGGCCCGAAGCTGCACGTTGCGGCCGCGATGGACAAAAACGAGCAGAAGCTCATGCCGCTCGAATTCATCCATGAAGCCGATGGACGAGCAGCCGAACCGCTTCAGGATTTTGATGATTTCTCTCCGCGCGGCTTCGCCGCTCGTTGCTCCGGCATAGGGAACCTGGCTCTTTTTCGACGGCATGATCGCGCTCCTACTTGGTTCCGAGCCCGTTGTCCTTGGCGAGCTGCGACCGGACTGCGGAATAATTGGCGCAGACCATCGGATACGTCGCCGGCAGACCCCACTTCTCGCGGTACTGCTCGGGCGTCAGGTTGTAGTGCGTCCGCAGATGGCGCTTGAGGGATTTGAACTTCTTGCCATCCTCGAGGCAGATAATGAAATCGGGTGTGACCGATTTGTTGATTGGGACCGCCGGCTTCGGATTCGGAACGTTGACGATCACGTCGCCGATGCCGAGAGCCTTTTTGGTCGCGGCAAACGCCGTTTGGAAGCGATCAGTCACAGGCAATTCATCGCTCCAGATGCTTTGCAGATGCACGGAAAGCTGCAAAGCCCCTTCGAACGCCAAGCGCTCGCGCTCGGTGACGGTGCCTTCAGTCTGGGCAGTCTGGGTAGTCTCGTTCATGATTGTCTCCTACGGTTCAAAAGGAATGTCATCATCGTCGGTCGCGCCGCCCGGCATGGTGTCGAAGTTTGGCGCGACGTAGCGCGTCGTCGGCTCCTCGCGCGGAGGCTCCGGGTCGTCCGGCTCCGGTGCCGCCATCTCTGCCGCGCGCTTGTCGATATCGGCAGCAATGGCCTTCATGCGCTCATGGATGGCGCTGTTGGCCAGATCACGCCTCTCGTGCGGCTGCAGGCCCTCGAAGAACGCCTTGTAGTCAGCCATGCCGCCGCGCGCCGCGACTTCAGCCTGGTCGGCGATGTCGGCGGCGCCAACCGACGGCGGCGCGCCCTGGTTGTAGAACCGCGCCATGCGAGCGCCAGTCTCGACCGTGATCTGCTCGCCGTTCGGAAATGCTGCCATCAGCATCTCCGGGCACTTGGTGATGATCGGCACGCCGGGATGTTGGTTCGACATCTGCATGTGAACGGTCATCTCGAAGATGAAGCGCTCCTCCTGGATCGGCGACTGATACTCGTCACGGATCACGGTCGTGTTCGCTTGGCTCCGAATGCCGAATTTCGCGTAATCCCTCTTTTCGATCTGGCGCGATTTGTACTGAGCGCGTGCGCAAACGATCACATGCGCCGGGGAGCGCATCATCTTGGCGATCAGGTGCTTATGCTGGGTCTTCGGCTCTTTCCAGTCGCCAAATGCCGGACTGTCGCGATTGCGTTTCAGCGCGATCTCCTGCGCCATATCGAGCACGCCGCCGATGCCCTCCCATTCATGGCTCATGGAATCGATCACGATGGCGTCGTAGCCGGACTGTTCGGCCTCGTCGATCGCGTCCATGTAGCGCTGCGGGCTGAAGGGCTCGCCCAATTGCATGACGTCATAGCCGCCGATCTTCGGATCATCGGCATAGAGTTCGCCGCGCCGGTTCTCGGTGTCGATCAGGGCAATGCGACCGGTCGGCCCGACCAGACCGCGCGCGAGCAGCAAAGCCGAATAGGTCTTGCCACCGCCAGACTCCGAGTAGATGCAGGTCAGCGCCTTGGTGCCGGCGACGGTTGCGGGACGGAAGCTCATTTCACCCTCCCGCTCTTGGGCATCTTGCCGCCGATGTCGATGCCGATCTGATGCAGGTGGATCAGAAGCTCATGCGTGGCCGAGACATCGCCCAAAGCATCGTGCGCGTTTTCGATTTCGCGGCCGATCAGGAAGCGATACGCCTCCTCAAGCTTGGGCATCTTCTTGAACGGGCAGAGCGACTTGCACGCCCACATAATGTCGAGTTCCGGCAGAACGCCGTACCGATCATCGCGTCCGAGCCGGCGGCGCTCGCCGCGGATCAGCTTGTTGTCGAAGCGCACGAAATAGCCGGCGAGCACGTCGGCCTTATCGGCCAGCGCGTCGAATTCCTCGATCACGTCGGCAATCGGCCGGCCTTCGTCCATGGCGCGCTCCAGGCTGATGCCATGCACCTTCTGGGCCGTTTCGCCAATCACCCAGCCATCGGGCTTAATGATCGCGTTCATCTCGGCAACCGGCGCGAAGTCATCACCATCGCAGAGCATCGCGCCCAACTGGACAATGCGTGCCTGATCCGGATGATCGGCGGCCAAGTCGAATCTTGCGAGCGAACTTGTCTCGGTGTCGAAGATCAGGTAACTCATTTGTCCATCTCCGAAAGAATGCTCCATGTGGCAATCGAAATAATAGTCACGGTTCCAGACAGGGTATCATGAGGTCCAAACATAAAGAAAAGGGCGTTTCCCCAAGCGACTGCGAGCCAAACGAGGCTCATTTTGATCTTCATCACACATCCCCCAAGAAGTACGGCGGAAAGTCCTCGTCGTCGATGTCGAGAACAGGCTGCAGCGACCCCCACGGGCCATCGGGCCAGATTTCGAGGCATTTCAGATAGGTGTCGCGCGCCCATTCGATTTCCCACTTGGCCTTCAAAGCGAGCTTGTTGAAGCTCTTGTAAGCCTGGCGCAAACGCTCGCGCGCTTCCTCGTTCGGGGCGTTGTAAAGCAGTTCCGGCGTCGGCTGGCGCGTCATGCGGAAGCGCCGGGCGAGCACGTTCGGGACGCCGCGCTTTTCCTGAAACAGCCACCAGAATTCGAAGGGGACGTCGCTCGCGCGAATGGCCGCGATCAGATCCTTTTGGGGCTGGTTCTGCACCTTGGCGATGCGGAGCTTGCCGGCGCGAATCATCTCGGCGACATCGCGATAAAGAAAGCCTTGCACGTGAAGGCGATTGAACCGGATCGCGTCAGAAATGCACTGGTTGAGGTTCTTGCGCTGGCCGTTCTCAAAGGATTTCAGGTCGACGATAATGCGTTCCTTGAGATAGTCGGGGCGACCCTTCCACTTGACGCCCTTCTCGTCGGTCCACAGCACCGAAACCTGCGCCTCGCCGCCTTCGAACATCGGAGCGATTTCAGGATTGGCGCGCAGCATCTTCATGTCGTTGACGATTTCGCGATAGGTTGCCGGGTCGATGCCGATGGAGCCGTCGGCTTCGCGCTTTTCGGCAGCCTCGGCGTCAATCAGATGCCAGATCGGCCCGGTATAGCCGGCGCCGCGGAGCCGAACCGCCGCTTCGAGCACCTTCTCGCCGGCAAGCGTTTTCTTCTCGCCAAGGTCTGCCAGCTTTTCCTGGATCTTGGCATGCGTCGTCAAAAGCTCGTCGCCATAGTCGGCAGGATTGGGCAGCGGCGCATAGCCGCTGAGAAACGCCTCGGGCTCGAATTTGGCCTTGTCATAGGCGCGGCCGATGGCGAGCGCCTTCGTATTGCGCGGCTCGCGATCAGGATTGAGCCAGCTTTCCTTCCAGAACGTAGCCGGCGACACCAGCATGTTGCAAACGCCGCTGGCGCTCAGGCGCTCCTGGCCGTGATAGGTGTCATCGTCGAGGTTGAAGAAAATGCCGTCGCTCAACTGTTCGATTTCTGTGACCATCAAATCCATCCCAAATATCTTCGCGCTTGCGTTTGACCCAACATAGGCGCTATTAATATGTTGCGTCAACACACAATCGGAGAAATTTCATGTCGGAGAAATCGCGGGGACACACTCTCATTTTTGGCGACGATGCCTGGAACCGGCTTGTTGCGCTTGCCGAGATCGAGGGACGCGTCGTCACCAAGCAGCTCGAGCATCTGGTCGACAAACGCATCGCCGAGGCTGGCTACACTCAGGCCGCACTTTCGGAAGTGATCGAATCGCTCCGTGATGCGCGCAAGGGCGCGACGCGTGGCAAGGCGAAGCCGGTTTAAAATCTCGACCAAATAACAGAAAGGATTCCGTGATGGGATTTCGCAGATTGGTTGTTGCTCCATCGTCGCCGACCGCTGGCACTGGAATTTCTGCCACCTTGAGCAAGCGTGGCGCAAAGCCGGCGCGCCTTGGCCTGACCATATCAACGTCGACTGCTGCAATCCTTGGCCTTGAGGATGGCATGTTGATCGAAGTTCTGCAGGGAACCGAAGAAAGTCATGGCCTTTTGCGCCTTGCGCTTCTTGCTCCGGGATCGGATGGCGGTATGGTTCTAAAAAAGACCATCGGCACCAAGGGATCTTGGTTTCGGCTGGCGCTTGGCGTCGTGCCGGAATTCGTTGATCGCGCCGAGCCGCGTAAATGGTGCCAGTGGGAAAAGCTCGACGGCGACGCAGACGAAGGGTTTGTCGAGATTGTTCTACCATCTTGGGCCAGCGATACGCGTCCGGGGCGGCGCGACATCGTGATGGCGCAAGTTCCGTTGGCCGCGACAAAGCCACGGACCGAACCCCAGCGCGCAATTGCCATCAGCGGCGACCCTCCGGCTGGCCGCTCGGCTTTGGATCGAAAGGGAATTTCAGCCATTGACGATCTGTGTAGTCGGTACGGACTCACTCCGGCCGAGGGGCGTCTTCTTTCTGCTCTTGCCAAGGCGCCGATTGTCTCTCGATCGGATTTGGAGCGCGCGGTTTGGGATGAAGAGCCGACCGACTCCACCAAACTGGCAACGCTTCTCAACCTCCTGCGCGGAAAGATCGGCGCTATCGGTTTCGAAATCATCAACTCGCGCGGCATCGGCTGGGGTCTTAATAAGGAAGCCGCGGCAACCGTGCGCGTCGCCATGGGCGAGGAATCGGCATGAACGCGACGACGGAGCTTGCCGAACTTCGAGCAGAAAACGAGCAGTTGCGCGAACACATTCATTATCTCGAAGGGCTGCTGAAAAAAGGAACCGATGCAATTCCGCCCGAATGGCGGCTGACAGGAATCGAGGCCAAGATTTATTTGGCCTTGGCGCGCGGCGGACTGGTGAGCAAAGAGCAAATTCTTGAGTCCGCCTACTACGACCGCGTCGATGACCCTCCCGAGATAAAAATCGTTGACGTTTTCATTTGCAAGCTTCGCAAAAAGTTGAAGCCTTACGGCGTCCAGATCACTACCATTTGGGGAGTTGGATATCGTCTTGAGCAGGCGCAGGCAGCTGGCGGCCAGCAACAGGAAGGACTTTCAGCATGAAGCCTTCACTCCGCAACATACTCGGGCCGATCAAGGCCAAGCGCAACAAGTTCGGCGCACGCCGGGGCATCACTGAGGACGGCTTCAAGTTCGACAGCAAAGCCGAATGGCTGCGCTACGGGCAGTTGAAGAAGTTGCGGCGAGCCGGTGATATCCGCGATCTGGAAGTGCACCCATCGCGCATTCTCGAATGCGACGGAAAACCGCTCCTGATCCGGTCGGACGGATATCCGAACGGTCGCAAGGCCAAATACACTCCGGATTTCCGCTATGTCGACGCCAAGACCGGACAAACCATCGTCGAGGATGTGAAGGGAGGCAAAGCGACCATCACCGCCGACTACCGGCTTCGCCGGGCAATCTACGAATCCAACACCGGACTGCAGGTCCGGGAAGTCACCATCAGCCATCCATGAAAGGGAAAAGGCATATGACCGACAACATCGACCCCTTCGAACTGAGAGACCCGGAAACCGGCGAAGTCTTCAAGCTCAATCCAAACCAGCTTGTGCAGGACATTCGCGACACTCTCCTGCGCAGTCTTCGCGAGAATGCCGAGCGCACGCCCTGGCCGAAGATGAGCGAGGCTGACCAGCGCGAGGCCGTCGAGAACATGGAAGACATCGCCATGCAGCTCGTGCGCGGCACCGTCGAGATCGTCGCTCAGGGCAAGAACGACGTCGTGCATGCCGTGCTCGACAAATTCACGATCAAGGACGGTACGGTCCAGATCGTCGCGTCCGGGCTTGCCGAGGACAACGTGCTGCTGACCCTCAACCATGCCGGCAAGAAGGCGGTCAAGATCGTTGTCGCCGACGCCGAGCAGTTCGACAAGCGCCGCGATCCGGCCCAGGTCATGCGCGATCAGCCGATCCTGTTCGACGACGAGGCTGAGGGCGGTGACCAAACCGACGCCGACAACGCCTATACGCCCGAAAATCCTGACGATGAGGGCGGTGACCAGTTCGACAATGAAGCCGAACAGGAAGCCGGTCGCCAGCTTCTCTCGGATGAATACCGCGGCGGCCACAACTCCCGCATGGGCGGCTACCAGATCACCGAATGCCCGTTCGACGGCCGCACGAAGGCCGGGAAGGACTGGAAGGCCGGATGGAACGCGGCCGACGCAAAGCCGGATGCGCCACCGATCAATGAAGATGGCGAGCCCGCGCCGGTGCCGGAGCCGGAAATTGAGCCTCTGTCTCCGCGCAATCTCGGCTATCAGGCCGGCGCCGAGGGAAAAGGCGCCGACGCCAATCCCTACGACACCGGTAGCGATGATTCCTTCGAATGGCTGCGCGGCCTCGATCAGGCGATCGCCGACATGAAGGAAGAAGTCGCAGCGTCAAGCGACGAGCAGGCGGCGGCCGAGGACCTCGGCGAAGCCGACCCCGGCAACTCTGTCGGTGAAAGCGAGCACTCGGCCGAGGCCGCAGCGAACATCGACTACAATCCGGAAACTGGCGAAGTAGTCGAGGAAAAGCAGGTCGCCGAAATGCCGGATGTTCCTCTGGCGCTTCCCAAGGAAAACCAGGAACTCAACTTGACCGACGACGAATACGCCGATCAGTTCCGCCGAGGAGCGTCTGCTCGAACCCGCGGCGAGCCCGTCGAAACCAATCCCTATCTCGGCGACGGCCCGATGGAACGCAGTTGGGCCGACGGCTGGAAAGCTCAGGACGAGATGATGCAGCCGGAAAGTGATGCACCGCAGGCTGAGCCGGACAACCTTGATCAGGCCTTGCCGCCTGTCGACAGCGCCGAGCCGGGTCCAATCGATCTGACCCCGCTCGAACCGGCTGCCTACACCTTCCAATACGCGCGCGGCTGGAAAGCGCAGGCTGCAGGCCAGGTCCGCACTTCGAACCCGCACCGGGCCGGATCTTCGCTCTGGACGGCTTGGGACGAGGGCTGGCAGAAACTCGGCGCCACGCAGAGCGAAACCGAGACCATCATGCCCGAGGATCCGGCCGACGCCGATTTCGACTGATCGAACACCCGAGGCCACGGGAGGCGCCGGCTTCGGCTGGCGCCTTTTTCACAAACTGGAGGGAAGACATGACCGTCGTTGCATCGAATTATACGCGCAAGGAGAACGATCTCTATCAAACCGAACCATGGGCGACCGGGGCGCTTTTGCGCCATCTCGACGTCAGTGGCATGGCGGTCTGGGAGCCGGCCGCCGGCAACCATCTGATGGCAGATGTTCTGCACGAAAACGGCGCCCGCGTGAAAAGAACGGACATCGTTCAATATGATCGTAGGCACGACTGGCTCTTCGACTTTCTCGTCGATGTACCGGTTGCTCGTTTTTCTGATGCGATCATCACCAATCCACCCTACGGAAAGCAAAATCGAATTGCTGTGCGGTGGGCCGAATTATCGCTTGCTCGGTGCGATGGCTGGGTCGCGCTGCTTCTCACCGCCAAGTTCGACTTTGGCAAAACGCGACGGCACCTGTTTTGTGACTGCCCGCGCTTCTTCGGCAAGATCGCACTCCTCGACCGGATCCAGTGGTTTCCCGGCGCCTCGACCGGCACTGAAGATCATGCTTGGTACATTTGGGGGCCCGTCACGAAAGCTTCATTCGAAGCCAAAATGTTCTGGGAGGGCAAGCCATGATCCGCTTCACCCAACTCCAACTCGATGACATCGCCAAGCGCTGGATAGACGGCGAATCCTCCGGCCAGATCGCAGCCGTCTACAGCGTCAGCCGCAACACGATCATCGGCAGAGTGCATCGCATGAAGCTGCCCAAGCGCGAGAGGCCCGTCAATTCCGCGATGGTTTCCAAGGCCACAGATGGTCGCAATAGCCAATCCGGCAAATACCGCAGCATCCAGCAGAAGGCCGTCAAGGCGCGTGCCCAGGCGAAAAAGAAAAAGCCCGAGCCGGAGAGCGCGCCGACGCCGGAACCGCCGGTGGCGTCAGCGGAGCACTCCAGGTTCGTCATTTCGCCGCTGCTCACACTCATGGAAATCAACGAGCACACCTGCAAGTGGCCGATCGGCGATCCGCATGATCCTGACTTCGGCTTTTGCGGCAAGACGCCGCTCGAGGGCAGGCCCTACTGCGCTGAGCACTCGGAGATCGCCTTCGTCAAGCCGGAGACTTTGACGCGCAAGAAGGTGTTGTAAAACGCCTCGTCATTGGTGTAGCATCCATGCTGACAATTCACCGAGGGGCACCAGCGTGACAGCCTATTACAACGAGATCGACCCGAAGGCCGCGGCGTGGCTGCGGGAATTGATCGCGCAAGGTCACATTGCGCCCGGCGAAGTTGACGAGAGGGATATCCGCGATGTCGCGCCAGATGAGCTTGTTCGATTTACCCAATGCCACTTCTTCGCCGGTATCGGCGGATGGCCCTACGCTCTCCGGCTCGCCGGCTGGCCCGACGACAGACCTGTATGGACCGGATCACCGCCCTGCCAACCTTTCAGCGCGGCAGGCGCAGGAGCAGGGTTTGCTGACGAGCGGCACCTATGGCCTTTCCTCCACTATCACATCGAGCAGCGCAGACCTGATGTCTTCTTTGGCGAGCAGGTTGCAAGCAAGGACGGCCTCGCTTGGCTCGACCTTGTACAAGCTGACATGGAAGCTGCGGGATACGCCGGCGGGGCGCTCGATATCTGCGCTGCGGGCATCGGCGCGCCGCACATCAGACAGCGACAATGGCTTGTTTTTGAACGGTTGGCCGACGCCGCGGTCGGAAGACAGCCAAAGCTCGGGGATGCGGCACAGTCGGGGCGTGGCCGACACGCTGACGGCGGTGGCGACGCATCTGGCCGGATGGTCGACGGCGAGCAGCCGCGACTGGAAAGATACGGCGGGGATGGCGACGGAAGCCACGAACCCGGACGGATCGGTGCGCCACAGGACGGATCAACTGCCGAGGCAGGCGCAACTGCCGAGGCAGGCGCAACTGGCGGGGTGGCCGACGCCAGTCTCGAACGACGACAACAAGTCGCCGGAAGCTCATTTAGCGATGAAGCAACGCATGGGGCAGCGCGATGGGACCGGCTCGAACAGAACGGCAATCACATCGTTGCAGGTCATGGCCAAGACAGCCGGGCCGGCCCGACTAATGGCCTCTGGCGAGATGCTGACTGGCTCTTCTGCCGGGATGGAAAGTGGCGGCCAGTTGAACCCGGCACATTCCCGCTGGCTCATGGGCTACCCGGCCGCGTGGGACTTCTGCGGGGCTACGGCAATGCAATCAATCCGCACATCGCGAAAGAAGTCGTCGAAGCCTACCTCGACATCAAGGGGCTGACCCAATGACCGGAAATTTCATTTCCCAATCCGAGATCACCGAGGTTCTGCGCGAGCACGTTCTTGCCGCTGGATCCCAAACCGCCTTCGCCAAGGCTCACAATCTGTCGCGCCCCTACGTGACCGATTTACTTGCCGGCAACCGGTTCCCAGGTGACAAGGTGCTGGATATCCTGGGCCTGGAGAAGATAGTAGTCTACAGGCCCAAAAACGGCGCTGAAAAACCCCTTCAAAAATCCGACCGGTAGGGTTTTTCAAATGGCCGATTATCCCGCACTTCCATTATGGACCGATCGGTATCTGGCCGACACCAGACACCTCGATGCGCAGCGTCACGGCGCCTATTTATTGCTCCTCATGGAGGCGTGGCGCCGCCCAAATTGCACCCTCCCAAACAACGAAATCATGCTGGCAAAACTGGCCGCCTGCACACCTGAACAATGGGCCGAGATTCGCGACGACGTAATGGCCTTCTGGACCCTCGACGGAAGATCGCAGGAATGGAGGCAAAAAGGACTGACGAAAGAGCGTGCTTTTGTGCGTTCTAAAAGCGACAAACAACGCGATAGAATATCAAAACGTTGGAAAACCAATAAAAAAGATGATACCGCGGTAGTACCGCAAGGCATACCGGATCGATACCGCAGCGATACCCCCACACCCACACCCACAGTATCAGATACCTCTCTCCGTTCGGCATCTGATGGTATTGCCGCACCGCAAAATCGGCCCCCGGAAACGCCAGAAAAAACACCCGAGAAATCGCCGTCGGCAAAGGCCGAACTCGATCGTATAACCGACCTCTGCTCAGCCGCGGCAAATCTCGGTCCAAACCCTCATCCGAATTTCATCATCATCGCCCCAATCCTCTCCTGGCTCAAAGCCGGAGCCGATCTCGACATGGACATAATCCCGACCATCAGAGCGCTCTCAGCAAGGCCAGGTGTGACACCGAGAGGATGGAATTATTTCAGCGAGGCCGTCATGAGGTCGTTCGCAATACGGCAACAATCACCACCAGAACGTTCGAAAAACGCGAACAATAAGACAAACGGCGGTCGCGGTGTCCTCGGCGTGATCGAAGAACTTGAAAGGGAAATGAAAAATGGGCAGCCCGACAGTCATCAAGAACCAGGTCAAGCGTCTGGCGTCAGTCTACCGCGAATTGCAGATCAGCGAGAACACTGACGAGGCCCGCGAACAGACTGCGGAACGGACGCGCATTTACTTCATGGTCCTCGACGAATTCAACGATCAGGATATTGTTGCTGGCGTTGATCTGGTGTTTCGCGGCAAACTGCCGGATCATCGCCAAGCGTTCGCTCCAACGCCGCCGCAACTTGCCACGGCGTGCCGGATGGTGCGAAATGCGCGGCTCGAATCCGAACATCGCGGTCGACTGCGATTGCCGGCGCCGGAGGTCGAGCGGTCGCCGCCAGAAGTTCGGGCCCGGATCGTTGCCGAGCTTGCGGAAAAAATCCGCAGCCGCGCTTGACATCGATTTCGGTTTGCGCAATCTTTGGCGCTTCCGATGAGCAAAAGGCTCGCTGATGTCCGTCCTCGTTCCCATCGCCGTTCTGCTCCTGCTGCTGATCGCCGCTGCGCCGGTTGTTGCCGAGATGCGCGCTGGCTCGATCGCCGGGTGGCCGAAGCGGAAGGGGCCGATGGTTTCGACGGACGTCTGGCCCGATCACAATCTCCCCGGCTTGTCTGCCCTGGCGCCCGAAGGCGAACCCGCCGTCGTTGGTGGCATTGATCGGCAGTCTTCAAAAAACTGGATGGTTGGAAATGTGCGGCCGATTTCCCGGCAGGAGTTTTTCGCCTCTCCGCGCGAGATGGTCGCTGCGTTGCGCTCGAAGGCCGAAGATTTGAGACGCGGGTTTGTCAGGGACGAGTAGAGCCTTCCAAGCTCTTGAGGCGCGTTCGAGTCGCGCAATCCGCTCCAATTCTTCCCGAAGCGACCAGCCACCTCTCCCGCCGGAACCCATCGGCGGGAGTTTTTTATGTGGGATCCGAAAATACCTCGATCAGCTCGTCGGCAAGGGCCTGCATGCCCTTGGCTTTGAGATAGGCGACGATGACAAAGAGCGCATTGGTCGCGCCGTCACGCCGCGCTTGGGAGATTTCCTCGGCGATCGAAGGATGATCCTTCACTTCGCGGGCCACGGCAGCCGAACGCCGTCCTTGCGCCAGTACCAGGCGATGCCCCAAGCCTCCGCCAGATCAGCGACCGGCACCGAGTTGTTGAAGCCGGGCGTTGGCTGGCCGTGGAGCAAATGAATGCGGTTGCCGACGCGCACGAGCTCGTAACCGAAGATGGTGATCATTTTGCTTTACTCCCTGAAAATGTCGAACGAGCCGCGCATCGAATAGGGCTCGTCGATGACGCGGATCAGGTGATTGCGCCGCTGCTCCCGGAAGTGCTCGACCAGATCGCGGAATTCATCGAATGACATTTCGTAGAACTGGACGTAGCCCTTTCCGCGATAGACGCCACTCAGGATGACCGTGCACGACCCGCGCATGCCGATGTCGACGTCGATGGCCGTGAGCTTGTCGAGCTCGGCAATCCGCGCCGAAATGCGCCTACTTTCCGATTCCAACCTTTTCCGCAGTGCGGCATTTTCGAGCCGCAACGCCGGAATCCCGAGCCACATTTCGATGGCTGCTTTGATGTTCATTTTTGGTCCCTCATTTGTGGTTCAGAAAATTAACATGGCGCATAGACCGGCCCGTTCCAGTCCCGGGCTGGCGTCTTCCTTAGCTCGCACCTTCCGCGGCGAGAACCATGTGACGGCATATTACTTGATGAACGTGTCGAGCACGCGGTTGATTTCGTCCCAGTTGACCGAGGGGGAGATCGTCGGCCCGATATTGGCATAGGCGCGCGCCTCGTCGAGCGAGGAGCCGCGATCCTGCATGGTCATGAAGAACTGGGCGCACTGAAGCTGCTCGCTCACAGCGCCGCTGGTGAAGGTCGTGGTCGCATTGCCGGAGCCAACCTTTCCGGCGATTTTCTTGATGAAGGCGTAGCCTTTGGCCATCATGCTTCTCCGTTCTTTAGGTTGCGCAGCCGCTCGGCTGCAGTGGCGACGCTCATGTCGCCGGCCTTGACGCGCTCGCGGCGGTCGATCTCGGCGAGTATCTTCGGGATCGAGGATTCCGCGCAGGTGCCGTCCTCGATCTTGGCCTTGAGTTGCGCCAGCGAATAGCCGGGATAGGCGCAGGAGGAAATTGGGCTGTCCATCGTATCTTTCCTTCCATTCACAAAACATATATAGGGAGCTTGACATGTTGTGTCAACATGCTTATGTGTGTTTTGTGAGAAAAAAGAGGGACAAGATGACCAAGACCAAGACCGAACAGGCAGCCACGGAGCTCGAGGCTGAGATGCTCTCCCGCTTCGCCCTGATGGACGAGCGCCTGGACGCGATCGAGAACCGGCTCTATGCGCTCGAACGCGATCAGCGGATCATCAAGACGCAGCTCGCGACGCTGCAGAAGGAGGTTGAGAAATGAACGAGCAATTCCTCGGCACCTTTCGGCGCCCGAACGGCGATATTGTCGACACCGACCAGCGTGGGTTCCTGTTCGCGCGGGAAGCTGCCGACCTCGAGGAGGCCAACAAGGCGGCCGCTGAAGGCAACCTGAAGGCCGAAGCGGCCTATCGGCGCAGTGCCATCATGTGGCGCACCCAGGCGCTCGTCGCGCCGCCCGTCCAGCGCCTCACCGAAGCCGAAGAAAATGCCCTGTGCGGCGAGCTCGGCTTTCACGTCAACCCGCTGCGTCGGTATGATCCGGCGTTGGCGAAAAAGTAGGAGAGAGGCATGAACACGAAATTCACGCCTGGGCCGTGGTCTGTCGAAGACCCTATGGGTTCCGACATTGGCTTGTGGATCGTCGAGGCCAATAAGGAAGCCTACGAGTGGACATGCATCGCGAGCGTTCCTCGCGACGATGAAGACACGCGATCAGCAGAAGCGCGGTTCATCACCAAGGCCGAGCAGCGCGCCAACGCCCAGCTTTTAGCCGCCGCGCCAACCATGTATGAAGCCCTGGAAAGCGCTCCGATACTCTCGAAATATCACGGACACGCCGGCTTCGAAAGCGAGCGATTCATCGCCGACTACCTCAAGTGGTGGGAGATGCGTTCCTACGCACTTACTAAGGCAGGACGTCAATCATGACCGAGAAACTGATACAGGTCGAAATCGACGCGCTCAAGAATCTCTGCACCGAGTTATCAAGCATAACGCTGGCGAGTTCGGTTATCTTGGCCCTCATCAACGAGCGCGACCGCGACCAGGCGCAAATTGCGGAGCTTGATACTGAATGCAACGAGACAATGAAGGAAATTGCCACACTTCGGGATGAGGCTGAGAGCAAATCTGCGCTGATGCGCCAGATGATGGATTTTGTCGATGAAGTTTCAAAGCAGCCTTATTGGGCCGGACCATCCACTCAATGGGCCGAAGGATATCAGAAGCGATACAACCGAATTGTTGGTCTAGCTGATGAGTTGCAGCCAACTCTTTCCGCCTACCACGAACAGGAGGGCAAGTGATGCTCTGGCAATGGCTATGCACCGACACAATGCCGACCTGGCTCGGGCGCTTCACGCGGCTTGATGCGATCATTCTCGGCGCGCTGGTGTTCGTCGGCTCGTTTGTCTTCACGCTCGCGATCTGCGCTTGACGCAACCGTCGCGACGGGCATATTTTGACGCAACACACAAAGGGAGATGCACAATGGATTTCGGCAAGGTTATCGAAGGACTGAAGCAGGGGCGTCGCTATCAGCGCGCCGGCTGGAACGGCAAAGGCATGTTCGTCTTTCTCGTGCCCGGCAGCGTGTTCAAGGTGAACCGCGAGCCGTTGTTGTCGATCCTCGGCGAAGGCACTGAAGTGCAGTATCACGCCCACATCGACATGAAGACCGCCCAGGGCTACATCGTGCCGTGGCTGGCGTCGCAGGCCGACATGCTGGCCGACGACTGGGAAGAGGTGACGCTGGCATGAGCTGCAACGGCGACATGCACTTCTCGCGCTTCAAGGGCCAGCGCATCTCGTCGCTGTCCAGGGAGGCGATCGAGGAAATCCAGAAGCTCATCGGCGCCAAGGTAGACGGCCGTGATGGCCCTGATTTCAGGTTCGCGCTCGAACGCTATGAGAAGAAGCACAAGCTCGGTCATCACCATCAGAAGACCGGCGAAGCGTTGCTAGTGCGCCGATGATCCATAGCCCAGCCGCAGGTGGCGCAAATAACAGCGGCGAACGTGGCTCGCTCAGTGCGTAACACTGGCCTCTCGGCGCTCCGGCGCCTGCGAGCTGAACGCAATCCCGCCGGGTGGATGAAGACCAGCCCGGCGGGATTTTCACAGGCAAAGACAGGAGAAGCGCCATGGACAAATCAACAAACAATTTCGCCGAAAGGCTGCTCGCTCAGGAAGATGCAAGGCTGTTGGGCTGTGGCTTTCTGCGCATCCTTCCGAATGGCGCTGAGAGGCGTCTGGACCCGCGAAGCGTGAGACTCGGCCCCGAGGAAGCTCATCAGGAAGATCTGGACCGCGCCAGGGATCTTCCCGAGAAAATGACGTGGCTCGACGAGGAGTCGAGATTGACGCCTGAGCATTGGAACTTCCTGCTGCCGAAAAGCGATGGCGTCATCAAGCCGGGCCATGTGTGCGAAGTGCCGCGCTACAAGAGCGTCGACCACTACGTCCGCTGCCTGGTCGAGGGGCGCAAGCCCGATCCGCGCAAGGGAGATTGAAGATCATGGGCTCGCATCAAGATCCCTATCTTTGTTGGTTCAAGGCGGCCTACGGTGGTTTTTCACCGGGCTCTACCGAATATACTAACCAGCAACGCCGTCACTGTCCTATTGGCCGTATCAAGCCGACGCCGAAGTGGGAAAGGGCCATTCGTTTAAATTTCTTTATGGCACTCTTTGACGATGAAAATACCTCCGCGCTTCACAGATGACCGCAAGCCGCGCATGCGCAGCTACACGCGCGCCGACGGCTCAAAAGGCGGCCCAATTTTCTGGCATCCGTGCTCAGTTTGTGGCAACATAGACGCCACGTATGGTTTTGGCGCCGACATGCGGCGCGAGAAGTTTGGAACCTGGTACTGCAAGGAGCATGTGCCGAAAAATGAGCAAAGCGCCTCCCAACACGCCTGAACGCGGCGACCGTGTGCGCCTGCGTGGCAAACCGTCCGCAGAAGGCGTGCTCAAGAAATTCGATCCAGAGACCAACTGGTCGACGGTCGAGTGGGACGAAGATGGACCAAAAGTGTGCCACCGCTTCGAGTTGGAGCGTGCGCCGAAGGAGGAGAAATGAAAATTGCCGGCCATGAGTTTCATCTCTACTGGCTCACCAGCCGCGCACTCAAAATGCGCGATGGCAAGCGGACGTGGCACCTCGATATTCCCTACATCGCTGCGCAACTGTCCCTCGATCTGTGTGGATGGAGGCCAAAAGGGCAGCGAATCGTGAAACTTTGGCCGGGCCGATATATAGGATGGTACACGCCACAAAGGCCAAAGGAGGGGAAATGATCGACAAAGTCGAATTGGCAAAGCGGATTCGCGATGAACTCTATCGCCAGGGCCGTGAAGGCATCTCGTGGACGCAATCTTGCCACGCGGACCCGAGCTTTTTTGGCCTAGACGGCGACTTCGACCTGGAGGCCGTTGCCGAAGTGTGTATCAAAGCCATCACCTACGAGGCCGCCGAGGAAGCAAATGCCCCACTTTGATCTGACCGCAGCCGAGAAGGCGATGCGGGAATCGCTCGCCCATCAGGGCGATGCCATGAAGCGCATGGTCGAGGAGGGCAAAGCCGAGCATGGGTTTGTCCGCGCCCAGGAATGCTTTCACGACGCGCGCCTGCAGTTCACCCTTGGCGGCATGCGCGCCGAGAACGAAGGTTGCAGCCGCGATGAGCAGATCAGCGCCGCCGGTGCAGCGATTGGCCTCGTCTACGCCTCAATGGTCAGCTCCTGCGCGACGCCCGACGAGGTCAACCTGCTCAACGGATGGATGTCCAAGAGCTTCCAGGAGACGATGAGCGCGACGCAGACCGGCGGCTATCACACGGTCAACACGTTCAAGGCCGAGGAAGGCGGGCACGCATGAGACGCATTTATCTGGCTTCCTCGTGGCGCAATCCACATCAGCCATGGCTCGTCGATTTGCTGAGGCAGAACGGCCATCAGGTTTACGACTTCCGCAATCCGCCAAACTCTACAGGCTTTGCTTGGAGCGAAATAGGACTGGACGCAAAAACCTGCACGGCCGAGGAATACCGCAACGCACTTTTAACGCACCCTCGTGCCGCTCAAGGCTTCAATGCCGACTTCGCGGCAATGCGATGGGCTGATACCGGATTGCTGGTGCTTCCATGCGGACGATCTGCCCATCTGGAACTTGGCTGGATGGCTGGAAACGGCAAGCGCACACTCATCCTGACGCAGGACGGCGAGGAGCCCGAGCTAATGGCCCTTTTGGCAGATCGCATCTGTATCAGCCCTGATGAAGTTTTGGCGGAACTGAAAGACTGACCTGATGCCCGCCCTCGAAAACCCCCGCTACGAGCTCGTCGCTCAATTCGTCGCCTCCGGCAAGACCCAGGCCGATGCGTACCGACTGGCGGGCTTCACGGCGAAGAACGCCGCGGCGAACGCCTCGCGCCTCATCACGACGCACCCGGAGATCCGCGAGCGCATCGACGAGCTTGTCGCGCGCACCGCCAAGGGGATAAACCTTGAGCCGGTATGGGTGCTCGAAAAGCTGATCGAAAACGCACTGGCGGCCATGACGGAAGGTCAGCGCGGGCCAGCCAACAGGGCGCTTGAACTACTGGGCAAGCAGATCGGCATGTTCGTCGACAAGAAGGAAATCCGTGCTGGAAACCTCGATGGAATCCCCCCAGATCGACTTGAAGAGCTTCGTCAACTCCTTGTCGCCGCAGGAGCGGGAAGCGCTTTTGACGGAGACGGACCAGTACCTGGCGCGAAGCCGAATTAGCTCGCTCTTTCCGGCAGCGGGGCCGCTTCGAAGAGAATTGTATGTAAAGCATATGCAGTTCTTTGAGCTTGGAAGTAAATTCCAAGAACGAGCCTTCATGGCAGCGAACAGAGTAGGCAAGAGTATTGCCGGAGCATTTGAAACTGCGTTGCATCTGACTGGAGAATACCCGGACTGGTGGGCAGGGCGCCGATTTTCCCATCCTGTCGAATGGTGGGCGGCTGGCGACACGGGCGAGACGACACGCGACGTCGTGCAGGCCGAACTCATGGGGCCCGCCGGCCAGTTCGGGCATGGCATGATCCCAAGCGACAGGATCATCAACGCTACCGGTCGCCGAGGCATCTCCGATGCGATCGATCAGGTTGTCATCAGGCACGCCAGCGGCGGCGATAGCCTGCTTGGATTCAAAAGCTTCGATCAGAAGCGGCGCAAATTTCAGGGGACCAAAAAGCACGGCATCTGGCTCGACGAGGAGCCACCGGCCGACGTCTATGACGAGTGCATGGTCCGTTTGATGACCACAAACGGCATCATGCTTGTCACCTTCACACCGCTTCTCGGATTGAGCGAGATAGCGCTGAGGTATATGCCTCACCTAGCGCCACAGGAAACAATCGGCGAGGAATACGGCACATGAGCGACGACGATCAGAAGCCGACACGCGCGCTTGTGCAGGCGACCTGGGATGACGCGCCACACCTCACTCAGGAGGCCAAGGAAAAGCTCTGGGCATCGATACCGCCGCATCAGCGCGACGCGCGATCGAAGGGCATCCCCCAGCTTGGCGCCGGGCAGATTTATCCCGTTCCGGAAACCGACATCATCGTCGAGCCTTTTGCGCTTCCGCCATACTTCCCGCGCGCCTACGCTCTTGATGTTGGATGGAAGAGGACCGCCGCACTCTGGGGAGCGCTATCTCCCGAGGATGACGTGCTCTATCTCTACGCCGAGCACTATCGCGGGCAAGCCGAGCCTGCGGTTCATGCCGCGGCCATCCGCGCTCGAGGTGATTGGATCCCTGGTGTGATCGATCCGGCATCTCGCGGGCGCAGCCAGCACGACGGCGAGCAGTTGCTTCGCACTTATCAGTCGCTCGGCCTCAATCTGACGCTGGCCGACAACGCGGTCGAGGCCGGGATTTACGAGGTCTGGATGCGTCTCAGCACCGGGCGCCTGCGCGTGTTCTCGAACCTGCGTAATCTCCTGGCCGAGTTTCGCATCTATCGGCGCGACGAGAAGGGACATATCGTCAAGGAGAACGACCATCTGATGGACGATTTGCGCTACTTGGTCATGAGCGGCATCGACGTCGCCACAATCAACCGCGCAGTCCTCACTCCATCGCGTACGGCACGCGCCCTGCAACAGGACTGGAACCCCTACGCGACGCAGACCGATCAGCGCCAACCAACCTCGTCCCTGTCGCCGGATTACGACCCGTTCAAGCGTTCTTGACCCTATGCGGGGCTGGCGCGTATCATCCGCGCAGCTTCGAAAGGCAACCGTCATGAACTGGAACTATCTCGCCATCATCGTGAATTCGGCGCTTTACCTGACGGCGGTGTTTATCGCGGGAATGGTCACGGGCCACGATCTGGCGTGGAAGCTGGCCGTTGCGACGTTCGGGTTGTGCTATTTGACCCCTGCAATCTCGGATGCGGTCAAGGGCGCTGAAAGCGTTGTACTTCAATCAGCAATCTCGTCGTTTTTCTTTTTGTCTTCCGTGGCTCTCGGCGCCGCTGCTGGCATCGCCCTCCTGATTTGAGGTTTCTCCATGTCCTTCCTTTTTCCCTCCGCACCCGCCGCTCCGCCGCCTCCGCCGCCTCCGCCCGCACCGGCCACGCTCGCCAGCGGCACCGCCCAGACCGCAGCCCAGAGCGCGCGGCTTGCCGCTGCTGCCGTTGCTGGCACCGGTGGCAAAGGCGGCTTCGGCGGCTTTGGGCGCACGGTCAAGACAAGCTCCCGCGGCTCCACTGGAGGCACGACAACCCAGCCGACGCTCGTTCCCTCGATGCCGGCATCTTCGGTGTTCGGCGGATGATTGAAGCTCGGCCCGGCATGAAGCCGATCAAGGGCATTCCGTCCGATGGCGAATGGACGATGGCGTCTTTCCACGGACATGTGATTGTCGCCGACAAGTCAGGGAAATACCCTCCCTACGAGATCGACGCCCGAGGCAACGCCACCGCCGTCGCTTCACCGTCCCTGCAATCCGTGAGGCCAAAAGATGGCGCTTGATCTCCCCGCCGCCCCGACCGATCAGGATCCATCCAGCCTTTACATGGGGCCGAGTCTTCTTGCCCAGCAGCCGGTGACACCGGTCAAATCTCGCGACCGACTGAAAAAGGAATGGGGCATCGCCTATGGCAAGCTCGAATCTACCCTCGGCGCCCTACGCAACTGGCGCTATTCGTGGTGGACCTATTGGTCGGTTCTGGCTGCTTTCTTCAATCCGCGGCGTTATCTCTGGCTCGTCACTGCAAATCGCATGTGGCGCGGCAACTCGATCAACGACCAGATCATCGATTCGACCGGCCTGCAGGCGCTCCGCGTGTGCGGGGCCGGCATGTGGACAGGATTGACCAGTCCGTCGCGCCCGTGGTTCGAGATCGAGACGGCTATTCCCCAGGAAGAGCTTGACTCTGACGCCAAGGCGTGGATCGAGGACAGCCAGCAAAAAGCCTATGCGGTTCTGCACGGATCGAACTTCTACACCGTCATGGCCCAGGCGTTCGAGGATGTGGCCCTGTTCGGCACCGCGCCACCGGTCATGTACGAGGATTTCGAGGACGTCGTGCGCTTCTATCTGCCGGCCGCCGGCGAGTATTACCTCGCGATCGGCCCGCGCCTGACCGTCGACACCTTCAATCGCGAATTCACCTATACGGTCAAGCAGATCGTCGGGCGCTGGCAGGTCGAGCAGGTGCCGCAGGAAGTGCAAAGGCTCTGGCAGAACGGCGGCGCCGCGCTCGAAACCGAATTTGTCGTCTGCCATTCGATCGAGCCCAACTATCCATTCGACGACGGCAATGGCGGTCAATTCCGGCTTGTGCCGGAAGAATTCACGTGGCGCGAAGTCTACTGGGTCAAGGGCATGACCGGCGAGCAGCCGCTTGAGGCCAACGGTTTCCGGTCGTCGCCGTTCTTCACCTTCCGCTGGTCGACCGTCGCCAATGACGCCTATGGCCGCTCGCCGGCGATGGACGCACTCGGCGACAACAAGCAGGTGCAACTCGAAACATTGCGGAAGGCCGAATTTATCGAGAAAGGCGTGCGGCCGCCGATGGGCGCCGATCCGTCGCTCAAGAACGAGCCGGCCTCGATTGTCCCTGGCAATGTGACTTACGTCACTGCCAGCGGGCAGAATCGCGGCTTCTGGCCGCTGTTCGAGCCGCATCCGCAATGGCTTCAGGCGCTCACCCAGGACATTGACAAGGTCAACGCGCGCATCGAGCGATGCCTGTTTGTCGATCTGTTCATGGCGATCACGCGCATGGAAGGCGTGCAGCCGCGCAACGAGCTAGAACTGACCCAGCGCAACCAGGAGCGCCTGCAGGAACTCGGCCCGGTCGTGCATCTGGCCGAAACAGAACTCGGCAAGATGCTCAAGCGCCTGTTCGACATCATGATGCAGCGCCGCATCCTCGCGCCGATCCCGCCATCGTTGACCGGCATTCCCTTCCGCATCAACTTCGTGTCGATCATGCGACTGGCGCAGCGGTCGAGCGAATCCGTGTCAATGAAAGACGTTCTGCAGGTCGGCGGCGTCATGTCGGCCGCGGCGCGCAACGCCGGGTTGCCGGACCCGCTGCGCAACCTCAACCTTGACAAGGCGTATCGGCGCTACGGTAGCCTCAACGATTTCGATGAGGATCTGTGGTTCACCATCGGCGAGGTCAAGAAGTCGGACGATGCCAGGGCAAAGCAGGAGCAGATGGCCCAGGCCGTCCCGGATGCGATGGCCGCCGTTCAGGGCGCCAAAGTGATGAGCGAGACGCAAATTCAAGCGGGCGCGGGTGGCGGCGGCGGATCGCTTCTCGACAGTGTAATCGGATCGGGTGCTGGAGCATAAATGAGCGATCTTCTCGAACACGAAATCCTCGACCGCATGCGCACGTCCCTGCGCGAGGCCATTCAGGCCAGTAACGATCTGGCGGTGCGCTCACGCGGCGGCGAAGCCTATGACCGGTTGCGCGACAACCTGGCGCTGGTCGAGGGGGCCTGTCGCCAGATGGCCATGTGGCGCGGGGATTCGCGTTGGCTGCCGTTCGGCATGGAAATGGCTGAAGCTCACCGCCGCGCCGGCGGCTGGCTGCGCGGCTACACCAAGCGCGTCGGCAATACTGTCGTGTTCATCGCGTGGAGAGCCGGAACGCTCAACGAAGCCTTCGTGAAGCTGTCGGCCCAGCTCGCCATGATTCTCGACATTCTCGACAAGATGGAGAAGGCCAAGACCGGCCGCGTCGGCATCATCTTGCCACAGACCGCCCCAGAGGAGCGCCGCTTTGGGCGCCCGACACTCGCACGCCCAGACCGCTACTCGCGCAAGCGTGGGCTGATCCTGCCGCCGCGATATCGGCAGGCGTGATCGGAGTTTCTCGGAAAATCATTCGGCGGCGCGCGCGTGCTGGCGCAACCACCTGTCCATATCTCGTTCTTGCTTGGCCTTCTGCGCCCGTTCGATCATTGCCAGCCGGTGTTTGAGATAGGCATTTTCGGCAAGTGTCAGACCAGCATCGCGCCCAAATTGGGCGGAGCCCCGCAGAGCGGAAACGACAAACTCCCAATTAGGCTCGTGCTTTTTCCGTTTCGGGGCGCGCCTGCGAACCGAAAAATTCTTGCCGTCCCATTCCATGAGCCCAGACCAGTCAGGCACTTCGTCGCGTTTCAGCAAGCCCGGCGTGGTGACATAGAAAAACCGATCGCTATAGGACAGCGCGCCGGCTTGCTTCTCATCACTGTCGCGTTTGAAATCGCCTCGGCTGATTTTCACCTCATAGGAGGTGGCTCGATACCCCTTCGAAAACGAAGGCTCAAGCGTCCAAAAATCAATACGTCTGCCGCCCGCAAACAGCGGCAATTCCTTCACCCAGATCTTGTCCTGGGAGACGCCGATCAAGCCTTCAATGATGTCATCGGCCGTCAAAGGTCTGTCCTCCGGCCTTTACTGGATGGCCGCGCCCGAGCGCGAGCTTGGGTTGCATGCAGTGTCGAGCGCACGGCGTGCTCTATCCAAAGCGGCCGCAGTTGAGTTGTTCGACGGTTCGAGGCCGAATGAAATTTCAGCTTCCTCCTGAGTGCGCATCAGCCGGTCATTGAGCGCGGTCGCTTCGGCCTTCGACAGGATCAAAACGACCTGGTCAGCCTGTTTTACGTATGCTGCCATGTTCACCTCCAGGGGTTTCTAGGAATTGACTTTTTTAAGCTCGACAAGATGGACAAGCTCATCCCACGCATGCGCCGCATAGACGGCCGGGATGAAAATAACCCCACAGTCGGGTCGAAGTCTCTCGTTCAGGTGTCTTGCGGTATATTCGTCCTGATTGCATTGGGGCGAAGGTTCGTTATCTTCCCCCTCAATTCTGAGGCGGAGGAACCTCGTATAGAAGACGACGCCCTTATCAGGATGAACTGACCACCAGCGATTGACGTAAACGTGGCCTTCTTTCACCGTCTGGGCTTTGTCGAGCGGGACATAGAGATATTGGCCGAGCATTAACGCCTCCGGGGTTAGGTGGATTCAATCTCGACGTAGCCCAAGCCGCCACAGTCTGGACATTCCGCAACGGCCTCATCTCCAACGTCTCCAGGGAACGCGTGCAGATAGCGTTCCCAATCCACGACTACTTCACCATTGCCGCAGCATGTCTTGCACTGTTCACGACAAAGCATCGGTGCCTCATCAGCGCATGCCTCTGGGCCTTCTTCGCGCTGGTCAGGCTCTGCCCAATAGAGCGGCGCCGTCTCTTGCGCATATTCCTCGATTGAACTGCCATCGTCGAATTGCTTCCCACCACGCTCAACCATGCGCTTCACAAAACGCGTAACGAAGTCGTCTTTAGTCTTCGGCTGCGGCCGCACCCCGCAAACCTCTTGCGCCGTTCTTTCATCGGCGCACCGGCTGCTCATCCGACGCCCGCAAAAGAGGCATGGAATTTTATCTGGGTCTGGTGTTTTGAGCATCTTCGGCTCCGGTCGGCCTTATTCGGACTCGCGCGCAGCGGCGCGGTCGATGCGTTCAATCTCGGCGACGATCAGAGCGCCAGCTTTGACCAGGTCTCGGCGCGGGGTTGTTGGCTTGAGCCATTCCGCATCCCAAGGCCAAATCATGGTCTCGCGGCGCCCGTGCAGATGGGTTGCATCGAACGGAACTGCGTGCCCGTTGTCGCCGCTCATGACCGATCGTTCGGCTTGATCGGGCCAAGCGGCTAAAATGGCGTACTGTGCGCCTGCCCGCGCAAGTTCGCCGAACTGATGAGCGTCGTCATGCTCCGGTGTCCAGCCTTCCGCCTCGATCTGGCGGTTACGTTCGGCGGCGATATCTTCAATGGCGCTCATAGCGGCCTCCGGGGTTTTACGGAACTAGTCGTTCCACAGATCGTCTGGATTGTACTTCTGGCCGTTGACGTCTGTGATTTCCATGATCTCGCTGAAATTCATGACTTGCGATTTTCCGCAAATGTCGGCGCGGAAGATGGCGCATTCGACCTCGACGTCGATGACTTCCCACTCTCCGCCGCCGCACATCCTCGCCATAAACGGACGAGGAATGGCGTTGATCTTCTCGGCGTCCAGCTTGTCTCTGCCTCGGTCCGGCAGGCTTGTGAGCGGCTTATCTTGAGTAGAAGTGATGTACATAGCTTCCTCTGGGGTTTTTGGAATTAGGCATTGCCGCGCGAGGCAATGGCGGCGAGCTTCTTTCTCTTGCGCTCGCGCTTTGCTTCGGCAGCGGCGTAAACAGGGCTCGCAAGTCGTCGTGCTTCGGCGTCAGCCTTCATCTGTTCCTCGACGCGGCGGCGTTCCTCTTTGCGCTGTTCAATCAGTTTCTCGTCTGCCTCGACGAGGCGCGTTCCGAACAGTGCGGCGGCAAAGCCAAGACCAATAAAATAGTTCGGGTTCATAGCGCCATCCAGGGGGTTATTCGGACTTATCGTCCGGAAGGATCTCGACGCCGATTATAGAGCGTCCACCATATTGATCCCAAGGCGCTTCCATGCGTGCGACCAATTCAGGAGCTTCGACGTCGAATGTGACATAAGTGGTGTAGGCCGGACCGCCGATGTTTGCAGCAGCGGCACCAGACGTCTCTTGCATAAGAATGCGGATTTTTCGGTTCATCATCCCCTCGGGGTTTTCAGGAATAATCGTCATAGTCGGCGTCGGTGGGAGAGTTTGCCAAAATCTCGGCTTCGATCTTGTCCCATTCTTCATCGGTCAGTTTCTCGCCCTCCGGCAAGCCATAGACCTTCGGCCCGAACTCGATTTCGAGCGGGTCGCCAGGGTTCCAGCATCCGCCGGCGAAGAAGTCTCCGCCACCGCCTGTCACGCGAAATGTCACCATTACCTCTGTGCCATTAGCTCTTTTGAAGTCGTGATTAAAGGACATGGCGGCCTCAAGTCATTTGGACAGGGCTGAGCGGAGGGCTTCACCAGAAACATGCGAAAGCTCACCGCGCGCAAACTCATCGTACAGATCGCGCTTGCCCAGCCCTCTGAAGTCGAAGCCGGGGCGGAGCTTATTGCATACCAGGGCGAGGCGATATGCTGACATTCCTGCTGCGGCGGCGCGCATCGTTGCGGCGCGGGCGCATTCGTTTGGGTTCAAATGGTCAAACATTTCCGCTCTCCATCTTGCGTTCCATTCGATATACGCGTATATCAGACACAATGCAAGAGCCAAGGTATATCAAATGACAGTTTGGGGCTTCATTCTCATCGCGCCGCGCCGGCCTTCCGAGAAGGATCAGCGCGCCATCATGGAGTTTCACGGGCTCGATCACAAGGACAAGACCGGGCCGGTGGTGATCCAGCGCATCAAGGATTGGACCACGCGCCCGGAGCTGCTTTGTGAGGAATGGGAATATCTGCTGAGCAAGGCGACCGTCGAGGGCGACCTGGTGGCCATTGCTGACGGAACCTGCGCCGGTCTGACCAATACGATGGCTCAGAACTTCGTCGATCGGTTGACCGCCAAGGGCGTCGGCATTTTGGTCGGCCTGTCACGCGAGCCGGCAGACGAAGCCGGGCGTAGGGCTATCGTGGCCGAAGCTCTGCGCGCCAAGCGCGCCAGGAACATGGCCCGGATGCGGGCGAAGAAACGCAATTCCAAGTAGGAGGCGGGTGATGAGTGCAAACGGAGCGGCAGTGTATCTCGGGTGGCTGGCGGGAGTTTTGATTGGAATCGGCGGAGCAGCGCCGGACTACTATATCCTGTCCGCAGGGGCTGGCCTAACGCTGTTGGCGCTCGGCTATTTCAAACGATTTGGTAATTCCGAGTAGGAGACAGAAATGCTTGAGAAAGTAGGCATTCGGCATGCGCCATTCAGCAACAGAATTGTGCTGGCACGCTTCGGGAAAGACCCGACTTTGGCGCTCGAAACCCGCGACGCAACTAACGAGTTTTGGCAGGCGCTTGCGTCATTTGCTTTTGACCACAAGATGCCGGAGCCCGGCGCGTCCACTGTAGTTTCGTTTGGTGGTGGTGACGAGCAATTCGAATTCACCATCACGCGCAAGCCCATTCCGAAATAGGAGCACGAGATGTCAAAATTCGAAGATGGCGACCGTGTTCGCAAGGTCAAGGGTTCGTCATGGCACGGACGAATCTGCGGCACATACCACACGCTTTTGACGCCGGAAGGCTATTGCGTCGAAAGCGAGCGCGAGCCGAATTCGGTGCAGAACTACCCGGCCACCGCTTTGGAACTCGTGCAGAGCATCAATGACGAGATTGAGGAAGTCGCTCGGTATAATTCGAGCGATCCAGATTAGGAGGCGACCGACATGGTCGAAGGCGCAAACCCGTGCACATGCAGTGAGCAAGGTCCGCTTGTGATCGAGACGAACTTGAGCAGTCGATCTCGCGTCGCCTGCTGCTATTGCTGGCGCGTCACAAGCTACTTCAACATAGAGGCGGATGCGGTTGCTGCATGGAACGCGGGCAAGGTGCTCAACGCTGAAACACAGTCCAACTGAGGAGCACTGACGATGACACTGGACAGCGTGAAAGACTGGCTTGGCCGCAAAGTTCGCATCAACAGCGAAGGAATAGAAGGCACCCAAGGCGAAGTTGGGACGGTACTCGCAGTCGATGATACACCGTGGCAACCTTCGGCGTGGGTGCGTGTGAATGAGGAACGGGATCACCCTGGCTATAGGTCGGTAAATCTGTTTTGGCTTGATGATTTGGAGACCGGCGAACAAGGGCCAAATTGGGGAACCAATGGACCCAGCAATCAGCGCGGCAATTATAGCGACGGCACATTTCGCGTTGGCGAGTCCAGATAGGAGCGGCACGATGGCCGATGACAAAAACACCCCCTCATTCGACGAGCCAGACGACACACCGGCAGATGCGCTCAAGGAAACCGTCAACGCCGCCGAGCCGGTGCAAGTGCGCAAACAGACGCGCCAGAAGGCCAAGCGCGATCAGTCGTCGGCCGAATTCTGGAGCGACATTCTGTCGACCGAACAAGGGCGCCGTGAGATCTGGCAGATTCTCAGTGAGGCCGGCCTGTTTGAGTTCCGCGCCGGAATCGGCCCGAACGGCTTTCCGGATGAAAAAGTGACCTGGTACAACCTCGGCCAGAAGGGGTTTGCGGAGCGCTTGTATTTGCGCTGGACGGGAATGAATCGCGACGGCGTCATGCAAATGCTTGCCGAAAACGAGACGTCACTTTTGGCGGCGACTTCTCAGGCCAAAAAAACCCGACGCCGTAAAAAAGACGATGCCTCTTAACAAAGGCAAATCGAACGTGGTATAGGGCATTCAGTGACATGGCTTTGCTAGCTGGGCGGCGAGCGCAAAGCGAGAATGCACATGGCGGGAGCCGCCGACACCGAAAATCCTTCTTCGAATCCGGTCGACCCTCTTCCGGATAATGCTTCTGTCGCCCCAGTGACGACAGAGGCAGAGGGCGCCGTTCTGCCCAGCACGGCCGCTCCGTCCGCATCCGCCGAGCTCGGAACGACGGCCGATGCTTCGGCGGATGCGGCTTCGACGCAGGAAAAGCCTGCACAGGAATTTCCTGAAACCCTTCTCGACAAGGCCAGCGAAAAACCGGCTGCCGATGGCGCCGAGGCTGAAAAGCCCGAAGGCGACACGGCAAAGGCCGACGAAGAAAAACCCGACGGCGAAGCCGCTGCTGAAGAAAAATCGGCGGATGACGGCGAGGACAAAAAGCCGGACGAGGAAAAGTCCGAGGACGAAAAAGCCGAAGGCGAGCCGGATACGGACGCCGAAGCCGACAAGGTCGAGGAGCCGCCCGAGCTTGAACCGATCGACTATTTCGCCGAAGAGGCTGGCCTCAAGATTCCCGAAAACCTTTCCCTCAGCGACGAGCAGCGCGGTGAGCTGACTTCGGCGCTCGATGCCTTCCGCGCCGACCCGCAAAGGGGCGCCCAGGCACTCCTCGACATGCACGCCAATCAGATGGCGGCCTATGCGCAGCAGGTTTCCGACAAGCAGTGGGAAACCTTCCGCGAGACGCAAGCCGAGTGGATGAAAGAGGTTCTGGCCGATCCGGTCATCGGCGGCGCCGGGCACGATACCGCGATGAAGCGAATTGCTGCGGCGCGCGATCATCTCGTTTCCGATCACAAGCCCGGCACGCCCGAGTATCAGGCTGACCTCGACGAATTCAACGCCGCGATGCGCATCACTGGCGCCGGCAATCTCAAGCCCGTGCTTCGCATGATGCATCGCGCCGGAAAACTCGTGCGGGAGGCGGACATTCCGCCGCCCAATCCCGCGCCACCCAAGGATGCAGGCCGTGATCCCCGTCGTCGCGGCAAGCTGAATTACGACAACACCAGCTATCAGACCTAGGAGATAGATCATGGCGACGGGATCCTGGCCGACATTGCTCGATGCGGCAAGTCGCGTTGATGCGGATGGAAACATCCCGGTCATCGCGGAAATGATGAGCCAGCACAACGACTACTCTGGCGACATGCCGTACAAGGAAGCGAACGAAATGACCGGGCACACCTTCGTGTTCCGTTCGTCCATTCCGACCGGCAGCTTCCGCCTCTACAATCAGGGCACACCCTACGGCAAGTCGACCACGGCCAAGGCCCGCGTCGGCCTCGCCATGCTGCGCGGCTACTCGCAGATCGACCGCGATCTGGCGACTCACACCGGCGATGCCCAGCGCTTCCGCGAAACCGAGGACAACGCCTTTCTTGAGGGCATGGGCCAGACCATCGCCCAGACCGTCTGGTACGGCAACACGGCGACCGACCCGTCCGAGTTCATGGGCTTTTCGAGCTTCTACAACACGCGCAACACCGCGCTTGCCCAGAACGCGCAGAACGTCATCGACGGCAACGGCTCCGGTTCCGACAACACCTCAATGTGGCTGATCGGTTGGGGCATGCAGTCGATCTACGGCATCTATCCCCGTGGATCGAAGGCTGGCCTCAACATGGAAGACAAGGGATCGGTGGTTCCGGCCTACGACAGCGCCGGCAACCGCTTCGAAGCGTGGACGACCTGGTTTGGTCAGGACATTGGCATCGTGCCCGAGGACTGGCGCTATGCCGTGCGCATCGCCAACCTCGATGTCACCGGTGCCGCTGGTGGTCTTGCCAGCGCCACGCCGCCCGATCTGTTCGCCTATCTCGACAATGCGACCCTTCGGCCGCCGTCGATGGACCTGTCGATCTCCGGCATCTCCGGCACCGACGCGCCCTGGGACGACATGTCCAAGAAGTGGGCGATCTACTGCAACCGCACGCTGCGCTACTGGCTCGACATCCAGGCCATCCGCAACCGCAACGTGCTCATGAGCCCCGACCAGTCCGCCGGCATGCCGTGGACGCGCTATCGCGGCATCCCGATCAAGGTGATGGACAGAATCGTCAACACCGAAGCGACCGTGACGGCGTAATCGCGAAACCCGCAAGGAGACACTGAAATGCTTATCGATTCGCTTGTGAGTTTCCGCGATCCGGCCACTCCGCTGTCTGTCGTTGCCGCCGCCGGCGTCGACGTCGCTTCCGATGTCGTCGACCTGCTCGGCCTCGGCTCCGGCGTAGTCGCGGACAACATCATCGGCAATGCAACCGTGTTCGGTTCCGATCCCGGTATCGACTGGCCGCGCATCCAGGCCGAAATCCTGGTGACGACTGCCTTCACGACCGGCACAGCCGCGACTGCCAACTTCGCCTATCAGGCAGCGGCCGACGACGGCGCAGGCAGCCCCGACACGTGGGTGACCGTGATCGAATCCGGCGAGATCGCCGTGGCGAATATGGACGCGATCGGCGACATTCCGTGGCAGTTTGATCTGACCCCGGTTCATCCGTTGACCTTCCGTCCGCGGTTCCTGCGCGTCCTGGTGCAGATTCCGGCCGGCACCCTGTTCACCGCCGGCGCTATCGTCATTCCGACGACCACGGGCCTCGACCAGCTCCGCAACCTGCAGCAGGCCGCCAACTATTCGGTCGGCAACCCGTAGGGCTGACCGATGCCATACAAGCCGACCGGAAAGCCAAGAGGGCGCCCCCGCAAAGACGGGAGCGCCCCTCACTCCAACAAGGGACCGAGCATGTCCGAGGAAAAGTCTGAAGCCCCTGTGAGCAACGCAATTGCCGAGACGCCCGAATTCAAGGCTGCGCTCAATCAGGCCATGGCCGAGATGAAAACGTCTATGGTCCGCGAAATGGCGGCCATGATGGCGCAGGCCAGCACCGGCGCGGGCGACGGCGACACAGGCAACAGCCCGAACGCCATGCTGAAAGTCCTGTCTGACCTGACGACCATGATCCGCGACACCGCCAATCCGGGCGGCAACGTCAAGACCGTCGCGCCCGAGGAAATGCGCAAGCGCGAGGAAGCGGGCGAACGGCTCGGCAAGCTGCTCGAGGAAGTGCACCGCACCGGCCAGAAGCCGCATTATTCCGTCGTGGCCCAGACATGGCTCGCCAACCAACTCTTGCAGCCCTTCCTGCCCGACGGCGAGGGTCGCTGGCGCGAAAACGAGATCATCTGGAACGGCAAGCCCAACACGGCCATGCGCCCCAAGAACGAAATCGCCAAGCGCATCTATGATCTGTTCCTCGCCTCGATCGGCGGCTCAACCCTGATCAATGCCGCGCACAATCAGCCGGTCTGGCTGACCAGCAGCGGGCTCGTGATGGTCGGCGACAATGCGCCGCAGTCGCTTGCAACGCGAGGTCAAGTGCGCCAGGCCGAGCCGATGGATCTCGGCGTCGGTTTGCCCACAACCAACGAACTGACCTCGACCGACAATCCGAACGCTTCCCGCATTCCGGTCCTCGGCACGATCGCTCCTCCCGCCGAGCGCACGGCGGCGGGTTCCGTTCCGGGTCTGAAGTTCCCGGCGCATTAAGGGAAATGGTCCATGGCCACGCTCTACATCAGCGAATTTCGCAACATCGGCACGATCCGCACCGAGCAGGCCCAGGTTCTCGCCCAGCCGGCCATCACTGACCAGACGGTGGCCATCGGCGCTACAACCGAGCCGTCGGCGGCATTCAACGCCGAAACCAAGCTTGTGCTGCTATGCGCCGACGCCATCTGCTCGATCAAGTTCGGGTCGACCGAGGTACTCTCGGCCGCCGCAATCACAAACATGCGCCTTCCCGCCGACACGCCGATTCCCTTCGCAGTTTCGCCCGGCCACTTCGTCTCCGTCATTGCGAATACGTAAATGGGACCGCTTGGACTTGGCCTTGTCCTTGGAGTTTCCACCGGTTCACAGGGCGGTCCCATCGTGCCAGTTCTTGTTGCTGATAGCGGCGCGACCGATAACCGGCCAGCTCTTCAGGCTGCAATTGATCTAAGCTCCGCTACGGGGCGCGAAGTTCATATTCCCGCGCTCGATCCCGGCACTTATTACGGATATTCGTACTGCTTGTACGCGAGGGACGACGCGACGATCATCACTCCGACTGGTACGCGCTTGCGGTGTATGGGCAATAATGCCACGAAGACCGGCTGGCCTTTTTACGGCGCACTACTTCTCGGCACGTATGGCGCACTCAATCCGGCACGAGCGCCCGATTACGCCATCAGCGACGTGACGCTGAACGATACGAGCATCACGTTCACCACGCCCAGCGACGCCGATGATTTTGTGGTGGGTGATATCGTCAATATCGAGCGCACCGATACCTTCGAGGTCACCATAGCCTCTGGCACCTATTACGTTCCTGTTTGGGCGCAACCTAATGTTGTGACTGGCAAGGGCACAGGCACTCTTACATTGCAGCATCCCATTCAGGCGTCAAAATCTGGAATGATTGTCCGCCGGTTGACGAATACCGGAACGACATGGCTCAAGGGCAATGGCGACGACACGGGCGAGCCCATGTTCGCAGTAAACAATTTCACGCTTATAGGTGGAACGTGGGAAACGGAAAATGCCGACGGCCCGTTCAACGGCGGCGGTGGAATTGTAAATTCGCTCATAGCCCCCGATGTCACAGATGCGAGCAAGTCCGCCGCATATGGGAATCTTTTTGGCTACACGACCATCACCACCACAACGGCCAACACGCGCAAGGGCGCAATCGAACTGGCCTACAATAGTTGCGATGTCGATGTCACGATCGGCTCCATTGTCGGGACGACTATAGGCGCGCCGAAGGCTATGGTGTGGGTCAATGAAATGTCGCGCCTTGTCGATATCTCCGTCACCAGTCTTGCCGCCGGAACGCAGCAACCGGAAAATCTGTGCTCTGTTGTTCTTGCGCAAAGCAATACAATTTCCGTTGGTAGCGCGACCATTTCAGGCGACATCGGTGCGCTCGGCATTCCCGGCGCTCTCATGGCAATCAAGAACATTCCAGGAGCTGTTTATACTGGAGAAATACCCGAGACGTCCGGTAATGATTTGTCGGTGAATACCGTCGCCTTCACAGGCGGCTGCGATTACGTTGCCCGCATGTCCGGAGAAACGACCAGCGGCAACACAATTCACGATTGCGCAGCAACGGGAACGCTTACAGGCAATGCTGCAGCCTACATTGCCGAGGACGGCGCCGTTGGAAATACGTTTGCCGACATGAGCATTGACAACGGCACGTACATTGGGCTGCGCGGAAATACTCTTAGCAACCTCACTCCCGGACCGATTTCTGCGCCAGCATGGGTCTTGCGCGATGCCAATGCCGATCCGGCTACTTCGGATTGGGATTTCGTCAATGACCGCTACTACTACAACGCCACGGCCTACGCCTCGCTCGCCACGTTCCAAGCAGCCATTGGCGGCGCCGGTACGTTGTCGCAAGGCGCGAACGGCATCACGGTGACAGATGCCGCATCTGCGCTTATCTCATCGCCAGACAGCCTTCCGTGGGCTGGCTACATCTCAACGGCCTTCTCCGCGATCATTGAAGCTGAGACAACCGCATTTGCAGCGAGCAAAACGCTCATGACCGTTGGTGATGGATCGGCCAACAACCGCATTCATATCTACGTTCGAACCGACAGAAGAATGGGAACCGATGTCAAATCGGGCGGAGCGGTGCAGGCCAATATTTATCCCAGCACTGTTGTTAGTGCGTCCCCCTCGGTCAATAAGTATGCAATTGCGCTGGAAGAAGACAGCGCCGGATCATGTGTTAATGGGGGCGCCCCCACGGGAGACACGTCAATGCTCATGCCGGTCGGCGTCACAACAAGCTTTCTTGGTGTTGTTGGAAGCACAGGGCTGCTCCCAATGAATGACGCAATAGGACGCTTCACGGCTTTTGATAGGCGTTTGTCCAACGCTGATTTGCAATACCTGACGACTTAGCCTGTATTCCATTCACGGGAAAACTTGCGTTGCGCGGAAAGAGCAGAGAATGGCAAGCCTCATCGCGACGTGCTATAAAAACACAAACCCCTGATCAGAAAGGCGCCACACCATGACGCAGCCCGGACAGAAAACCCTCACCACCGGATTGCCGGCAATTACTCCGGCGGCCCCTGGCGCGATGCCGATCGATAATGGCAGTCCCGTTCACACGCTTCTGCCGGTCGGCGGTGGCACCTTCACGGCAAACGGCGCTACACCCGTCACTGTCACGGATGCTCGCGTCGGCGCCGGCTCTGTCATCATCCCGACGCTCAAGACCGTCGGCGGGATGGTCGGCGCGCTTCCGGCGATCCAGACCATCACCGCAGGGACCGGCTTCACGGTCGCCGCGACGGCCGGCGACACGTCGGTCTACAACTATGCGATCCTGGGCTAGGAGAAAAACGCCATGAAATTCGGACAGCAAGCCTTTCTTCGCACCGACGATGCCACCCCGCGCGGGCCTCATCCGGTCGGCTATCTGCCGGCCATCGTGACCTTCATCAATGCTGACGGCACCTTCAACGTGTGCGCCTTCGACATGGTCGGCGTTCCGATCGCGCTGCAGAATGTCGCGTCGGAGCGACTGGTGGCCGACTTTGGCGTCGTGTCACCCCCTGATGATCTGCCGGCCCCGGCACCGACGGCAACAGTCGTGCCGGACGAACCGGACGCACCTCCTGCCGATGCTGCCCCTCTCGATCCCGAAGGCAACCCGTCGAGCGATGCCACACCCGTCGAGAACTCCGATCCCTCCGTCGAGCCTTCCATCCCAGAATCGGGCCCGGCGCCCGAAGGAGAAACCTTATGAAACTGCGCTTCCTTCTTCTTGGGTTCGCTGCGGCGAGCCTTCTGTCTTTCCCGGCATTGGCCCAGGTCACGCTTCCGGAAGTCAGTTCCGTCACGACCGGCGATCTTGTTCAGGTCATCCCGAATGGCGTGCCGACTGCACAGTCGAAATTCGCCGATATGTCGGCCATCAAGACCTATACCAACAACGGCAACGTCGCGACTGACGGCTCTGTTCTGTCGAGCAGCCCGTCGGGAGGCGTGGGTTACACGACTGGCGCCGGATGCGCCGTCGAACAGGCGTCCAGCCGCACGACAGGCGTGACCTGCACAGGAGTTACCGGCGCAATCACTTTGGTATCCGCTGCCGGTTCGGCCACCCCTGCAACCTTCACCGTGACCGATACGTCCGTGGCCGCCACGGATACGATCATCATCAACGAGAAATCGGGCACCGATCTTTACCATACCTTGGTGACGGCCGTCGAAGCCGGTTCTTTCAACGTGACGTTCTTCACCACGGGCGGCACCACGACCGAGCAGCCGGTGTTCAACTTCGCGGTCATCAAGGGCGCTGCAAGCTGATGCCACCGGTATCCGAGCGCCAGCGCCGCTTAATGTACGCGGCGGCTTCGAAAAAGGGAGGCGCCGATGGCGTCTCCAAATCTGTCGCGAAAGAGTTCGTGGCAGAAGACAAGCCCGGCAAGCTTCCCGAGAAGGCACCGGAAAAGCGCAGGCTCAGCTACTCGAAAGGCTGAACCGTGGCGCATCCAACCATCATCGATGCGACAGGACGAACAGCCATGGCCGACAAAAAGCGCACCAAATGGATCCAGGGAGCCCACCTCAAAACCGGCTCCTTCAGCGCCAAGGCCAAGGCGGCCGGCAAATCCGTCCAGGAATACGCAGCCGAAAAAAGCAGCGCGCCCGGCACCCTCGGGAAGCAGGCGCGTCTTGCGCAGACCTTCGAAAAGATGGGCAGCCGTCGGCGCCTAAAATACAGCAAATCCGGAGACTAACGACCATGGCAAAGCTCAATTACGGCTCGATGAAGAAGGGCGAAGAACCTGCGGCCAAGGGTGCGGCTGATGAAAGCGCTGGCGAAACCAAGGCCACGGAAACCAAGGCCGAGGACGCAGGCAAGGAGTCCGAAGGCGCCAAGATCGCCGATGAGGCTGGCGCGCCGGTTGCCGACCTTCGATCCAAACACGCGGCGGCGCGGGCCGAACTGCGCAAGATGCACCAGGCCGAGCGCCGCGACCTCAACAACCAGCACAAGACCTCCCGCAGCGATATGTACGCGCGGCAGGAAAAGGCCATGGACGCCATGATGGACGCGCACGACCTCGAACTGCAGGGCGGCGCGCCGTCTCCCGAAACGCAGACCGCAGACACCGCTGGCGCCGATCAGGCGCAGGCCGCAGCCGAATAGGAGGGCGCGATGAAGCTCAACCCGATGGTGGACATGGCCCTTGATGACGAGGAAGTCGGCGAAGTCGCCATGCCGATTCCCGACGATCCGCCGAAATATCCCTATGGTCTGCGCATTTGCTTGACCCAGGACGAACTGCAGAAGCTTCAGCTCGATCCGACCGAAGCCATGCAGGGCATCGGCGGTTTGGTGCATCTTCACGCCCTGGCGCGCATCACGTCGGCCAGCATCGATCAGCGCAACGACATCGACAAGGACGGCGACGAAACGCGCGTTCGCATCGAGCTTCAGATCGAGAACCTTGCGATCGAAAGCGAGGACGAGGAAAACGCCGAGATGGATGCTCAGATGCCGCGCAAGAAGCTCGCCTACGCCGCCACATAGAAAGGCCGATTGCAATGAAAGGCATTTTTCGTTTTGCCCTTATGGTTGCCGCGTTCGTCACGACGCCGACATTCGCCCAATCTGTTCTCCTCCAGGGTGGCCCATGGACCGGCTACCATTTGCCGATGTACGCCAATTCCGGCAGTTCTCAGCCCATTCTTGCCGATAGCGGAACTGCCGGAGGTGGCGTTTCAGGCGCAAATCCTTCTGAGATCGGAATTACAGCCAGGGGAACGGGATCGGCGCCTTTTGCCGCACAAGGGCACGGGCCAAACGGCGAAATCTTTTGCACCTATGACGGCCCGACAACATCTGCAACCGGATATCATTATCTTTGTCTGTCGCCAAATGACGGTACCGGCGGACTCATCAGTTATGGATCTGGGGGCGCTGCATCGGACTTACCCCTTTCCATCGACGTTAATGGAAGCTCAGGCGTCATTCCATCAGGAACAGCGTTGGCAAACACGGTCTATGCAGGGCCTACCAGCGGTTCGGCGGCAACTCCAGCATTTCGGGCACTTGTTGGCGCCGACCTTCCTGGAGGAACAACCGGCTCTGGCGCTGTCGTTCTGTCAACATCGCCATCGCTGACCACTCCAAATCTTGGGACGCCGTCCGCAGGCGTCCTGACCAACGCTACGGGGCTGCCACTGTCCACAGGCGTCAGTGGAGACCTTGCGGTGACGCATCTCAATTCCGGCACCAGCGCCTCCTCCTCGACCTATTGGCGTGGCGACGGCGTTTGGGCAACTCCAGCCGGAGCCGGCGACGTCATTGGGCCTGGATCATCGACTGCCGGGCACGTCGTTTCGTTTGCCAGCGCCACCGGAGACCTGATTTCCGATACAGGGAAAACAACACCAAGCGGCGCTTTCGTAGGCACTACGGATGCCCAATCCCTGACCAACAAAAGCCTGACTCCAATTTTCGGAAACACGCTTACTTCGACGGGCTCGACGCAGGGGACTGCCTACGCGATTGACAAGGATATCAATATCTTCACGACTGTCGCCCTGAATACCGGTGCCATTTTACCAACGACAGATCCAAACGGGGCTGCGATCGCCGCGGGCTACACCGTGATTGCACTCAACAACGGTGCAAATACTATCTCTGTATATCCTCCATCCGGGCAGTCGATTGATGGAGGAAGCGCCAATGCGGCAGTAGGCATCTACATGAACGGTGTGGCGCATTTTGTTTTCGATGGAAGCTCTAACTGGAGTACGTTTTGATGAACGGCGTTGATGAAAAATTGCTGAAAAGAAGATCATTTGCCCTTGGACTCGGGACGGCAGTTGGCGCTCTTGTCGTCTCAAAGGCCCAGGCTGGCAATGTTGGGCCGCTGATGGCAAGGAATAATCTAGCCGATCTAAATGACGCCTCTCAGGCACGATCGTCTCTTTCTGTGCCTTCGAGCAATGAAATGGACGTCGCTCTTGGTGATCGGCGCTTTTTGGCTGTAAGAGCCGTGGATGTAGGTTCCAGCGACCCATCTACGGATTACGTGAACAACGTCACTATTGACGGAGTCACTCTGGTTACTGGCAACTATGTGCTGCGCGCTACTCCAGGTGGAAATGCCTTGGATGGCGTTTACGAAATTGTCTCTTCCGGCGCTTCTAACAGAATTGCCTATTTCGATGTATATGACGACTATCCGGGCGGATTGTTTTCTGTTCAGGAAGGCGCTACATACGCCGATACATTTTGGCAGTGTGTATCAAATATTGGCGGCGAGATTAATACAACAGCATTAACTTTTGTCATCAATAGTGTTGATACATTTGGATACAATGTTTCTTTGTATCCAGGAGCCGACCTCGGCGCAAAATTGCAGGCAGCTCACGATGCGTTGCCAGCAACTGGTGGCATTCTCAACGCGACCATGTTCGAGGGCGCGCAGGCGTTTGGCGCTTCAGGCGTGACATTTACAAAGCCGGTTAAGCTGTATCTTGGTGCATGCACCATTGATATGGGAACCAATTCTTTTATCATCCGCGATACGTGTGAAATTGTCGGCGTCGGTCGTCAAGACGAAAATAACTCGACTACTGTTTTTAAATATAGCGGTACATCGGATTGTTTCATAATACAGAATGGGACAGCGGCGACTCCAATTTTCGCGGTTATACTGCGCAATTTTGAAATTGCTGCATACGGATCGGCAATTACCGCTGTCGGCGCGTATGCTGTCAGCAATTATGGTGGCAGGTATTGCGAATACCACAATATACTTATTTATAACTTTCAGAACGCACCAGCTTTTTATTTTAGTGGCAACGGTGCCGTTAATAACGGCTTCGGAGCTACAAACATGATGTTTAATTGTGGAGTTTCTACTTGCAAATATGGTGTTTTGGCTGATGCGGTTGGGGGGTCGCAGTCAACACACGGAATGATCTACGGTGGTTTTTTGTTCGGGACGACAAATGGGGTGAACACGTCATGCGAGAGCTGGCGTGTTCACGATACAGACTTGTCCTCTGTTTCGCTAAACGGAGCGGCTGACGATACTGTGTTGGTGGCAATTCGTATTGAGGCAAACAACACAGTATGCGTATATATAGAAAACACTTGCGACAGATGTGGCGTTATAATGCCTAGTTTTATTAATTGTACTGGAACGTATATTAGTGCAACAGGGAGTTACACATATGTAGGCCCGGTATACTAGCAAAAGAGTGAATTGCGGTACAAATAAATAGTACGATATGTTTTACGTTCTGACATGGAAAAGGACTAATGGTCACCAGTACTGACATCGTAAACCAAGCCATTCAGATTATTGGTGACAATCAGCCGCTTGTCACGGGAACGGCGCCTGTTTTCGATAGTTCCCCGGCCGGGAAGGCGGCTGCGCAGTTGTATGCGCCGACGGTTGCGGCGGTGGCGCGTCAATTCGGATGGGACTTTGCCCGTCACATCGATACGCTCACACTCAGCGGAAATGTTGCGCCTGGGGGATGGGCGCTTGAATATCTCTATCCGGCAAGCGCAGTGCAGGTCTGGAGCCTTTTGCCGGCGATAGTCGATGCCAACGACCCTTTGCCTTACAACTTCAACGTCGCCAATGCCGTCGTGTCCGGTAATACCGTTCGGGTGATCCACACCAATCTTGCCAGCGCCAGCGCCGTCTACAACTCCAACCCAAACGAGAATACCTGGGATGCGAGCTTCCGGCAGGCAGTCGTCAATCTGCTCGCCAGCGTATTTGCCATGGCCCTGGCTGGAAAATTGGATGCGGCAAAAGACCTGATTTCGGAGTATGGTGCGTTCGAGAAGCTCGCCGAAGGTAGGCAGAACTGATGGTCACTTCCGCCGCGACGCCCGCTGATATCGTCAACGCTGCGCTCATCCA
>Ga0307424_1000020_pt1 | contig 62481 bp, 54 predicted proteins | sample SalMarWE160320MG_FD_202157 | JGI IMG/M metagenome (GOLD analysis project Ga0307424, IMG submission 202157) | Salt marsh sediment microbial communities from the Plum Island Ecosystem LTER, Massachusetts, United States - WE1603-20 | ecosystem: Environmental > Aquatic > Marine > Intertidal zone >... | reverse complement strand
ACCCTTCATCCATTACGAGTTAGAAGGCGTGAAGAACAGCCCTCGGGGCGTCATCATCACCCTCAGCGCGGCAATAGCACCCTCCATTAAGGGTTTTGCAGGTCCGATCAACCTGCTGGTATCCATCGATAAGCAGGGGATAATCCGAAAGATCCGTGTGATCCAGTCCACGGAAACTCCGGCCTATGTGGTAAATTTCCCCCGTTTCCTGAAGCAGTTCGAGGGTCGATCCATTGACCTGGACTACGTGCTGGACCGGCCCGAAGGCATCGATGCCATTACCGGCGCAACGATCACCAGCCGGGCCGCGACCGAGATCATCAATGCAGTGGACCTGGCCGTGGCCACCACCCTGCTGCAGCATGCGCGAAAAAATGCCGTAAAACAGCATAATCTCAATTTTGACCCGGAGACCTGGTATGTCCTGGTTTTGATTATTCTGGGCCTGCTGGTCCACTATTTTGCCGGTCCATGGATTCGCCTTCTGTTCTTAGGGCTGGTTGTCTGGGTCGGCGGATTCCTGATGAATGTATCCCTGTCCATCCCCTGGTTGCAGCATTTGGTAAGGTTTCATTTTCCGCCCCTGTCAAACTTGCATACGTTTATCCTGACCGCATTCGTGCTGGTCACCACGCCTCTGCTGGGGTCCCTGTGGTGCGCCCACCTCTGCCCTTTTGGAGCGCTCCAGGAACTTTTATCGCGACTCGGGGCCCGTTTGCACCTGCTGCACAATCCGTCTCCACGTATGGAAAAGATCATGCGGGGGACCCGTTATTTGATGCTCCTGTTCGTAATCCTCTCCCTTTACGGGCCCAATCCCGCGCAGGCCGGTGCGATCGACCCGCTTTCCACCTTCTTTTCCGGTCATCTCTTTGGTGCGGCCATCGGCCTTTCTATCGTGATCAGCCTTGGCGCCCTGTTTAATTTCCGGTTCTATTGCCGCAATCTATGCCCGGTAGGTGCGTTCCTGTCCGCTCTGGGCGGGCTGTCAGGCCTGTTTGGCCTGCGTCCTGCCCGTAATTTCCGGCGCTGTGACCTGGGCGTCAAAAACCACTGGGACAACGACTGTATACAGTGCAACCGCTGCATCCGCGAACTGAAGGAGGACCCGAAGTGAAGGCAATACCCCGAGGCCGCACCCTGAACAACATCGTTTACCTCGTTGTTCTGCTATCTGCAACATTGGTCTTTGTTTTGAACCTTTCATCATCGCAATTGCAGTCCACATCTCGCGGGATTGGCAGAACCAGGCGGGTGAACATGCAAGAACTGCAACAGCGAATCCAGTCAAACACCCTTTCCAATCACAAGGCTATGTTTTTTAAAGTGATGGGTAAAACAGAACGGTGACTGTGCATGGATGGAGACCTTTGAAATACGTCCCCTTTCGCCCAATCTCTGCGTTGCGTTCGGATTTTAATCCTCAAAATATTCAAAATATTCCTGCGGTTAAAATCCTCACGCGCCTTGGTCTTGAACGAAATTGAACGTTTTTCAAAGGTCTCGGATGGATAATGATGGATAAGAACTTGCTTTTATTGAGAAAAACTATGAAAAATTGCTCTTTTGAGTCAAGGAAAAAAGCGGCACAATATTATGGTGGTTTCAGGTTTCTTTATAGATTTTTAGCCTGGGAAGTTTTGTGTTGAATAGCAGGGAGTGGTAGGGTATAGCGAAGAGGTAAAAGAAACCATAAAAAAGACTTAGTCCGGGTTTCTCACCGATCTTCGTCGCGAGACGGTGGAAAGTCCCATGAGTACAAGGCGTGCGAAGGAAAATGGCCACAGCCATACTTGTGTCGCCACAGTGGGATTGAAGTCATTTTTCAAGCGCAACCCCATTCGCCGGAACAACGTCTCACGATTGAGTTCAATGCTCATGAGATTCTACCTTGACAGCCTGGACGAGAATATTTCCTTGGTAGACGGATCTGCATTTACATCCTCACTCGTTGACTAATTTTCTAACGCAGGCCTTGAGATCGGTTATTTTTATCGGTTTTGCAAAAAAATCATCTACACTTTTTCGAAATGCTTCAACCGCCGCATCCATGCTCGCAAACGCGGTAATCATGATCACTTTAATTTCCGGGAGCTCCCTTTTTATTGTGTTCAGGACCTCCATCCCGTCAATATCTTTCATCTTCAGATCGGTAATGACCACATCAAATTTTTCTTCCTTCAATCTGGCAAGGGCTGGTTTTGCCTCCAGGAAGGCCTCCACAACATACCCATCCTGTCCGAAAGAACTCTTTATCATTTTGCCCACGATGTTCTCATCATCAATTACCATGATTTTATGGCCGTTCATTTTTCCCCTCCTTTGTTGTATGAACTGGTAATTCTATCGTGAAAGTTGTTCCAACTCCCACCTTGCTTCTCACATCTATCGTCCCTTTATGTTTTTTTATGATACCATAACTGATGGACAAACCCAGGCCCGTCCCTTCGGTGCCCTTGGTGCTGAAGAACGGATCAAAGATATGGGCCAAAAACTCAGGGGGAATTCCTTTTCCGGTGTCCTCGATTTCTATTATAAGATGATCTTTGGATTCTGCAAGATTGGTCCGAAGAAAAACCGTGTCTCCTTCAGACATTGCGTGAGTGGCATTGGTAAGGAGATTCACCAACACTTCCCGAATCTTATCTTCATCAATGAAAACAGGAGGAAGCTTGTCTTGAAGGTCTAATTTGGTCTCAATCCCGGATACATCGAGCATATTTTGCACCAGTTTAAGGGAGCGTCTCACAACATCATTGATATCAGAAACTCGAAAATCTCTTTCCTTGGCTCTCGAAAAATCCAAGAGGTCCTGGACAATACTCCTGATACGCTCGCTTTCCTCCAAGATTGTCTTTACATAATCGACTTTATCTTCCTCGGAAAGATGCTCTAAGAGCTCTAAATAGGTCTGGGCCACCATGGAAATATTGTTGAGCGGATTTCCCAGTTCGTGCGCCACGCCAGCAGTAAGGGTCCCCAAAGATGCCAGTTTTCTTGATTGGATAAGCTGTTCATGGCCGGTCTTTAAGTCTTCGCACATCGTGTTAATGGCCGCCATGGCGGAACCCAACTCATTATTCGGTATCTTCCCTTCAATTTCCACAAAGTTTCCGTCAGATATGGAATTTGCCGTTCTCTCTATCCTTCGAAGATTTTTGAACATTCTTGAGAAAAACAAATAGCTGCTCATGATAGCGACAAAAATAACGAGGCCGAAAAAAGATAATAAGGTCCTTTTTGAAGCCGAAATAATATTATTCACTTCTTGTCTTTCAACCCTTACCATCCGCTCAGAAAAAAGTCGTAACGCCCTGCCTGATTCCCGGATGGCTTCTTCTACTCTGTTTTTTCCCTCAGTCCTTTCATCGGTCTTCCCTACCTTCGCAACTGTTTCCTCATATCGCTTGAGATCCAATTGAAGTTTTTCGAAATTTTCATCGCCGATGGCTTTGATGATATTCGGCCTCATGCTTTCAATAGTCAGATAGCTCTCCTGGATCTGCTTTTTGATACGTGGAAGCGCCGCATCGTCTTTATAGAGGAAGTAGTTTTTCTCCGAAAGCCTTATTTTGAGAAACGATGCATTGAGGGTGTCCGCTATTTCGACAAAACGCAACTTAGCGAGAAGAAGGTCAAATTCATGGTAGGAAAACGCGGCGACCAGGATGATAGAAATGATCCCGAGGGTATTTGCAAAGATGATCTTGTGTACCAGCTTCATGGTTATTACATCTGATATCTTCAAAAAGCTTTCATCGCGTCCACGGACTCTTGACGATTCGGAAACGCCTGGAGCGCAACTCCGTTCGTGCCCCATGTTATCATGCTCAGTAAACGGGTATGACGTTTACCTGCACCTCTTTTACCCCGGGCATTTCCATGAGGATGCCACGAATGTCATCCGTAAGGGCTTCCTCCTGCTTTAAACTTCGCTTTATATGAACTGTAACGATCCCGTTTTCGGCAGAAACCTCGACATCAGCATAAAAATTCATCAGATCTGATTTGACCTTTGCGGCGAGGCTTTCGTCTTTTAGAATCCTCAGAGACTCAGCGCTCGTTTGGAAAGAAGGGAGCTTTACCGTCGTGAGAATCTTGTCGACTGCATCATCGATTGTCAGTCTGCCGATCACTATCCCAAGGTCATACATGCTGATATCCCAGGGGTCCCTGCCATGAAAATACATTGCCCATTTTTTCCGTTCCTTATCAAATTTCTCTATGATTTTTAGCGCTTCCTTCTTCGAGACATCTTCCCTTTGCATGATCTCCTTTACCCGCTCCTCGATAGTTGCAGAAATCATGACCCTCAAAACATTTGGGATCCCCTCCAGCAGGAAATGACCTGCCAGCGCATGATAAACCACATTATCTCTTGCCGCAAATTCGAAAAGGGCCGAGCGGATGTAGGCGACGTATTTCTTTTTTCCATAGCTGAACCGATCCCTGAGTGTCGGTGCATTTTCAACAGCCCGCCGCAGCCAATTCTCCGGAATATCAAATTGTTGTGAAGCCAGACTGATAACTTCCTCGGAGACACATTCATAGTTCAATTCCCGCGCCACTCTTTCAGCGATCTTCTTGCCATGACTATAAGAAGCCCTGGCGATGGCGATGATAGACATGCTGACCTCCTTGTTTTACAAAATCAAAAAGCAACACCTAACAAATACCGTCTTTCATTCAGTGCCCTGGCTCCCATGGACATTTCATCAGCCTATGGGAATGAGCCCCAAGACCCCGGTCAAAACGATTATGCCGCAAATCAGGGCCAACGATCCATACAATTTGTCACCGTCTTTGAAAAGAACTGCAGAGGAGAGAAAAAGCGCCGGCACCACTGAAAAAACCGCCAGAGAGATGCCAAAGGCAGCCAAGCCATCTCCGGTCATCAGGTGGGAAAAGTACCAGTGTCCCATGGGGAGTGAACCGGTGATACCCGACCAAATCTGAGAGGGAGACTTGCCCGCCCACACCAAAGACAGCCAATAGGAAACAGGCACATAGTTATTCCTGGTTATGAAGGCCATCACAGAGCCGATAATGACGATCAAAGAGGCGAACATGACTCCCCAGTAGATGATCTGTCCATAGACCAGGCCGGCAAAAGGAGCTTTCAGTTTATTATCTTCCATAATTTCCTCCTGCAGATGGGCACTATTTATCCCAAAATGGGAATATGTATCCCAAATGTACCTTCCAACCCGCGTGCGATGAGTTTCACGGATGAAAGAATGAGAATAAAGATCAGGATCTTCCGCACAAAGCCTGCCCTGATCCTGATTAAGAGATGTGCTCCCAAAATGCCGCCCACCACATGCCCCAGCATCCAGGGAGCTGCAAGAATGGCAACAAGTGCACCGTAGGTAATATATGTCCAGATGGCGGTGGCATCGCTGATGGCCAGGAGGACCCCGCTGCAGGCGGCCGCGATCTTCACCGGCGCCATCATGACGAGATTAAGTGTCGCGGTGAGAAAGGCCCCGCCTCCCATGCCGAAAAAGCCCCCTACAAAGCCAAGAAAGATAAAGATAAATGCTCCCGGAAGCGCCCTCACTAACTGGTAGTCAACGACCTTCCCCAGTGATCCCTCCCAATAAGAGCCCTCCAGTCCAAGCTTCTTGGAAAGAGGATCAATTCGGTCCGGCTCGGGATATTCCGTTTTTCCCCCACCCGTGAATAAAAACCAGGCGATAACAAGCATGAGAATTCCAAGTGACAGACGAACCATCCCATCGCCTACAGCACCCAGGGCATCGTGCAGATATATGGCGCACACGCTCCCTGCAAGGGCGCCAATGGTGATGGGTACCCCGCAAAAAAACACTACCCTGAGGTTGGCCAGTCTGCTTTTCATAAAGGGTCCCGAAGAAATCAACCCGCCGAACATGGCCACCACCAGGCCAGTGGCCCTGATGATCAGGCTGTCCATGGAGGTAAACCCGAGCATGATGGGCGTAAAGATAACCCCTCCTCCTATGCCTGCGATAACGGCTATGATGGCTATGGCGGTACTTATTAGAAATGAGCCCACGATAATGAGCCATATGGAGAAGGGATCAAGGATCTGGGTCCCTTGGACTTTTGAAAATACGGCCATTACTGTATAGCCACCAACCAGCAACAGGATGAGAATCGTTAATTCCGGGACACTGCTCACCAGACGGGTGAAAATGCCTCTTCTTTTCCGTCTGGCCCTTTGCTTTCCATCCTCACCTTTTTTCTCTATGGCACCTGACATCCGCTCTGCATACCTCCCCAATTTGGTCGTAACTTGTAGCAAGTGGAATTTCAAGAACTGCACTCCCCGGGACAGGTTTCTTCTAATCAACAAGGTCCTTGGGCTTCACACCCACCTTCACTTCCTTTACACCTTCGACTGATTTGGCGATAGCTTCGATATCTTTGGTGAGCTCTTCTCCTTCGGTGAGCAGTGCAGCCGTATGCACCTGGACAATGCCGTTGGAAGCGACAACATCAACGTCGGGCTTCATATCCATAAGAGCGGCTTTCACTTCGGCTGCAATGCACAGGTCTTCCATCGCCTGTTGTGATTCAGGGGTTGTTCTAAACGTATCGAGGGCCACGGTATTACAGATAACATCGACTGCATCTTCTGTTGTCATCTTTTTGATGTGGATCACGATATCATAAAGGCTCGGGTCCCAGGTATCTATCCGATAGAGGTGTTTGCTCCATTTTCTTCGTTCTTCATCATCCTCTTTTATAATGCGAAGGGCTTCCTTCCTTGGAATGCTTTCACGTCTCACCTCACTCTTGACGCGCGCATCCAGGTCGGCAATGATTCTGACTTTCAGCACGTGAGTAATATCTTTTGCGAAAAAGTGGCCGGCCAGCCCACAATAGACCACATTGTCTTTTCGGAAATGCTGGAGAATTGCAGCCCGAACAAAAGCGATATACCTATCCTTTTTGTAGCCGACTCGATCGAGGATAGAAGGCGCATCATGAATGGCTCGAACCAGCTTGACCTCAGGAACATTGAATTCGTTTGAAGCCTCCAGAAGCACGTCGCGTGAAATACACTGATACCCGAGTTTTTCAGCCACTTTATCCGCCACTTCTTTTCCCCTGCTATATGACCCTCTGGAAATCGTTATGATTGCCATTTCCCATTCCCTCCTTAAACATGAGTTTATTTTGAGCCCAATGGTCTTTCCTTAGGCCCATATGGATGGAAAGACCTCATCGGCCCCGAACCATAATTTAGGCCTATTGTTCATCAAATGCAACAGCCTTTTTATAGGGAACCTGAAGCGCAGTTGATGGCGGACAAGCGCCCGGTGTATTACATCCCATTATGATCAAATGAGTAGTTATTGATGTTTAGGATATTTAGGTGGCCTTATTCCTTCAATTATGTTGTTAAGATCATTTGGGCAATAGCCCGTTAAGATCCGATCCCAATTTCTTCTATCCCTTCTGTAACTCGAGAAAAAATTCCGAACAAAATTAAATTCAGGACCTTCAACTTCATGCTCTTTTCATAATGGCAGTTTATATTGTTGTCAAACGGCACGGCAAGGCGTTGGTTGTCTTGCCGATTGGCGCCGGAATAGCCTTCGTCCAACAACAGGAGGTAGTGTTATGAAGAAAAAGTGGATCAATACTATTGGAAGCGGTGTCCTAATCATCGGGCTTGCCGTTTGTCGGAGCAAGTTTTGCGAAATCGGATGACAGCGAGATCCGTGACGGAACCATCCAGACCGAGAATCAGGTTGAAGCGGATTTTCCCGCCCTGGCCAAGATCACGCGGAATCAGGCCGTGTTGGGGACCATTATTGCCTCTGGCTTTGCTCGTGTTACCCGCCTTTCTAAAAATTTTGAAAACAAAGAATCCGCTTGGAGGCTTCGAGGCCGGTCTACATAGAGAGAAAAGGCACTCCCCTGGCAATAAAACGCCAATGGCATGAATTAAAATCGGAGAAACCGGCAAATTGAACATTGGATCAAAATGCCTTCCGACTTTTCAAGGATACAATGGTTTTCAAAGAACATTAGCAAAATGTCCCCCACCCGGCGCTTAAATTTTCCGTATAATTTCCTCTTTCGGTACTTTGGGACTATCACTAAATGGTATTTGCAATCCCAACGAACATGCGATAAGCTTTGTCAATCATGCATAGGTTCTTCCTCCTTTTGTCCCATATAGGGCTTTCCCAGAGGAAGAGCCTATCCTATTTCTCACCGGGACGGTAGAACCTTTCCGGGTCCACCACTAGAAGTGGTGGCTTAATATCAGAGTTAATGTGAGAATATGGATCAAACCGGGTGTTACAAAATAGTCATCCATGAAGAAGTCAAAATGAACGAAGATGAGATTTACGTATCTGTTTGTCCGACATCTTGGGCGCCGGGATAATTTCAGACTTTCCATTCACATGAAAGGAGACGACATTATGGAGCTTGTTTTGAAAAAGGGATATGGAGAACCTTTTTGGCCATACCAAAAAGGTTAAACAGGGCCTGGAAGTGCTGGAAAAAGACCATGCTGCATGGGCCAGAGATCGCGAGCGCGAGGATCTGGTGGATATATTGGAAGGAATTAAAGGGCTGGAGTTTTAGGGGAGGAGTGTTCCCTGCCGCCTGGGAGATGAATGATGCCACATCATGAAGAGTGGAAGAAGGTGGTGCTTATCACCACGCTGATTGCAGGTGTGCTTTGTCTGAACTATTTCACCTTTTACCGCATGACCTACGAACATGCCTTTTACAGAGTACTCGCTTATATCCCTCTGATTTTGGGAAGTTTCTGGTTCGGAATCAAAGGCGCCATAGCGATTGCCACGGCGATGATCTTGCTTTTCTTCCCTTATGTTATGGTACATTGGCACGGGTTTTCCCTTGAAGATTTCCACGAGATCCTGGAAGGTTTGCTCTACTTTGCTATCGCATTGATACTCGGGGTCTTGGTTAAAAGGGAAAGAAAAAAACACAGGGCCCTTATTGGGGCGGAGAGCCTTGCCGCTGTGGGCCGGACCGTATTAGATCTGGCGCATGATATGAAAACGCCCCTTATGGCCATCGGCGGCTTTACGACCCAGGTCTCGAGAGCACTGGATGGAGATGACCCCAAACAGAAAAAGCTACGGGTGGTCATTCAGGAAACGGACCGACTCGAAAGCATGGTCAGGGAGATGCTGGATTTTGGCAGACCCATGGATATGCAGCTCAAGGAGACGGACTTGAATGGTTTGGTCCGGGAAACAATTGAGGTGGTGCGGCCAGTAGCAGAAAACAGGGGGGTTGTGTTGAAAACTGATCTCGATCTCTCTCTGCCTCCTTTTATGGCAGATGCCCGAAGGGTCAAACAGGTGCTTTTTAACCTAATGACCAACGCATTAGAGGCCAGTCCCGAAGGAGCGTCAGTGCTCATAAGGACAACGGAAGATCGCCATTGGGTGACGCTTCAAGTGATTGACAGCGGCCCTGGGATAGCAGAGGAAGACGGCGAAAACATCTTCAAGCCGTTTTTCACCAAGAAGAAGAGGGGAACCGGTTTGGGCCTGCCGATTGTGAAGAAGATCGTGGAGGCCCACAGCGGGCAGGTTTTTTTTCATTCTAACCAGGAAAAAGGGGTCACATTTACTGCCAGATTTCCCATTATTACCAAATTAGGTATAATTAATGAATAAAACCATTAGACTACTTGAACGAACATACCTTTTGATTTTGGTTCCATTCTGCAGTTTCTGGCAGATAGGACCCTTAGTATGGTAAACGCTGGATGGGTGCTCTTCAGGATAATTGATACTAAGAACCTGGATACCCTGGGAGAATACAGTGAAACACGTGGGGACTCAGTGCTCCCCCGGCACGGCAAGGCGTTGGTTGTCTTGCCGATATTGGTGCCGGAATAACCTGGAAACCTGACAACAGGAGGTAGTGTCATGAAGAAAAAACGGATCAATATTATTGGAAGCGGTGTGCTGGTCATCAAGGAGGATAAAATGCTCAGTAGAAATATAAGAAATATAATGGTCATAATTGTTAGTTCGTTGCTCGTCATGATGCTGGCAAGTTGTGCAGGGATGTTTCATTCAACTTCCAAAGACGAGATCGCTCGTAGTGAACTCAAGAAGATGGGATCGAGTTTAGACCATTATGAGCAAAGAGAGTTATCCCTAACTCAAAATGATAAAGCAAAGATACAGGCGTTACTGGGCCATCCGCTGAAATACTATCCAAAAGGTTTAAGATATTACCGTGAAATAAGACACCATTATGGGGAAATAGGGGACATTGTTCCTCTATACCAGGAGACGCCTTATGGCAGGTTGGTCATTTTGGTGCGAATATGGTGGAATTCCATTGATAAAATAATCGTCGTAGAAAATGTCACCAAAGAGGGGAAGCCTGTTGTGAACGATATTTTCCTGTCTCAGTTCCATGACAAAACCGCGAGCAGCTCGTACAAGGTGGTCAAAACTCCTCAAGATCTTCTTACGGCCCGGACTAACATTAAGCCTATCGCCGGGGAGCCGGCTATTTCTCAGGAAATAGCGGGTCGTCTTCAAGAAGTAATGGCCATTCATGCGATGGACAGATTTTGAACAATTATTTACAGATGCCGGTAATCAGGGGATTGGCATCAGGTAACCATATGCGAAACAACCGGGCCAAAGGCCTTTTATTTCTATCAATTGCGGTGATTGCCGTGAACGGGTGCGCCACATACCACGCGCTTCCATTGAATCAGGCCAGTGTGGCCAGGGAACTCACTCCTCCCAAGATGGAAGTCATCAGGATCGAGGCTAAAGCCATAAAACACCCCATTTTGAAACCGTTTCTCATAAACGACCGGGATGGACTTTCCCCCGAGGAGGCGGCCCTGATTGCCGTCCTGGGCAACCCCAAGCTACGGGCCTTGCGAGACCAAAGAGGCGTGGCCACGGCCCAACTCCTTCAGGCGGGCATCCTCCCCAACCCGCAATTGTCTTATAGCCTTGATTTCCCGACAGGAGGGAACACCGATAACGCGGTCAATGCCTTTGGTCTGGGCTTGGGTTGGGACATCAAAACACTTATAACCCGGGGCGCCCGTGTGGATGCGGCAAAGGCCCAGACCCTTTCCGTGGAGCTGAATGTGGCCTGGCAGGAATGGCAGGTGGCACAGGCGGCAAGGCAGCACGTGTACAGATTGATCCTCTTGAAAAAGCAAATATCCGTTGCTGAAGAGGGTCAAAAGGGTCTTCAAGGAAACCGGGATGCGGTGAAACAGGCCGTGGATATGGGAGACATGACCGCCATTGATCTGTCCGCTGCAGAGGCCGCCCTCCAGGCGGTTCATCTGACGGTTCTCGTTACCAGACAACAGATGGAAAAAGAGCAACTTGCACTCAAGCAATCTCTCGGTTTTCCCCCTGAGCGCACGGTCCCTCTCGAGGTAGGCGCAAACCTCTCAGAGGTTGCGATGCTGCCCTCCCTCACAACCATCATGAACGGTATAGAGGATCGGCGCCTCGATCTTCTCGCTCTCAAAATGGGATATGAAAGTCAAGACGAACGTGTCAGAGCTGCCGTACTGGCCCAGTTTCCAAGGATCAATATCGGGTTTTTACAAGCCCGCGACAACTCCAATGTGGTAAGCACCGGTTTGGCCGTCAGCATAGATCTCCCCTTTTTCGACCGGAACCAGGGCCAAATAGCGATCCAACGGGCCACCAGGAGGCGGCTGTTTGACGAATATGTGGACCGTCTCTTCGAGGCCAGATCCAATGTGGCGACCATCCTGGCGGATATGGCATCCATCAAAGAGCAGATCGGGGCGACCGAAAGGGCCCTCCCCACGCTGAAAGATGTGGTCGAAAAGTATCGCAGGGCCCTGCTGGAAGGCATGGCCGATGTGTTGAGCTATTATAATGTTGTCAACGAATTGATCACCAAAAGGCTGGAACTTCTCCGGCTCAAGCAAAGCCTTATGGATCAAAACATCGCCTTGGAGATTGCGGCGGGCCGGTATCTGGGTGGGGAGGAAGCGAAGGGGGTGCGAAATTGAAACGGACAGGCTGGATTTTTCTTGTCATAGTGGTCGTGGTTCTTGCGTTGGCAGGCGGCTACTGGCGATTTTATTATAGCGCAAAACAGATATCCGAGAAGGATCGTCCCCCTTTGCGGCCTGCAGCAACGAGTGAGGTCGTGGCTTCTGTAAAGATCGTTTCCATCCGGGAAGGGGCCATCAAAGAGCATATCCAGGTTTACGGAAAAATCGTTCCGGCGCCGGGGGCAACGCAGACGGTTTCGGTCCCCTTTGAAAGCCGGGTCCGGCATATCATGGTCAGCTCCGGGCAGGAAGTGATGAAAGGAGGTAAACTCCTTGAAATCGAACCCAGCCCGGATACCCATCTCAAGTTCGAGCAGGCCAATAACGCCTATGAATCGGCCAAACAGAACCTTGAACACAGGCGTCAACTCTTCAACCTCAAATTGGCCACCAATAAACAGGTCCTGGATGCGAAGCAGGCATTGAATCTGGCCCGATCGGATCTCGAAAGCCTTAAGAAGCGGGGCGTCGACGGCAAACGGGGTATCCGCGCCAATACAGGAGGCCTGATCCAGAAGGTCTTTATCCAGGAGGGGGCCATTGTTCCCGCCGGAGCGCCCCTTGTGGAGATCATTTCCCAGAACCGTCTCGAAGCTCGATTGGGGATCGAGCCGGAAAACAACCGTCAAGTGAAGCCGGGCCAGGCCGTCTCGCTTAGCCGTGTGGAGGTGCCCGACGCCGAGAGCTTTACAGGGAGCGTGCGTGAGGTCTCCCGCGCGGTCAACCCTGCCACGCTTTTAGTGGATGTCTTTGTTTCATTCGCCCCGACAGCGAATATTCTTCTTGGTGAGGTTGTTTTGGGGAAAATAGTCGTTGCGTCCGCCAGGGGCCTGATTGTCCCGCGAAGCGCCGTGCTGCGCGAAGGGGATCAGAATATCCTCTTTACGGTAAAAAACGATCATGCGGTAAAACACAGGGTGAAGATCGGTCTTGAAGACCAAAAGGAGATCCGGATCACGGGCACCGACCTTCAACCCGGAGACCCCGTGGTTGTCTTGGGAAATTATGAATTAGCGGATGGCATGGCGGTCCGCACAGAGGTTTCCCCATGACCGGTAAGAGATGGATGCAGACACATTCCCGTTCAATCCTTTTCTTTATCGTCGTCCTCGCTCTCGGTGGGGCGGCCGGCAGCTTCAAGCTCCCGGTGGCCCTTTTTCCCCATGTGGATTTCCCCAGGGTGGTGGTGACCCTTGATGCGGGGGACCGCCCGGCCGAGCAGATGGCCATTGAAGCGACCTGGCCCGTGGAAGAGGCGGTTCGGGCGATTCCCGGCGTGCGCAGTGTGCGCTCCACCACCAGCCGGGGGAGTGCCGAGATCTCCATTAATTTTGATTGGGGCGAGGACATGGTTTCGGCTACCCTACAGGTGGAATCCGCCATTAACCAGGTCCTTTCCAGCCTGCCCCCGGGAACCGTCTTCCTGGTGCGCCGCATGTCGCCGACCATCTTTCCCGTATTGGCCTACAGCCTGACCTCTGATACCCATTCACTGGTAGAACTGCGTGACATCGCATTGTACCGGTTGCGACCCCTGCTATCGACCGTAAAGGGCGTGGCGAAAATCGGCGTTCAGGGAGGGGCCCAGTCAGAATACCGGGTAACGGTGGACCCGGCCCGTCTCGCGGCCTACGGCCTTTCGCTAAGCGATGTGGCAAAGTCCGTTTCCGGTGCCAATGTCATTACGGCTGTCGGCCGCATGGAAGACCACTATAAACTCGACCTGGTGGTTTCCGACACCCGGTTTCGCGATATGGGAGAGATCAAGAAGACCATCCTTCGTTCCGGTGAAAACGGTCTGGTGCGTCTGGACGATATTGCCGCCGTGAGTCGCAGTACGGTACCCCAGTGGACCCGGGTCACCGCGGACGGGCACGATGCGGTGCTCTTTCAGATCTATCAGCAACCGAGAGGCAATACCGTACAGATCGCCCGGGATGCAAAAAGGAAGCTTGCCGGGTTCCGCGGTCACTTACCATCGGGGGTCAAGATTGCCAACTGGTATGACCAGAGTGAACTGATCCTTTCTTCCGCCGGAAGTGTACGGGATGCCATTCTGATAGGGGTATTTTTTGCCGTTTTTGTTCTTTGGGTTTTCTTGCGAAACGTGAAAATGACCCTGATTGCCGCGGTGACGGTTCCGTGTGTGTTAGCCGGCACTGTCCTGCTGCTATACGCCCTGAATATGAGTTTCAATATCATGACCCTGGGGGGGATGGCGGCCGCGGTGGCCCTCATCATCGATGATATGATCGTGATGCAGGAACACATTGTCCGTAGATTGCGTGAACTCCCCGGTGAACACCATGGCCGGGTGATGCTGGCTGCACGGGAGTTCACCCGGCCCCTTGCCGGATCATCCGCTTCCACCATTATCATCTTTACGCCCATGGCATTTCTGTCCGGTGTGACAGGGGCGTTTTTCAGATCCCTCTCCCTGACCATGGCCTCCGGCCTCATCATCTCTTTTTTTGTCGCATGGTTGGCCGTACCGCTCCTTGCGGATCATTTGCTTGGCCGAAAAGATGCAGGCCAGGAAGAGGGAGGCGCCCTGATTCGGTTTTTTCATCGAACCTACGAAAGGCTCATGAAGATCTTCCTGGCCCGTCCCTGGCTTGTGATCCTCCTCCTCCTCCCGTTACTCTTGATCGGCTGGTTTTCATACAAAAACCTGGGTTCGGGATTCATGCCCAGGATGGATGAAGGCGGTTTTATTCTCGACTATGGTTCTCAACCCGGCACATCGCTCACGGAAACGGACCGGCTTCTCCGGCAGGTGGAAACTATTTTACAGAAGACTCCCGAGGTGCAAACCTATTCACGGCGCACAGGCCTTTCCCTGGGGGGGACTTTCACCGAGGCCAACCAGGGTGACTTTTTTGTGCGGCTCAAGCCCCCTCCCCGGCGACCCATAGAGGCCATCATGGATGATGTGCGCTCGCAGGTTGAACACGCCGTCCCCGGTTTAGAGATCGAGATGGCCCAGTTGATGGAAGATGTTATCGGGGATCTGACCGCCGTGCCCCAGCCCATCGAGATCAAGCTCTTTTCCGATAACAGCAGCCTCCTGATGCGGCTCGGACCTGAGGTTGCCGGGACAATCCGCAAGATCCCCGGTGTGGTCGATGTCAAGGACGGCATTGTGCTGGCGGGCGACGCACTGGATATCCGGGTAGACAGGGACAAGGCCTCTCTGGAAGGGGTAGATCCCGATAGCGTAACGCGAATACTGACCGACCTTTTGTCCGGCGTGGTCACCACCTATATCCGGAAGGGCCCCAAAATGGTCGGCGTGCGCGTGTGGATTCCGGCCGGCGCCCGCAAAACCCCCCGGGATCTGAGTGGTCTTCGCCTTCGTGCCCCGGACGGTCATTTCTTTCCACTCAAGCGCATTGCATCGCTCAGGGCCATTACCGGGCAACCCGAGATCATGCGGGACGACCTCAAGCGTATGATAGCGGTAACCGGACGCATCACCGGTCGCGACATGGGTTCAGTTATCCGTGATATCAAATCCGTACTGAAACGGTCGGGCTTGCTGCCAAAAGAGGTCTACTATTCTCTGGGGGGGCTTTATGCACAGCAGCAGATCGCGTTCACAGGTCTCATTGCGGTCTTCCTTTCTGCGGTTATCCTGGTATTCTTACTCCTGCTTTTTCTCTATGAAAGCTTCCGTGTTGCCATCGCCATGGTCGCTACGACACTCTTCGCCTTTACGGCGGTTTTTATCGGCCTTTATTTAACGGGGACCGAGATCAACATCTCCTCCATGATGGGGATGACCATGATCGTGGGCATCGTAACGGAAGTGGGCATCTTCTTTTTCTCGGAGTACAGGTCTCTGCCGCGCGATCTCGACAAAAAGGCGGCATTGATTTTGGCGGGGAAGAACCGTATGCGCCCCATCGCCATGACGACCGCGGCCGCTATCCTGGCATTGCTGCCCCTTGCCATGGGCATCGGACAGGGTTCAGCCATGCAAAGGCCGTTGGCCATTGCCATCATCTCCGGTTTGGTCGTTCAATTGCCCCTGGTTTTGCTCGTGTTACCCGCCTTTCTAAAAATCTTGAAAACAAAGAATCCGGATGGAGGCTTCGAGGTCGGTTCAGCTGGAGAGAAAAAGCACGTTCACAATAATAAGACCCCAATGGCATGAATCAAACATCGGAGAAACCGACAATAGAAATTATTGAGCCAAACTGTCTGCCAACTTTTCAAGGATCCAATGTTTTTCAAAGAACATTACCAAATTGTAATGTATGCGAAAGGTTTCCGTAAGGGTCTTGCATTAACAGTAAAATATGGATCAAACTGGATATTCCAAGGTAGGCATCCATGGAGAAAGCAAGATGAGCAGATATGCGATTTATGTAACTGCCTGTTCGACGTATCGGATCTCAGGCCAATTTTAAACTTTCCATTCAAATAAAAGGAGGAAACATTATGGAGCTCGTTTTGAAAAGGGATATGGAGAACCTTTTTGGCGATACCAAAAAGGTTAAACAGGGTCTGGAAGTGCTGGAAAAAGACCATGTTGCATGGACCAGAGATCGCGAACGCAAGGATCTGGTGGATATATTGGAGGGGATTCAAGGGCTGGAGTCTGATGTGAGTACCCTGATGGGTGATTGTGTCTCTTTGGATCAGGTGAGGCAAAACAATGGGATAAAGGGTGATGTTCATCAGGCCTTTAAAGGTCTTAACCTCTTGTTTGAAGATCTGAAAACGGTCAGGAAGGAGATTGATCAATCTTATGCGAGTCAAGAAAAATTAGAACAACTGGAAATTGACTGGGCCAGATTCAGGAAGACCGTGGAACAGATCCGGGAGGACCTGCAACAAGGATAACATCATATGGGGCAATCAACAGGGTTTGATCAGGTAAAAAAACACGTGAGGTCAACACCTTACGGGCCGGATCTCACTGCACCAATCTTAAAAGATCTGAGGGAGTGTCCCCTGCAGCCCGGGAGACTTCGCATCTCAAAACAGGGCTGCGGCCTCCGATATCTCAGGGCCCGGCAAATGGAACAGAGGGTTCCAAGGACCGCATTTGAGATGATACATAAACAGGGGCTGGATATCTGTTTGACGTGTCCTGAGGGGCGCCTGTATGCCAGGGGAATTTCTTCCCGGATGCTTGGAAAAGGGAATAGAGTCAAAGCAGCAAGAAAAGGAACATCGGTTCCTCAGCCTGGGAGATGAATCTGAAAAGCGTCTCGCTGTCAAGAGCTAATCATAAAGCGCGGGGAAACAATGAACCCTGGAAATGACGTCTTGTTAAGAATCCAATAGGTATAATTAATGAATAATACCATTAGAATCCTTGAACGAACATACCTTTTGATTTTGGTTAGCATATTCCTGCTCATCGTCTTCACACCTTACATTATCCACTCAGGCTTTACAGTGTTTGAGGAGCAACTCGTTGAGGTTGCTATTATTATATTACTTTTTACAGCGGGGTATGCCGTTCTGTCTTTATACCGAAAAGAAGCGGCGAAGAATCTTAAAGACATCAATAGATTGATGAAGGACAAAGGCGCTTTAGAAAACCGGCTTAGCGAGGCATTTAAATACATCGGAACCGTAAATATACAGATACAGGAAATCAAGTCAGTCTTTTCGGACGTACGAAAGTTCCCCGAAAACAAAAAGGATTTTGGTTACATTCTGCAGTTTCTGGCAGATAGGACCCTTAGTATAGTAAACGCCGGATGGGTGCTCTTCAGGATAATTGATACTAAGAGCCTGGATACCCTGGGAGAATACAGTGAAACACGTGGGGACTCAGTGCTCCCCCGGCACAAAATCAGCAACAAGACTCTCGTCTCAACCGAGAAACTAAAGGGTTTCACGGTCGTAGGATCGGGACACGAAAACTTCCACATCAAGACATTCTGCATCATTCCAAAAGTGAAGCTTTCTAACGATAACGAGGTGTTTATTAAGGCTGTTGTCAATCAACTCGAGATGCTGTTCCTTATCTTTACTTCAATTTACTATAGAGATAGTCACACCAACATGAAGAGCCTGTCAACCCGATGAATCTCTATTTGTTCAAATTATGTTGTTAAAATCATTTGGGTAACAGCCCGTTAAGATCCGATCCCAATTTCTTCTACCCCCTCTGTAACTCGAGAAAAAATTCCGAACAAAATTGAGTTCAGGGCCTTCAACTTCATGCTCTCTTCATGATGGCAGTTTATAGTGCTGTTCAAACGGCACGGCAAGGCGTCGGTTGTCTTGCGGATAGTGGCGTTGGAATAACCTGGAAACTTGACAACAGGAGGTAGTGTCATGAAGAAAAAACGGATCAATATTATTGGAAGCGGTGTCCTGATCATCGGGCTTGCCGTTGCCGGAACAGGTTTTGCGAACTCGGATGACAGCGAGGTCCGTGACGGAACCATCCGGATCGAGAATCAGGTTGAAGCGGATTTTCCCGCTTTGGCCAGGATCACCTGGAATCAAGCCATTCAGAAGGCCTTGGCTATAGTTCACGGGCAGGTTCTGAAGACAGAACTCGAAGACGAGAACGGCTTTCTCGTCTATGGCGTCGAGGTGGTCACCGCAGACAAGGTTATCGTGGATGTGAAGGTGGATGCCGGATCCGGAAAGGTCCTGGCCATGAACCGGGATAAGGCGGATGACGAGACTCACGAGGACGGCAAAAAAAATGACGATCGTGATCGCGAGGACTAATGAGTAGGACGGTGCCCCGAAGGTCTTTTTAAAGCGACAGGGGCGCATTGACCACCATCGCGGACGCGCTGATTCGAGCCCACGCGCCGCGTCACTTTTGCCACGCGAGGCTTATGCCATGATCAGCATCGAAAATCTGCATCTGAGCATTGATGGAAAGGAAATTCTCAGGGACGTCCATTTACATCTACAGCCCGGAGATATCTATGGTCTGATTGGGCCGAACGGTGCCGGAAAGTCCACTACCATCTTCGCCTTATTGGGTTTGCGGGTCCGTGACAACGGCCAGGTCAACGTACTGGGCCGCGATCCGGCGGAACACGCCGCTGAAATTCGCCGTACTGTCGGTGTAATGCCGGAACGGGCGGGGTTTTACGAGTGGATGACCGCGCCCGCCTACCTGCGATGGTACGGCCGTTTGTACGGAGAAACGCCCACAGGCCGGGACGTGCGGATGGTGCTGGAAAAAGTCGGTCTCGGCACCGAGGGACGCCGTCCCATCGGCACCTATTCCAGGGGAATGAGACAGCGTCTGGCGGTGGCTAGGGCCTTAATATCGCACCCCAGGTTGTTGATCCTGGATGAACCCACCAATGGGCTCGATCCCAAGGGCAGGCATGAAATCCATGATCTGTTGCTTGAGTTCGCAGCCGAGGGGAATGCCGGGGCACTGCTGTGCACCCATTTACTGGACGATGTGGATCGTTTGTGCAACCGAATCGGGATCATCGACCAGGGCTGCACTCGGCTCGAAGGCCGTCTTGGCGATCTGTTAGCGGAACTGGGGGCCGGCCAGCGTTACCGCCTGCGCCTGGAAGCCAAGCCGGACACGTCTAACATCCCGGCCGGGGTTTCGTTGCTGGCTCACGAAGGCAACTGGTGGCGCGTCCAAGTCCAGTTTAAGATCCCTGGTGGGCCTTCCGCCCTCTGGGGAGAACTGTGGCAGCGCGGGTGGCGAATCCTGGAAATCCGCTCCGAGGCCTCGAGCCTGGAGGAACTCTATTTGAACAACACCGAGCGGGATCATGCTCGCGTACAGGAGGCGGCAATATGAAAACGCATTGGACAATCGCCTGCAAAGAAAGCGCCCATATGCTGCGCAGCCAGCGGGGCCTTTTGTGGTTGCTGGCCTTCAGCGGACTTCTGTCCTCTTTCAGCCTGCTCCTGGTGAGCAACACCGAGCTGAGCCTACTCGACAACGCACAGGTGGTGTACATGATGGCCGGAACGGTCCTGGCCGCCGGAGCCCTGCTCGCCGCCATTCTGGGAAGCGACGCCTACGCAGGCGAAAAAGAACGCGGCACTTTGGTGCCGCTGCTCTGTGCGCCGATCGGCGCAAACGCCCTGCTTGCCGGCAAGGCCCTGGGCCTGCTGAGTGCCTGGGTCGTTATGTTTGCGGTGGCGACGCCCTACCTCTGGGCCGTGGGCGCAAGCGGGCAGAACCTCGGCGCGGCCGTGTTCTATCTGGCTCTTTTCGGTACACCGGTGGTGCTGGGGTTCGGCTGCCTGGCCATGGCGCTGTCGGCCCGCACGGGGAGCGTGTTAGCGTCGTTACTGAGCACGGTCACCTTACTGATGTTGGCCGTAACTCCGTTATTGATCGGGCCGGGGTTGCGTAACTCGGCCATCGGACGCGCCATGGATGCGGTCAACCCGTTTGCCGGGGCGCTCAATACCTTTGACAGCGTTATTATCGACAGCGAACCGTTCGGAGCCCAGGCGGGAAGACTTTTACTGGTGGTCGCGTGGTTGGGTTTTTGTTTTCTGTCGGCCCGGCGCAGCGCCGCCCACCCCAAGTTTCAATAGGGGGAAGATGCCATGAGAATATGTAAATACCTTCTGACGGCGGTGATGATGACGGTCCTGTCAGTAGCAGTTTCAGCCGCGGCCGAGGTGCCTTTGGCCCTTGATTTACGCCCGGATGACAAAAACCCTTCAGGGCCTGTCATGGGAGATCATCTGCGATTCTGGAGCACCATCACCAACAGGGGCGCAATTCCCATTAAGGGTCTGGTGGCCTGGATCAGCCTGGTGGAGACCGATCCGGGCAATGAACAGCCGGTGGATCTGGAAGACTGGAGCGCTCAAAAGGCCATCACCGGGACCTCTTTGGGGGTGGGGCAGTCCCTGCGGACCGACTGGCCTATGCGCTTGATCCAGGGCGGCGATTACCGGGTGGTGGTCAGCGTTACCGACCGCGGCGGCCGGAGAGTGTTTACCAGCCCGACCGTCCAGTTCCATGTTCGTCAGAAACCGGTGCTTCAGGCCGGACGGGTCTTGCCCGTGGCTGCTGGTATACCTTTGTTTTTTTTGTTAGCGGTAATTTTGTCTCAGTTCAAACAACGAAAATCAACGAAGTGAAAATTAACATTGGAGGAAGCAAAAATGAAGGAACTTGGTATGAATTCCGATAAAAGGACAAATGTTGTGGAAAAACTATTGGTCAGGGTCCCTGAAGTCACTTTCACTTTTTGGCTCTTAAAGGTCTTATCGACCACCGTGGGTGAAACCGGTGCGGATTTCCTGGCTTTTAACCTCGGCCTGGGATTGGACATCACCTCTTTGATTATGGGGGGTCTTCTGGCTGCATCACTTCTTATTCAGTTTAAACTGAAACGCTATGTACCGGTCAGCTACTGGACGGTTGTGATCTTGATGAGCATTGTAGGCACCTTGATCACGGATATGTTAGTGGATGACTTGGGGGTCAGTTTGATTACCTTGAGTATCGTTTTCACCGTTGCAATGCTTGCCGGGTTTGCGGTGTGGTATAAAAGCGAGAAGACCTTATCCATCCATTCCATCGATACCGCCAAAAGAGAGATGTTTTACTGGATTATCATTCTGTTGGCTTTTGCCCTGGGGACCGGCGTCGGTGATCTGATATCGGAGGGGCTTGAGCTCGGTTATGGATTAGCGTTATTCATATTTGGCGCCTCAATTGCAGTCGCAGCCTTTGGGTTTTATGGCCTGAAGATGAACAGCGTATTGGCGTTTTGGATCGCTTTTGTTCTAACGCGACCTCTTGGCGCATCCTTAGGGGATTTCATGATAAAGCCCTTTGCCGAAAGCGGCCTGGGATTGGGCATGACAACGGTAAATGTTCTTTTTCTATTTGTAATCGTAAGTTTGATTGCATATTTGAGCATTATGCGGGAACGGGCTGTTTCTTATGCGGAAAGAAGAATTGTGACTGCCGGAAATCATGAGTGATTCCGTGCTGTACATAAAGGCATTGCTGGCTTTTATCACACACTACCCAACCCTGGCCTACGGAGCAATTTTCCTGATCTCTCTTTCCGAATCCCTGGCCCTGGTCGGTCTAATTATTCCCGGCACGGTGATCATGTTCGGTGTCGGCGCAATCGTGGCCACGGGCAGCCTGGGGCTTACGCCCGTGTTGCTGTTGGCCTCGGCCGGGGCCGTTGCGGGAGACGGCATCAGCTACTGGCTGGGCCGTCACTACCAGGAAGGGCTGCGGCGCATATGGCCGTTTTCCCGCTATCCCGGCATGCTGCAAAAAGGAGAGGACTTCTTTCACCGCCATGGCGGAAAAAGTGTTCTGTTTGGACGCTTTGTGGGTCCGGTTCGTCCGGTCATCCCGGTTGTGGCCGGAATGCTGGGCATGCGCCCGCTGCATTTCAGCCTCATCAACGTGCTTTCGGCCATGGGCTGGGCCCTGGTCTATGTTTTGCCGGGAGTCTTTTTCGGAACCTCGCTGGCAGTGGCCGGAGCGATCAGCACGCGCCTGGCCGTGCTCATCTTTCTTATCCTCGCCATCTTCTGGGTTATGGTCCGGTTTGGCCGTAAGCTGGTATTGCTGGCGGGCCGTCGAGGGCCGATCTGGCTTACCTCCCTGAAAGACTGGGCCGCCGCGGACATGCCTGCCCATTGGGTAGCACTTCCGGTAAAAAGGCTTTTATCTTGGCTCCTTCCTCGTCAACAGGGAGAGGAATTGTTTCTCGGATTTCTGGTCCTGACGCTTTTTGTGGCTGGATGGGGATTCTTGGGCGTTATGGAGGATATCCTGACCAAAGACTCGCTCGTGCTGGCCGATCAGGCCGTCTACCACTTTTTTCAGGCCCTTAGAACCCCGTGGGCGGACCGTATCTTTGTAGCCGTAACGGAATTCGGCGATTCTTTTGTCAATATTTGCCTAAGCGGCGCGGTTCTGCTCGTGCTGCTTGGCAAGCGCTACTGCCGCGCCGCAGGCTTTTGGGCAATGACCGTGCTGGGGGGTTTAGTGGGTGTTCAATTGCTCAAATGGTTGATCCATTCGCCACGACCCGTGGCCATTTACCATGGGGCCTCGGCCTTTGGATTTCCCAGCGGTCACACGACCATGAGTGTGATCCTATATGGATTTCTCGCTATCCTGCTTGCCAGGGGCCTTTCCAGCACATTGCGTTGGGGATTATTTGTCGCTGTCCTTCTGATCTCCTTTATTATCGCGATCTCTCGCCTTTACCTGGGCGCCCACTGGCTTTCCGATGTCCTGGGCGGATTTTTCATAGGCACAAGCTGGACCGCTCTGCTTGGAATCGCCTACCTGAAAAGCTCTGATAAAAGTGTACCCCGGCACTTGCTGGGGCTTGTGACCGTACTCGTTATCGTGATCGCCGGTGGTTGGCATGTGAGCCAGCGCCACGAAAAGGAGTTCGTATTTTACGCTCCCCAGCATGAGGTGCAATCCATGCCGCTGCAAAAATGGATAGCGGATGGCTGGCGTGAGCTTCCCGCCTGGCGGATTGACTTGGCTGGCGAACGGGAACAACCCCTCACCATTCAGTGGGTAGGAACACCTGATGAACTGGCCCGATATCTGTTAACCAAGGGATGGCAACTCCCACCATCGTTGACCTTGAGAAATCTCCTGGGAATGCTTTCCCCGGACACGCCGATTGAAAAGCTGCCTGTTTTACCATGTCTTCACAATGGACGGGTTGACTGCCTGCGTCTTGTCCACAGGGACAAGGATAAGCGCTGGGTGCTGCGTCTGTGGCCCTCGGATGTCAGAATCCCACGAAACAATACCCCCATTTTCGTTGGAACAATAGAGGTACAGCATCGCCGTCACCTGACATGGTTAATCACCGCGGCAATGGAGATGGACGAGTATGACCGCTCCTTGGACGCATTGGAACAGGAGATCCATGATCGATTCGCTATAAAGGTGGTCAATCGGAGAAGTAACGTAATTCAAGTGAACCGCGAGGATTTCCAGGTATCCTGGAAGGGCAGGGTACTGCTAGTATATCCCTTCCCTCTCCTGTCTTCATCCTTTCTTCATCTTGATCCCTTATATTCAAAATCAAAATATGTGGGGAAATGTGAGCTGTCTTTTTTGTAACCGGCATTGTTCATCTGGGTATCGAAAAAGCCGGCATGGACCGGGACAAGGTGGATGAAGATGATCACGAGCACGGCGAAAAAAATGAAGATCGTGACCATGAGGATTAGTCTTGGTTGGAGAGTAGAAATATTACCGCATGCCTCGTTCCTGCCTCGTGGACCATGGTTGTTTTAGGAGGATTCCTGATCCTCTTTTTGAGGTGGAAGAAAGACGGATATGAATTGTGTTTAAGAGTCGTTACAGAATCATCCTCATCTATTGCCTGCTCAATATGGTCTGTTTTGCCTTGATGAGGGCAGGTCTCTATGTGAGGTCATGGGATGTCATAGACCACTCCCTGCTCCATACCACGGGTATTTTTGGCGCTGGTTTCGTGTATGATGTGGTCCTTAATCTCTATCTGGGTCTTTTTTTTGCGGTTTTGCTCTTCACGATTCCAAACAGGGTTTTGAACAGCAGAATTTTCCGGTACATAACTTACCTGTTCTTTTTTGGGTTTCTCTGTTTCCTCTATTTCTCCCTGGCCGCCGAATGGCTTTTTTGGGACGAATTCAAGACCCGCTTCAATTTTATTGCTGTTGATTATCTGGTTTACCGCCGTGAAATTACGGATGATATCATCGAATCCTATCCGATGCCCTACATCCTGTCGGGGGTCTTCTTGGCTGCTCTGGCCACCTTTTTTATGGTGAAAGGCTTTCTCCGGCAGAGTCTTCTTTACAGGGAGAGCCTTCTGAGAAGAGGCGTTATCACCCTATCGATCATGGTGCTTTCTTTTTTCTCTTACCAGATGGTGGGTCAGTCCTTAAGGAATGCCTTTGCCAACAATTATGAAAGAGAGCTCTCCTCCAACGGCCCCTATCAGTTCGTGGGGGCCTTCAGGAACAATACGCTGGATTACAAGCCTTTCTACGCCCAGGGCCAGGATCTTCAGCTTTCGGGGCTGGCAAAGAAATCCGTCCGTAAAGATCCCGCAACCGGAGGGCTCTACGATATCTCAAGGAACATGCACGAAGAACGGGAGGAGAGGCGGTTGAATGTCTTTCTCATTACCGTAGAAAGTCTGAGCGCTGAGTTTCTGTCCAGATTCGGGCAAAAGGATAGTATCACCCCGTTCATGGACCGGTGGTTCAAGAATGGTCTGTTTTTCACCCGGTTTTATGCCACCGGGACCCGGACAACCAGGGCCTTGGAAGCCATCACCCTCTCCATTCCACCCACACCCGGGCGTTCTCTGGTGAAACGACCCGATAATGCGCATCTGTACAGCCTGGGCAAGGTCTTCAAAGATCATGGGTACGATGTGGCCTTTCTCTATGGAGGGAGAGGCTATTTCGACAACATGAACGCCTTCTTCTCAGGCAATGGCTACCGGGTGGTGGACCTGTACGATTTTGAGGATGGGAAAATCACCTTTGAGAACGCCTGGGGTGTGTCCGATGGGGACCTGTTTCGTAAGGCGGTAAGAGAGGCAACCCGGGCATATGAAGGGGGGAAACCTTTCTTCTATCACCTCATGACCACAAGCAACCACAGACCCTATACCTATCCGGAAGGTAAGATTGATATCCCGTCGGGAACGGGGCGGCATGGGACCGTCAAATACACCGATCGCGCCTTGAAGGAGTTCCTCTCTCTGGCCCGGAAACAGAAATGGTTTGATGACACCGTCTTCGTCCTGGTGGCCGATCATTGTGCCAGCAGTAACGGCGAAGTCGGGTTGCCCCTGAACAAATACCATATCCCCCTGTTCATTTATTCCCCCAAACATGTCCCGGCAAAGGAGGTTTACAAGGTTTCAAGCCAGATCGATATAGGCCCCACCCTCCTTTCGCTGCTGGGCTTTCATTACAAAAGCTATTTCTGGGGGAATGATATTCTGGATGAACACTTCCATGAGAGGGCCTTGATCGGGAATTACCAGAAGGTTGGTCTATATGAGAACAACAAACTGGTGATCCTCTCCCCGGGAAAGAAGATCGATTTGATGGAAAATCCCGAGACGGAGAACCGAATTAAAACCTTGGAGCCCGACGATCCCTTCGCCTTAGAGGCCATTTCCTACTATCAGGGGGCCGACTTTGTCTTGAAACACAGAATGAATCGGTGGCATTGATTCATCGGCAACAACATTTCGCCCCTTCCCTCTCCTCTCTTCATCCTTCCTTCATCTTGATCTTCTATATTCAAAATCGATGGAGAAGAGTGCGCCGTCCTTTTTGTACCCGACATTGTTCGTCTGGATATCGAAAAAGCGGGGCAAACCGGTGAATTTTCATGATGGAGGTGTTTGTGTGATGGTGCCTGATCTTTCCGTGGTCATTCCGGTCTATAACGAAAAAGACAACCTGCCGGAACTCATCGACCGCTGTCTTGCCGCCTGCAGGAAAACCGGCCGCAGCTTTGAGATCATTCTGGTGGATGATGGCAGCAGGGACGGCTCCCGCGACATCATCTCCCTGGCCGCTGATGACTACCCAGAGGTAGTCGCTGTAATTTTAAACAGAAATTACGGCCAGCACTCGGCGGTATTTGCCGGCCTGGACCAAAGCAAAGGTGAGATTGTTGTTACCCTGGATGCTGACCTGCAAAATCCACCCGAAGAGATCCCCAGGCTGGTGCATGAGATAGATCGCGGTTACGATGTGGTGGGCACCGTGCGCGAAAACCGGCGGGACACTCTTTTTCGCCAAAATGCGTCTGCCCTGGTGAACCGAATTGTACAGCAAACCACCGGGGTAATGATGCACGATTACGGATGCATGCTCAGGGCCTATCGTCGGCAGATTGTCGATGCCATGCTCCAGTGCCGGGAACGCTCAACCTTCATCCCCATCCTGGCAAACAGCTTTGCCGGAAGTATAGCCGAAATCCCGGTCAGCCACGCTCAGCGCAAGAATGGCGAGTCCAAGTACAGCCTTCTGAAACTGATTTCGCTCCAGTTTGACCTGCTCACCTCCATGTCCACCTTTCCCCTGCGCCTGCTCTCGTTTTTAGGAGTCCTGATTGCATCGGGCGGCATAGGTTTCGGCGTCCTGCTCATGTTGCTTCGTTTTGTCTATGGCGCCGTGTGGGCAGCCGAGGGCGTATTCACGCTTTTTGCCGTTCTCTTTATCTTTATCGGGGCACAATTTATAGGCCTCGGCCTGCTTGGCGAATACATCGGCCGCATCTATCATGATGTCCGATGCAGGCCCCGCTTTTTTATTCAGGAAATCCGTGGCGCAAACTCGTGGCCGGCAGGGAAGAAACGTACCTTATCAAACCGCAATATGGATCACGAATTCGGCCATATGAACTTAACTCCGGGAGAAACCCATGAAGGTTTTCCTGCTTGCCTGCCACAATATCGGGGGCATACAAATCAGAGCGCCCCTGGCCCAGAGATTTGATATCCGGTTCGAGTCAATGATCGTGCCGGGACGTCAACGCTGAATTGATGGGACATCAAATACCTTGAATATGGAGTCTTAAAGGGTGGAATAGCTAACCATTTAAAATCATGGAGAAAGCCTCCAAATGATGAATAGACTGAATAGACAGCAGCCGATGCACGTAAAAAGACGATATGCTCTACTGATCTTATCATTTTTCTTAGTTTCGTACGGCCTGCCGCTTGGAGCCCGTAAACTTCTTGTCTCAGACGAAACACGCTACGCCGAAATTCCCCGTGAGATGATCGCCGGCGGTGACTGGGTCGTTCCCCATCTAAACGGTCTGCGGTACTTTGAAAAACCACCCTTGGGCTATTGGGTGCATGCCGGCTCCATTCTGCTTTTCGGGGAAAACAATTTTGCCGTCCGCCTGCCGTCCGCCATGGCTGTCGGGCTGTCTGCTCTGTTGATATATCTGCTGGTCTGCAGTATGTGCCGAAAGGTAAACGAAGAAAAGGATTTGACTGCCATCCTGTCCACTCTCGTTTTTCTAACCTGCTTTGAGGTATTCGCTGTGGGCAATATCGCTCTACTTGATAGCCTCTTCTCTTTTCTTCTAACCGCGACCATAAGCGCTTTCTATTTTGCCTCTGAAGCTCCTCCGGGTTCTGCAAGAGAAAAGCGCTTTCTGCTGCTTTCCGGCATAGCGTGCGGTCTGGCCTTTCTGACCAAGGGGTTTCTTGCCTTTGTTGTTCCGGTTTTGGCAGTGGCACCCTATTTTGTCTGGCTGCGCCGTTACCGGGATCTTTGGCGTATGAGCTGGCTGCCGATTCTTATTGCTCTCCTGGTGGCATTGCCTTGGAGTATATTAATCTATCTAAGGGAACCGGATTTTTGGCAGTTTTTTTTCTGGAACGAACATATACGCCGATTTATGGCCGACAATGCTCAACATAAGGAGTCGTTCTGGTTTTTCTTCATGGCCGCCCCCGGCTTGTTCATGCCCTGGACATTCTTGACCCCCGCAGCAGTCGCAGGGATACGGGAACAGATAGGTCGCCAAAGTCCACAAGGCCGGTTGATTCGGTTTTCCATCTGCTGGCTGGTTCTGCCATTTCTGTTCTTTTCCGTTTCTGATGGCAAGCTGGTTACCTATATTCTTCCGTGCTTCCCGCCTTTTGCAATTCTTATGGCCTCCGGGCTCACGAATGTGCTCAATAAGGGCAAAAAAAGGGTCTTTCAGTGGGGAGTTACAGGGATTGGTATACTTTTCGGCATGATCCTCTTGGCCTTGATCTATGTTCAACTTTTTGGTTACCATAGGTTTCGTCCGTACAGCCAGCCCTGGAAGGTGATAATGGCCGTTAATGGCCTTGTTTTTGCTATTCTATTTTGCTTTTGGGCTTTCAATAGTCAGGAAGGCATGAAAAAGGTTATCCTGTTTGCCCTGGCCCCATCTTTCCTCTTTTTCACCGGCCACTTTATTATCCCTGATCGGACGGTTGAGGCGAAAGCACCGGGTCTCGTGCTGGAACGATATATGGAGCGGATTGGTCATGATAGTGTTATCATTTCCGACAAAAAAACGATCGGAGCTGTATGCTGGTATCTGCATCGCAATGATGTTTACCTGCTTGAGCAGGGTGATGAGCTTGATTACGGCCTGGCCTATGAAGATGCATCCGGCAGGTTGATTGACATGAAATCAGCAGTCGGCCTGATACGGCGGAACCGGGGTAGAATATTGGTGATCGCCCGAGCTGAAAATATCTTAAGATGGCAGGATCAGCTTCCCAAACCTGTTTTCGAGGATGATAGCGGTCCTAAAGGCTATGTGTTATGGCGGTATTGAAAGATAGCAGTTTATCATTCTTTTCACGTTATTTCAATTTGTTATATCGTGACAGCCGTTATTATTTGTGATAGATAACAAACTGCTTTTACATCTTACTACCTCCGATCGCTAATGAGAAACCCTTTGGAGACGCACGGCTATGAGGATTCTGATTGTCGATGATGAATACCCGCTGCTTCAACAATTACAGCAAATTTTTGAAGGCCAGCGCTATATCGTAGAGACGGCAATGGATGGCGAAGAGGCATTGGACAAATTATTCGAAAACCCTTTCGATGTGATTATTTTAGACATCATGATGCCAAAAATAGACGGGTTAACTGTTTTGGAACAGGCGCGAAAGGCCGGAATCGATACCCCGGTACTCATGCTCACCGCAAAGGGTGATGTAACAGATAGGGTTAAAGGGCTTGATATCGGAGCGGATGACTACCTGTCCAAACCGTTTTCCCTGGACGAATTGTTTGCACGCGTACGTGCTTTGTTCAGACGATCCGGTAGCCGGTCTGAACCCCTGCTACAGGTCCTGGACCTGCAGCTTGACACTGTAAGCCGCAAGGTAACCAAGGGGGGAAGACCGGTGGAACTGACTCCGAGAGAGTTTGCCATTCTTGAGTTTCTCCTTTACAATAAAAACAGAGCCGTGTCACGCTTCAGCCTGGCCGAACATGTATGGGGAGATGACTTTGACCCTTTCAGCATGTCCAATTTCATGGATGTTCATATGAAGAACCTACGCCATAAAATCGGTGATTCCGGGCATGGTAAGATTATTCAAACCATCCGCGGTGTGGGATATATTATCAAGGACCGAGAAGAATGAGCGTTAAGAAGAGGATTACGGTCCTCGTTGCCGGGGCTGGCCTTGTTGCCAGCTTATTGTTTTCCGTTGTTGTGTTTTTTGAATTGTTAGAACAACCTTTCGAGATTCTGGACGATGTACTTAAAGAGGAAGCGTTCAGGACAACCAGTATGATCGCGAAGAGACAAAGAGAATCGGGATCAACGTCTTTTGATTCCTCCGCTGATGCAAATTCTTCTTACTGGATCAAGATTTATGAGCAAGGCGCGAAAAGGATGCTTTACCAGTCCGGTCTGGCAAAGTTGGTAAAGCTTCCTCAGGTGAAGCCTGGTTCCAGTGCTACTGCCAGCAGTATCATCCCGCCCGAACAAATCAAACTTGGCCAGAACAGCAGCCAGGAGGTGACATTCCGGATCAGGACTTTCTCGCTTACCCTGGGAGGGAGAGCTTTCCTTGTGCAGATCGCCCGTCCCATGGAAAAATTGGAAGATGAAATATGGGACCTGGTTCTTAGTATTGGCGCCGGGCTTATCTTTTCCTTCATGGCCTTGGTAGTGATCAGCCATTTCATAGCCGGAAAGATCTTAGAGCCGATTGGTAAAATGAAGGAACTGACCAAAGAGATCAGTGAAAAGAATCTCGATCAGAGGATACCGACCGGACTGGGACAGGATGAATTCAGTGAACTCGCGCGGACGATTAACTGGATGCTGGATCGGCTGCAAAAGTCCTTTGTAAGGCAGAGAAATTTTCTGTTCGACACCTCTCATGAGTTAAAAACACCGCTGACCACGATTCGGCTGGCTATCGATGAGATTTGCACCGCCGATACGGAGGGTCTGCCGGCCCTTGCAAAGGAAAACCTTTTCCAGTTGAACAATCAAGTATTGCGTATGGAACGACTGGTTAAAGACCTGTTGAATCTATCGTCCCTGGAAACATTAACCGGCATCGATCCAAAGCCGGTGCATATAACCGAACTATTGGCATCTTTAGCAGCAGACTATCGTCTATTGGCAAACGCTCAGAACATTCAAACGGACATCAACCTTCCCCGTCAACTCATTATTCAGGGTGATGCGGAAAAGCTAAACCGGGCGTTTTCGAATATATTGGATAATGCCATCAGGTATAACGTGGATGGGGGCCGTGTCGAAGTGATTAGCGACCAATCCGATGTCGATCTGATGATAACGGTAACCAACACGGGTCCGGGCGTTGCCGAGGCTGAAATCGACAAAGTGTTCGACCAATTCTACCGCGTGGAACAGTCCAGGTCTCTTCAGCACGGCGGCTCCGGCCTGGGACTGGCCATTGTGAAAAAAATCGTCGAGCTTCACAATGGGAGGGTGAAATTCGAGAGCCAACAGGGGGATTGGACGCGGGTGACTGTTAGCCTGCCTCGGCGCCGGGAGACGACACTCCCATCAAAAATAACCGAAAGCCGCCGGAGTGCCTGAAAGTAGACCGAGGTTTTCGCTGAACCCATTGATGCCTATATGAGGAATAAGCTTGTTTGAACTTGCTGCCATATTTGGAGCATCTTTTACCCTGGCCCTTTCCGGGGCCCTGATGCCGGGTCCGCTTCTGACCGTGACAGTCGCTGAATCAGCCCGTATAGGTTTCAGGGCCGGCCCGCTTCTCATGACGGGCCATGCCGTGCTTGAGCTTCTACTGGTCATAGCCATTGTCTATGGACTGGGGCCTTTTCTTAAAGCTCCTTTAGTCATGGGGATTATCGCCCTTCTTGGAGGGGGGATGCTGCTATGGATGGGAGTTGATATGGTCCGGAATTCGAGCGGTTTCTCCTTGAACCGGCAAGGGACAGGGAACCATAGAAAACGCAGGCCCCATCCGGTGCTTGTCGGCATCCTCGCGAGTCTATCAAATCCTTACTGGACCTTATGGTGGGCTACTATCGGGCTGGGGTATCTCGTAGCTGCCATGAAGTACGGGACCAAAGGGGTCGTCGTCTTTTTCTTAGGTCATATCGCTGCTGATTATGCGTGGTATGCGCTTATTTCTCTCGGAATAAGCCGGGGCAAAAGGCTCCTCAAGGATAGAAGCTATCAGATCATGATCCGGATCTGCGGATTTTTTCTTGTTGGTTTTGGGGGATGGTTTCTCTTATCTGTCAGAGAGTATTTGAGTATTTGGATATAGGTTTTCCAGGGCATATTGGCTGACAAGGCGGACTAATCCAAACTTATGATATCAGACCTCTATGGTTTCAGTTCAATTCCCGCTCTTTTTGACAGCGCAGATCAGGACGATCCCCAGGGCTGCCATAACAGCATTAAACATAAACGCCTGTTCATAACTACCGGTTGTATCCCGCAGCACGCCGCTTACCCAGTGAACTAAAATAGCGCCGGCGCCATAAAACGGGGTCCAGGCCCCAATCACTGTCCCCATGACCTCTTTTGGAAAATAGTCGCCGGCGCATGCCCCGTATATGGGGAAGGTGACGCCGTAGAAAACGGCCATAATGCCAACAAGGACATAGAGCATGATCCATGAATCTCCAGTCAGGAGTATACCGATCAAGGAGGCTGCAATGAAGGAATTGGAAATGATGATGGTTTTTTTCCGGCCAAGATAATCGGACAGGGGCAGGATTGTTAAAACACCTACAATTTGACATATCCCGTGTATGGTAGCCAAAAAACTCGCCTTTTCGAGCGGCAATCCTAACTGATACTTGGCATAATCCACCATAAAGGTCGTGATGCCATAGAGGCTATAGGCGATACAGGCGTATGAAAGTCCTATGAGCCAGAATGTCTTGTCTCTGAACAGTGTGGAGAGTTTGATTTTTGAATGGCCTTCCTCAGCCGGTCGATTAAGCGCGTTGGATTCCTTCCGGCCCCAGGGCAGGTACCCCGCCGACTCGGGGTTGCTCCTCAAAAACACCCCGTTTATTGCAACCATTACCAGTGCCCCTGCCCCTAAGAAATACCATGCGTAGCGCCAGCTAAAATGGTTCACAATCCAGGGAAAGACGACTCCCATGGTTGCAAACCCCAGCCCATAGCCCGTGGAGAGTATCCCAAGGGCCATTCCTCTGCGGTTGGGGGTAAACCAGCGCTGGACAACCGTAATGATAGGCGTCCACATGCCGGTGGCCCCAATCCCTACCACTGCATAAAAGGCGCACGCAGTCCATAGAGACTTAGCCGTTCCCATCAGGAGAATACCAACGCCTAAGATAAGGGAACAGGGACTGATAACCCTCCTGGCCCCCAGTCGATCTGTCAGGATGCCGGTCAGTGGTGTCAAAATAATGTAAGAGAAGAGGTAGGCGTTAAAGATCGATCCGCCTGCCGTCCGACTGAAGCCTAAGTCCCTGATCATCTCGGGCAGGACAACACCATAACCCAGGCGAACAGAATAGTTGATGAACAGATCGATAAAACAGACCGATAGGATGACCCATGCCCAGTGAATAAAACCCCTTCTAACTATCAAACCATTCCTACTCATCGGCCCTCCTCTCTGTAAGGCCATCCCGCTCCAGACGATCCAAAAGGCCGGTCAGAGGGAAATAGCAGGAGCAGCACCTGAAAAATATAGAGCCAGTCTTCTATAGAGAAAATCGGAAAGCAGTATCATCAGGACTCCATAGACAATACCAGCTATGACATCGATGACGTAATGGTACCGACAATAGATTGTTGCCACGATGAGGCTTGCAACAAACGGGATAAGTATCAGCCCGAGAATCCGTTCCTTTCGCAGTACCATAACCATACAGACGACTGCGACAGCGACGTGAGAACTGGGGAATGCCCCGCCCGGAGTGTCGAGATAATAGATAAGATCCATGATTGAGGTGAAGAACCCGTAATATAAACCTCGGCGCAGGGGGACCGGGCCGGTTGCCGGAAAAAAAATAAACAGCAGGTAGCAAGAGAGCAACGTTAACGATATTGTGAAGAGAAATTCCTCGAAAACCTGTTTATCTTTAAAATACAGTATTCCGCCGATAACCGGTAGATATAGGTAGTATGTGAAATAGGAGAAGTGGAAAAACTCTATCAGGAAACGGTTGTTGAATTTGACCGGCAATATCATGGCGGGTTCGCAATGGAATATGAACTTATCCAGTGCAATGTACATCGGGTCAAGGGGCGCATTTAATAGAATGTTGTTTATCAGTCCTGATTCCGAGTATAGATAGATTAAGAGCAGGATCGGATACCAGGCTCGAATAAACTTTAAGGCAGGGTTTGAGCCGGGGCCCCTATAATAGGCCAATACAAGAATGACGGCCGTAAATACGATATGAGTTACAACTACCTGATTGAAATATTTATGTCCCCATCCTAATAATACCATAATAAGGACAACGCCAAGAAGATAGGCTACAAAAATAAAATCAACGGCATTAAGCTGCTTCAACTTTTCTATTTTAGCCAACCTTTTTCCCTGTACCATTCTGCTGTCGCGAAAACGCCTTTTTTGAGGTCGTCAGCTGGCCGGAAGCCAGTGTCGTCAAAAAACCGCGCTGGTGAGCAAGTCCAGGCTTCCTGCCGGAGGATCAGTATCCTTTCACGGTTGATCAGGGGGGGCTTTCGTGAGATTTTCGAGAAGCCGTCTGCTAATATTGCGTATGTCTCCGCCATCCACATGGGGATAAAAATCCTTTTTGCCTTTCTTCCCACAGACTCTTCCACGTATGTGAGAAAATCATCCCACTCGTAGATATTGCCGTCGCTTATGTAGTAGGTTTTTTTCTTTGTAACGTCAAATTTTAGCGCAGAAAGGACGGCCTTAGCAACCTCCCTGCCGTCTATGAAGGAAAGAAGCGGGGATTCTCCTTTCGGCCTTATGTCCAACCCTTTCTCCGCAACAAGTTTAAACATGCGGAGGATATCTCTCTCCCTCGGTCCATAAACCGCGCAGAGGCGAAGAACCGTGGAATCGCGAATCAGCCTCTTCACAACAGATTCGGCGCTATTCTTACTCACGCCGTAATGAGTAAGGGGATAATCCGCATCTCTTTCATCACGCGGCTTATCTCGACCGGAGGGCCCACCAGCGGTGAGGCTGCTTATGAATATAAACCTGTTTACCTTTTGATCCCTACAGGCCAGGCACAGATTTTCAGTGGAATCGACATTTGCCTTCCAATAGGAGGCAAATGAAACCGCCCTTACAACCCCGGCGCAATGGACCACCGCGTCTATTCCATGAACCGCCGCCGCAAGTGATTTAACTGATGAAAAATCGCCTCGAATACCGGCAACGCCTTTTGGGAGCTTTGTTTCATCGCTCGGGGGCCTCAGCAATGCAAAGACGGCAAGGCCTCTGTCTCTCAAGAGGCTGGCGCAATGCCAGCCGATAAAGCCAGTTGCGCCGGTAACAAGAACTTTCAAATCTCCCTCTCGTAAAAACGGTACGTTTTATATCTTTTTGCTCCCATCCTTTCGGAGCTGATGTTCATCTTGGTATTGGTTTCAAGTACCCAGGAAAATTCTCCCGAATTATACCCATTTTCCATTGCCTTCAGAGCCGTTTCAAGGTAGAGGAGCGAATCCAGGCCCAGTCCACGATATTCCTTTATAATCCCCATTGCAGGGATTCTAAGACGCTTGATTTTCCTTTTGTAGTAAAAGAACTTGAAAATCCCAAGGGGCAGCATCCTGCCGTTCATCTGCCTGAAGGCCACGTTCAGGTCCGGCATGGCAATGGAGAAGCCAACGGGCATTCCGTTCACCGTAAGGATTAAAATAAGGGAAGGGTCGGCTATCTTTGTGAAGTCCTTTGCAATGTATAAAAACTCCTCCCTCGTCATGGGGATAAATCCCCAGTTATTCGCCCAGGAACTGTTGTAAATGGAAAAGGTTAGCTCCAGTTCTTCTTTAATCTTTTTGAAGTTCAACGGCCTTATGTTTGCATTATACCTGCGTTTAAGAAGTTTTGAAACCCGCTCGTACCGGGTGGGAAAGCTGTCCAGGGTACCGAGATAGGCGTAAAGGTCCATTACCTTGGAAAAACCTGCATTCTCCAACAGGCCAATGTAGTAGCGGGGGTTATATGTCATCATGAAAACAGGTGGGGAATCAAAACCATCCACGAGAAGGCCGCATTCCTCATTAGTAGAGAAGTTTGCAGGTCCCCTGATATGGGTGCATCCCCTTTCCTTCAGCCACTGTGAGGCTGCTTCGAAAAGCGCGCTTGCAATATCCTGATCTTCAAAAGCCTCGAAAAACCCGAAGAAACCCCTGCCATCCCTGTGGGAATCCAGGTGCCGCTTATTGTACACGGCGCAAATCCTTCCCACTGTTTTTCCTGCCGAATCCACACAGAGGAATGGCTGGACCCTTGAATGAAAATGGAATGGAAAGCGTTTCTCGTTGAACATCTCCTTCTGCTGGATAAGAAGGGGAGGGACCCAGTTGGGGTCATCCTTGTACACTTTCCAGGGAAAGCGAAGGAACTTATTGAGCAAACGTTTGCCGGAAACAGGAACAGTTTTGGAGGTATTCATATGATGGCCTCTCAGATGATGTTCATCTCACGTCCCACCTTCTTGAGACAAGAAAGGGCCATATCTATCTGCTGTCGTGTGTGGGTTGCCATAAGGCTGATTCTTAAGAGCGATCTGTTTTGGGGTACGGCAGGGGGTACAACAGGATTTACGAACACACCCTCTTCCTGAAGGCGCATACATATCCTGAAGGTTTTTTCCATCCCGCCAATAAGGATCGGTATCACCGGTGTGTTGGAGGCGCCGATATCATATTTTAGATCCACAAGCCCCTCTGCCATGGCTTTGGTGTTTTCCCAGAGGGCTTCCCGCCGTTCAGGTTCCTGCTCAATTATATCCAGAGATTTCATCACAGCCGCTACTGACGCGGGTGGCAGGCTTGCACTGAACATGAGGGCCCGCGAGGTGTGCCTAAGGAAGTCAATTAGTTTTGCATTGCCGGCAATGAAACCGCCGACTGTGGCCAATGATTTACTGAACGTCCCCATTATGGCATCGATCCTGTCCTGCAGGCCGAAGTGTGCGGCAGTGCCCTCTCCCCTCGGCCCGATGACACCGAGGGAATGGGCATCATCTACCATAACGGCAGTGTTATATTTTTCCGCCAGGGGAACAATCCGGGGCAGATCGGCGATATCCCCGTCCATGCTGAATATCCCATCAATGACTATCAACTTACCCGCTTCAAGAGGGATAGATTTTAAGACAGCTTCGAGGCTTGAGGGGTCGTTATGTTCAAACCGCTTCAATCGACCAAACGAGAGATTGGCACCATCAATAATGCTTGCATGGTCAAGGCGGTCGGCCAATATGTAGTCACCTCTTTGCACAACGGCCGCAATAAAGCCCAGATTAGCCATAAAACCCGTAGAGAAAATGATAGCAGCCTCCTTGTCCACGAATGCAGCCAACCTTTCTTCAAGGGCGGTATGAATATCGAGACTGCCGTTCAAAAATCTTGAACCTGCACAACCGGTCCCGTATTTTTCTATGGCGTCGATTGCAGCTTTCTTAACCCGCGGGTCGTTTGTGAGTCCAAGGTAACTGTTTGAGCCTAACATCAGGACTTTCTTCCCCTGAATGATTACCTCGGTGTCCTGGCCAGACTCGATCTCACGGAAGTATGGATAAAGGCCTAACCCACGGACGGTCTCCGCGTCTTTGTATCTGATTACCTTATCAAATATGGAAGTATGCTTGCTCACAATTCTCCCTGTTATTGTTTTCACTCAGGGGTCTCCATTGTATATTACGAAACCTCTGAAAGACGCCCCTTCTGTCCAATATTTGTGCCTGTCCCGTTAAATTTTTTTTATACTGCAAAAAAAATAAAAAAAGGTCAAACCCTTATTACTCGTTATCCTTTCCTCTGTAAAGCTGTCTTAAAAATATCGCCCAGTGAATATTGTTTTATATTTTAAATGGTTGACGTAAAATGGTCAACAACACAATTTAGGTCTCAGGGATTGCGATATAGGGACCAAACAAGAAAACGTTGGATCCAAGAAGAAGGATATACCCGCCGTGACTGTGTTATCAGGGCAGGGAAAGAGGCGCCATGTTGGTCGAAGATCCCACTTGACAAATGTCTTCCAGCCGGGGTAATATCATATATAAATCTTTAAATACCATATATGATATTAAATTATAAGTGAAAAACCCATCTCATGCCCTGGCTGTAGGGCGGGCATCTGGTGTGATCGCACTCCTTGAAGGCACCGAAAATGCGCTGCCACTTTTAGAGATCCTAACGAAACTCACTACTTAGAGACAACCTTTAATCAGGATATTAAACACCGTGTGGTTACCCGGAAAAAGATGATGAACAGCAAGGCCATCTCTTCTGATCAGGAAAGGCAAATATGGGCAGCGTCCCTCAAGTATCTTGAACGTGGTCGTCCGGGAGACGTGGAGCATACTCGCAGGGTAGTGGCCTATGGCAAGGCCCTGTTGGCTAAAGAATCAGGAAATCCTCGGGTCGTTGTACCTGCGCTGATTATCCATGACACCGGATGGAGCAAGGTGAATTTCTCGGACTTCGTTGATGCCCCGGCAGTTGACAAAAAAGACACAGCGAGCGTCAGACTTCACATGCATCATGGGGCCGACATCGCACGAGAGGTATTAGAAGCAGTTGGCTGGGATCCCTCAGTAACACAACAAATAGCTGATATTATAGCTGTACATGACGATCCTGAGGAGATTGTGGCTTTACACAATCTTGATGCTACCCTCATCTTTGAAGCGGACTGGTTGGACAAATATGGCGAAGCAAGTCAGAGGCGATATTCTGAGATTTTTTCAGATAAAGGTAAAATCGAAGAACTGAATCGGTATTTGGAGGAAAATAAATTCCTCTACTTTCGGTCTAAGACCGCAAAGGAATTGTTGTCTGAAATCAATTACAAACGAAATATGAATCCCTGAACAAGACGAGCACCATTCCGGCTCAAGAAATTCGATTTGAACGTGATTATGAAGCCTGAGAAAGCTGAATTGAAACAAAACCTGGCAACCTTGTTTTACCCTCGGGGCACTGCTATAGTTGGTTTATCACCGTTTTATGCCTTATTGCGGCAAAGTCCAGCATAGAAATCTCATTCAAGGACAGTGGAGCTATGGAAAACAAGCAAGATCTGATGGCCCAACTTCATGACCTGTTCAATCCAAAATCAATAGCTATTGTGGGGCTGCCCAGGGGGATGAAGATGGGGAAGCTTTTTCTCCTCGCCATTCAGGACCAGGGCTATCCCGGCCCTATCTATCCTGTTCACCCGGAGGCAAAGGAAATTGATGGACTTAAGGTCTATCCTAACGTATCTGCCATCCCCGGTCCGGTGGATCTGGCCATTATTCTTGTTCCCCATCACAGTGCCTTGCCCGTTGTCAGGGATTGCGCGGCCAAAGGCGTCAAGGGCGCGGTGCTCTTTACTGCCGGGTACAAGGAGACGGGAACCGATGAAGGAAAGGCCCTTGAAGAGAAACTCGTTTCCATCGCCCGTGGTTCGGGGATGCGGCTCTTCGGTCCCAACTGCATGGGTCTTTATTCCCCTAAGAGCGGTCTCTCCTTTTTCCCTGAGCTTTCAAAGAAATCGGGACCCGTGGGGTTTATTTCCCACAGTGGTTCACTGGCAAACATCATTGGCCGAATAGGCCCCCAAAAGGGGATATATTTCAGCAAAGCCGTAAGCCTGGGGAATGAATGCGATTTAACCGCTGCTGATCTGCTTAAATACCTCGGGGAGGATCCGGAGACGGGCGTCATCGGGGCATATCTCGAAGGCATCAAGAATGGCCCCTCTTTTCTAAAAGCTCTCAAAAATACCGCTAAGAAGAAACCGGTTGTCCTCTGGAAGGTGGGATTGACCCCGGAAGGAAATCAGGCCGCGGCCTCTCACACAGGGGCCTTAGGGGGGTCACGAGAGATATGGGACGCCGTTGTTCGGCAGGGAGGTGCGATCCCGGTAAAGGGTTTTGACATCCTGTTGGATACGCTGATGGGTTTTTCTTTACTGCCACCAAGGTTAGGGAACCGGATGGCGATACTCTCGGGTCCCGGCGGGCTGGCCGTGGCCGCTGCAGAGGCCTGTGGAAACGCCGGTCTCAAGTTGGCGGAAATATCCCAGGAAACCCGTTCCACCTTAGCCGAATTCATTCCACCCACAGGCACGAGTCTTCGAAATCCCATAGACGTGGGACTCTCAGCCTCCCTGGAGATTGAAATCTACACTGGTGCGGCCAATGCCCTGGCAGCAGATCCGGGCGTGGATGCCATACTGGTGGCGGGTCGGGGAATGACCCCGGAGTCTAATAGACTGTACACTGAAGGCATGATCCAGGCCCAAAGAGAGTCCGGGAAACCTTTTGTTGTTGTTCGTATCCCTGGATTTGACGGAGATTTTGTCAAGGGTCTGTGCCAGGCCGGGGTCCCGTTCTTCGAAACCGTGGAAAGGGCCATGACGATCTACGCACAGGTTCGTCAATACCAGCTCTGGCAGAACCACCTGGCCGTTAAAAGGAGAGCCTGAGAGATCGTGGAAATAAAATCCTACCAGGAAATCTTTCTCAATCCAGATTCTGTAGCAGTGGTCGGCGCCACCGAGAGGCCTGGGGCCTGGGGAGCATTCATCATGGGAGGGCTTCTCTCCCTGAATTACCCGGGCACGATCTATCCCGTAAACCGGCAGGCCGACCAGGTTTTCGGTATAAACGCCTACAAGGATCTGAGGGATGTGGAAGGGACTGTCGATCTGGCGGTTTTGGCGATCCCTGAGGAATCCGTGGAAGTTGCCATAGAGTCCTGCTGTCAGAAGGGGGTCAAAGGGATTACCATTATTACGGCAGGCTTTGGGGAGACATCCGAGCACGGACAAAAAAGGCAGGAGGCCTTAGCCGATCTCGCTCGCTCTAACGGCATCCGCCTCTTGGGCCCGAACGTGAGCGGCACATTCAACCTGGATGCGGGATTCAATGCCTCGGCCACACCCGCAGAAAACCTACTTAATACCCCCATTGCCGCTGCGTGCCAGGGAGGCTACGCCTTTTACGACATCCTATCCTCCGGGTGGGCTAAGGGACTCGGCGTGGGGAAATTCATCCATACCGGAAATGAGTGTGACCTGACCGTGACGGATTTCTTAGGGTACTTTGGCCAAGACCCGGAAGTAAAATCGATTGTCATGTATATAGAGACCATCCGCGACGGCGGGCGATTTATGGAGGTCGTCAGCGCAGTAACGAAGATAAAGCCGGTCATTATCTACAAGGCAGGCAGGACGTCGGGCAGCGCCCGCGCTGCACAAAGCCATACTGGTGCGCTTTCAGGAAAAAAGGAGATCTATCAGGGACTGTTCCATCAGATCGGGATCATCACCTCCCCAACAATGGAACTCCTGCTCCCGGTTGCCCATGCCCTGATTGAACGCCCTCCCATGAGAGGTCCGAGGGTGGCAATTATTACAGTGGGAGGTTCCTGGGGAGTCGCCCTTACCGACGCTTTGGAGGAAGCAGGCCTTTCAGTGCCGGAGTTGAGCCCAAAGCTCCAGGAGAGATTACGATCTGCAGGGATGCCACCGAGGGCCTCCACACGAAACCCGGTCGATTTTGGGGCTTCGGGTCTTTTTCTCTCCTTAGATACACCACTCGCCCTTGGCAGTGAGATCTTAGATTCGGGTGAAGTGGATGCGCTCGTAGTGCACGGAATAGGGAGACCCGGAATGCATGCTGCGAACACCCCGGATGAATGGAAGATATTCTTAGACATTGAAAAACAGCAGATGCAGGGATTGAACAACCTCCAAGGGAAAACTGGCCTCCCCGTTTTGATCGGGAGCCATTACAGCCAGTGGGAAAGCCAGGCAATTTGCGACCTCAATAAGCAGGGGATACGAATCTACAACAGCCTGTATGAGATCGCCCAACTGCTCGCATTGATGTATGAGTATTGGAGGAAGAGACCGAGGTCGGGAATCCGGAAGTCTTTGAGGGAGAGGGTCTGATTACCTCTCGTATGGGGGGGGGATCAACGCATATACTGCCGTAGTGTATGACAAGGAGAGAAATTAATGGTTGGGGTAAATGTGTTCACCACAGAGCAGGAAAAGACAACTCCTTTGGGTGTTCAAAAGGTCTCTTCAAACTCGGCAAAACAGCAGGTAGCGGAGGTTAAGGAACTGAAACGGACCAGGGATATGGATCGACTGAATGACGCCATCAAACGGTTGCAGGCAGATGTTGATGATGTTTTGCTCATTGCCGGAGGCACCTTTCCGGCTGAAGATATTCCCGCTATGGAGGAAATGGGTATTGATAAGGTCTTCAGGGCAGGTTCTCTCACAGAACCTATCGTGGACTATATCAACGACCATGTCGAAGAATAAGAGATGAAAAAGAAACTAAGTACCGGTGAGATGGTAAAGGGGTTATTGGCCGGTGATCGCAGAGCAGCCGCCCGGCTGATCACCTTAGTGGAAAATGAGATGGACGATCACCATGAGGTGATGAGTCTCGTCTATCCCCATACGGGCAAGGCAATGATCCTCGGGATAACAGGGGCCGGCGGAGCCGGCAAGAGTACATTGACCGACCATCTGATTGGGAAATTTCGCAACCAGGGTAAGAAGGTGGGGGTGGTGGTGGTGGATCCGAGCAGTCCCTTTTCGGGCGGGGCATTTCTTGGAGATCGTATCCGGCTTCAAAGCCATTCCCAGGACGATGGTGTCTACATCCGTAGTATGGCCTCCAGGGGGTATCTTGGTGGCCTCTCTCGCGGCACCTATGATGTGATTCGCATTATGGAGGCCATGGGAAATGAGGTTGTCATCGTAGAGACCTTGGGGGCCGGACAGGATGAGATCGATGTGGTACATATCGCCCACACATGCTTGGTGGTGGTTACGCCCGGTATGGGTGATGACATTCAGGCCATGAAGGCGGGAATAATGGAGATCGCTGATATCATCGTGCTCAACAAGGCGGATCTGGACGGGACAGACAGATCTCTTCGACATCTGCAGGGAGCCTTAACAGCGGGATCTTTTGAGGAAGGAGTATGGATGCCCCGTGTTGTGCCGACCGTTTCTGCGGCTAATAAACCAGAGGACCTCCATGGTATCGATGAACTTGCCGCAACAATAGCAGAACATCAGGCCTATTTGCGGAAGACCAGGGCAATCGATCAGGTAAGATATGACAGAGTGGAGCAGGAATTAGGGCTTATCTTCAAGGATGAACTCCAGAAGCTGATTTTCAAGGGTCTCAAAGGTACCGGCAAAAAAAAGGAATATATCAATAGCATCATTGAACAAAGGAATGATCCCTACTCAGTGGTCGAAGAGGTGCTGAATACTTATCTGCTCCCAGGGGAATGAGATCAAATGAACAACCAGAATGGTACGGAAACCATCGAAAATAGAGAAAAGGGGCCCTTGAGCTTGAGCCAGGGACACCTCTGAAAAATATAATCGATTTTGTGGTCGCTACCAACTAAACCGAGACTGCCAGGGCAGTCATTAAGACCAAGGTGTGGGGCTTGTTTTTTTGCGGATGAAGTAAAAATGGGACCTTTGCAGAATGGCCCTCTTATGAGGATAAAAAAGCTTCAAAAGGCACTGTCAAGCACCAGTGCAGATTCTCTTTTGCTCTCCTACTCCAGGTCCACCCTCTACTACGCGGGAACCACTCATCCCGCGATTTTCATCGTCACGCCGGAAGACTACCACCTGCTGGTCATGAGAGGGCTCGACAGGGTGATCGAAGAGACATGCCTCGACACTGACAGAATCAGTTCCGGCAAGGGCTACAAAGACGCGAAAGAGTGGCTGAAAACACGGAAGATCGAACAAGGTACCCTCGGAATGGAGCTTGATATACTCCCTGCAACGCAATATTTTCAGGTTTCAGAACTCTTTTCCGAATTTGGCATTATTGACATATCCGGGTTGATCCTTGAGCAACGAAAAACCAAAGACCCTCAAGAAATCGAGTACACAAAAGAGGCCTGTCGCATTGTCGATCATGGGCACCAGAGGATACTTAAGGTGCTAAGGGAAGGGGTAACAGAGATAGAACTCTCCTCAGAAATCGAGGATGCCCACCGAAAAGCGGGCCATGAGGGTCTGTATTTTATCCGGCAGCCCGACTTTTTTATGGGGCTCGGACCTCTTGCCTCCGGTGTCAATCTGTCGAAAATTGCAGGTAAGATCCAGTCAATCACCGGAGTCGGTTTAAGCCCTTCCATCCCCATGGGAGCCTCAACAAAGACTATCAAGAAGGGCGAGATGATCGTTGTGGATATTCCCACTCACTTTCACGGCTATCATGCGGATCAGAGCCGCACGTATGTTATAGGAAGCCCCCCTGATATTTGCAGGACTATGTATATAGGTATGAAAGAGATAGCCGATCGAATTATTGAGATGTTGAGGCCCGGCGTCAGATGCGATGCCCTATATGCGAATGCCCTCACCGTTTCTGAAGAGCTTGGCATGGGGCCTTATTTCATGCGTCTGGGAACTGAATCAAAAAGAGTTGCTTTTGTCGGCCATGGCCTGGGGCTTGAACTTAACGAGCCGCCTTTGCTTGGTAACAATAATCACGAGGTCCTTGAGGAGGGGATGATTATAGCCCTCGAACTTGAAATGAGTGCGTCTATTGGCGAGGTGGTGAAGCTGGAAGACACCATCTTAATTACCTCTGATGGCGTTGAAGTCTTGACCATAACCCCAAGGGATCTTCATAAGGTTTAAGGTAAAACCTATTTATTACACAAATCAATGATCAGGACTAATCAAGGATAAAGGGTTAGGCCTCATTGAGAACCTTCCTTAAATTAGATGGTTACAAAGTTCCCGATAAATTTCTTTGGTAGATGCAGGACAGCCTTTCACTTCCATGGTACTATCCTTTGTAATCTTACACCTCTAATTTGAGAATTCTCTGAGCATTTTTATAGAACACTTTTTCTACCACCTCCGGCTTGTAACCGCCCGACTCAAACTCATCCAACCACCGTTTGGGTGGGATTTCAGGGTAATCAGAACCGTACATGAATTTGTCCTGCAACCTCCCGTTGATCTCTCTCTTGAGGTTTTCAGGGAAATACTTGGGGGCCCACCCGGAAAGGTCATTAAACACGTTGGCTTTGTGCAGGAGAACCGCGATCTGCTCATCAATCCACGGCCAAGCAGGGTGGATCATAATAATGGTGAGCCGTGGAAAGTCTGCTGCCACATCATCGATATAGGGAATCGGTTTCGTATATTTGAGCCTGTAACCGTGTCCGCCGGGCATACCTGCCCCGATGCCAGTGGTTCCGGTATGAAAGGAGGCCGGCACATTCAATTCAACACACTTTTCATAAAGCGGATAGAACCGCCTCTCATTGGGGAAAAACCCCTGGGCCGATTGCTGAAACTTAAGTCCCATCAGGCCGAGTTCTTTGATACACCTTTCAAGCTCTTTGACGGCCCATTTTCCCTTCCACGGATCTATCATTGCCCATCCCCCGATGAAGACATCCGGGAATTTCTTAATCAGACCTGCCACTTCATCGTTTGTGCCGGAGGTCTCATAACCGCTCTCGGCCTGGCCGTCCCATCCGATCAAAAGCGCCTTGAGGTCAAGATCTCTGAACTCTCGGGCCAGTTCCTCATCGGTCCTGATCTTCTCTCCCGTCCGGTAATATTTGGGCATGAACTCTGCCACTTCTTTTCCCCATCTCCGTTCATAACAAAACGGCGCCGTACTCGGATGTACATGAACATCAATAGCTCTCATCTTTGTTCCTCCTAAACCTGTTTTTGAGACAACTGTTCCAATTCAAAATCCTCAAAAAGGTGTGAAGAGCGTTTCAGACCTCTATAACTGTTAGCGGGATCGCCCGCCGTAAGATGCCTTAGACAGGGATTCGCACTATAACACCTTGACGTAGCCTCGTCAAAAAATTGATCCATCCCTTCCCGAGGTTAAATCGAGACTTCTGAATGATGGTCTCACCGCATGCATTTATATAGAAATTGCGCCAAGGGTTGTTTGACTTTATGCGACCTTCTTGTATACTTGGCACGTTTTAAAATCAATGGGTTATATGTTAGAATGATTTGATCTGAGGCTTTTTATAAGACCATCAGGCACGGAGGGAGAGAAAAATGCAGATAAAAAAAGTTTGTGTGATCGGTATGGGAACCATGGGCAGTCAGATCGGGATCGTCTGCGCTAAAGGCGGATATGAAACCACAATGCTGGATATGGCTCCCGAACAAGTGGAAAGAGGCATGGAAAATATTCAAGGTTTTTTAAAAGGACAGGAGAAAAAGGGAAAGATGGATCAGAAGGCCAGGGAAAAGATCCTATCCCTTGTCACCACTGGCACAGATATTGGAGATGTCGTGTCAGATGCTGATCTGGTCATCGAGGCTGTCCACGAGGATATAGAGATAAAAAAGGATGTATTTAAGAAAATGGATGAGGCCAGCCCAGGGCATACTATCTTGGCCAGTAATACCTCGACCCTCTGGGTTGCGGAGATTGCCGCGGCTACAAATCGTCCGGAACAATGCATCGGAACACATTTTTTGATTCCAGCGGCCCTTACTCCCTTGGTAGAGGTTGTCCGGGGTCCTGAAACCTCTGATGAAACCCACAATACGGTGATCGATTTTCTTGGAAAGTGCGGGAAGGAAACCGTAACCGTTGCCGACTCGCCCGGCTTTGTTATCAACAGGCTTTACCTGCCCATGGTAAATGAGGCCTTTTTCGCGTTAGAGACGAGTCTTGCCAGTGCTGAGGAAATTGACAGAAGCTGCACAAAGGGATTGGGTTTTCCCTTAGGCCCATTGGCCGCTGCAGATGCCTTCGGCCTGGATATCCTGCTTGCCTGCATGAACACGTTTAACAGGGAACTTGGAGACAAATATAGGCCATGCCCCCTTCTTGTGAAGCTTGTCAAGGCGGGCCATTTAGGCAAGAAGACCGGAAAAGGGGTTTATGATTACAGCAAATAGCATGTTGGATCTGGACAAGATTATCAAGAATGGAAAGGCTCGTGCCTGAGACAGGAAAGACAACGCTATGGACAATTCTGCCAGCGTCATTTCAATCACTGACGACCTGAAAATGATCAGGCCTCCTTCTTCTTATTGACCTTATTCTACCTTCTCATGGCGATGTCATCACTGAAGCTAAAAAAGGCATTCAACAAACCAGAGAAAAAATATTAAAAAGGGACAATCTTATTATGAAAGCACTTCAAGCCGGACCAAGGACCTTCGAAGAACTGAACGGGAAAAAATAGATAAAATAGTTACCCTTGTAAGTTAATTATTTGTGTATTATTCATATGGTTTAATGCGGGGCAGTATGATGTCATGCTATGAAAATAAATTTTGAAAGGGGGAGTTAAAAATCATGAGAAAAGTAGCAATAGTAGGAACGGGGCACACTCCATTTACGTTTGCAACTGAAAAAACCTCAATTGAACTTTTTTCTGAAGCAGCCATGGATGCAATTAATGAGGCTAATTTAAAGTCAAAGGATATACAGGCCCTCTATCTCGGCAATTGCCTTGGTGATTTTAGCGAGGGACAGGCTATGTTACAGTCATATGCGGCCAATGATATTGGGGCCTTCCATATCCCTGCCACGCGGTTTGAAGGGGCGTGCGCCTCATCATCTCTCGCCATAAGAGATGCATTTATCTGGGTGGCATCAGGTTACTACGATATTGTCCTTGCCGGAGGAGTAGAAAGGGCGGCCAGTATTGGCACACCCCTGGCAACAAGGACATTTGCGATGTTCACGGACAGTCACTATGAATATCCCGCCGGCATGACATTTCCTGCAATGTTTGCCATGTTGACCCATCTTTACTCAAAAAGTTATGGCGTTCCCCTTGAAAAGCTCAAAGAACAGATGGCCCAGGTATCTGTGCAGTCCCATCGTTATGGGATGTTAAATCCAAAAGGACAGTTCCATAAGGAAATAGCGAAAGATGACGTATTAAATGGTTTTATGGTTACTTCACCCTTGCAATTGCTTGACTGCTGTCCCTTCACAGACGGGGCCGCCGCTGTGATACTAACATCTGAAGAAAAGGCAAAAGAGCTTACAGATAAGCCTGTCAATATTATTGGCATTGGCCAGGCCTCATCCGGAGGCCTGTCTTCCCAAAAAAATTACCTGCCGAGGCTCAGGGCAAGAGAGGTATCTGTTAAAGAGGCATATGAAATGAGCGGCATAGGGCCTGAAGATATTGATGTTTGTGAACTTCATGATTGTTTTTCCATAGCGAGCTTGATAGCTGCGGAAAGCTTGGGCTTTTTTGAATATGGGAAGGCAGGTGAGGCATGGGAAAGGGGTGATACTGAGATAGGCGGCAAAATTCCCATAAATGTTTCCGGGGGGCTGAAGTCAAAAGGACATCCTATCGGAGCAACGGGCGCCTCTCAGGTAAGCGAAATTTACCATCAAATAAGAGGCGAGTGTGGCGGAAGACAGGTTGAAGGCGCAAAGATCGGCCTTACGGATACCCTTGGAGGTGATGGTGTGATCTGCAATCTGATTATGGAAAAGGGTTGGTAAAGGAGGGGGAAAATGGACTACAAGCTTACATTTAAGGATTATGCTGACGCCTTGACAAAGGGTAAATTATTGGGATTAAAATGCAACAGTTGCGGCAAAATAACCGTGCCGCCAAAAATGGCGTGCCAGGAGTGTGGAGAGACAGATCTTGAAATAGTAGAGATGAACAAGAAGGGCAAGATTGTTACTTTTACAAAGGTAAATGTCGCCCCGGAGGGCAGAGAGAATGAAACCCCATACATTATTGCCCTTGTTCAACTTGAAGAGGGCCCTTGGATAATGGGAAACCTGATTGATATTGATCCGGATAAGGTAACAATGGAGCTTATGGATAAAGAGGTAAAAGTGGGTTTCAGGGTCTTTCCCGGAGACAAGTATTCACCGGGCAATCAGCCCAGGCCCCTATTCAGTTTTGCGTAAAAGAAATCGAAAACAGTGCGTTATGGCACATATAGGATTCTGTCCGATGGCGCAGGGGAGGGTCAGTCCTTCAACCCCGAGTAAAAAGACATCTCCGAGCCGGAGGCCTGGTCGCGATTCTGAGGCGCATTCAACCTCAAATTGTATGAAAGCGCTAAGAAAGAGATAGCAGGATGGCCCGGTCTATTGCCCGGTCGAAGAAATCTTAGGAAGTTTTGTGGGGGAGGCAAGATTGTGGTCAAACTCGTTGGAATTTGTGGCAGTCGTGTAAAACAGGGCAACATGGAAGCCTTTCTTGATGAGGCCATGAACCAGGCTCGGCAGCACCAGGATGTGGAGGCCGAGTCTATTGCCCTGTGGGGCAAGGAGATCAATGGCTGCAACCACTGTAATTGGTGTATAAAGAATCAGTCTCAAGACCGGCCATGCGTTCAGGACGATGAAATGAAATGGATCTATCACAAACTCCTGGAAGCAGACGGGATTATCCTTGCCTCCCCGGCACACTTCGGACGTATGTCCGGATTGATGGCCAATATGATTGACCGAACAAGGGCCTTTGTCCACGGCAATGTTTATCAATTCCCGCTGAAAAACAAGATCGGGGGCGCCATGGCCATTGCCTTTTTCAGGGGTGGAGGGATTGAGACAACCCTTTCCAGTCTCGACCTGTTCTTTCTCACTCATCAAATGATCGTTGCTACAGGGGGTCTGTACCAGCTCGGGGCCGGGGCGTACTCAAGTCTCGAAGGGAAAGGGGGGTTCGAAAAGGAGCCTCGTCACATTGTCCTTGAAGACGATTACGGCATCCTATCGGCCAGGATGCTGGTTGACCGGATAATTGAGCTCGTCCGGATCGTCAAGGCAGGCGAGGAGGCATTGCAGAAGAAATAATCAGTAGGCTGGAGTTCGATTTTTTCTTGAAATGCACATCCCGTTCATTTATACTCCTTCCGTGTCTCTAATTCTCAATCCCGTTTTGAGCAGGAAAGACTGAATTAGTGAATGCTTAGCCGTTATGTTTGGATCATCTTTTTGGGAGTGATACCCTCATGAAGTGCCCGAAATTGTTCTTGCTGATTGTCGCATCCTTTTTTCTATGTTCCTGCGCTGTGGTGGATTCAACCAAGGATGTGGTAGATTCCACCAAGAAGTTTTTATCAAAACCGGATGATACCGGACCGAGGATATATTACGTGGGCCTCTCCGACCTCAAACTTTTCTCCGAACCACATTCCTCCAAGACGTATGCGGCAAAATTGTCTCTAAACGAAAAGGTTATTCGCTACAAAGTGCAAAAGGATTTTGCCTACGTGAAGGTTTCCAGGACAGGTGAAACCGGCTGGGTTAAGAATGCACACCTCATCTGGAAAAAACCCCCATCTCCCCCGCCAAAGCCTCCTGAAAAGGAGCTGACTGATAAGGGCTGGAAATCTGATCCTGAACAGGAAGGTCGTAGCGCTTCCATGTTTGATGCCTTCTAAAGGGCTCAGGATATGGTTCACGATTGACACGCGGATCTTCTTTTTTGTGTGTATATTGTAATTTGGCCATGGTCATCTTGAGTCATGAAAACCCCTAATAATTCATCTAATGCATCGAATCGGAAAAGCAGGAAAGGGATGGATCTTTCCACTTCACTCCCCCAATTTTTTATCCAAACCAGGAAACGTGTCGTAGATTCATTCATCGATCTTCTGTCAACGAGCGAAGACAGAAAACAGGAGGTTCGGGACGATATCTCCATCGGTTCCACACCCAGAGCCGCCTACTATCTACTCCTCTCCATCTCTGTTCTCATAGCGGCCTTTGGCCTTGTTACCAACAGCGCGGCTGTGGTAATCGGGGCCATGCTTGTCTCTCCCTTGATGACACCCATATTCGGGATATCACTCGGCCTCATACGGGGGAATATGACCCTTTTGCGTAAGGCATTTGTGGCCGAGTTTGTGGGCGTCATTATTGGTATCGGAGCTGCGGCGATCTTAGGGCTTTTACCCTTTGCCAACGAAGTAACGCCGGAGATGTTATCCCGTACCAGTCCTACATTGATCGATCTGATTGTAGCGGCATTGGCAGGTACGGCGGGCTGTTTAGCTATGATTGACGAGCGGATAAGCCCTGTGTTGCCGGGTATCGCCATGGCCACGGCCCTGGTTCCGCCACTCGCCGTCTGCGGGTTGTGCATAGCCTTCGGGGCCTTTTACGGGGCATGGGGGGCCTTCCTCCTCTTTTTTGCCAACTTCTTGGCAATTCTGGCAATCTCAGCGCTTCTTTTCGTTGTTGCGGGATTTGTCAGTCAGGAGGAAATGGGCTCAAAAACGGAGGTCTTTAAAAGGTTCCTGGCTCCTGTGATCGGGTTAATATTTGTAACGGTCCTGTTGACCCATGCCTTAGTGGGGATAATTGGAGAGCGGCGGACTTCAAATGCCATAGAGGGTATTCTCCAAAGGGATTTGGCCACGGAGCGGGGCACCTTCGTCGAAAAGGTCGTTTATAAGCGTAAGGGAGATAATATTGATATACTGGCCTCTGTAACCACGCCCCGGGTATTGTCCCCGAAAAAGATCAAAGAGATACAAAACAAACTGGATAAGCGCCTGGATCTTCATTCAAATCTGATCATGCGGTGTCAGGTTACAAAGGATATTTCGTCTACCGGTTCAGCCAGTGGCGTGGTGGGTCGAAATTTAGATGGGGAATTCATCTCTACCAAGCTGAACCCCAGAATTAAACGGCTCCAGTTTGCCGAGCAGGTCCTCAGAGAGAAGTTCGAGAACTACAAGGGCCTCTATCTCGATCTCGGTGACCTGGACCTGATCCAGTTTCCTCACTGCGCTATACTGATTGCCAGCATACGGAGTTCCCGCCCACTTACCCCTCTCGAGGTCGAGCGGCTCGAGAGGGCTATTCAGGGGAGGTTGGGTGACAAACAGGTCCGGTTGTTGATACGCTCGGATGACCTTGTAGATATGACGAGTAAAGGCCGGATCCTTTACGGCAGGGCGCATTTTGGCAACCTTTCGGCTGAAGATCTGGTTGCCCGGGAAAACCTGGAGCGTAATGTGAAGACCGAAATAGCGCGCCTTAAAGATATGTTTGCCACCAATGTTGATGCGGTAAAAAAGGGAGAGGGGTGGTCTGTGAGGGCAGAGGTGGTTGGACCGAGGGTCCTCAGGCCCTCAGAGGTTGAGCTTATTGAAAAAAGAGTATCCATGCCCGCTAATAAAAAGGTGAGTCTGCACCTATGGTGCCGCGTCGAACTCATGGTAGAGCGGAACCGTTTCATTTCGATTGAGGATTTCACCAAGGAACAGGTTGAAAAACGGCAAACAAAAGATAAACTGGCGAAGCCGAAATAATTTATTGGCGGAGATCGTCTATTTTGAATCCGAGAGTCAAGAAGTTCTTGAAAATCCCGTTAATTGTCATCTGCCTGTTCTTCCTTAGTGTGATTTGGCTGTGGTTTGGCGAGGGTGGTTTCTCCCGTCTTTATCGAAGCGAGGCAGAGCGGCAGTCCTGCATTGAGAGGATACACAGACTTGCTGCAGAAAACCAGACGCTTCTTGATGAAGTTAAACTTCTTCGGACTGATATGAAATACGTGGAGTCGGTGGCCAGGAGAAAGCTTAATCTTATTAAGGAAAACGAGGTTATTTACAGGTTTAGCAAGGAGCCTGTCCGGAAAGACGACAAAGGCTCTTTTAATTGATGAATTCTTAGAACACGCTTGTCTCGCGCAAAGGACGCCAAGACAAAATGAATAATGTAAATGTATTACCTCTGTGTTCTCTGCGGGCGCTGTGAGGAATCTGACTTTTTACGAGACCATCAACTTTGGGATACAAAAAGGAGAGTAGAGCAAAATGGCGGAAACAAATAGCGTTCTGGACGAGATCTTGAATCATGGGCCCTCGGCAGACTCCATTTCTATTGTCCTGGCAAGGATGAAAAAAGAGGGACGTTTAAGTGAGGTTGTCCAAGAGTGCATTAAATTCTTAAAGGTCTATCCTGACAACATTCGTCTGAGGCTTCTTTTGGCAGAATCTTGTCTGGAAATCGGATTTATTGGTCTGGCTGAGTCCGAGCTCGAGAATGTCACATCGATGATTGAGGATCTGATCCCTTCCTACAAGTTGCTTGCGGGCATTTATGCTAAACAACGGAGGGTGAGAGAGGCCGCTGATACGCTCAAGCTCTATTTAGCGCATTATCCAGGGGAACCGGAAGCGCTTAAGCTTTTAGAGGAAGTGGAACCAGACGAAGCTCAGTTAGAGATCGGAGGACCGACAGACGAAGTTATTGTTGAAGTAGATGAAAAAGGTGCCGTGGCTGACCTTGCAACGCCAACCATTGCGGAACTTTACTACACACAGGGACGGCTGAGTGCAGCCATCAGTATCTATGAAAAGGTCCTCAATGACAAGCCTGATGACATTGAGTCCCTTAAACGTCTTACCGAGTTAAGAGGGTTGGCGGCTGAAGAACAAAACACGGAGGGAAAAGAAAAGGCTGACCTGCGTACTCGAACGGAAACAACGATCGCGATTTTAGAGAGGTGGCTGCCTAAAATCAAGGAGATACAGCATGCCTGAAAAACCGGTTGATTTTGGGTTTATGGCAACCGGCATTGGGAGCGTTCCATTTTTGGATGTTGAGGCAACCTGCCGGGAAATAGCGGACATGACGTCCCATATGCCGTTTTGGCCCCAGTTCGTTAAACGGAGCCACTTAGAAGATATGAGCATCCAGTACAGTGAGGGACTCCCCCTCTTGGAGGTCAAGGCAGAGGAGAGGTCCCTGGTCATACCCAGGTCGGATCAGAGAGAAACAGAGCTTGTAGAATTCTACGAGCATTATCTTGCCCATGAGGTTGAGCGTTTTGCCATGAGCAGGGAATATGCCCCCGGCTTTTATTCCCTGCTGGAACTCATTGCTGATGGTGAAGTAGAATGTGGCCCTTTTATCAAGGGACAAATTGTCGGCCCACTTACCTTTACTGCAGGTATTAAAGACCCGAAGGGAAAGCCGATCCTCCATGATCCCGAACTTTCAGAGGCTATGGCAAGGGGATTAGCCATTAAGGCCCTATGGCAGGTGAGGAAGCTTGAAAGATCAGGAAAACGGCCGGTCATTTTTTTGGACGAGCCCTATCTTTCAGGGTTCGGCTCGGCCTTTTCTCCGATTCAACGCCATGAGGTCGTTGATATGCTTCGCATTATCATAGATTACCTGAGAGAAAACGCCGATGTCTTGATAGGTATCCATTGCTGCGGGAACACCGACTGGTCGATGATTTTGGAGGCAGGCCCGGATATTATTAACTTTGATGCCTTTGACTATATGGATCATTTCCTGCTTTATGAGGACGATATCGTGCGATTTATCGAAGGAGGGGGGACTATTGCATGGGGGATTGTCCCAACCGCTAATTTCAGGGGGGATGAGTCGGTCAATGATTTGCTGTTAAGACTGGAAGAAGGCTTAAAGCGTCTTCATCAATGGGGCGTGAGTGCGGATCTAATAGCCCAACGATCTATTCTCACACCTGCATGCGGCATGGGCACCATGACCCCTGATGCGGCCGGGGCAGCCATGGGTCTTTTATCTCACCTGTGCCGGAGATGCAGGGAATGAGAAAAAGATGAACATCGAATATCGAACGTCCAACGTCGAATTTTGAATGGGAAAAGATGAATAAGCAGACTTATGACCTGGAAGAAAGGCTGCTCGAGTATTCAGTGAGAATCATAAAGATCGTTGAACAGCTTCCAAGTACCAGAACAGGCAACCATGTTGCTGGCCAATTATTAAGATCAGGAACTTCGCCTTATCCAAACCATGGTGAAGCCCAGGCAGCGGAGTCCCCAAAGGACTTTATCCATAAGCTTCGTATCTCATTAAAGGAACTCAGGGAGACCCAGCGATGGTTAAAGCTTATTCAGCGTGTACCACTAATTAAGAAACCTGAACTATTAGATGACATTTTAGAGGAAACAGAGGAATTAATTAAGATTTTCGTTACGAGTGTTAAAACGGCTGAAAAGAAGAGGAAATAGTTATTCAAAGTTCGACATCGGAGTCTTCGCTTGCCTGGTTTTTTAGCATTCGATGTTGTACGTTCGATGTTCGATGTTCGACGTTCATCTTTCAAAACAACTCCGTGGGGCATATCTCATCTATGGGACTTGTACCCGCCGGGGACTCCATTTGCTGAGAGGACTATCTGCCACAACTGGTTTTTTCTTGCTCGGAAAGATCCAGCGCAGGAAAGAAGATAGTATTTCCACATCCGGTAAAATCTCTCGCCATACTCTTTCTTAATGATATCCCAGCCTTTGTCAAAATTTCGAAACCAATACATCAGTGTTTTATCATAGTCTGCGCCGAAACTGTGCCAGTCTTCAAGAACGAACAACCCTTCAATGCCGGCGCATATCTGTTTGGCAGAGGGTAGCATGGAATTCGGAAAGATGTAACGCTCTATCCATGGGTCGGTTCTAATTACAGAGCGATTGCTTCCAATGGTATGTAAAAGGAAGAGGCCATTATCCTTCAGACAACGGTTGACGACGCGAAAAAAGGTGATGTAGTTTTTGTAGCCGACATGTTCGAACATGCCGATGGAAAGGATACGATCAAAGGTTCCCTTTAGATTGCGGTAGTCCTGTAAGCGGATCTCCACTGGAAGCCCACGGCAAAGCTCCGTTCCGAATTGCACCTGCTTTTCAGAAACGGTGATCCCCACCACCTCCACCTTGTATTGTTCGGCCGTAAATCTGGCCGTCCCGCCCCAGCCGCAGCCGATATCCAGAACCCGCATTCCCGGGTGTAAATCGAGCTTGCGGCACACTAAATTCAGCTTGTCCTCCTGGGCCTGATCCAATGTGGACGCATTTTTCCAGTAACCGCAGCTATATATCAGCCGCTTGTCGAGCATTTGTTGGTACACGTTGTTGCCGATATCGTAGTGTCGCCGGCCCACATGAAAGGCCCGGGATGGTTTCTGGAGATTTATCAGCTTTGACTTCAGGATGTCAAAAAGCACCGTCCGGAGTTTGACCTTAGTATCTAATTCTGCCTGCAAAATCCTATGAAAGAATTTGTCAAGCCTGTCACAGTCCCACCAGCCATCCATAAAGGATTCACCTAAACCGAGTGATCCTTCCGCTAACAACCTTGCATGAAATTTATCGTTATGGATCTGGAGATCCCATGGATTGTCCCCGCCGATTTCGATGTGGGCAAAGGACAACAGTTGCTCTATTTGGTTGCGGAAATTGGCGTGAGGCATAGTGTTACCTGTTGAAGGAATGTTCGTCTTCTCAGATCGCCTTTCTCGGTTGAGATAAATATGCTCGTCGTTTTTGAAATTGTCAATGCGAAAGTCTGTTCCCTTTTACCTCTCCGATAGAGCCAGGGATTTACTGACCGTGATGCGGTGCAGGGGCAAAAAATGGAAAATAGAGTCATTTTTTTGTTGACAGAGCTTCGAAAGCGGAGTAGCAGTCGATAATCGAATAATGCTCGATAGCACTTCGTTATGATATTATTTTATGTTCAACTGATGAATGTATAGTCATTATAAAAGAAAACGGGGGAAAGCGAATGTACTCAGACCTCAAGGGAAAAACGGCGCTGGTGACAGGCTCCGGGAAAAAAACCGGGATCGGGTATGCAATAGCGAGAAGTCTGGCAGCCTCAGGGGCCGATGTGATCGTTGCCGATCTTGGGCAGGACCCAAGCGGGGATGATATGATCAAGACGGGTACCCTGGGTGAAATGGAGGGTATCGTCAGGGAAATCCAGGAGGAATTCTCGGTATCTGCCCTGGCAGTGGGCGTGGATGTGACGGATAACGATGCGATTGGCCAAATGATCGAGAAAATCAGGGAGAGTTTTGACCATATTGACGTACTCTGTAATAATGCCGGCGCTGTTTTTGGCGTGCCCAATGCCGTGCATACATATGATGAATCGGCCTGGATGAAGACGATTGATGTCAACCTGCACTCTGTTTTTCGGATTTCCAGGGCCGTCCTCCCCATGATGATGGGGATGAAGGGGAGCATTATCAACACCGCGTCAAGGGCAGGCAAGGTGCCGCCGCTGTTTAACGGCGCTTATGCCGTGGCAAAGGCAGGAGTGATTATGCTGACAAAGGTGATGGCCAGGGAATTGGCGGGTGCGGGGATTCGGGTCAATGCCATCTGTCCCGGGCAGATCATGACGGATCTTGAGAAATGGAGTTTTGAGCTGGAGGCCAGATTTTTTAACACGACGGTGGAAGCCCGGGAACAGGAAATGTGCAAAACCATTCCTTTGGGGAGAATCGGCACACCCCAGGAGGTGGGCGAGGTCGTGGCCTTTCTGGCATCCGACGCCTCTTCATACTGCACGGGCCAGGCCCTTAATATTAGCGGAGGCCAGTTGATGGAGCTCTAAGATTTCGGATTTAGTACCCGAATTTCAAAACCCTATAATGTTTGCATACGATTTTGGTTCCGACTTAACCAGGTGATGATAGTTTTATAACTTTGGGCATTTTAGGCACTTTAGATCACTTTAGGCACTTTTAGCGACAATCGTCAATACTCAATGAAAAAAGGGGGAATAGTACAGATGGAAACCGTAACAGGCGGACAACTTGCAGCAGAGGCGCTTATAAACAGGGGCGTAAAATACATTTTTACTCTAAGCGGGGGTCATATAACACCTATTTATCAATATCTTGAAAATTCACCTATTACGCTCTTTGACACCCGTCATGAGCAGGCCGCGGTTTTTATGGCAGAGGCATGGGGTAAGATGACCAGACAGCCTGGTGTCGCAATGGTGACTGCGGGGCCGGGGTTCACAAATGCCCTTACCGGTATTGCCAGTGCATATTTTTCCAACACCCCTCTTGTGTTTATTGCAGGATGCGTAGGTCTTAATCACAGGGAAAAACTGGACCTTCAGGATATGACCCAGGAGCCTGTCATCAGGCCGATGGTTAAGAAATCTCTGGTCTGCTATAATACAGAGCGGATTCCTGAGTTCATCGATATGGCTTTTAGAACCGCGGCGAGCGGACGGCCGGGACCTGTATATCTTGAACTGCCTGTGGATGTGCTTAACGGCGAGACAGGGATTTCCGGGGTTAAGAAGCCCAGCACCCATGTGGACTCCCATCCGGTGGATCTTGAAAAGGCCGGTCTCATCCTTGAAATGATCGGGAAAGCTGAAAAACCGGTGGTGATCGCGGGAACCGGGGTCTGGCAGTCCGGGGCAGGCGACGATCTTATTGAATTCATTGAAGGCATGGGTGTACCTGTTCTGACCTCTCTTTCAGGCCGGGGAACCATCCCGGATACCCACCCCTTATGTTTTGAGGGTGCGCTTGCGATCAGGCCGGGCTGCGGTTTTTCGGCCTATGGCGGGACAGACCTCGTGGTTCTCCTCGGGACAAGAATCTGCCTTTACTATATGTTCGGTCAGATCTTCAACTCCCAGGCTAAGATGATCCAGGTTGATATACAGGCCGAAGAGATGGGTCGCAATCGCGGTATCGATCTCCCGGTAATGAGTGATGTGGGAGCATTGCTCAGGGAGTGCAACAGGATTATCAGGGAAAATGGGATGGGTGAGGAGCTGAAAAAGCGGTTCTCCCCATGGATTGCATCTTTAGAGACCTCACATGAGCAGGGTAAATCGTTTTCGCAAAAGGATTGGGACAGTGATAATCTTCCCGTGCATCCCCTGAGGCTCGCGAGAGAGATAAATGACTTCATGGCTCGTGAGGATGATATTGTGGTGGCGGACGGAGGTGATACTACGACCTGGATGGGGATGACTCGCACAGTTGTTCGCGCCGGGCACTACTTGGACTACGGTATCTACGGATCTCTTGCCGTTGGGCTCCCCTACGCCAATGCGGCCAAACTGCTCTATCCGGACAAGCGTGTCTGCCTCATAACCGGGGACGGCTCAGTGGGTTTTAATTTCATGGAGTTTGAAACCTCTATCCGGAAGGGGCTCCCGATTGTTGTAGTCATCTGTAATGATCTTGGCTGGGGTATGATCAGGCACAGCCAGGAGATCCGTATGGGACATGCCGTTGAGAATGGTACGTATATCGGCAGGGTTGATTATCACAAGATGGTGGAGGCACTCGGTGGAAAGGGGGTGTTAGTGGAAAATCCTCAGGATATACGGCCTGCCCTTGAAGAAGCATTTGCATCAGGCAAGACCACCTGCATCAATGTAATGACAGACACTACTACCGTAAGTCCGGCCAGTATGGCTCTCGCCAATGTGGGCGCCTATCAGGCATAGGGGAATGGAGGTCGGCTGAGAATAATTCGCAATTGCCAGTAAAAGGGGCTTTTAGTGGCGCATCATAATCTTAATCGTACTCTTAATCATAATCGTGTTGAGTAAGATTAGGATTATGATTATGAGTATGAAATAGGGGAGCTATCTCATCACTTAATCTTTGAACCCGTGAACGGCCAAAAATAGCATAAAAGAGTAGAGGAGGTGGGTATGGACGCGGCAATGGTTGACCAGGTCCGGCTCAATTTCAACCCTCAGGGACTTCTTGTAATAAATATTGCCATAGGGTTGATGATGTTCGGGGTGGCTTTAGACCTCAAATTAGAAGATTTTAAGAGGATCATTATATCACCCAAGGCCCCCGGGATCGGCCTGGCTGCGCAGTTCATACTCCTGCCTGCCTTCACATTTCTGCTTACGCTGATTCTGCGGCCCCAGCCATCCATTGCCCTGGGCATGATCTTAGTGGCCGCCTGCCCGGGAGGCAACCTCTCCAATATCATTACCTATCTCGCCAAAGGAAACTGCGCGGTCTCCATCAGTATGACGGCGGTTTCAACTGCCGCGGCCATCGTCATGACACCGCTTAACCTGGCGCTCTGGGGGGGGTTGAATCCGGACACGGCCGAGATCCTGAGGAAGGTGAGTCTCAGCCCTGTGGACGTGTTTAGCACCATTTTTTTGATTCTGGGAATACCGCTTGTATTAGGGCTGACATTGAGCCGGATTTTCCCGGCTCTCGCGGATAAGGTTCGAAAGCCGTTCAAGATTTTTTCTCTCGTATTTTTCATAGTTATCATCTGTGGCGCCCTTGCCGCCAACTGGAGTATCTTTTTGAAGGTTATGGGTGTGGTGATGTTGATCGTTCTCATTCACAATGCCCTGGCCCTGAACTTAGGATACTGGTCCGGACGTCTTTGCAGGTTGGATGAGCGCGACTCACGGGCCGTTTGCATCGAGGTCGGGATCCAGAACTCGGCGCTGGGGCTGGTCCTGGTGTTTAATTTTTTTGAGGGGTTGGGGGGTATGGCCATACTGGTCGCATGGTGGGGGACCTGGCATATCATTGCAGGGCTGATTACCGCCTTTATCTTTACCAGATTTGCACTGCCTGCTGAGCAGCAGGTCTGAAAAACTTTCCGAAACATAAATGAAAAAAGGTTGCACCTGTTCAAGGGTTCAAAAGTTCAGGGCCGGTTTCGCCTGAGACAAACGAGCCTGAACCGCCAGATCAAGACCCTGTGACCGTGTACGAAGGAGCTTCATGAAAAGAGATGCATTTAAGAACAAGATTGTGGTTGTTACCGGCGCGTCCAGTGGTATAGGGTTTGCCCTCTGCAAGAGATTTGCAGATGATGGGGCAAAGATTTGCCTACTGGATATGGATGAAAAAACGCTCAAGGGAGCAGAAAGGGAACTGGCTGATTCCGGGGTCGATTGTCTCGGTATAATGTGTGATGTGAGCAAAAGGTCCCAGTGCGAAGACTCAATCCGAAAGGTGATGGATCATTACGGCGGTATCGATGTGCTGATCAATAACGCGGGTATTACACAGCGTGGTGCGTTTGTGGACACCAGGATATCCGTATTTGAAAAGGTTATGGCCGTCAATTTTTTTGGATCTCTTTATTGCACGAAAGCGGCCATTCAGAGTCTGATCCAAAGGGAAGGATTGATTATCGTCAACGAGAGTGTGGCCGGTCTGGCGCCCCTTTTGGGCAGGACCGGATACAGCGCAAGCAAACATGCCCTGAACGGCCTTTTTACCTCGCTGAGGACTGAGATCCGCCGTAGCGGAGCCCACGTGATGATTGTCTGCCCCGGTTTTGTGAAGACCAATTTGCAGACCAGGGCCTTGGGTGGCAACGGTCAGGTGACGAAACATCCCCAGTCCACGGTTGGTGGACAGGATACGCCGGAGGAGGCGGCAGAGGCCATCTTCAGGGGGGCGATCAGGCGGAAACACCTCCTGGTTTTGACCCCCATAGGGAAGATGAGTTATTGGATCAGTCGGATATTCCCGATCCTTTACGAACGGATGATGGCACGACAGCTCAGGTCCGAACTGGACTGATAGAGGGTAGGAACATATGGGTCTGAAAGAGAGGAGAGAGAGGGAGAGGGAGGAGAGAAAAAGACAGATTCTTGCTGCGGCCAGGTCTCTGTTGTTTTCGGAAGGACTGCAGGCCACCTCTGTCAATAAAATCGCCACTAATGCAGAATTGGGGGTTGGCACCATCTATTTCTACTTTGCGAGTAAGGAGGAGATATTCGCCGCCCTTCAGGAGGAAGGGATTGAGCTTCTGCACCATAAGATCAAGAAAAAATTCGAGATAGTAAATCGTCCTGAAGAAAGGCTCAGAACCATCGCCCGGGTTTACTTGGATTTCAGCAGGGAGAACAAGGACTATTTTGATATCATCAACTATTTTCTCTCCTCTCCCGGGGTGTTGTTCAATGAGAACCTCAAGAGGCAGATAGATCAACGGGGTAACAGGGTTATTTCCCTCTTGGTGAGTACGGTGGAGGCCGGCATTGCCTCCGGCGATTTCAGAGAAGTGGACGCGAGGAAGTTTGCAATGATGTTCTGGGCTGTTCTCCATGGTTTGATACTATTCAAAAAACTTAAAACCACCATGCTTAGAGGTGAAGATTATCATGCCCTTGTGGGCTATTCTGTGGATTACTTGGTGAATAGTCTTAAGAGAGACTGCCATGTAGTTCAGAGATGAACGAAGCACTTCTGTGGGTAGCCTGTTTACCACTCATAACTCTATGACTTTGCCGTCTTCCGCATATTCTACCCCAAGGCTGCCAACCTGTCCGAGCATGTCTTCGTTCATATGTGTAAGGATGATGCGCTTGCAGTTAATCTCTGCCCTATGTTCCAACAGGGTTTGATAGTCCAGATGGAACTTGATTCTTTTGTCGTAGAAGTAAGCCTCACAGATGAATAGATCCGCTCCGTCCGCTGCTTTTACCAGGTGGTCAGTCCATTCAGTATCACCTGAGTATAC
>Ga0307424_1000018_pt1 | contig 64108 bp, 52 predicted proteins | sample SalMarWE160320MG_FD_202157 | JGI IMG/M metagenome (GOLD analysis project Ga0307424, IMG submission 202157) | Salt marsh sediment microbial communities from the Plum Island Ecosystem LTER, Massachusetts, United States - WE1603-20 | ecosystem: Environmental > Aquatic > Marine > Intertidal zone >... | reverse complement strand
TGTCCGCCATCTCCGCACCCGTGAGCTGCGGGGCGGCGATCCCGGCCGACCGCATGGCCTGCAGCATGCCCGTCCCCATGTTCCACATCGCGGCGGCAAAGTCCGCCGGCTGGCGCGGCGCGACCGCTGTCAGATTCGGTCCCACCGTGCCACCTTGGCCCCCGGCCTGGTGACACCGCACACATCCCTTGGCTTGGAACTGCCGCCGCCCCGCATCCGCGCTCCCGCCCAGCACGTACACCGCCTCACGCGGCAGGCCTTTGCCCCCAACCCCGAAGAACGCGAGGAGGTCTTCAATGTCGCGACCGGTGAGCGCGGGCCGGGCGATGCCCCGCCGCCGCATCTCTTCCGCCATGGCGGGCGCGTGGTTCCACAGGTCCGCGGCGAGGTCGATCGGTGACGCCACCTCGCGGAGGCCATCCAACGCCGGTCCGAGCACGCCACCCACATTCCCGACCCGATGGCACACGATGCACTTTCGGGAGGTGTAGAGCTCGAGCCCCCGGGCCGAATCGCCGGGTGGCGTCCACGCCGCGGCCCAGAAGAGGAACGCCATCAGGTCGGCTGCTTCCCACGGCTCGAAGTGGGGCGCCGGCCTGCCCGCGGTGGCGAGCCGATCCGCCATCTGCGGAAGGTGATTCCACAGGGCGCTCACGAGTGAGGCGAGCGAGGGCGCCGAGATGTGGGCGAGGTCCGGACCGACGTGGCCGCCAATCCCCTGGATGGCGTGACACTCACTGCAGCCCTTCGCGCCGTACACCGCGGAGCCGGCCGCAATGTTCTGGGCCGTAGTGGGCACGTCCTGCGCGGCGAGGATGCGTGGGGATCCCGTCACACCAGCCGCGAGCGCCAGCGTGACTCCGACGAACCCACCCCACGCTCTCGACGTCACTCGATAGGCGCTGGTCGCAGCGTGATGAGCACGGGATTCCCGATGCGGATGATCAGTCATTGGGACGGGGAAGTTTCGTATGGGCGCACGGCTGTGGCAAGAGCAAGACGCTTTTGGTCGGAGATCCTAGCCCGGCGCGGGCTGGGACGCCAAATCTGGCCACGCCGCGGCCAGAATGGCCGGCAGCACGACCGCAGCAGGACCGAGGGCCAGATGGATGTTCTCGCCGCGCCGCTGTCCTTCGGCGTTGGTGTTGACGATCCCGACGACCGCCCCCGCGGCAGCCGCAATCCACGGCAGCGAGGCGGCTGGCTCGACGAGGTTCGAGGTTCCGACCGACAGGAACACCTGGCAGTGCGTGGCCGCCTGCTCGGCCTCCGCCAACGCCTCGAACGGCAGCAGCTCGCCGAACCAGACCACGTCCGGCCTGAGCGGTGCGCCGCATCGGGGGCAGGACGGCGGACGCTCCGCAGCGCCCGCCGGGGGATCCGCGACGATTCCCTCCTGCGAGCACCGCGTCCGAAAGATGTTGCCGTGCAGTTCGATGACGCGCCCGCTGCCCGCGCGCTGGTGCAGGCCATCGATGTTCTGCGTTACCAGGGTGAATCGGGGAACGCGCCCCTCGAGTTCGACCAAGGCCCCGTGCGCCGCGTTCGGCTCCGCTTGCCCAATCGCCTCTCGCCGCGCGGCATACCACTCCCAGACGACTTGTGGCTGGCGGGCGAACCCCTCAGGCGTCGCCAACTCGTTCGGGTCGTAGGTGGCCCACAGTCCGGTCAGGGCCTCACGGAACGTGGGGATGCCGCTTTCAGCGGAGACGCCGGCGCCCGTGAGCACGACGACGTGTTGAGCGTCACGGAGCGCGGCTGGGATCACGGGATCGATCCACACGGCCGTCACGGAGCCTCTCGTACGGCCAACACCTGCACCACGGCGCCTCGCCCGCGATGGAAACGGCCCTCGATCACCTCCCGCTCGCATTCGCGGGCGATGATGAAGGTGAGCCCGGCGAGATCCGTGCGCAGGTCCTCCACCGTCGCCAGGAGCTCCGGCACGGATGGCCCTCCCGTCCCGAATGCGAGTTGGCGAGGGGTGTAGGCCTCGAGCACGAGCATCCCCCCCGGCCGTAACGCTCGGACAGCCGCGCCATGCACACGCCGCCGAAGCTCGCGCGGGAGATGGCAGAAGATGGACACGATGACGTCAAACCGCGTCGCCGGCAGCGGAAACGCCGCCAAGTCGGCGACGCAGGCGGCGACGGGCACGCCGTGCCGGGCGGCCAGCACGGTCGCCTTGCGAAGGCCAACGCGGGAGCGGTCCACCGCGATCACGCGCCAGCCCGCCCGGGCCAAGAACGCGGCGTTCCGCCCTTCCCCTTCTCCCAGCGACAGCGCTAATCCGTGCGGCAGGCGGTCCACCACGCTCGAGAGGAAGTCGTTGGGCTCCGTTCCGTACACGAATCCCGGTTCCGCGTAGCGGGCATCCCAGTCCGGCCGAGGTGGCGTCGCGCTCATCGACACCGTCAGTCGTGGCAGGCCGGCTCAGCCGACCGCGTCCGCCTGCTCCCGGATATGCTGCCACGCATCGGCGACGTGCCGTTCCTCCGTGTACGGTCCCCCAACCGCCAGGCGCAAGACATAGCGATCGTGCAGTCGCGTGTGCGTCAGGTACAGCGCCCCCGACGCGTTCAGCCCGGCAAGCAGGCGCTCGTTCCGGGCGTCCTCCCCACGAAGCCGAAAGCACACGGTATTGAGCGGCACCGGCGCGACCACCTCAAACCGCTGGTCATCGCCCACCCAGCTTGCGAAGGTGGTTGCCAGCCGCACCGAGTGGCGGATGTGGCGGCGGAGACCATCCAGCCCGTACGCCCGCATCACGAACCACAGCTTGAGCGACCGAAACCGCCGCCCTAGCGGAACCTGCCAGTCCCGATAGTCGATCACCGCCCCGCTGGCGCCCGCTTCCGTACGCAAGTATTCCGGCAGGATGCTCAGCGCCCGCAACAGCGCCCTCCGATCGACAACGTAGAAGCAGTCGCAGTCGAAGTTCGTCAGCAACCATTTGTGGGGGTTCACACAGTAGCTGTCGGCCAGCTCCAGCCCATCGAGCAGCCAGCGGAATTCGGGACAGATAGCCGCGTTCCCCGCGAGCGCCGCGTCCACGTGGAGCCAGACGCCGCGCGCTCGGCACACCTCGCCGATCGCGCGGACCGGATCGACGGCGGTGCTCGAGGTGGTCCCGACCGTGGCCGTGACGAAGAATGGAGTCCGTCCGGCGGCGCGATCGGTGTCGATGGCCGCCGCGAGCGCCGCGGGACGCATCGCGTACGCCTCGTCGGTGTCGATCTCGCGGAGGTTCTCCCGTCCTATGCCCGCGACCCCGACGTCCTTCATCACAGACGAGTGCGCTTGGGCCGACGTGTAGGCGACGAGGCCCGCCGGCACACCGGTCACCGTGGCCCGTCCGTCCGTCGCGCGGTCGCGCGCCGCGAGCAACGCGCAAAGCGTGGCGCTGGAGGCAGTATCCTGGATCACTCCGCCACCCGGGCCGCGCGAGGTGAAGGTCTCCGGCAGTGCCATGGCGTCCGCGAGCCAGTCGAGGACGTGGGTTTCGAGCTCGGTGCACGCCGGACTCGTTGCCCATGACATGCCCTGCACGCCGAGGCCCGCGGACACGAGCTCGCCGAGTATCGCTGGCGGCGACGCGTTCGCCGGGAAGTAGGCAAAGAAGGAGGGGGCCTGCCAGTGGGTGATCCCCGGTAGGATGACCCGCTCGACGTCCGCGAGGATGGCGTCGATCGATTCGGCCTGCTCAGGGGGACTCACTGGGAGCGCGGCCCGAACCGCGCCCGGTCGCACCGATGAGAGCACCGGAAAACGCTCGAGTCGTTCGAGGTACGACGCCACCCAATCGATGGTAGCATGGCCATGGCGCCGGAACTCCTCCGGCGTCATGTGCCGGGGCGCATCGCCCATGATCCCTCCCCTGATGCCGGCGGTCCCGGCGGACGCTTGCGACAGGCGGGACCCACAGAAAAACCAACGGGCCGCGGAATCCTACGATCCCGCGGCCCGTCCGGCTACTGCGAACACCGCCTGGTTACTTCTTAGCGACGTGGCACAGCGTGCACTGTTTGTTGTCGATTCCCTTGTGATTGGCCGGCACCGCCTTGATGCCCTCCATGGCGCCACCGTGGCACATCGTGCACTGCTCGCGGCCCGCGACGTCGTGCGGAAGCGCCGGCGGGGTCCCCGTCTGCATCGGTGAGTCTTTGGTGTGGCAGAGCGGGCACTGTTCGTTCGTACGTCCCTTGTGGTTGGCCGGGATTGCCTTGATGCCTTCCATGGCGCCGCCGTGGCACATCAAGCACTGCTCGCGACCCGCCTTGTCATGCGCCATCACTGGTGGCTTGGTGGCTTCCTGCGCCTGTACCGGCCGCGCCCCAGCCACCGACACCAACCCGATGGTCAACCCGATGACGTAAGTCCAACGCATACCCTTCCCCCCGTAAAGTGACTCCCCAAATCCCCCTACCATTACCCCTGGAATCAAATACGGATCCCGGCATCCGCAAGACCACGGAGCCGGGATCCGTACCCACGTGGACACGCCGGATCAGCCGTCTACGGGTTCCTCCGAGACGCCTGCGGGATGTCCGAGCCGTGACAGGTCCGGCACATCTCCTCGGCCCGCTTCTGGAGCTTGCCGGGATTGAAGCCGGGGCCGTGGGGATTGAACTGCCGGTGGCAGGCCAGGCAATCATTTTCCACGTGGCACGTGACACATGACTCCAGACTCTGCCGGGCCGCCTGGCCGTGACCACCGAGGAACCGCGCCGCCTTATCGTGATACCCGCGGCTCAACGGGGCATTCGACGCCAACCCTGCCTGGAGGTGACAGGTCTGGCAGAATTGCTGGGTGTTGTGACAATTCGCACAGGAAACCTCGCGGGTGTACGCCTGCTGCGGGTGCGAGGTCAAGAACCCCGGAGCATGGAACTTCGCCGTGCCTGCCGGATTCGGACGGTGACACTCGAGGCAGTCCGACCGGATGTGACACCCCGCGCACGCCTCCGGCCGCGCGGACGCGAGGTTGGCATGCTTGGTCGGCCAATCTGGGGTGTGGCTCTCCGGCGGGTGCCGCCGGACCGTGACGTTCATGGCCTTGCCCGAGGCGGCCGTGGGAAACGAGTCCGCGACCTCTGGGTTGCCGCGATGGCACTGATAGCAGCTTTCCTGCGCGTGGCAGACGGCGCAGGACGGATTGCCCGCCTTGACCAGGGCCCCGTGTTGCTGCAGCCAATCGGGGGCACGATGGGAATCCGGACCCTGGGCAGCGGCCGTGCCCACCCAGGCGAGCGCGAGCAGAACACCAATCAGTCGCTTCATCGGGCACCTCCCTCGGGGATGCGCAGGATGGCGGGCGGCAGGCTCGGCCGGTCCACCGGCGTGCCAAAGCCGTAGCGCAACCCGAGATTGAACCGGACCTGATTCCAATCGACACCGGCCGCGTCAGGTCGCTTTCGATTCTCCTTGAGGTACCAGGCGCCTCCGAAGGCCCGCAACCCGGGCATCACCTGGTAGTCCACGTCGAGGCCGACTTGCGTGAGCGTCGCGTCAGAGTAGCGCAACTCCATGGTGCGGTCGACATACGCCGCGTTCGCGCGCAGCCCCAGATCGCGGAGCGGGCGCCAGAACACGCTTCCGTCCCACGACGCGGCCTGGGCGCCCGGTCCGAAACCCGCCTGGTAGTCCAGCGTGGCGAACAGGTCGGCTGACCGGCGGAAGGTGGCGCCCAGTCCGTACCGCCAGCCGTCGCTGTCGACCTTGATCAGCGCGGTCGAGGCGTCGGTCTCTTCGTACGCGAACTGTTCGATCCGCGCCCGCACTTGGACGCGCTCGAGCACCGTGACGCCCGTTTGCGCGAAGTAGGCGTGATAGGGCACCGGACTGAACGCGGTCCAAATGGACCACAGCGGAAACCGCGGACGATACCGCCGCGCGCCGACCGCCACCGTCCCGTAGCGCTTGGGCAGCTGCACGGTCGCCATGCCCTCGGCGTTCCCAACGCTGCCGTACGCGAGGTCGTAGTCCATCCCGCCGGAGATCGTCACCGATCGATGCGGGTGCAGCGCGAGGTCGCCGCCGAACAGCTCCGATGAGACGAGGCTGGAATCCCATTCTCGTTCGTAGAGCAGGCGGCCGGTGAGCCAGCGGAGGTTCCAGTGCACGTCGCCGCCCACGACCATCTCCCGCTCTTGCGGCAGCCCGATGTCGGCCAACGGATTGAGCGTATTGCTCGCCGGCGACAGGAGCGAGGCGCGTGCCAGCGACCAGCCGCCGTACACGCTGCCGCCGACCCGCCCTCCGGGCTCGCGAGCCCCGATGGACGCGCCGTCGAATCCGAGATACCCGAAGCGCGACATTTCCGTGAGCCGCCCACCCTTGAGATCGAACCACTCGCCCGCGTAGGTGAGATACGCTTCGAGCACCTGGATGGCGGGCTGGGTTCCCGGCCACGCCGACAGCGAACCGCCCGTCAGCCGGCTTGCCGCCGGCCCGTCCTTGAAGTCCGACATCAGGCGACCCGATCCTTCGAACCGCAGGCCCCGGACGCCGATATTCCAGATCGAGACGTCGGCGGTCGCCACGAACGGCATGGCCCTGACCTGGTCTCCGGACGCGAAATACCGACAATACGCGCTGCCCGCGATGCAGGAGAGTCCGATACCATCGGCGGTGTACAGCAGACCGTCACTCCCCGTGACGGCCTGTGCGGCCGGAATGCTGTCGAGGTGCCAGCCGCGATAGGCCAGGCTTTGGAATCGCGCGTCGAGCCCGACCCGATACCCCTGGGCGCTCAGCGGAGCGGCCAGCATGGCCAAGGCGCCAAGTGTCGCCACCAGCAGGACACTGGAGAGTCTCACGTTCCCTCCTCCGGGACGGGGCGGTCTTCCGCCCGCGTGGTCCGGTGTGTGATGCGGCCGTGGCCGCGGTCTCCCCGTCAACGGTACCCGAAGATCATCGAGTACACGATGAGGGCGATCAATGTCAGGCCCACCGCCAACGCGATGAAGCCGAAAATCCGGAACGCGCGTTCCACGCCGAGCGGGACGGGGTCCACGATCGTGCGCTCGAGCTCGCCGGACGCCGCCAACCGTTCGTATTCCCGCGGCTTGTCACGCTTGAGCTCTTCGAGCGGCACCCGGCCCGTGAAGATCACGGGGTCCATCGGGAACTTGTCCAACCGAAAGTGCGTGTTGAAGAAATGGATCGTGAAGATGAACCCGACCGCCAGCAGCGCTTCATCGCTGTGGATGATCGTTGCCACGTTCACGGTCCAGCCGGGGAATAGGTGCGTGAAGAACTCCGGGAACCACAACAGCAGGCCGGTGCAGCCGATCACGAACATTCCCCAGAACACCGCGAAGTAGTCGAACTTCTCCCAGTAGGTGTACCGTCCGTACGCCGGGCGGGGGCCCTTCCCCCAGAACCACTTGATGGACTGCCATAGCTCCCGCGCGTCGGTGCGCGTGAAGATGAGCGACGTCTCCGACGAAATGAATGCGCGCCACCCCAGGCCCGACTGGCGCTTCTGTTGGATGGCGTTGGCGACGTGGGTGACAAACACGCCGATCAGCGTCACCGCGGCGACCCGGTGCAACACGCCTGTCGTCGCGAAGCCCCCGATCACGCGCGCGAAGACGCGCGCCCACGCCATGTACGAGAACTTGAGCGCCATTCCGGTGAGCGCCAGGGTGAAGAAGCTGAGCAGCATCACGAGGTGCATGCCGCGTTGGAAGCTCGTGAACCGGCGGTGGAGCTTCTCGCCCGGCTGCGCCACCTCCCGATCGCGCCACATGGCCGGCGTCCGCCAGAGACGCCACAACCACGCGGCCGTGTGGGCCAACGCGAAGGTGAGCGTGCCGACGAGCAGCGCGGTCATCGCCCAAAACGACCAGAAGAGGAACGGCCATTTGGCCCGATTGTGGTGCGTCGCGTGCGTCAGATACCCGGTGAAGCGCTCGCGGGCCCCCGTGTGACACTGCGAGCAGGTGCCGAGGATGTTCCGCCGACTCAGCGTCGAGGCCGGGTCCTCGGGCGGCAGAATATTGTGCGTGCCGTGGCAATCCGAGCACTTGGCGGCGCCCGCATCCCCCAGGCGAGACACCTTGCCGTGGTACGTGTCGAAGAAAGTGACCGCCTCCTCCTCGTGACACCGGCCGCACTGGTTCATCATCGACAGCCGGAAATCGCTCCGATCCGTGCGACTGATCGTGTGGGCCGAATGGCAATCCTCGCAGGTCGGGTAGTCCGTCGACACGTGCCCACCGGTGGCCTCGCCGGTGGTCGCGCGCATGCGCTCGGTCCAATGGACGCTCTTCCGGAACTGCTGCTCGATACCGTCGTGACAGTTGCCGCAGGTGGACGCGATGTTGGCCGGGTTGACCGACGAGGCGGAGTCGTTCGGCGGCAGGATCCGGTGCGCCGTATGACAGCTCGTGCACGTCGCCGTGACGAGCAGGCCGCTCTCCAACAAGCCCTTCCCGTGGATGCTCTCGTCGTAACTGCGGATGATGTCTCGGAACTGCACGGGTTGCAGGGAATCGGTGCTGAGCCGCTGGGCCAGAAAGTCCTGGGCGATGCGGACCGCGGCTTTCTCCCCCTCGCGGTGGCACCGCGCACACAACTCCGGGATGTTGCGGACGAACGTCGGCGAGGCCGGATCCGTGCGCGGCCGGGTGGCGTGCGCGCTGTGGCAATCCAGACAGGTTGGCGCGTCCGGGTCGCCCTCCGCGAGCAACTGGCCATGCAAGCTGGCGCGGTGATCGGCGACTTCCTGGGCATGGCACACGGCGCAATCGACGGCGTTGGCGCGCGACGTCGCGCACGGCCGGCCCTGCCGAGTAGGCGTGACGTCCGTGTGACACTGCGCGCAGCCCTTCTCCCGGTGCTCCGACGCGGCGTACGCCTCGCGGTCGACGTACAACGAGACCGAATCGCCGTTGGCGAGCCCCCGGAGATCGGGATTCGCGTGGCAGCGGAAGCATTCCTCGTTGGCGGTCCCAACATCGTAGGTGACGCGGCGGACACGATGCGGCGAGTGGCAGTCCACACAAGCCGGGATCTTGTTCGGCTCCTTCTCCCACAGCTGTCCTTCGATGACCTGGCGGTGGACCCGCTCGATCTGTCCGTGACACTGCGTGCAGGTCTGCGCGATGTTCGCGTGATTGATGCTGGAGCGGGGATCGGTATGCGGGAGAATGAAATGCGACGTGTGACAGGACGTGCACACGGCCGTCACCGTCAAGCCTTGCTGAAAGAGTCCGGCGCCGTGAATCGACTCGGAGTAGTTCTCCAGGATGCTGTCCTCCGGGATGTCCCGGCGCTGCGACACGGCGGTTCCCTCCCGATGGCATTGGCCGCACAGGAAGGGGATGTTCATCACCGCGGTCCGGGAGAGCGGATCCCGATGGGAGCGGACGTTGTGGAGCCCGTGGCAGTCCACGCACGTCGGCGCGAGCTTGTCGCCGCGAGCCGCCGCCTGTCCGTGCAGGGACGCCGCGTGCTGATCGCCCTGGACCGGGTGGCAGCTGCGGCACTCGACTTTCTGGCGATCCGCCGGGTGGGGAAACGCGAGCGCACCGTGGCAGGTCGTGCAGCCCATCCCCGCCGCGCCGTGAACCGAGCGAGCGACCGTCTCGGCGGTGACCACGTAGCGGTTGGGGTTAGGCTGCGTCCGGAAGAGGGATGGCGACGCATGACACATCTTGCATGTCGCGTCGTCCTGCGCCGTCGCCGGCAGCGACAGCACGCACGCCAACAAGGCCGCGAGACCGATCGATCCCGCCGCACGCACCACGACTCTCCCTCCCTCCGGCGACCCGCTCATCCGCCACCACCCGTGATCCCGGGACTCTTCAGAGTTGGGGGGCTGCTACTCCGGAGAAATACTTAGTCATGGGTACATGAAGAATCTATGAAGCCGTGTACCAGCCTCTTCTCACACTGACTTGCGGCTGTTCCCAGACCCGGCGTGCTACTCTCACAGTGCGGGAGGACAGGAAGTGTCAATAGGAAGCGTCAAGTCGGCCCGGACCGAACAGGGCCGAGGTTAGGAGGCTCCATGCGTGGGCTCTCGCGCCGCAGGTTCTTGGCGCGTGGGGGAAGCGCGGCGGCCGGGCTCGCGGGCATCACCGCGGGCACCGCAGCTGCCAGCACCGGGTCGGCGTTGACCACCAGTGATCTTGCCACGACCGCGGCCGAACAGCGCGCCATGTTGTTCGACTCGACGCTGTGCGTCGGCTGCCGCTCGTGCGAGATCGCCTGCAACAAGAAGAACGATCTCGGCCGGACCACTGACGAGATTCACGAAGGCCGACCCGCGCAAGACGCGCGCGCCCTCGCGCCGAACGTTTACACATATGTCACGCTTCATCAGTGGGAAGGCGCCCCGTCGACGGCGGCGTTTGGGAAGGTGCAGTGCATGCATTGCATCGAGCCGGCCTGCGTGTCGAGCTGTCCCGTGAGCGCGCTCCACAAGACCGTCGAAGGACCCGTCGTGTGGGACGGCAGCCGCTGCCTCGGCTGCCGCTATTGCATGATGGCGTGCCCCTTCGTAGTGCCGCGCTTCGAGTGGCATTCCCGCAACCCGCGCATCCGCAAGTGCAACATGTGCGCCGATCTGCTCGCGGAGGGGAAGCCGCCGGCCTGCGTGGCCGCCTGTCCGACGCACGCGCTCCGGGCCGGAACGCGCGCGGAGCTCCTGGATGAAGCGCACCGTCGCATCGCGGATCGCCCGCGCCGGTACGTGCATCAGGTGTACGGCGAGTTCGAGGCGGGCGGGACGAACTTCTTGCACATCGCCGGCCAGCCGTTCGACGAGCTTGGGTACCGGCGTAATCTCCCACTCCGTTCCTACCGGGCGTATACCCGCCCGGCCATGGCCGCCATCCCGTTCGTGCTTGGTGGGTTGAGCCTCGCGCTCGGAGCGGTCCGCTGGGTCGTCGATCGCGAAGCGAACGTCACGGCGGCGGAGAAGCGCGACCAGGATCCCGCGGGACAGGAGGAGACGCCATGATCCGCGCGCTCGTGCAACGCCGGCTGGCCACCCCAGGCATGGCCGCGCTGGCCGTGTTCGCCCTGGTGGGGCTCGGCCTCATCGCGTGGCGCTTTGCGGCTGGACTCGGGGCGGTGACCAACCTCAGTGACGGGTATCCCTGGGGTTTCTGGATCGGGATGGACATCCTCGCGGGGATCGCGCTCGCGTCGGGTGGCTTCGTCATGGCCGGCCTGGTCCACCTGTTCGGCGGCCACCGATTCCACCCGCTGGCGCGCCCGGCGATTCTCACCGCCCTGCTCGGCTACCTGCTGTTCATCCTCGCGCTGGCCGTGGACCTCGGGCGCCCATGGAACATCTGGCAAGCGCTCATTCACTGGAACCACGTGTCTCCGATGTTCGAGGTCTCGTGGTGCGTGACGTTCTACACGGTCGTCTTGATGCTGGAATTCGCGCCCACGGTCTTCGAACGGCTGCGGTGGCCCACGATACGGCGGCTCTGGGCGGAAGCCACGCCCTTCCTGATCGTCGCGATGTTGGCGCTGTTCACGTTGGCCATGACCGCGAGCGCGCTGTGGGCCGCGGGGATCGCCGTGGTGCTCCTGGGCTGGGAAGCGCTCATGCGCTCGGGTGTCATGCGTCGCGACCGTCAGATGCCGGTGCTCCTCATCATGGCCGGCATCCTGTTCTCGACCATGCACCAGTCCAGCCTCGGCACCCTGTTTCTGATCACCGACAAGCTGGGGCCGCTCTTCTATTCCCCCATTCTGCCGCTCCTGTTCTTCCTCTCGGCCCTGATGGTGGCCCCGGCGATGGTCATCGTCGAGGCGACTCTCTCCGCGCGAGTGCGCCGCCAGACCGTGGAACGGCGGCTCCTGACCGACCTCGGCCGGGCGATGCCGTACCTGATCACGGTCTACCTCCTCGCGCGCATAGGGGACATTCTCGCCCGCGGCCTCGTGCTCGAAGCGTTGCAGGGAACATTCGTCACCGCCTGGTGGTGGCTGGAGACCGCGCTCCTGCTCACGGCGCTGGCCCTGTTCGCCACCCCGGAGCTTGGCCCCCGCGGCCGGGCGCTGCTGCCGGCCTCCGTCGCCATCGTGCTCGCGCTCGTCGTGAACCGCACGGGCGTCGCCATCGTGGGGCTCGACGTGCCCGAATACGCGCGCTATGTGCCCGCGTGGCCGGAGGTCTTCATCACCGTGGGCATTCTCTGCCTCGGGCTGATCGCCTTCCGGCTCGCGGTGGAGTTCCTGCCCGTGTACGAGCTACGGCACACGGCATCGAACGATGTCGTGCCCATCACGAGCCCCACGCACCGCGGTCTCAGGACGGCGCGAACTGCGGAGACGAGCGGTTCCATACCCCTGGAGGTTCCCCATGGCGCCTGATTCTCCCTCGACCCGGCCCGCCGTTCGGGGGCGAGTGGTCGCCACGATGCTCAGCGGCGCGGCGCTGATTCTCCTCGTCTTCGTCTCCCAACTGTTGGTCCGGGTGCAGCGGGATGTCTCGAACCTGCAGGCGCAGCTGGCCACGAAGGAGGATCTCGCCAACCTGGCCGTCCACATCGGGCCGCCGGATCCGGCGATGGCGAAGCTCGAAGGCACGTGCACCGATTGCCACACGAAGGAGGCCTTCCAGCAGGCGCACGGCGTGGACGAAGACACGCACGACCTCGTCCAGCGCATGAGCGAGCTGTCCGGCGCGCACATCGCGCCGGAGGAGATTCTCAATGTCGAGGCGGCGCTGGCGTTCATGAAGTGCGCGCACTGCCACTCCAGCGATCGGCTCAAGGAGCTGGCCATCCTGAGCCCGCGGGAGCGGTGGGACACCATCGTGAAGATGATGAATCAGCCCGGGACGAACATCACGCAGGACGACGCGCAGAAGATCCGGGACTTCTACGGCGACTTCTGGGGCTGGCACGCCAAGTAAGACGCCGAGACGCATAGACGCCCAGACGCGTAGGACCTCCTACCGCCTGGGCGTCTAAGCGTCTAACCGTAGGCGTCTAGGAAGCGGCCTCTCCCTCCACCGGCTTCGTTGCCGACTCGCCGGTCTCCTCCGCGTACCATTGCGGGTGGTGCTCCTTCACCGCCCGCTTGCTGATCTTCCCGGTGAGCCACGTCCAGCTCATCGGGTACTCCTCGGGGTGGAAGATGACGAAGAAGAAGTGCCACACGAGGATGGCGAGCGTCGCCAGCCAGGCCTCGTAGTAGTGGACGGTTTGCGCCGCGGGAATGACCACCGACGGTAACACCTTGGCCGCCGGGACCGGGAACCAGAGGATGAGCCCGGTGAGGATCATGATGATCGTGCCCCAGATGAGCGCCCAGTACTCGGCCTTCTGGGAGTAGTCGTACCGGCCGAACCGGGCCTTGCGGTCACTCCGCCAGGTGTAGTACCGCAGGTTCTGAACGAGCTGGCGGACGTCAGTCCATGACGGGAAGATGGAGCGGAACTCCTTGCGCCCGCGCCGCGTGAGGAACACGTACCACGCGTGGCTCACCCCGACGAGAATGAGCCCGACGGCCGCGACGCGGTGGATGTTGAGGCGCATCGGCTCGGTGAGCCCCACGTCGCCCAGCCACCGGACCCACCAGGCGTCCGGGAATCGCAGCGCGAATCCCGTAATGACGAGCAAGACGAACGTGAGGGTGAGCAAGAGGTGCTGAACGATCTGTATCCGGTCGAACCGCAGCATCACGTCGGCGGACTCTTCCTCCTTACGGCGCTGCATCATGAAGTAGTTCATGATGAGGAGGTTGTGGAGTACCATGCCGCCGAGCAGTCCGATGATGAGGACGATGTAGACGGCACGGATCACACGGTTGACCGGGTTGGCGGTGATCGACGCCTTCTCGTGCGTGTAGCTGGCCGCGAACGACGCATCGGCTTGCGGGTGGCACTGCCGGCAGGTGGCGACCACGTGGTTGGCAGAAATGGCCGAGGCCGAATCGACCGCCGGCAGGATGGAGTGCGCGGTGTGGCAGCTCACACACGTCGCCGCCTTGGCATACCCGCGCCGCACCGCCCACCCGTGATAGCTGTCCGTGTACGATCCCACCACCCCGCCCTGCAGATTGTACTTGGCGATGATGACGGGATCATCGTGGCAGCGCCCGCACGTCTGGGTGGCGAGCCGCGCGGCGAACGTCTTCGCGTCCGGATTGCGTGGGGACAGGATGTGATGCTCGCCGTGGCAGTCCGTGCACGTCGGGGCCTCGGTAACGCCCACCGCGAGCGCGCGGCCATGGATGGAGCGATCGTATTGCAGCTCAATGTCCGGATGGCATTGCCCGCAGGTGGCCGCCACGTTCCGCGGATTGATGCGCGACAGGGGATCGGCGGCACCCAGGATCTCATGCACCCCGTGGCAGTCGGCGCACGACGCGGCCACGGCGATGCCCCGCCCCGCCCCTTGCCCATGCACCGACTGGGCGTAGTCGGTGAACGACTGGGGCAGCTTGACGATCTGGTCCGTCAGGAGCCCCGCGGTCCCGTGACACTTCGCGCAGGTTTCCGGAAGGCGGACCTTGTGCGTCGGCGACCGGGGATCCGCGCTGGACAGCACATTGTGGGCACCGTGACAACTGGTGCACGTCGGCGCCCGGGGATTGCCCCGCGCCAGGGCGTAGCCATGGAGGCTCTTCGCGAATTGCGCGCCCACGGCCGCGTGGCACGCATCGCATCCCAGCGGTTTCGCACCCTCGGGATGCGGGAATCCGGTGATGCCCGGATGGCACGTCGCGCACGCCAGACCGGCTTCGCCGTGGACCGAGCCCGCCAAGGTCTCCTGTAAGACCACCAGGCTCGCGGAATCAGGATTGCCCTTGAAGAACGACGGCTCGCCGTGGCACATGAGACAGTTGGCCGGCTGTTGGGCTCGCACCGGCCCGCCCACCAGCAACCCCACGACGATCACCCCAACCTGCACACTCCACCACCGCATGTCCGCCTCCTGGGTGGATCGGGGCCCGGCTGGCCGCTCGCGCGCGCCGGGATCCCTGAAACCTACCCTCCTCCTCCGCCCCCTGGCGGCGAGGGAACCTTGTGACACAAATCGCACGCGACCGGTGCGTTGTGATCGATTCGATCCACGTGACAGACCGTGCAGACCTTGCGGGACCACTGCGTGATCCCGGCGACCTTGTCGCCGTGACACGCCGTGCAGGCGCCGTGGACCATGGCGCCGGGATGCTTGGCCTTCACGTCCTGCGTGTGACACGCGCGGCAGTCGGCCGTCGCCTGGTGGTGCGACCCGTGGCAGTCGTCACACCGGACCCCCCTCGCGTCCATCGCGGGGGGAGTGTGGCACATGGCGCATGGAAACCCCGCCCCCACATGGGGCGCGTGCGGGAACCGCCCGATCGGGTGCTCGACCGGCGCTGTCGGCACGCCTCCCGGACCCGCATGGCAGCGCGCGCAATTGAGCGGATTCACCGCCCGATGGTGACACCCGTCGCATGCCTGCGCGGACGCCAGCTTGATCTTGCCGTGGTCCGCGAGGGGCGTATGACAGGTCTCGCACTGGAGGTTGGCGCGGAGCAGGTGTGGCTCGTGCCGGAACGCGCGCCCGTCGAACGTCCCGTTCACACGCTCGATGCCCACGTGGCACTGGAGACACGCGTTTTCCGCCAGATCGGGGCCGAGGTCCACGATGCCGAGGTTCGCGGGCAGCCCGCCAGCTGCCACGGCGCGGCGGGCGAGGTCGAGCGCGGAGCGCAGCAGCCGGTCCGCGTACGCAACGTTGTGCGCGCCGCCGCCCACTCGCACCAGATTCAGGTTCTCGCGGGCCAACCCGAGCAAGCTGTCGACCTGCGCGCGCGCCCGGATCGGCGCGGACCCGCGCACGGCTTCCACCCGCCCGAGTGCGGCGGCCACGCGTTCCTCTCGCTCATCGATCGTCCGGAGCCACGCGGGGAGGATATTCGCGTAGCGTACGCCGTGGCAGGCGAGGCACGACTCCTCGCCGGCGGTCTGGACCTGCTCGTGGCCCCGTACGGTGCGGTCGATGCCGTGGCAGCTCCGGCAGGAGACTCGGGCCAGGTACATCGCGCTGGGAAGATCCTCGACCCCATGACCACCCACGCCGGCCAGGAGGCGCTGCTGGGCCTTATGGACCCCCTCATGGCACATCGCGCAGTCGAGCGGCACGCTGTCGGCCCGGAGCGCCACAATCCGGTGCTGAATGACGTCGTGGCACTGCGTGCACTCGATCTTGTGCTCGGTGATGTGCGTCCGGTGCATCAGCGTCGTATTGCCGGCTTGCGCGAAGACCTCGGGTTGGTTGTGACAGTTGTAACACCGCTGGGGATCGACCCGACCCTCCCCGGCGACGACATCGGTGTGGCAGGCCGTGCACGCTACAAGATTGCGCACGTAGCTCGCGTGATCGACCACGACGCCCTGCGGCGTCACGACATTCGGCGGGCTCTTGTGGCAGCCCACGCACCCACCGATGGGATCCCCTGGCTTCCGGCCCTTGAAGTGGCAGAGGAAGCAGGTCTCCTGCGTCACCGCGAGGTGCGAGCCCTGGACGATCTGGGAGTGGCAGCTCGTGCATCGCAGCTGCTTGCCGCGGCGGAGCTCCCCGAGATGCTGCGCGTGGCTGAACTGCACGCCCGCGTAGTCCACGACGGCCGACAATTTGGCCTCGACATGACACCCCGACCGCAGGCAGGCGGCATCCTCGATCTCGGCCCAGGGCTTCGTGCCGTACGTCCCGGTGATGTACTTCACCACCTGGTTCGCCGCCTGGAACTTGCCCATCGCCTCGGCCTTGATGCCGGGCGCGTAGTGGCACTGGATGCAGGGCACGTCGTGGTGACTGGAGTGCTTCCACGACTCGTAGTACGGCACCATGATGTGGCAGTTGTCGCAAAATCCCGGCTGCGCGCTGTATTCGATGAATCCGACCGCTCCGATCGACGCGACGAGGACGAGGAGAATCGACGCCTGGACGAGCAGGCGCACCCACCGTCGGCCGGCGCGGCGCGGCGTCACTCCGGAGGCCTCCCCCGGCCCTCGTGCCGGTCCCGGGCTTCGGCGCGGACGTAGCGGGCGAGCACGAGGACGGCCAACGCCAGGAACCACACCGGCACGAGGAGGAGCTTGTGCTCCCATCGCCCCTCGGCGGCCACATCGGCGGACTCCTCGACGGTCCGGGCGGCCGACGCCACTTTGAGACCAAGATCCTCGAGCGCGTTCATGTCGAGGCTGTGCTGGATTTGGGCCAGCTCACCGAACGACGTCCGCGCGCCTTCGTAGCGGACGAGCGCCTCGGCCGTGGGTCGGCCAGCGCGCTCGAGCCGAGCGATCGCGGCGCCCGCCGCCGCCAGCTCCTCGGTCGCGGCAACGGCCCGCGCCTGCAGCGAATCCGCCACCGCGGCGCCGTGCGTGCCGGCTGGGTGGCAGCGTCCACACGCCGCGGCGATGGCGCCAGGCGCCACGTGTTCCGTCCCGTGATTGCTGTGGCAGGCGATGCAGCCCGACAGCTGGCCGCGCGCAGCGGGCGCCGCGTGGGGACCCCGGTTGAACGCTTCGCGAACCAACTGGTGGCATCGCCCACAGACGTCCGCGACCTGGGAGACCCCGGGCGGCAACGCCGAGTGCGAGCCATGGCAGCCGACACAGGTCGGCGCGGCGAAGTTGCGGTCCTGGAACAACGCCCGCCCGTGCGCGCTCGACGCGTATTGCTCGAACTGGTTCGTCGGGATGCCGTACCGCGCCATCAGCGCCTTGTCCGCGTGACAACGCGCGCAGAGCACGGGGATGTTCGTGGGATGGGTATTGCTGCGCGCATCGGTGGCGCGGCGGATGAGATGCGCCTCATGACAATCCGTGCACGTGGGCGCGTTGGGATCGCCGCGCTCGAGCAACTGTCCGTGGCGGCTCTCTTTGAGCCCCGCGAATTCATCGGAGCGGAGTCCGAACTGGCGCATGCGATTCGGATCGGAGTGACACGACGCACACAGCGTGGCGATTTGCGACTTGGTGGGGCGTCCGAGGAAACGCCGGCTGTGGGCCCCCGCCTCCGTGCGGGCAGCCGGATCCCCCCCGTGGCAGTCGTGGCAGCGAATGCCCCGATCCGCATGCACGCCCGTGAGGAACGCGCGGCGATGATCGATGTGGCACATCACGCAGCTGTAGGACGAGTCCAGCGCGAGGGACGGGGTCTGTGCCGGCGCCGGCCTCACCGCCCCCGCGGCCGCGAGCCACACGACGCCTCCAAGCACGAACGGGAGTCTCACGGTCGTCCCCCCCCCGCGGTCGTCGTATCCGGTGGCACCGGGAGCGGGACACGCTCGGCCCCGCCGAACGGCACCGCCGGGGCTTCCGCGCCCGTGGGCACCGTGAGCTGCGGCCCGTGCGTGCGCAGGCGCGGGCTCGTCACGAGCGCCACCACAAAGGTCCCGACGCACAGGGCGCCGATCACCATTGCCACACGGCGATGGCGCAGGTGCACCTCCGCGGTGCGGTCCAGCAAGGGGAGCAACAAGAGCAGCACCCCCAGTCCGACCATGACCACCGGCGCACCCCACCCGAGCAGGTGTAACAGCGCGCGCCAGAACGGCACCACGACCCACGTCGATGGGAGCAGGTCGGGCGGCGCGGACGGATCGGCGTGCGGTCCGAAATTCCGCGGGAACAGCACCGCGAGCGTGATCACCACCGCGAGCGTGACGGCCGCGGTCGCGAGGATCCGCATGAGTTGGTCCGGATAGAACCGCATACGGCGTTCCGGATACCGCGCGCGATAGACCACCGGTGCCTGCCCGTGCTTGCGCACTAGCGCGAAATGCAGCACCACCAGGCCGAGCAGGAGCCACGGCAGGAGAATCACGTGGAATGCGAACAAGCGGCTCAAGGTTGCGCCGGACACGGCGTCGTCTCCCCGCACCAGCTCCACGACGAGCCGTCCGAGCACCGGGACGCGTCCCACGGCGTCCATGGCCTCGGCCACGGTCCAGTACGACCACTGATCCCACGGCAACAGATAGCCCGAGATGCCAAAGCCGAAGAGGACGGCCAGCAAGAGGAACCCGGCTAGCCAGTTCGTCTCGCGGGGCGCCTTGTACGTAGCCTCGACGTACGACCGCAGCATGTGGACTAACACGACAATCACGACCAGGCTCGCCGCCCACGCGTGGACATCGCGCACGAGCCATCCGAACGGGATACTCGAGACGATGTGCTGCAAGCTCGGATACGCCTCCTGCGCCGACGGCCGATAGTAGAACGCCAGCAGCACGCCGGTCACCACCAGCACCATCAACAAGAAGTAAGCGATGCCGCCGAGGGCGTGCCGCCACCCGGCCTGCGGCGCGAGCCGGTAGCCGAGGGCGCCACGGAATGCGCGATCGATGCGGGCCCGGCGGTCGATGGGCCCGTAGAGCAATCCGAACAGGCGGAGCAGCGCGAGCAGGTTGGCGTCGGTGCTCTCACGCACGTCGTTCCGGATGGCCGCGGACTTCTCCAGAATCCGTTTCGAGGCGTGGCGGAAACCCTTGGCCATACGTCAAGACTCCGTGACGTAGACGACGCCTTCGCGCTCGAAGACGCGATAGCGTTGCAGTGGGGTACGCGTGAGCCCGGTCACGACATTCCCGTCGAGGTCATAGACGATGTAGGTGCACGGTGACTCGATCCGCAGCGCCTCCGCGTCCCACTTGAGGAAGCACCCGTCCGCGCTCGAGGCACCCTGGACCGCGAAGTAGGTGTGGAGGTCGCGCCGGACGACGAGCACCGTTCGCGCCCCCCAGGTCACGACGCGGCTGGTGCCGATGGGGAACTCCTGCGCCCGCGCCACGCGCACCACTGGTTGGATGTCGGGGACCTTCAGGTGGGGCGGCGGCAGGAGGAAGAAGGCCACGACGACCGCGCTGAGGAGCGCACTCACTCCAAGCACCGTGACGAGCAGCGCCAGCGACGTGCGCCGGCGAGGCGTCGCCGGCGACGCGACGGCCGCGCCCAGCGCCACCCCGCACTCCATGCAGTGCTTGGCGCCGTCCACGTTCGTGTGGCCGCAAGCGGGACAGATCACGGCTGCTCGCTCAGCTCAGGCACCGTACGCCTCTCGGTTCGACATTACCAGGGACACCCTACCCCCGCAACGTGGCAGCCGGCCCGCCTCCCGGGGGGAGGGGGCCGGCTGCAGGTGCAACTTCACGAGGTCCTGCGACCGGCAACCGGGCGGCGCGGGCTAGCGCACCACCGTGAGCCCGGCCGGAGGCGCCATCTTGGGCGTCAGATCCAGTCCCGGCGGCGCCGATACTCCGTAGTAGGTCTTCAAGTAGTTGATGGACTCCAGCAGCAAGGCCTCGAGCAGGAACGGGTTGTGCACGCCATCGGCGCTCGACCGGTGCCCGGTGTTGGAGCCGTTCTGGTCGGTGCACGTATCGGCCGGCGTGCAACTCTTCTGGCCCGCCACCTTGAAGCTCCGCCAGTACGGACGATCGTCGGTGGACGCGAGCTGCGCGTTCCAGATGGCTCCCTCCGCGGGGGTCACGTCGGGATCGTTGTCGTACAGGTTGATCTCGTTCAGGTTGCCGTTCCCGATGGCCTGGGCGAGGATCTGTGGGAGCAGCCCGCCGTCCGTCGTCTCCAGCACGGCGTCACCGTCGTCGGCCCACAGCGCATCCGTGAGCGTGTTCATGCGCTGTCGCACCACCTGGAACGCGGTCTTCGCCGCGTCCACGCTGGCGTGACAACCCGAGGTTGCACAAGCGACGAAGCTCCGCTGGGTGATCTCGCAGTCGGCGTCAACTTGCGGGTCGCCCGAGACCGGGTCGATGCACGGAATGGCCTGGAAGGTGTGGCCCACGTAGTTCTTGATGAGCGCGCCATCGGCGTCGTTGATCGCGAAGCCCGCCACGTGGCACGCAGCGCACTGTCGGGGATTCGCGGCGGTGTGCGAGCCCACCACCCGGTCCGTGTACGGCCACGTCGGCGGCAGCCAGCCCACTTCCTCGTCCATCACGATGGATCCCTGCGCCGCATGCGGGCCACGGCGCGACTGGCCGCCGGGCTCGGGCTCGCCTTCACGGGAGTGGCAGCGAGCGCACAGTTGTTCCAGACTCGACTCATCGAGCGGGCGCCGCAGCTGGCCTTCGTTGGTGGCATCGTGCGGATCGTGGCAGACCGCGCAGACGATCGGCTGGTAGTTGTCGTCGGGCGTCGACTCCACGAACTCCGTCATGTCGCCGCCGGTCTGCGTCGGGCGCGGATCGAGCCCGCTCATCGGAACGCGGATGGCCGCACGGCCCTCGTGGCATTGCCTGCACGGATCACGCGAGCCTTCCGCGAGGTAGGCGTCCCCGCCGTAGCCGTGCTTCGACAAGGTCCATTCCTCGAGGAACGGATGGTGCGCTTCCTTGTGGCAGCCGGCGCAGCCGTTACTCCCCACCGTGTCCACCGCGATGGACGCGAGCGGCTTGATCACGTTGCCGGCCAACACGGACTCGAGGTGCGTGAGGCCCGCGCCGTGACAGCTCTCGCACTGCACGTTGTGGTAGGTCGAATCCGGCACGACGTTCCAGCCCCCCGCGTCCACGAGCGCGTTGCCCCGCTCGTTCACCGTGTGGCAGGGACGGCAGGTGTCCGACGCGTGGTCGGAGGCCTCGAGGTCGGGCCACGCGCTGGCGTGCTTGGTCTCGGCCCACGATGCCTGGTAATCCGTATGGCAGTTGCCGCAGGTCGTCTGGTTGTCGGCCACGTTGTAGAGGCCGAGGAACCCGTTCAGGGAATCCGCAGGCTGGTTGAACGCCGGTGTTCCCACTTCGACGATCGTCGTGTCGTATTTCGTGTCGGTACACCCGGTCCCGACGCCGCTAGTCGCGAGTACCGTGACCAGCGGCCACGCGAGACTCACGGCCCAAACCCGACGGAAAATTCGATTCACATCCCACCCCTGGGTAGTAGTACAGCGCGCGCGCTACGCAGATTTACGGACCTTCACGGTGGGAATGTAGGGTGGTTTGATTAAGATGTCATGAAGGAGGACTGAAGTCGCGCGTCTAGATTCAACGCAATGTCCCACAGTCAGTTAGGCCGTCAGGGCCGGACTTGGGGCGCGCCGATTTCGAACGATTGTGAGAATGCGATGAGATGACCGCTTGGATCCCGGTCTAGCCACTCGTCGAGCGTTCCGGTGCGTCGTGCGCCCACGCCACGGCCGACCGGACCGCACGCTCCCACTCCCGGTAGCCAACCACGGCCGCATGCGCGAGCGCGGCCTCGGGTACAAACGGGACGTAGTGGCGCGTCTCGGCGAACTCGCTTGCGTCCGACCAGACACCCGCTGCGAGCCCCGCGAGCCCCGCCGCGCCCAACGCCGTCGATTCGACGACGTCGGGTCGATGGATGGTCACCCCAAGCACCGTGGCCTGAAATGCCATGAGCCAGTCGTTGGCCGCGGCGCCGCCATCGACCTTGAGGGTCTTGAGCGGGACGCCGGTCGCGGCGGTCATGGCATCCACGACATCGCGCGTGGCGTACGCCATGGCCTCCAGGGCCGCGCGCACGAGGTGCGCGCGCGTGGTCCCGCGGGTGAGACCGACGATCGTGCCGCGCGCATCCGGTTCCCAGTACGGCGCTCCGAGCCCCACCAGCGCGGGAACGAACGTCACGCTGCCCGTATCCTCGACCGAACGCGCCAAGCGTTCGGACTCCGCGGCGCGTTCAATGATGCCGAGTCCATCCCGCAACCACTGGATGGCGGCTCCCGCGACGAAGATGGCGCCCTCCACCGCCAGCGCAGGTGCGCCGTCGGCGTCGCACGCCATGGTCGTGAGCACGGCACCGGTGCCCGCCGGGACCCGCTCGCCAACACGCATGAGCAGAAACGCGCCGGTCCCGTACGTGTTCTTGGCCTCGCCCGGGGCGTGACACCCCTGCCCGAACAACGCCGCCTGCTGGTCGCCGGCCATTCCCGCCACGGGAATGCCGGGCCCGAACGGCTCGACGGCCGTTTCGCCCACCACCCCACTGGACGGCACGACGGCCGCCAGGGCCCGCCGCGGAACGCCGAACACGGTGAGCAACTCGTCGTCCCAATCGCGCCGCGCGAGGCTATAGAGCAGGGTCCGGGACGCATTCGTGTGGTCGGTGACGAACGTCGCCCCACCCGTGAGTCGGAACACCAGCCACGTGTCGATCGTGCCAAACACGACCTCGCCCCGCTCTGCCCGTTCGCGGAGACCGGGGATTTCGCGGAGCAGCCACTCGATCTTGGTGCCGGAGAAGTAGGGATCCCACACGAGGCCGGTCCGTCGCGCGAGGTCGTCGGTGCCGTGTTCTGCGCGGAGCTCCCGGCACCGCGCCGCGGTGCGCCGGTCCTGCCACACGAGCGCGCGATGGACCGGAAGCCCGGTGGCGCGCTCCCAGGCGACGACCGTCTCGCGCTGATTCGTGATCCCGATCGCCGCCGGTCGCTCGCGCCCCATGGCGTCGTGGGCCGCGGCGATCGTCGTTTGCCAGATTTCCTCGGGGTCGTGCTCGACCCACCCGGGTTGGGGATAGTGCTGCTGGATCTCGTGGTACCCTCGACCGCGGATGGACCCATCGTCGCCGACGAGCAACGCGGTCGAACCGGTCGTGCCCTGATCAAGGGCGAGCACCGCGGGCATGCCGCTAGCGGGCTTGGGCCGTCATGCGCCGGGGGCGGGGTCCGGGATCACGCGGCCACGAAGCGCGCCAACTCCTCGAGGCTTGGCGAGCGGCGGAACATCGTGAGCAACTCGGACATGGCTTCGACGGGGCTCAGGCGGGCGAGCATGTTCCGCAGGGCGTGCGACAGGGTCAGCATCTCGGGAGTCAGGAGCAATTCTTCGCGGCGGGTGGCGCTGGCGTTCAGGTCGATGGCGGGGAAGATGCGCCGCTCCGACAGCTCGCGACTCAGGACGAGCTCGCTGTTCCCCGTCCCCTTGAACTCCTCGAAGATCACCGTGTCCATCTTCGATCCCGTGTCGATCAACGCGGTCCCGATGATCGTCAGGGATCCCCCGCCCCGCTTTGGGTCCACCGCGCGGGCGCTGCCCAGGAACCGCTTCGGCTCTTCCATCGATGAGGCGTCGAGCCCGCCGGTGAGCGTCCGCCCGGTGCCCTTTTCCACGGTGTTGTAGGCCCGGGCCAACCGGGTGATCGAGTCGAGCACCAGCACCACGTCACGCCCCAGCTCCACCTGGCGCCGGGCCCGCTCGAGCGTTAGCTCCGCCAGCTGCGTGTGTCGCTCGGCCGGGTTGTCGAAGCTCGACGCGATCACCTCGCCGAACCCGCACATTTCCATCTCCGTCACCTCCTCTGGACGTTCGTCCACGAGGAGGATGTAGAGGGCTATCTCGGGGTGGTTCCGCACCACGCCTTCGCAGATGGACTGGAACACCATCGTCTTCCCCGCCTTCGCCGGGGCGACCACGAGTGCCCGCTGCCCTTTTCCGAGCGGGCACAGCAGATCCATGATCCGATTGGTGTAGTCGACCTGCCCGTTGCGACGGACGTCGCAGTCGAGGCGCAGCGGTCCGAACGGATGGACGGCGCCGAGATCCGCGAAGTGCGGCCGTTGGCTCGCTTCTTCGGCGGTCAGACCGTTGACACTGGCCACCTGACGCAGCAGGAGGCCCCGCCCGCCTCTACCGGCCGGGGCTGCCTCGCCCGCGATCTCGTCGCCTTTCCGGAGGCCGAGACGCTCGATGATTTTCGGAATGACGTGGACGTCGTGTTTGCTGGGGAGGTACCCGGTTTCCCGGCGCCGCAGGAACCCGCCGCCCCGACCGGTGATGTCGAGCACGCCCGACACCGCGGTGGTCGGCCCCGATCCGACGGGAATCTCCCCATCGCCGGCTCGGGGCCCGCTGTACCCTTCCCGCCCGCCAGATCGTCCGCCGCGCGGGCGGCGAGGGGGTCGGCGGCGACGCCCGCGCTCTCCACGATCCCCGCGCTCTCCACGATCGCCGCGCTCCCCACGATCGCCGCGCTCCCCGCCGCGCTCCCCCTGGTTCATGGCGCCTCCAGGCGCGCCGTGAGCCACCGCGCGAGTTCGGGTTCGTCCACAATGGACCAGGAGTGGGGATTGCGTATCCCGTTCGGTCGCATGCCGCGTCCGGATGTCAGAATGAGTTCCACGTCATCATGTCCCAGGTGTCGCAGGCGATTGGCGAGGCCGGCCGCGTCGAACGCGTTGATCTGGTAATAGTCCAATCCACGGCTCAGCCAGAAGTCCATGTCAGGCTCCGCATAGAGGCGCAGCGGCGTCGCGAGGAGGAATCGCGCACTGCCCCCCTGTGGTTCTTCGTACCGAAACGGCGAGCGGGTGGCGTACTCGGCCGGCCGGTCATTCGGTGTGCCGCCCATGACCCGCACGAGATGATCGAGCACCCATCGCGCCTCCGTCTCGCCGACCCCCGTCGTATCCCACCGCACGCGCGCCACCGAGGCGCGCCATAGGCGCTCCATGTCGAGGGGCGCGTCCACCGCGAACACCGCGCGGGGGACCACCGATTGCTGGCATCGCCCACCCACGCAGAATTCCGCGTACGCGACCGCCGCCGTTCCCCCGAGGGAGATGCCGCCAACGGCCACGCGGCCCGGCGGGGCATCGGTTCGGGCGGCCGCGTCCTGGGCCACCAACTCGAGCCCGCGCATCGAGCGCGCGTCGAGGTACAGCGAATCGTCTGACAGCGCCGGCTCGACGGTGGCCACGCCAACGCGCGCCAGCAGGTTCGGGAGAGCGGCCTCGCGGGGCACGCCGATGAGCACTACCACACCACGCACCCGTCCGATCGGCGGCCGGAGCTCGTACTCCAGCGTCGATCCCGCCACGTTCACGCGCCACCGTTGGACAGCCGGTATGGGCGGCGGGACCGGGCGCGGCGCACAGGCCGCGAGCATCACACAGAGTGTTGTTCCCAGCGCGCGCACGCGCCGGCGCTCAATGCCGCGCAAAGACCCCCGTCTTCCCATCGCGATCGAACGTGAGGACTGCGTAGGCCTCGTGTCGATCGCCAGATTCCATGCCCGGCGATCCCACCGGCATGCCCGGTACGGCCAGACCGATCACGGCCGGATGCTCCGCGAGCAGGCGGTCGATGTCCGCCGCCGGCACGTGGCCTTCGATGACGTAGTCACCGACGAGGGCCGTGTGGCACGCCTCCAGCGCCCGCGGAACGCGAACGCCCACTTTCATCTCCACCAGCGTCGCCTCGTCGACATCGCGGGTGACGACCGTAAACCCCTGATCACGCAGGTGAACCACCCACGAAGCGCAACAGCCTCAGGTAGGTGTCTTGTAGACGGTGACCGTCGGCCGCGCGCTCTGGACGCCCTGTGCACGGGCACCCGCGCCGACGACCAACGCCAGCGCGCCAGCCGCCAGGGCCCACCAGCCCAGACGTGGCATCGACCATCCTCCTTGTAGGTGCTGCGCCGCAGCCCGCCAGCGCGAACGCACGCCGCGCGACCATCGGGCAGGCTGGATACGGTCCCCGAAACTACGCACCACGCCCCCATTTGCGCCACACTCCGGCCCTCCAAGGCTCTGGGCCGCTCCATTAGCTTCCCGGCATGCCATACGAACACTTGCTGATCCAGGTGGCGGATCGGGTCGCCACGGTGACGGTCAATCGACCCGACAAACTCAACGCGCTCGACGACGCGGTCATCGCGGAGTTGGGCCGCGCCGCCGATGAGCTCCGGGAGCGGGACGACGTTGCCGGCATCCTCGTCACGGGCGCGGGGACCAAGGCGTTCGTCGCCGGCGCGGACATCGCGGAGCTCGCGCGGCAGGGGCCGTTCGACGCGAAGGCCCGCGCGCTCCGCGGCCAGGCCGCGTTTCGCAAGTTCGAGACGTCGCCCAAGCCGGTCGTGGCGGCCGTCAACGGGTTCGCCCTGGGCGGCGGCTGCGAGCTGGCGATGGCCTGCCACCTGCGGGTGGCGAGCGCCAAGGCGAAGTTCGGCCAACCGGAGGTCAACCTGGGGATCACGCCGGGCTACGGCGGCACCCAACGCCTCCCTCGGCTGGTCGGCAAGGGCCGCGCGCTCGACATCATTCTCACGGGCCGCATGGTGGACGCGCAGGAAGCGCTGCAGATCGGCCTCGTGAATCGCGTCGTGCCGCCCGAGGACGTCCTCACCGAAGCCGAGACCCTGCTGCGGGGAATTCTCGCCAAGGGGCCCCTGGCCGTCGCGTTGGCGCTCGAGGCCGTGGACCGCGGGATCGAGATGAGTCTGGACGAAGGGCTGCAGCTCGAAGCGAATCACTTCGGGCTCGCGGCCGCCTCGGCGGACATGCGGGAGGGCATGACGGCGTTCCTCGAGAAGCGCGACGCCCATTTCACCGGCGCATGACGCCGCCGCGGCTGGTGGTCGCGTTGAGCCTCGCGGGCCTGCTCGCGGCGGCGTGCGGCGAGCGGAAACGGCCGGGCCCGCCGACCATCACGCTCGAGGCGCCACCGGGCAACGTGGTCACGAGCCCGGACACCTTCCTGGTCGGCGTGCACGCGAGCGACGACAACGGGCTCGATTCCATCATCGTGTCGTTTCTCACCGACATTCGCGGGATCGACGCGTTCGAGAAACTCGACTATACCGATCAGTTGATTCTGACCGTTCCGGCAGACCATGCCGTTGGCGAGGTGCTGGAGATCTTCGGGGTCGCGCGCGATCTTACCGGGGAAGTCGCCAGCACGTCGGTCAGCGTCACGGTCGTGGATACCGGTGCCGTCCAGCGTTGACCCTCGGCCGGGCCTTCGGGTACATTTCGGGGTGTCGATCCCCTTTCACGCGGCCCGGCCGCGGAACGCCACGCGGCGATCCGTGGCCGTTCGTTCGTGACACGAGCGTCGCGTGGAGCTGACGCGACTCACGGTTCGACAGTTCCGGAATCTCGCCGCGCTCGACCTGGACGTGCCGGCTCGCGGCGTGGTGGTGATCGGCGAGAACGCGCAAGGCAAGACCAACCTGCTCGAGGCGATCTACTACCTCGTGCTGTTTCGTTCGTTTCGCGGGGCCAAGGATCGCGAGCTTGTGCGGTTCGGCGACCCCGGCTTCTTCGTGGGCGGGACGGCGGGGGTGCGCGTGACGGCGGGGTACGAGATCGCCGGCCGCCGCAAGAAGGTCAGCGCGGACGGCGTACCGGTGACGCGGCTGGGCGACGCGGTGGGTCGCGTGCTCGCGGTGTGCGTCTCGCCCGCCGACCGGGCGCTGGTGACGGGCGGACCCGCGGAGCGCCGACGCTATCTGGACGTGCTATTGGCGTTGAGCGACCGCTCGTACCTCGCGGGGCTCTCGGCGCTGCGGGCGGCGCTGCGCCAGCGGAACGCCGCGTTGCGGCGGGGCCAGGTGGACGCGGCGTGGGCGTACGATGGTCCGTTCGCGCGCGCGGCGGCCACCGTGACCGCGGGGCGACTGGCGTGGGTGGAACGCCACGCCGGTCGTTTCGCCGAACACTGTCGCGCGTTGGGCGAGCGCCCGCCGGTGGGCATGGAGTACCACCTGCATCGCGGGGGCGCCCCGGAGGCGGACGCGCTGCTGGCGGGGCTGGCGCACGCGCGCGACCGGGACGCGCGCCGCGGCATGACCACCGTGGGCCCGCACCGCGACGACCTGCGCCTCAGCCTTGGCGGGCACGACGCGCGGGTGGTCGGGTCGGCGGGCCAGCACCGCACGGCGGCCCTGGCGTTGCGCTTGCTCGAAGCGGAGACGCTCGCGGCGGCGCACGGCACGACGCCGCTGGCGCTGTTCGACGATGCCTTCGCGGAGCTGGATACCGACCGGCAAGCGCGCCTGCTGAGCGTGATCGCCGAGACGCTGCCGGGACAGGCGATCGTGACGGCGCCACGGGACGACGAGGTCCCGGCGGCGCTGCTGGACCGCCCCCGACTGCGCATGCGGGAGGGCAGACTTGAGGCGTGACCGGGCCACGGGCATCGGCGACGCGCTCGACGCCTACCTGAAGCGGAGCGGACTCAAGCCCCGGCTCGATCAGGCGCGCGTGCTGGATGAGTGGCCGGCCCTCGTCGGCCCGCAGATCGCGCGGGTGAGCAGGCCGGAAGGCATTTCGGAAGACGGCATCCTGTTCGTGCGCGTGACCACCGCGCCCTGGATGCAGGAATTGCAGATGCAGTCGCCGGTGATTCTTCGCCAACTCGCCATACGCGGGTGTCGCCTGCGGCGGATCATCTGGAAACTGGGCGCCGGCGGGGACTCCGGATTCCCCCCGGGCTCACGGAGCACGGACTCGAGCGAAGGTTGACACGCGCATGACCACACCGCGAAAAGACGGCTACAGCGCCGACGCCATCCAGGTCCTCAAGGGACTGGAGGCGGTCCGCAAGCGGCCGGGGATGTACATCGGCTCCACGGCCGCGCGCGGCCTGCACCACCTGGTGTACGAGGTGGTGGACAACTCGATCGACGAGGCGCTGGCGGGCTTCTGCGATCGCGTCGAGGTCGTGATTCACGAGGACAACGCGATCACGGTCACGGACAACGGTCGCGGGATTCCCGTGGACGTGCACAAGACGGAGAAGATCCCCGCGCTCGAAGTCGCCATGACCATGCTGCACGCGGGCGGCAAATTCGACAAGAGCACGTACAAGGTGTCGGGTGGGCTGCACGGCGTGGGCGTGTCGGTGGTGAACGCCCTGTCCGAGAAACTCGACGTGTGGGTGTGGCGCGACGGGATGGAGCACCACATGGGCTTCGCCCGCGGGCTGACCGCCGAACGGCTCGAAACCACGGGCAAGGCCGGGCGCCGCACCGGCACCCGCGTGTCGTTCAAGCCGGATGCGCAGATCTTCACCGAGACCCGTTACGACTACCCGACCATCACCAGCCGTCTGCGCGAGCTCGCGTTCCTCAACAGCGGTCTCACGCTCACGGCCCGGGACGAGCGGGTCACGCCGCCCAAAGAAGAGACGTTCTTCTTCAAGGATGGGCTCAAGCAGTTCGTCGAGTACCTGCGTGGCACCCGCAAACCGCTGCATGTGAAGCCCATCACGTTCGCCACCTCCAAGGATGACGTGGAAATCGACGTCGCCCTGCAGTACGACGACGGCTATGCCGAGAACACGTTCTCCTTTGTGAACAACATCAACACGCACGAAGGAGGAACGCATCTGACCGGCTTCAAGGCCGCGCTGACGCGCGTGATCAACGAAGTCGCCAAGAACAAGGGGCTCCTCAAGAAGGAGAACTTTTCGCTCTCGGGTGACGACGTGCGCGAGGGTCTGACGTCCGTCATTCACGTGAAGGTGAAGGAGCCGCAGTTCGAGGGGCAGACGAAGACGAAGCTCGGCAACTCCGAGGTCGAGGGCGTGGTGCGGCAGGTGGTCTACGAGCACCTCTTCAACTTCCTGATGGAGACGCCGGGCGTCGCGCGGACGGTAATCGAGAAGGCCGCGAGCGCGGCCCGGGCGCGCGAGGCGGCCCGCAAGGCCCGGGAGCTGGTGCGGAAGAAGAGCGCGCTGGAAGGCGGGATCCTGCCGGGCAAGCTGGCGGACTGCTCCCTCACCGATCCCGCACTCTGCGAGCTGTACATCGTCGAGGGCGACAGCGCCGGCGGCTCGGCCAAACAGGGACGCGACCGTTCCTTCCAGGCCATCCTGCCGCTCCGCGGCAAGATCCTCAACGTGCAGCGCGCGCGAATCGACAAGATCTTGTCCAACGAGGAAATCCGCGCCATCATCACGGCCATCGGCACGAGCGTGGGCGACGACGAATTCAAGCTCGACGACGCCCGCTACCACAAGATCATCATCATGACCGATGCCGACGTCGACGGCGCGCACATCCGCACGTTGCTGCTGACGTTCTTCTACAAGGAGATGAAGCAACTGATCGAGGCGGGGTACGTGTACATCGCGCAGCCGCCGCTGTTCCGCGTGGCGAAGGGCAAAGAAGAGTATTACGTCTACGACGAACAGGAGCGTGACGAGGCCATCAAGCGAATCTCGAACGGCGGCAAGGGCACGGTGGCCGTGCAGCGGTACAAAGGACTCGGCGAGATGAACCCGGATCAGCTGTGGAAGACCACGATGGATCCCGCCACGCGCACGATCCTCAAGGTCGAGATGGACGACGCAACGGTGGCGGCCCAGCTGTTCGAGCAGCTCATGGGCGACGAGGTGGAACCCCGCCGCGTGTTCATCGAGGAAAACGCACGGTACGTCAAGAATCTGGACGTGTAGCGGGACAGACGCCTAGACGCCTAGGCGGTCCCAGGAACAACCTGGGCGTCTAGGCGTCTAGGCGTTTCGCAGGGTCTTGACGGCATAGCAATAGTGCTATACTATTGACCTCCATGGCTACCCGACAGTTGGTCCGGTCCGTCAGCCCCGAGGTGCTGCGCCGAGCCGCGGAGATCATCAAGCTCCTCGGCCACGCGGAGCGGTTGAAAATCGTGGAGGCCCTCGAGGCCGGAGAAGCGACGGTTTCGGACATCCAGGACGTCGTCCGGCTGCCCCAGGCCATCGTCTCGCAACACCTGGCCAAGATGCGCGGGGCCAACGTCGTGGCCGCCCGGCGGGACGGCGTCCACGTCTTCTATCATCTGACGGAACCGAAAGTCCACCACATCCTCCAATGCATCCGGACGTGCGACATGTAGCACGGGCGTGCGGATGAACCGGGGCGGGCTCTGCTCCGGACGCGTTCCTCACCCAAACACACGCAGGTGACGTGGCCGGAACCCACACACGAGGGGACGATTCCTGGACATGAACATATGATTATTGCTATTCTATTATCTCTTAGTGCCACGGTACCCGACACGGTGGCGCTCTCGCTCGACGCCGCAGTGCAACGGGCGCTCGAGGCCAACCAGACGTTGCGGGCGGAACGTGCCGACGCGCGCGCGGCCGCGACGCTTCGCGGAACCGCGAGCCGGGCGTTCCTGCCATCGATTCGCGCCGACGTGACGGGGGTCCGGAGTACCGATCCCGTCGCCGCGTTCGGCCTCAAGCTGCGCCAGGGCGTGTTCGGCGCGTCCGACTTCGACATTGGTGCCCTGAACAATCCGGCGGCGTTTGGCGGTTATACCGCCGCGGCGACCGTCGAGCTGCCGATCCTGGCTCCAGAGGGGTGGTTCGGGTACTCGGCGGCGAGTGGCGCGGCGACCGCGCGCGCCGCGGGGGCGGAGCGGATGGCCGGTGCCACGGTGTTCCTGGTGACCCAGGCGTACTTCGATGCCCAACTCGCCGCCCGGCGGCTGGCGGCACTCGACACGGCGCTCGCCGCCGTGCGCGCGCACCAGCGGCAAGCGGACGCCCTGCATCAGCAGGGCCTGGTCACCGGTCTCGACGCGCGACTCGCCTCACTGCACGCGGCGGACGTCGAGGTGCGGCGTCTGGCGGCGGAGGCGGAAGCCCAAAACACCCGCTCGCGCCTGCTTGCGCAGCTCGCGCTCCCGGAGACCACGGAGCTCCGTCTCACCGATTCCCTCACCCTCGATCGCGCGACCGCCTGCCCGGCGGACGACTGCGCGCTGGACGCGCGCGGCGACCTGCGGGCGATGGACGCTGGACGGAACGCGGCGGGGAACGCGTACAAGGGCGCGTGGGCGGCCCAGCTCCCACGCGTCGCGGCGTTCGGCACCGTGGCGCATCACGGCCACGCCTCTCCGTGGGATACGGGGAGTGGTGATTGGACGGTCGGGATCGCGCTGCAGTGGAACCTGTTCCCGGCCCTGGGCGGCATCGCCGCCGTACGGAAGGCCGGCGCCGAACGCGATGCCGCGACGGCCCGGTACGACGCCGCTGAACGGCGCGCCCAGGTCGAGGTGCTCGCGGCCGAACGGATGCTGGCGGCGGCGCGCGCCGGCGCCGCGGTGGCCGCCCGCGCGGAGGACGAAGCCCGGGAAGCGCTCGCGCAGGCCGAGGCTCGGTACCGCACGGGGGCCGCGCCCATCACGGAACTGCTCGATGTCCAATCGGCGGCGACCGCCGCCACCCTGAATCATCTCGCCGCGCGCCACGACCTGTTGGTGGCGCAGGCGGCGCTCGAGTTCGCCTACGGAGTGCACGACCAATGAAAACGACCTTCCTGATCGCCATCGCCGCCATCACCGTCGCGGGTTGCGGCACCCCTCAGGCCGAGGCGCGCCCGACCACGAACCAGGCACCGACCGCGACCCAACTGGTGACCGCGGATTCGCTCGCGCAGACGGTTACGGTCGAGGGCACGGTGCGCGCGCGGCACCGCGCGGAGATCTCGACGCGCATGATGGCCCGCGTCACCGACGTTCCGGTGGAGCTGGGCACCCGCGTACGGGCGGGCCAAGCGCTGATTCGCCTGGGCGGTGACGACATCGCGAGCAACCGCGCTACCGCGGAGGCGGCGGTGACGGTGGCGCGGGCGGCCCGCGACGAGGCCGGGCGTCAGGCGGCGCGGATGGACACGCTGCTCGCCCAGGATGCGGTGGCGCGCGTCCAGCGCGACCAGGCGCGCTTGGGACTGACGCAGGCGGAGGCGCAGCTCGCGATGGCGGAGGCGTCCCTGCATGCGGTCGAGACCGCCGCGGGCTACGCGCGGATTCTCGCGCCGTTCGACGGCGTCATCGTCGCGCGGACGGTGGATCCGGGCGACATGGCGGCGCCGGGCATGGCGTTGCTCACGATGGAGAGCGACGGCGGGCGAGAGGTCGCGCTCACCGTCGCGCCGGAGATCGCCGAAGGGCTGATACCGGGCGCGCGGATCGCGGTGGCGACGCGTGACGGCCGCCGCGCCGACGGCACCATCCGGGCCGTTGCGGGCGGCGCCGATCCCTCGCTGCGCACGGTTGACGTGCGGGTCACCGTCCCGGCACGCTGGCCGACCGGCGTGAGCGTCACGGCGGAGATTCCCGTCGGCACGCGCATCGGGATCGCGATTCCCGTCGACGCGGTCGTTCGGCGGGGGCAGCTCACCGGCGTGCGGGTCGTGAACGGTGCCATGGTCACCCTGCGCTGGGTGCGTCTTGGCCGGACGGTGGGCGATCGGATCGAAGTGCTGAGCGGGCTGGACGCTGGGGAGACGATCGCGCTATGAAGACCGGCCCTTCGGGGGCGCTGGCCCAGCGCTTCCTCAACTCGAAGCTCACCCCCCTCCTCATCATGGCCTCCCTCGGCGCGGGTATCGGAGGGCTGCTGACGACGCCGCGCGAGGAGGAGCCGCAGATCCGCGTGCCCATGATTGACGTGGCCGTGGGTTTGCCCGGCGCCGCGCCGCGCGAAGTCGAGCGCCGTGTAGCCGAGCCGCTGGAACGCGCCATCTGGGAAGTGGCCGATGTCGAATACGTGTACAGCGTATCCCAGACCGACGGCGCGCTGATCACCGCGCGGTTCGCGGTGGGCACCGAGCCGGAGCTGGCGCTCACGCGGCTCTACGGCAAGCTCCTCGCGAACGCCGACAAGGCCCCGCCCGGATCCACGCCGCCGCTCGTGACGCTCCACGGCATCAACGAGGTCCCGATCCTGACGCTCACGCTCTCGGGTGGTGAGGACGCCGGGGATGGTTTCCTGTTGCGGCAACAGGCGTCCGAGCTGGCCGCCGAGATCAAGCGGATCCCCGACGTCGCGGAGACCTGGGTGGTCGGCGGCGCGCCGCGGGAGGTACGGGTGACGCTGGACCCGGCGGCCCTGGCGGCGCGCGGCCTCTCGGCCGCCGCCGTGTTGCGCGCGGTGGGCGTCGCCAACGCCGAGCTGCCGGCGGGCGACATCCTGAGCGGCAATCGCAGCGTGCCGGTGCGCGTGGGTCATCTGCTCCGCACCGTCGATCAGGTGCGCGACGTCGTCGTCGCGGTCCGCGGCGACCGTGCCGTCCGGCTCGGTGACGTCGCGACGATCACCGACGGTCCGGCGGAACCGGATCAGTACGTGGGCTTCCTCGCCGCCGGCGACCAGACGTTCGAGCCGGCGGTCACCCTCGCGATCGCCAAGCGCGAGGGGACGAACGCCGCCACGATCGCCGATCACGTGCTGGACCGGGTGGACGCGCTCACGGGATCCGTCCTCAGCGCGGACGTACGAGTGACCGTGACGCGGAACTACGGAGAGACGGCGACGGAGAAGTCGCAGGAACTGTTGCTCCACATCCTGATCGCGACGCTGGGGGTGGCGGTGCTGGTGTGGGCGGCCCTGGGCTGGCGCGAGGCGTTGGTCGTGCTCGTGGCGGTGCCCGTCACGCTCGCCCTCACGCTGCTCGTCTACCGGCTGTACGGCTACACCCTCAATCGCATCACGCTCTTCGCGCTGGTCTTCGCGATCGGCATCCTGGTGGACGACGCGATCGTGGTCGTCGAGAACATCGCGCGCCATCTCGGCATGGGGCGGCGGCACCCGGACGAGGCCGCCGTGATGGCGGTGGACGAGGTCGGCAATCCGACGATCCTCGCGACCCTCACCGTGATCGCGGCCATTCTCCCGATGGCGTTCGTGTCCGGGCTCATGGGACCCTACATGCGCCCCATCCCCGTCGGCGCATCGGTGGCGATGCTCTTTTCCCTCGGCGTGGCGTTCATCATCACGCCGTACCTCGCGGTCCGGTTGCTCCGGAGCCACCAGGTGGCCCATCCGACCGGCGGCGGCCAGGACGAACCGCTTCCCGACGGACGGATCGCGCGGTGGTACCGCACCATGCTCGAAGGTCTGTTGGCCAACGGCCGGCGGCGCACGCTAGCGTACGCCGGAATGCTGACGCTATTGGTGCTCTCCACGTTACTGGTGCCGCTCAAGCTCGTGACGGTGAAGATGCTGCCGTTCGACAACAAGAGTGAGTTCCAGCTCATCGTGGACATGCCGGAAGGCACGTCGCTGGAGCGGACCGCCGATGTGGCACAGACGTTGGCACTGGCGGTATCCCGGGACAGGGCGGTGAGCGATGTCCAGACGTACGCCGGGGTGGCCGCGCCGTTCAACTTCAACGGGCTGGTGCGACACTACTTCCTGCGCCGCGGTCCCACGGTGGCCGACGTGCAGGTGAACCTGAAGCCCAAGCAGGAGCGCGACGCGCAGAGTCACGCGATTGCGCTCCGCGTGCGGCCGGTGGTGGACTCGATTGCCCGAGCGTTCGGGGCGTCGGTCAAGGTCGCCGAAATTCCCCCCGGCCCGCCCGTGCTCTCCACGCTCACCGCCGAGATCTACGGCGCGTCGTACGACGAGCAGATCGCGGCGGCCGAGCGCGTGCGGCAGGTGTTTGCGAGCACGGACGGCGTCGTGGACGTGGACTGGTCGGTGACCGCGCCGCACCAGGAGGTACGGGCGGCGGTCGCCCAGGCCGAAGCGCTGCGGGCGGGCACGAACACGAGCGAGATCGCGCAAACGGTTGCCGCGGCAATGGGCGGCGCGAGCGCGGGGCTGTTGCACGACGCCCAGGCGGCCGAGGCCGTTCCCATTCGTGTCGCGCTGCCAGACTCCGGGACCTCCTCCATGGGCGACCTCGCCGCGCTTCCCATCGCGACGCCGGACGGGGCCCGACGGCTGGGCTCGCTGGCGACGCTGGACAGTGCGCCCGCGGACGTTCCCATCTTCCGCAAGAACCTGCGGCCCGTCGTGTACGTCACCGGCGACGTGGCGGGCCGGCTCGAAAGCCCCGCGTACGCCATGCTGGCCATGCGCGACTCCCTCGCGGCCATCGGCGACGACTTCACCGTGTACTACACGGCCTCGCCGACCCTCACGGAGAAGCCGTTTCTCGTGTGGGATGGCGAGTGGCAGATCACGGTCGAAGTGTTCCGCGACCTCGGGATCGCGTTCGCGGCGGTGTTGGTGCTGATCTACGTGCTCGTCGTCGCGTGGTTCCAGTCGTTCACCGTCCCGCTCGTGATCATGGCGCCGATTCCGCTCACGCTGATCGGGATCCTGCCCGCCCACGCGGCGAGCGGCGCGTTCTTCACGGCGACCTCGATGATCGGCATGATCGCGCTGGCCGGCATCATCGTCCGGAACTCGATCCTGCTGGTGGACTTCATCGAGCTGGGACGCCAGCGGGGACTGTCCGTGCGCGACGCGGTGGTGGCGTCGGGCCTGATCCGCGCGCGCCCCATCATCCTCACGGCCGCCGCCGTCGTGATCGGCGGGGCGGTCATGGTGGCCGATCCGATCTTCCAGGGCCTTGGCATTGCCCTGATCAGCGGGGCGGTGGTGTCGACCGCGCTCACGCTGGTCGCCATCCCCCTCCTCTACCACGAGTTGAAGCGATGAAGGTACTCCTGATCTTCGTAGACTCGGACCATGCCGACGACGTCGAGCGCATTCTCGACGAGAGCAAGGTCCCCGGCTACAGCGCGTTTCCCACGGTGCTCGGCAAAGGAACCACGGGCTTGAAGCTCGGCAACCGCGCGTTCCCCGGCACCAGCACGCTCTTCTTCGTTGCCCTCCCGGACGGTCGGTGCGAGGGCCTGTGCGAGCGCCTCAAGGCCCTGCAAGCCCAACGCGGGCCCGAAGAAGGACTGAAGGCCTATTCCCTGGACACGATGGAGGTTCTGTGAAGATGCACTACATCATCCGCGGCATTGCGGGCACGTTCGTACTCGCGTCGGTCGCCCTCGGCCACCTGGTGAGCCCCTACTGGTTCCTGTTCACCGCGTTCGTGGGACTCAATCTGCTGCAATCGAGCTTCACGAAGTGGTGCTTCATGGAAGACCTGTTGCGTAAGGTGGGCGTTGGGAAATCGTGAGACGTGGGACGTGAGACGTGAGGCGACCGCTCAACGGGCGGCTCGTCTCACGACTCACGACTCACGGCGCCATCCCGTCCCTCGTCAATCGACGGCGCGACCTCGGGTTGGGGAACGCCGGCAGGCTGGGCCGTTCGCCAGTAGACCGCAAGTGTAGGGGTCCGGCGCACTTGGGGCCGCCGAGCCGGCCCTTGTCCCCCGGGGCGATGGAACGTACTTTGCAGGACAAAGTACTCTAACGTGTTGCCCTGGAGTGTCCCTGTGACCGTCCCGACGCACGACGAGCGCGAGCAGGCAAAGGCGGACCTCGAATACATCCGGCGAACGATGGAGTCGGCGTCGAGCTTCACGGCGGTGGCCGGGTCCGGACTCGTTGGCGTGGGCGTCGTGGGGCTCGTGGCCTCCGGATTAGCCGCGCGCAACGGCGACGCGGCCGACCTCCGTGTCTGGCTCCCCGCCGCGGCGGTCGCCATCGCCATTGCCGGCGTGGCGACCGCCGCCAAGGCCCGACGGTTGGCGGTCCCGCTGTGGTCGGGCGCCTTCCGGAAGCTCGTCTGGGTGATGGCTCCGGTGCTGCTCGTCGGCGCGGTGCTCACGCTCGCGCTTGCGCGGCACGGGGCCGACGCCCTCACTCCCGGCACGTGGCTCGCGCTCTACGGCGCGGGCGTGACGGGAGGCGGGACTATCTCGATTCGCGCCATTCGCGGCATGGGGGTTGCGGTCTCGCTCCTCGGAGCGGTGGCGCTGCTGCAACCGTCGTGGGGCGCTCCCCTGCTGGCGGTCGGATTCGGGGGGCTACACCTGGTGTTTGGCCTGCTCCTGATCGCGCGTCATGGCGGGTAGCAGCGGCGTGGCCGCGGAAGAGCTGGACCGGCTCATTCACGAGCGGATCCGGCTTGGCATCGTGTCGGCGCTCGCCGCGAACGACACGCTGTCATTCGCGGATTTGCGCGACGTGCTGGGCACCACGGACGGCAACTTGAGTGTGCACGCTCGGAAGCTCGAAGAGGCCGGGTACGTGCGCGTGACCAAAGGGTTCGAGGACCGCAAACCACGGACCGAGTACAGCCTGACAGCCAAAGGACGACGGGCGTTGGAGAGCTACCTCGCACACATGGAACAGATCTTGAGCGCGGCGCGCGAAGCGCTGGAGCGATCATGAGCGGCCTGCACGTAGCGATCATCATGGACGGGAACGGCCGGTGGGCGCGCCAACGCGGCCGGCCGCGCTGGCGGGGACACGTTGCCGGCGTGGAGAGCGTGCGCGACGTCGTGCGCGCCAGTCCGGATCTCGGCATCACGACCCTCACGCTCTACGCGTTCTCGTCGGACAACTGGAAGCGGCCGAGCGCCGAGGTAGGACGGCTGTTCTGGCTGCTGCGCGACTATTGCGCGCGCGAGCAGAAGGAGCTGCTCCAGAACGGTGTGCACGTCACGCACGTCGGCCGGCGCGACCGGCTGCCGCGGACAGCGCGGGCGGCGATGGAGCGGTTGGAGCAGGCTTCGGCACGGTGCACGCGGTTGCACCTCCGGCTCGCCATCGACTACAGCGCGCAGTGGATGGTGGCGGAGGCCGCCCGGCGCCTGGCGGAAGAGGTCGGGGCGGGTCAGCGGCGGCCGGACGAGGTGACGCGCGACGCGATGGAGCTGGCACTCACCAACGGCGTCCCGCCGGTGGACCTGTTGATTCGTACGGCCGGCGAGCAACGCCTGTCGGACTTCCTGTTGTGGGAGAGCGCGTACGCGGAACTGGTCTTCACGCCCACGCCGTGGCCGGACTTCCGGCGCGCCGACCTGGCGGCCGGCGTGCACGAGTACGGACGGCGGGTGCGGAAGTTCGGTGGATTGGTCGTAATGCCGACGGTGACAACTCCCATTGCCCAGGTGGCCGCGGGCTAGCCTCGCCTCCACACGGCGCACGCGCGAGCACGCGGCGCAACCGCGGCGGGGCCGGCCGTCGTCCCGACCGGGACCCTGACGAATCCTCCGCGCAAGCCCTTGCGTTGGGGTTACAAGATCCCATGTCTGCTCCTTCCACGACGTCGGAGTTCGTCGCCCTCCAACGGGCGGTGGCCGGCCGCTACTCACTCGACCGCGAGCTCGGGCGCGGCGGTATGGGCGTCGTGTACCTGGCGCGCGACGTGGCGCTCGACCGGCTGGTCGCCATCAAGCTGTTACCGCCAGCGCTCGCGGACGTGCCCGCCCTCCGCACCCGGTTTCTGCAAGAGGCCCGCACCGCCGCCGGCCTCTCGCATCCCAACATCGTTCCGATCCACGCCGTCGAGGAGCACGGCGATCTCGTGTTCTTCGTGATGAGCTACGTGGACGGTGAGACGCTCGGCGCGCGGGTCCGCCGAGCCGGGCCGTTGCCGCCCGACGAGGCCGTCCGCGTGCTCCAGCAGATCGCGTGGGCCCTGGGACACGCGCACGCCCGCGGGGTCATTCACCGCGACGTGAAGCCGGACAACGTGCTGCTCGAGCGGGGGACGGGACGCGCGCTCGTGACGGATTTCGGCATCGCGCGCGCGGCGGACGCGGTGGACACGCCGCGGTCGGGGGTGACGGGCACGCCGCAGTACATGAGCCCCGAGCAGGCGCGCGGCGAAACGGTGGACGGCCGGAGCGATCTCTACTCGCTCGGCGCCACCGCGTTCTTCGCGACGACCGGGCGCCTGCCGTTCGAGGGCACGTCGGTGGCCGGCCTGCTCGCTCAGCACGCGGGTAGTCCGGCCCCATCGGTGCGATCGCTCGCTCCGCGCGTACCCTTGGCGCTCGCCGCGGCCGTGAATCGCTGTTTGGAAAAGGACCCCGCGACGCGATTTCCCTCCGCCGAAGCGTTGGCGGGCGCCCTGGATGCCGCGCGCGGCATGCAGGCCGACGTGCCAGCGCCGGTGCGCGCGTTTCTCAAGGAGGCCGATGCGGCGGCCGGCGAGATCGGCACCACCCTCACGGCAGCGGGCGCGTCGCTGACCGTGTTTCTCACGGCCTTCGGCGCCAATGACATCGCCGCCATCGTCTTCGTGCCGGCGACGCTCCTGCTCGCGAGCATGGGCGGCGTACGGCTCGCGCAAACGATGGCGGCGGCGCGCGACTTGGCGCGTCAGGGCTACGACTACGGCGCCGTGCGACCGGTGGCGGCGCTAGAAGAGCGTGCCCAGGTGGTCGAAGCCGCGATGTCCCCGGAGCAGCGCCGGCGCGCGCGGCGCGAAGCCGCGCTGTTCGGGACGGTGGGCGCCGTGAAGACCGCGGTCTTCGTCTGGCTGGTCACGCTGGACGGTCCCACGTGGCTCAACCTCATTGGCATCGCGGGCGCCATCGCGGTGCCCACGACGGCCATTCGCCACATCTGGAACGTTCTGCGGTCCGGCAAGCCGCTGTGGCCGAAGCTGCTGCGGAGTCGTGTCGGCCGGTGGCTATTTCGCGTCGCGGGCCTCGGGATCAGCGGGCCGGCGTTACCCGCGCCGGTGGCCGGTGAGCCGACGGCCATTGCACTCGGCCGGGCCGCCGAGGAGGTCTTTGCCGCACTCCCCGCCACGCAGCGCGAGCGACTGGAAGCAGTTCCCGCCTTGATCGAGCGGTTGCAGGGCGACGTCCTCGCGCTCCGCGCGCGCGCCGAGTCGACGGACGGCGACGGTCGGTTGCAGACCGCGATGGTGGCGCTGGAGACGCTGCGACTCGACCTGCTCCGCCTCGCCGCGGGCACCGGCACGCTGGACGAATTGACGCAGAACCTCGAGGCGGCCCGCCGGATCGGCGAGGAGATCGACGCCGAGCTCGGCGGACGCCGCGAGGTGCGCGACCTCCTGCGCTAGGCTCCCGGCGCGCGGTAGGCCGGGACCTTCTTGGCCGCCTGATCCACTTCTTCGGGCGTGATGAGTGGGACGGTCTTCACGCTGACGGCGCCGCTGGCATTCACGGCGAGCGCCACCGCCGACGCGGTCACCGTGTCCGGCGCCTCCATGATCGTGTAGACATCGTGGTCGCCGAACGCGAAGTAGAACGCCTCGAGCGTCCCGCCGAGGGACTTGGCGAGCTCGGCGATCTTGGTTCGCCGGCTGGTCCCGCCTTCTTTGATGAGGCCTCTGGTGCCTTCGGCGGTGTAGGACGCCTGGACCAGGAACTTGGGCATGGGGGTCTCCCGGACAAGAGTGGCTGGGTGGCTCTGGGGAGAGCCTTCGGGAGAGGCAACTTGTCCGTGCGGTGTCGGGCCCGCAAGCCCCAGCACGTCCTTCGGCGAACTGCTCAGCCGACCGCGCCGGTCAGCCCGCGGCGACCTCCATGCCTTTCCCCAGCGTCGCCCGGATCAGGTCGCGATTGAGCCGAGCGATGAAGTCGAGACTGATGCCTTTGGGGCAGGCGGCCTCGCAGGACCCGTGATTGGTGCAGTTGCCGAAGCCTTCGGCGTCCATGCGCTCGACCATCGCGAGCACGCGACTGAACCGTTCCGGCTGGCCCTGCGGCAAGAGCCCCAGGTGCGAGATCTTGGCGGCGGTGAACAGCATGGCGCTCCCGTTGGGACACGCGGCCACGCAGGCGCCGCAGCCGATGCACGCGGCCGCGTCCATGGACTGTTCCGCGTTTCGCTTCGGGACCGGTACCGCGTTCGCGTCGGGCGCCGCGCCGGTTCGGATGGAGATGTAGCCGCCGGCCTGAATGATCCGGTCGAGCGCGCTGCGGTCCACCACCAGGTCCTTGAGGACGGGGAAGGCGGCGGAGCGCCACGGCTCGAGCCAGATCTCGTCGCCGTCGGTGAAGCTGCGCATGTGGAGCTGGCACGCGGTCACGCGTTGCACCGGCCCGTGGGGCCGTCCATTGATCACCATGCCGCAGGATCCACAGATGCCTTCGCGGCAATCGTGCTCGAAGGCGATCGGCTCCTTGCCTTGCTCGATCAGCCGGCCGTTCAGCACGTCGAGCATCTCGAGGAACGACATGTGCTCGTTCGCATCCGGCACCTCGTACCGCTCGAAGCGACCGCCGGCCGTGGCATGCGTCTGACGCCAGACGTGGAGAGTGAGGCGCATTACTTGTAGCTCCGCGTGGCGAGTTTCACGTTGTCGAAGACCAGCGGCTCGACATGTCGTTTGGGTGCCGAGCTCGGGCCCGTGTACTCCCAGGCGGCGACGTGCGCGAAGCGCTCGTCGTCGCGCTTGGCCTCGCCGTCCGCGGTCTCGTGTTCTTCCCGGAAATGACCGCCGCACGACTCGTCGCGTTCGAGGGCATCGAGACACAGCACCTCGGCGAACTCCAGGAAGTCCGCCACCCGGCCGGCCTTTTCCAGCTCCTGATTCAGCTCGGTGCCGCTCCCGAGCACGCGCACGTCGCGCCAGAACTCCTCGCGGATGCGCGGGATCTCAGCCAACGCCTTCTTGAGGCCATCGGCGTTGCGGGCCATACCGCACCGCTCCCAGATCAGCTTGCCGAGCTGGCGATGGAACACGTCCACGGGCTTGGTGCCGTTCACGTCCAGCAGCTTCTTGGTCAGCACGGTGGCTTCGTGATCGGCGTTGCGGCATTCGGTATCGTCGGTCGCAACCGGATGGAACTTGTTCCCCGCGAGGTAGTGGCCGATGGTGTACGGCAGCACGAAGTAGCCGTCGGCCAATCCCTGCATCAGAGCGCTGGCCCCGAGACGGTTGGCGCCATGATCGGAGAAGTTGGCCTCGCCGATCACGAACAATCCCGGTAGAGTGCTCATCAAGTTGTAGTCCACCCACAGCCCGCCCATCGCGTAATGCGGAGCGGGATAGATCCGCATCGGTACGTCGTACGGGTTCTCGCCGGTAATCTGCTTGTACATGTCAAACAGATTCCCGTAGCGCTCGGCGATGGTGGCCTGGCCGAGGCGCTGGATGGCGTCACGGAAATCCAAGTACACGCCATTCCGTTCGGGACCGACGCCGTGTCCTTTGTCCACCATCTCCTTGGCGCGGCGCGACGACACATCCCGGGGCGAGAGGTTGCCGAAGCTCGGGTAGATGCGTTCGAGGTAATAGTCGCGCTCGTCCTCGGGAATGTCGTTGGCCGCGCGCGTGTCGCCCTGCTTCTTCGGAGCCCAGATGCGCCCGTCGTTCCGGAGCGACTCACTCATCAACGTCAGCTTCGACTGATAGTGCCCGCTCTGCGGGATGCAGGTGGGGTGGATCTGCGTGAAGCACGGGTTGGCAAACGCCGCGCCGCGCTTGTACGCACGCCACGAGGCCGTCACGTTGCACGCCTTGGCGTTGGTCGAGAGGAAGAACACGTTGCTGTAGCCGCCGGTCCCGAGCACCACGGCGTCCGCGACGTGCGAGCTGATGGCGCCGGTGACGAGATCACGCACCACGATGCCGCGCGCCTGCCCGTCGATCACGATCACATCCAGCATCTCGGTACGCGGATACATCGTGACCGTGCGCGCCACGATCTGGCGTTCGAGCGCCTGGTAGGCGCCGAGCAGCAGCTGCTGGCCCGTCTGCCCGCGCGCGTAAAACGTGCGGGAGACCTGCGCGCCGCCGAACGACCGGTTGGCCAGCAGGCCGCCGTACTCGCGAGCGAACGGCACGCCCTGCGCCACGCACTGGTCGATGATGTTGAGGCTCACCTGGGCCAACCGGTACACGTTGGCCTCGCGCGAGCGGAAGTCCCCGCCCTTCACCGTGTCGTAGAACAGGCGGAAGACGCTGTCGCCGTCGCTCTGGTAGTTCTTGGCGGCATTGATGCCGCCCTGCGCGGCAATGCTGTGCGCGCGGCGGGGGCTGTCATGGTACGTGAAGCATTTCACCAAGTAGCCCAACTCGCCGAGCGTGGCCGCCGCCGACGCGCCGGCCAGGCCGCTCCCCACGACGATGATCTCGTATTTCCGCTTGTTGGACGGATTCACCAGCTTCATGTCGAACCGATGCTTGTCCCATTTCTCGGCGATGGGACCGTCGGGGACTCGTGCTTGCAGCTCCATGGGCCCCGCCCTCACTTCAGCACGCCGAGCTGCACGGCGACCGGCACCGTGGCAAACCCGACGAAAAGGATCACGGCGACCGCGGCCGCGATGCCGCGCCGCCACGCATTGTACTTCGGATGGTTCAGTCCCAGCGTCTGGAGCGCGCTCCAGATGCCGTGATACAAGTGCAACGCCAATATCAGCACCGCGGCGACGTAGGCGGCCACCACGATCACGCTCTGGAAACCGACGATCAGGTTGTGGTACGCATCACCGGGAATGAAGTCCGGGTGCATGTTCCCAAAGGTGAAGTGCATCAAGTGATACGCCACGTACACCGCGATCAGGACGCCGCCCCAGCGCATGGTGCGGGACGCCGGCGTCAACTCGAGATGCGGCGGCGTGTGGTAGTCCACCGGTCGGGCCGTCCGCGACAGCAGCCAGAGCTGGATGCCGAAGAAGGCATGGATCAGCACCGACACGCCCAGGATGGTCCGCAGCACCCACAGCGCCTGCGCGTGGCCAAAGAACGGCGCGCCCAGCGCGCGCAGCTCCTCCGCATAGGTGTTGAAGTACTCGGGACCGAAGAAGGCCTTGAGGTTGCCGATCATGTGGACGATCACGAATCCGAGCAGGATGAAACCCGTGATCGCCATCAGGACTTTTTTGCCGACGGTGGTGCGGGTAAAGGCAGCGACGCGAGGCATTGCGTCTCCGGAGATCTTAAGAATTGAACGGCCGGCAGGATACTACACGAACGGCCCACGTGTGAGCAACCGTTGGTGGCTAGTGGTTCGTGGTTCGTGGTTCGTGGTTGGTGGTTCTCATTGCTTCTCGAACAGACGTTCGAGCGGAGGTAACATGAGGAGCGACCGTCCGTCCACCGAGGTGGGACCGACGCGGACGCTCCAGTGGAGATGGGGTCCGGTGACACGACCGGATTGCCCCACCCGCCCGATCAGCTGGCCGCGCTCCACCGTGTCGCCCACGCTCACGAGCGTGCGGCTCATGTGGAAGTAGCCGGTCACGAGGCCGCCGCCGTGATTCACGTAGACCGTGCCGCCGGAGTAGTAGAGCTTGCCGACCAGGGCCACCACGCCACGATTGGCGGCACGAATCGGATCGCCGACGTCGCCGTCGTAATCGATGCCCAGATGCCGGCTCCGGAGCTGGCCATTGAAGACCCGACCGATGCCGAACGTGCTGGTGATGCGGGCCTGGCGCGGCGCCGTGAAGCGGTCATGCCAGAGTCGCGGGGTGGCGAGCGCCTCGCTGGTCACGCGCCGGCTGCGGGCAGCTTCGCGCGCGATCCGCGCCGCGAGCGCCGAGTCCGGTCGCTCGGTGAAGCGGGGATCGACCGAAAGCCGCTCCCTGGGGAAGCGCGCGCTCGTCACGGGCAGCGTCTCCGTGACCGCCGTCACGCGGCCCTTGGCGAACTCGAATTGGAGCCGAGCCACGAGGGTGTCCGGCGCGCCGACGGGGACCCCGGCGAGCGCCGCGAAGCGCGCGGCATCGATCCGCGTGAACGTGAGCGGCACGTCGCCCAGAACGCCGCGCACGGATACGACCGGCAGCGAGGTCTCGACCACGACGTAGGTGACCGTGCCCTGCTTCGGGACCGGCCCGTACCATTCCACATGAGCAGCTTGCGCGGCCAACCCGGCTGGCAGGGCGGCAAGCAGGGCCCAGAACAATACTGCAGCCTTCATGCATCCATAGTAAGCGTGAAGCGTGAAACGTGAAACCGAATTGCCAGTGGTTGCTCCGCGGGCGGGGGTTCGTCATACTTCGCACCCTTCGGACCACCCTGCGGTACCCAGCCACTGCGAGGGAGCCTCAGCCATGCGATTGCCCATTCCCGCCCTGGTCGCCGCGGTCGTCGGATGCGCCACAGCGGGCGCCACGCCACAGCAACCTACTCCCCAGACGAGTCAACCGACCGTCGTCACGAGCGTGGATCGGCCGCAGTATCCCTCCACGTATCAACGACACGCCAACCCGCCTGTCTTGATCCGGAACGCGACGGTGATGACCGCGACGGGTCAGGAGATCGCGCACGGCGCGGTGTTGTTCCGCGACGGGCGGATCGTGGCGGTCGGCGCGGCGGTGGACGCGCCGGCCGACGCGATCGTGGTGGACGGCACGGGGAAGTACGTGACACCCGGGTTGATCGACACGCATTCCCACCTCGGCGTGTACGCCGCGCCCGGCACCGACGCGGAGTCGGATGGCAACGAGGCCACGAACCCGGTGACGGCGGAGGTGTGGGCGGAGCACTCGTTCTGGCCGCAGGATCCGCAGATCCCGCTGGCGATCGCCGGTGGTATCACCACCATCGAGGCGCTGCCCGGCTCGGCGAATCTGATTGGCGGCCGGAGCGCGATTCTCAAGCTGATTCCGGCGCGCACGGTGCAGGAGATGAAGTTCCCCGGCGCGTCGTACGGCCTGAAGATGGCGTGCGGGGAGAATCCCAAGCGCGTGTACCAGAACCGCGGGCCGTCCACGCGGATGGGGAACATGGCGGGCGACCGAGCGGCCTTCATTCAAGCCGAGCAGTACCGCCACCGGTGGGACGCGTGGAACGCGACCAAGAAGGGCGATCCCCCCGCCCGAAACCTCAAGCTCGAGACGCTGGCCGAGGTGCTGCGCGGGCACATGTACGTCCAGAACCACTGCTACCGCGCCGACGAGATGGCGCAGATGCTCGATCTCGGGCGCGAGTTCGGGTTCGGCATCCGCGGGTTCCACCACGCGGTCGAGGCGTACAAGATCGCCGACCTCCTGGCGAAGGCGGGGACGTCGGCATCGGTGTGGGCGGATTGGTGGGGCTTCAAAGAGGAGGCGATGGACGGCATCCCGGAGAACGCGGCGCTGGTCCAACAGGCCGGGGCGCGGACCGTGATCCACTCCGACAGTCCCAGCGGCATCCAGCGACTGAACCAGGAGGCGGCGAAAGCGATGTACGCGGGCCGGCGCGCCGGCATCGAGATCACGCGCGACCAGGCGATCCGGTGGGTGACGGCGAACGCCGCGTGGACGCTGGGGCTCGACTCGGTGATCGGCACACTCGAGCCGGGCAAGATGGCGGACGTGGTGGTCTGGTCCGGCGACCCGCTGTCGGTGTACGCCCGTGCCGAGCAGGTCTACAACGACGGCTGGCTGGTGTACGATCGCAACGATCCGCGCCATCAACCGCGCACCGACTTCGAGCTGGGTCAGGTGCCCGCGCCCGGGAGGGACCGATGAACCCGATCCTCCTCGCGCAGGCGATCGCGATCACCGGCGCCACCGTCTTTCCCGTGTCGAGCCCCAAGCTCGAGCACGCCACGGTGCTGATTCGGGACGGCCGGATCGTCGCGGTCGGCACGAACATGGCCATCCCCACCGATGCCACCCGCATCGACGCGGCGGGCAAGTGGGTGACGCCGGGGTTGTTCGACGGCGCCGGCCAGCTCGGGCTCACCGAGATTGACGCGGTGCCGGAAACCAACGAAGGCAATCTCCGCACCGACGACGTCTCCGCGGCGTTCAACGTCGGCGAGGGAATCAACCCGGCGTCCGTGCTGATTCCCATCACCCGCATCCAGGGCGTCACGACGTCGCTGACCATGCCCTCCGGCGGGCTGATCAGCGGACAGGCGGTGGTCATCAATCTCGACGGGAACGCCATCGAGACCATGATCGTGCGGTCCCCGGCGGCGATGGTGATGGATCTCTCGGCGAACGCGAAGGCGGCCGGCGGGGGCTCGCGGGCCGGCGTCGCCGAGCGGCTGCGTCGCGTGTTCGACGACGCGCGGGAGTACGCCCGCCGCACGACGGACTACCGCAAGAACGAGATACAGCCGCTGGCGGCGCCCGCGCGCGACCTCGAGGCGTTGTTGCCCGTGCTGCATGGGGAGCTTCCGCTCGTGGCCATCGCCAACCGCCGCAGCGACATCGAGACCGCGCTCCGCATCGGCGCGGAGTACAAGCTGCGCCTCATCCTCGCCGGCGCGGCCGAAGGCTGGATGATCGCCGACAAGATCGCCGCCGCCGGGGTGCCGGTGCTGGTGGAGCCGCTGGACAACATCCCCTCGTATGACGCGTTGGGCATCCGCTACGAGAACGCGAGCCTGCTGTCACACGCGGGCGTGAAGGTCGTGCTGATGGAGACGGACACGCACAATTCGCGCAATTTGCGCCAGCAGGCCGGGAACGCGGTCTCATACGGGATGGACTGGGACGCGGCGCTCCGCGCCGTGACCCTCACGCCGGCGGAGGTGTTCGGCGTGGCCGACCGCTACGGCTCGTTGGAGACCGGCAAGGTGGCGAACGTGGTGGTGTGGAGCGGCGACCCGTTCGAGTTCTCGACGGCCGTGGAGCACGTGTTCATTCGGGGACGGGAGATACCGCTCACGAGCAGACAGACCGAACTACTAGACCGGTACCGGAGTCTGCCGCCGAGATACTGATCGTGTAGCGTGTAGCGTCTCGCGGGGAAGGTGGGGGTGACGACGGGGTTGTCGTGTCGCGACTCACCACTCACCAGAGGGTCGCGACACGCTAGGCCGTGGCGGGATCGAGCGGCTTCATGTCGATACCGAATAGGTCGGCGGCGTTACGCCAGGCCATTCGCTCCCGCTGCTCGTCCGTGAGGTCCAAATCGCGGAAGAACCGCACGTAGCTCTGCATGGACACCAACGGCCAGTCGCTGCCGTAGAGCAACTGCGTCCCCGAATCACCCATGTACTGCATCATCTCGCGCACTTGCTCGAGGGTGTACTTCTCGAAAGTCGTGGTGAACTCTTTGAGCGTGAGCCCGGAGATATCGCCGAACACGTTGTCGTTCTTGTAGAGCACCTCCGCCGCGTCCACGAACCAGGGGTTGCCGAGGTGACACATCACGAACCGGACGTCTGGATAGTCGACGGCGACGTCGTCCATGAGGAGCGGATGCGCGTAGCGGACCTTGGCGGCCTTACTGTATGTGTCTCCCGTGTGCACCATCACGGGCACGTTGTGCTTGGCCGCGATACGGAACACGGACTCCAATGACAGATCGTTGATCGCGTACCCGTCGTAGCCCGGATAGAGCTTGATCCCTTTCACTTCGCGCGCGCGAATCCGCTCCTCGAGACGAAAGAGATCGGTGCGCTCGCCATCGGAGCGCCACCGCAACCCCTCGACGATCGAGATACGGGGATCGGCGCCCAGGTGCGCGATCACGTCGTCGACGTAGGGACGGTGCGGGGTCACCTTGTACGACGTCAAGACGACGGCGTGTCCCACGCCGCTCCGCTCCATGGCCTGAAACAGGTCCTGGGCGACGTCCGCCGTCGGGCGCGGCTGTTGCTCGTCGTAGTTGTTGACGTGCACGTGGCAGTCGATGAGCATGACGGATCCCGGTTGGGCGTTGGTGGTTGGTGGTTGGTGGTTGGTGGTTGGCCGAAAACTACCAACTACCAACTACCAACTGCCAACTGCCAGTTACCACTTCGTCTCCAATCCCAGCGTCTTCCCCTTCTCGATCGCCGGCACCCCTTCGACAATCCAGCGCGTCGCGGGCTCGCCCTTCAGGAAATGATCGAAGAACTGCTGCATCCGGATGTTCCAGTCACGGCGTTTCTGGTACGGCAACGGCCAATGCGGCTCGCCGTTGTAGTTGACGAGCCACGCGGGCTTCCCCAACCGGCGCATCGCAGTGAACAGCTCGATCCCCTGATACCACGGCACGGCGCCGTCGTTGTCATTGGAGAGGATGAGCAACGGTGTCGTCACCCGATCGACCCAGAAAAGCGGCGAGTTCTCGATGTAGTGGAGCGGCGCGTCCCACAGCGACGCGCCAATCCGGCTCTGCGTGTGCTCGTACTGGAACATGCGGCTCATGCCGGATTCCCACCGGATGCCGCCGTACGCGCTGGTCATGTTGGCGACCGGCGCGCCCGCCGACGCGGCGGCGAACATGCCCGTCTTCGTCACCATGAACGCGATCTGGTAGCCGCCCCAGCTATGGCCCTGTAAGCCGACGTGCTTCGGATCCACGAAGCCCCGCTCGATCAGCGCCAGCACGCCGGGCACGACGCAATCCACCGCGCTCTGGCCCGGATAGCCGATCTGGTAGACGACGTCCGGTTCGAAGACGAGGTAGCCCCGGCTCGCGTAGTACGTCGGCCGGATGGTCGATCGGTGGAAGATCGGCGGGCTGTACGCGTGGAGGTTGTCCGAGCTCCGCTCGTAGAAGTTGACGATCATCGGGTACTGCTTGGTCGAATCGAAGTCGGCGGGCTTGTAGAGCAGGCCGGCGAGCGGCACTCCATTTCCTCCGCGCCAGTACACCATCTCCACGGTCGCCCAGCCGTACTCGGATTGCTGCGGATTGGCGTCGCTCAGCTTGGTGGGCTTCGCAAAGCTCGTACTCGCGACCCACAGGTCCGGGAATTCGGCCACCGACTGGCGAGTGTAGAGCACGCGGTCGGCGTCGTCCGCCTTGCGCGGGGTCGAGAAGCGGCGAGCCATCATCACGAGCTGCTGCGGGGGACGTGAGCCGTTCACCTGATCGCGGAAGAACCCGGCGTCCTTGGTGCGGTAGCTGAACGCGGAGAGCAGCAGCGGCTGGTCGGCGGCCACGGTCCGTCGCTCGCGGTCCAGGTCTACCACGCGGAACCGCACACTGTCACGCCGGCCCGCGCCGTCGGTGACGTTGCGCGGCGCCCGTTTCCCCTCGGGATCCACCGCCCACAGGTCGTAGCGATCGTAGATCAGCACGTCCCGGTCCCCATCCGTCCAGCCCGCGACACCGTAGGGTCGAGCGACTGTCGGGCTGTCGTTCTCTTCGTCCTCGAGCGGATACGGAATCCCGGTCGTGACCGTGTGCGTGGCGCCCGTCTTGAGGTTGTACGTGACGTCCGCGTGCGCGGTCCAGTCGTACCACATCGCGTACGTCCCACCGGTGGAGAGCCTCGGCTCCACCTGGGTTGCGCGGAGGACGAGCTTCTTGGCGCCGGTCGCGAGATCGACCGTGTAGACGTCCTGCCAGGACGGGGTGTCCCACGATCTGCGTATCTCGTACGCCTGGTCGGCGGTGCCGAGCGCGTAGGCGCCGTCGCCACCGTCCGGCAGCGCGACGTCCGGCACGGCGGTGTCCGCGAGCTGGACGATGCGACCGTCGGCGAGCGACGCCAAGGCGAGGTAGTTCCGACGACGCTCCTGATTCACACGACGGAGCTGCATCGGTTGCAGCTCGGCATCCTTCCAGTTCCAGATGTCCACGTTCACACGCTCGTCGGCTGGCGTGCTGTCTTCGGGGGCCGGCTCCACCCACGGCGCCGTCCCGAAGTAGAGGCGACGCCCACTCTTCGAGAACGACGGGGTGCGGTACTCACTCACCGTCCACCCGCCGGGCACGCCCGCGGTGCCGACGTGGGCGAGAACGCGCGCGGTATCGCCGCCGGCCTTCCAGGTGTAGAGCGCGAAGCGCGGGTGCTCGCGGCTTGCCTCGTCGCGCGTCGAGAGAAAGGCCAGCTGATCGCCCGGCTCGGCAACAGCGACGCTCTTGTACGTGCCGCGGCCCGTCGCGATCTGATGGTCGGTCGGCTCGCCGCTCAACGCGACGACCGTGACGCCGTCGGTCTCACCGGTCTTGCTCGATACGACGAGCGCCAGCCGCGCACCGTCGCGCGTGAACACGTATTCCGTGACGTCCTCGTAGCGGCGTTCCACGCCGGTGGCCAGCCGCCGCAACACCAGCGGGCTCCCGACCTCGGCATCCGGTTTGGGCTTGGGCCCGGTCGTGTCCTTCGCCGCCGTCGTGTCTCGCCCGCCCCGGGCCGCGCGAGGACGCTCGAGCAGGTAGGCGAGGAACGCGCCCCCCTTCTCCGGTACGCGGAACGACTTCGCGCGCTCGACGCGCGCCACCTCACCGGTCGCGACCGTCAGGATGCCCAGCGAGTCCTTCGGCAGGTCGTCGCCGCGCTTCTTGGCGCGCTTGGCCGCTTCGACCGACGCGAGCTCCGGCGCGATCAGGAACACCACCCAGCCACCGTCCGGTGAAAACTGTGGGTTCCGTCCACGTGGCACGTGATACTCGGTGGCGGCGCCGGTCGCGCGCACGACCAGTTCTCCATCGCCCCGATCCGGTTGGAGCGCGTAGGCCACCCACTCTCCATTGCGCGACAACGTCTCCTGCTCGATCGAGCGCCACCGGTTGAAGGCGTCGAGATCGAGCGGGCGCTGTGCGGCGAGCGGCGCCGTCAGAAAACCGAGAAGAACGATCGGGAAGAAGCGACTACGCATCTGGGACTCCCAGCTAGTCTTCAGACCGAAGAGACCGTCGGACGCGTCAACCTAGCGACGTGGCTCGACGTATGGGAAGAGAAGTCGGAGCACACCGAGGTGAAGGGAGGGCGGCGCTGCGGTTCCCGGCTTGAAAGCCGGGCTCGGCGGCGCTCTCGCGCCGACGCGCCGTGAACGGCGCTCGGCTTTTGAGTGCTTCAGCACTCGTCGCCGTGAGGCGCCGAGCCGGCGTTTCAACGCCGGAAACCGGTCCGCCAACAGGCACCCCTGAGGTCGAATACGATCCACTCGAGGAGATGATCATGCGACGGATGTTCGTGGGAATAGGTACGGTCTTGCTGCTGGCGGGGGGCGCACCAGCGCTTTGGGCACAGTCGTTCCCGACGACGGATCCCGTGCTCAAGGCTATCTGGGACGAGGGGATGGATCGGTCGCAGGTGTATCCACTCGCCCAGACGTTGATGGACTCGCTCGGGCCGCGGCTCACGGGCGCTCCGGCGCTCAAGGCGGCGAGCGACTGGGTGGTGAGCATGTACGGGAAATGGGGAATCGCGGCGCGCCAGGAGAACTACGGAACCTGGAAGGGATGGCGGCGTGGTCTCTCGCACGTGGACCTGATTGCGCCGCGGGAGCGGTCGCTCGAGGGCGGCGTGCTGGCCATGAGCGTCGGCACCAACGGAAAACCCGTCGAGGGTGACGTCGTCACGCTTCCGGAGGTCGCGGACAGCGCGGCGTTCGCCGCGTGGCTCAAGACCATCAAGGGCAAGTACGTCCTGATCTCGTTCCCCCAACCCACGTGTCGCCCGGACGGGCCGTGGGAGGACTACGCAGCGGGTCCCGCCAACCCATTCGGCCGCTTCTTCGGTGGCGGCGCGCCCCGCACAGCGTTCAGCCGGATGGCCGCTGAGCGTGCGACGGCGGACAGCGCATGGCGGGCGCGCATCGCGGCCAGCGGTTTCAACGCGAACGCGCTGCGCGACGTCATCGCGGCCGCCGGTGCGGCGGGCATCGTCACCTCCGAGTGGCCGCAGGGATACGGCACCGTGCGCATCTTCGACGCCCGCACCGACAAGGCGCCGGTGTACTGGCTGAGTTGCGAAGACTACGGCCTCGTTGGCCGACTGGCGGAGCGTCGCCAGGGTCCGCGGCTGCGCGCGGACGCCACGTCGCAGTACACCGGTGAGGTCGCCAACATCAACACGGTGGGCGAGATCAAGGGCACCGCGTTGCCGAACGAGTACGTGCTCCTCTCGGCGCACTTCGACTCGTGGGACGGCGGCTCCGGAGCGACCGACAACGGCACCGGGACCGTGATCATGATGGAGGCCATGCGCATCCTCAAAGCCGTCTATCCCAATCCGAAGCGAACGATCCTCGCCGGCCACTGGAACAGCGAAGAGCAGGGTCTCAACGGATCCTCAGCGTTCGCCGCCGATCACCCCGACATCGTGGCCGGGCTCCAGGCACTATTCAATCAGGACAACGGAACCGGCCGGATCTCCTCCATCTCGACACTCGGCCTGGTGGGGGCCACCGAGGCGATGGGCCGCTGGTTCGGGCAGTTGCCCGCCGAGCTGACGCGCACCATCCACCTGGACCTGCCGGGCTCGCCGTCGAGCGGCGGCACCGATCACGCGTCGTTCATTTGCTCGGGTGCGCCCGCGGTCGGTCTGGGCTCGGATGGGTGGGACTACTTCACGTACACGTGGCACACCAACCGGGACACGTTCGACAAGATCGCGATCGAGAACGTGCAGTACAACGCGACTCTGGTGGCGATGCTGGCCTACCTCGCGGCGAACGATCCCGAGCGCGTGGACCGCGAGCGGCGGGTGATCACGGGCGTGAACCGCCGCACGGGGGAGCCCAACGCCTGGCCGGCTTGTCGGGAGCCGGCGCGGACCTACAACAGATAGACGTCTGGACGCCTAGACGCACAGACGCCTAGGCGGTCGTAGGAACAACCTGGGCGTCTAGGCGTCTGTGCGTCTATCTGTTTAGGTAGTCGAGCAGTACGGCTGTCATCACCCGGATCCCAATGGGCACCGAGCTGTCGTCGGCCTGGAACGTGGGAGTGTGATGATCGCCGGAGATGGTGCCCGGCTTTTGCGAGCCGAGCCGGTAGTAGAGGCCCGGCACTTCGTTCGAAAAATAGGAGAAGTCTTCGCCGCCCATCGTGGGATCGAGCTTGCGGACGTGGTCGGCGCCTACGATGCGTGTGAAGGTGGGCACCATCTGCTCGGTGAGGGCAAGGTCGTTTTTCACCGCCGGCGATCCCTTCTCGTATTTGAGCTCGTAGCTGCCACCGCCCGCGGCGGTGATGCCCGCCGAGATCTCGCGCATGCGGCGCTCCACTTCGGCCCGCGTCGTGGCCGAGTAGGTGCGCACGGTGCCTTCGAGCCGCACTTCCGCCGGAATGATGTTGAATCGTTCGCCGCCGTGGATCATCCCGACCGTCACCACGCTCGGCTCGAGCGGCGGGAGGTTGCGGGACCGGATGGTCTGGAGCGCCTCTACCAGCTGCGACGCCATGACCACCGGATCGATGCTCAGGTCCGGGGACGCCCCGTGCGCCTGCTTGCCCTTGACCGTGATCCAGAAATGGTCCATCGCGGCGAACGCCGGGCCCGGCGTGTATCCCACGTTCCCGACATCCATTGACGCCAAGGTGTGAAGCCCGAACACGACTTTGGGCTTGAGATCGCGGAACAGTCCCTCTTCCAGCATCAGCGCCGCGCCACCCTTCTCACCGGGGGGCGGTCCCTCTTCCGCCGGTTGGAAGATGAAGACGACCGTACCGGGCAGGTCCTTGCGCATTCCCGCCAACACGGTCGCCACCCCGAGCTGCACGGTGGTGTGGACGTCGTGCCCGCAGGCATGCGAGACGCCGACGTCCAGGCCGTTGTAGGTCGTGCGCACGGTCGACTTGAATGGGTAGGGCGTGTCTTCGGTCACGGGGAGCGCATCCATGTCGGCCCGCACGGCGATCACCGGCCCCGGCTTCCCTCCTTTGAGCACGCCCACCACGCCGGTGTGGGCGACACCGGTGCGCACCTCATCGAATCCCAGCGCGCGCAGCCGCTCGGCGACGAGCTTGGCCGTCTCGAATTCCCGATTCCCCAACTCCGGATGCTGGTGGAGCTGGTGGCGGATCTCCAGCATCGCGGGCGTGATGCGGTCGACCGCGGTCGCGACTTGGGCGTCGCGATTCTGGGCGAGCGCCGAAGGAGCGGCAGCGACGAGCATCAGCAGTACGGATGGAAACGGGCGCATGACGGCTCCGGTTCGGGATTGCGATCAGGAAGATAGTGGGAGGAACGGGAGCGGGATGGACGGGATGAGTCCCGGCGTGTTCCCCTCACTCTGACCCTCTCCCGCTGTTGCGGGAGAGGGGACGCGCTTGGCCGGTTCCCGTGCACGGGATGATGCAGGCCGCGATCCCGTCGATCCCGACCCCGCTTTCTCTCTGCCCCGCTGCCCCGCTGCTCTTGCTGTTCTGCCGCACTACCGCGCTGCCCCATTAGACTTCCCGCTCGTGTCAGTTGCCATTGCCGTGCTCGCCGTGCTCGCCGGACTAGCACTCCTCGCGTTCGGGGGCGAAGCGCTCGTGCGGGGTGCCGTGTCACTCGCGCGGTTCCTCCAGGTGCGGCCGGCCGTCATCGGGCTCACCGTCGTGGCAATGGGCACATCCGCGCCGGAACTGGCCGTGAGCCTGCTGGCGGCGGCGGGCGGCAAGGGCGACCTCGCCGTCGCGAACGTGGTCGGCTCCAACATCTTCAACATCGCCGTGATCGTGGGCCTCACCGCCGTGTTCGTGCCGATCACGGTACACCTGTCGGCTGTCCGGCTCGAATGGCCGGTCATGGTGGCCATCTCCGCGGCCGGCCTGTTGCTGGCGCAGGACGGACGCATCAGCCGGCTCGAGGGTGGCGGGTTGCTGCTGACGCTGGCGCTGTTCATCGTCTACATGATTCGCGTCGCCCGGAGCGAAGTGCGGCCGCCGGACGCCGAGCAGATCGCGTCCACGGTCGACGCGCGCACGGTGCGACCGGCCCGGCATCAACTGGGCGTGGACCTCGGGATCGTGCTGCTCGGGATCGTGCTGCTCGTGGCGGGCGCGGACCTGCTCATGCACGGCGCGGTCACGATTGCCGAGCTGGCGGGACTGTCCCACCGCGTGATCGGGCTCACCATCGTCGCCGCCGGAACCGGCATGCCGGAGTTGGCGACCTCCCTCGTCGCCGCCCGGCGCGGTCAGGCGGACATCGCGCTCGCCAACGTGCTCGGCTCCAACATTTTCAACGTGGCGGGGGTGCTCGGCCTGGTCTCCCTCGTGACGCCGCAGATCGTGCATCCCGAAACCATCCGGATGGACCTCTGGTGGATGGTCGGTTACGCCGTCGCGCTCTTCCCAATCATCCGCACCGGGATGCGCGTCTCCCGCCTAGAAGGTGCGGCGCTCCTCGTGACGTATGGGGTGTACGTGGGGTTGTTGCTGCGCTGAGTTCCGCAGCGGCGGCGCCACGAATCCGCGGGGTGAACCCTTGGGCTCGGCTCTCCCGCATGAAGCGGGACTAGCGCCGATTCACTTGGCAGAGCCGAGCGGCGGCTTTACGCCGCCGATCACCGCATGAAGCGGGACTAGCGCCGATTCACTCGGCAGAGCCGAGCGGCGGCTTTACGCCGCCGATCACCGCCGTTTCAGCTCCGGCGCCAAGTACTTCCAAACGTTATTAGCGACGATCCGCTGGCCCTCGGCGGTGGGGTGGATGCCGTCGGCCTGGTTCAGCTCCGGCACGGCCGCCACGCTGTCGAGCAGGAAGGGAATGAGGGTGACATGGGTCCGGCGGGCGACGTCGGGGAACACGGCGTGAAACGCGGTCGTATACGCGCGGCCCATGTTGGGCGGCGATTCCATGCCCGCGAGCACGATGCCCACGTTCGGATGCGCGGCACGGGTGCGCGCGATGATTGTCTCGAGGTTGGCGCGCAGCGAATCCACGTCCTGGCCGCGGAGCCCGTCGTTCGCCCCCAGCTCGAGCACCAACACCGCGATGGGCTGGCGCAGCAGCCAATCGATGCGACGCAAGCCGCCGGCCGACGTCTCGCCGCTCACGCCCGCGTTCACCACGCGGAACGCCCATCCAGCCGAGTCGATCTTCTCCTGGATTCGCGCGGGATAAGCGTCGTCGGGATCGACGCCGAGTCCGGCGGTGAGGCTGGTGCCGAGAAAGAGAACGACGGGGGCGGCGGACAGCGTGGGATCGGCGGACCGGCGGACCGGCGGACCGGCGGACGTGGCAGAGCCGTCGGCTTCCTTCGCGCTGTGACCACACGCCATCACGATCGCCACCAACACGATCGCCGCTGGCGCCCGGATAGCTGGGAAAACGGTCCGCCGGTCCGCCGGTCCGCCGGTCCGCCGTTGTCCCGTCCGCCGAGCGCTCGCCCGCCCGCCTATCTTATCTCCCATGCCAATCATCGTCACCGAAAACCTCACGCAAACGTATCTCAGCGCCGGGCGGCCGCTCACGGTGCTGCGGGATATCAATCTAGCCATCGAGGCGCAGCGGCTCGTGGCGGTCGTGGGCCCGTCGGGGAGCGGGAAGACGACGCTGCTGGGGCTGCTCGCCGGGCTCGACCGGCCGACCACGGGGACCATCCGGATCGACGGCCAGGACATGGGCGCGCTCGACGAGGACGGCCGCGCGGCGTTCCGCGCGCGTCGGGTGGGGTTCGTGTTCCAGACCTTCCAGCTCCTCCCCACGCTGACGGCGCTGGAGAACGTGCTCGTGCCCCTGGAGCTGCGGCCGGGTGGGCGCGAGGCGGGTGACGACGAGCGCGCCCGCGCGCTGCTCGAACGTGTCGGTCTGGCCGACCGCGGGCACCACTACCCGAGCCAGCTGTCCGGCGGCGAGCAGCAGCGGGTCGGTCTCGCGCGCGCGTTCGCGAACCGGCCGAGCATTCTGTTCGCCGACGAGCCCACCGGCAGCCTCGACGCCGAGACCGGCGCGGACGTGATCGATCTGCTCGTCGAGCTGAACGCCGAGGCCAAGACGTCGATGGTGCTGGTGACGCACGACCCCGCCCTGGCGGCGCGCGCGCACCGGGTGATCCAACTGCGCGCGGGAACGATCGTCAGCGACGAGCCGTCGGCGTGAATCTCCGGTTCGTCATGCGCATGGTGCGTCGCGAGCAGCGTGGCGCCACGCGGCGGCTCGGCCTGCACGCGGTGTCGATCGCGGTGGGGGTGGCCGCGCTGGTCGCCATCAACTCGTTTCGCGCCAACCTGGCCGATTCCGTGCGCGGGCAGGCACGCGAGATCCTCGGCGCCGACCTCGAGCTGCGCCGCGGTTCGCCGCTGCCACCGTCGGTGGATTCCCTGCTCGATTCCGCCGCGGCCACGGGCGTCACCGTCTCGCGTCGCACGACGTTCGCGTCCATGGCGCTGGCGCCCCGCAGCGGGCGCACGCGGCTCGTACAGACCATCGCCACCGACGGCCGCTACCCGTACTACGGCGGGGTGGAGACCTCACCCGCCGGTAGCTGGAGCGCGCTGGCGGATCCGCACAACGTGCTGGTGGATCCGGCGGTGCTGATCGAGCTGGACGTGCGCGTGGGCGACTCGCTCAAGGTGGGCGACGTCACGTTCCAGATTGCCGGCTCGGTGACGAACTACCCGGGCCGGGTGAGCTTGCAGACCGCCATCGGCCCGCGGGTATACCTGCCGCTGGCCGCGTTGCCGGCCACCAACCTCATCCGCCGTGGGAGCCGAGCGTCCTATCTGGCGAGCCTCCGGATCGGCAACACGGCGGACGTGCGTCGCTTTCTCTACCGGAATCGCGAGCTGCTCCGGAGTGAGCAGGTCCGTCACGAGACCGTGGACGAAACGGAAGACGACCTCACCGAGGCCTTCGACACGTTCACGCGGTTCCTGGGACTCGTGGGGCTGGCGGCGTTGCTGTTGGGCGGCGTCGGCGTGGCAAGCGCGATCCACGTGTACGTCCGCTCGCGGCTCGACGCCGTTGCCCTGCTCCGCTGCCTCGGCGCGAGCGGGATGACGGTCACCGCCATCTACCTGGTGCAGGCGGCGGTGCTCGGACTGCTCGGCGCGGCCGCCGGCACGGTGCTGGGCGTCGCCGTCCAGCTCACGCTACCGCACGTGCTGGGACAGTTTCTGCCGCTCGACGTCGCCGTGCGGCTACATTTGCCGGCCATCCTCCAGGGGCTCCTCCTGGGAACGGTGGCGGCCGTCGTGTTCGCGCTGTTGCCGTTGCTCCCGGTGCGCCGAGTGCCGCCGCTTCGCACGCTCCGCCGCGAGCTGGAGCCGGTGACGAGCCGCGGCGACCCCGTGCGTCTCGCCGTCGCGGGCGGCCTGGTGGCCCTGATCGTGGCGCTCTGCATCTGGCAGGCCCCGAACACACCCACCGGATTGGGCTTCGCGGGAGCCATCGCCGCCACCGCGCTCGTGCTCTGGGTGGCGGCCCGAACCATGATGGGGCTCACCCGCCGGCTGTTCCCCCACTCGGCCACCTACGCGGTGCGGCAGGGCGTCGCGAATCTCTTCCGCCCGCGGAACCAGACGCTCGCCGTCACGCTGGCGCTCGGCTTCGGTGTGTTCCTCATTTCGGTTCTCCTCGTCGTGCAGCACACGCTGCTGCGCCAGTTCCGCGTGGACTTCCGGCCCGACCGCCCCAATCTCGTGTTGTTCGACATCCAGACGGACCAGCGTCAGGGTGTACGCGCACTGCTCACCAGCCACCACCTGCCGATTCTCCAGGAGACGCCCATCGTGCCCGCGCGTCTCTACGCCATCAACGACCTCACCGTCGAGCAGATCCTCAACACGCCGGGCAACTACGTCTACCATCGGTGGGCGCTGCGGCGGGAGTATCGGCATACGTATCGGGACACCTTGGTAAGGTCGGAGACGTTGTTGCAGGGACGGTGGTGGGATACGGCCGCGCGGCCTCGCGGCAGCGCGGCAGCGGGGCAGAGAGAAGGCGGGGTCGGCGCTGCGACGGAACGGCAGAGCAGCGGGGCAGAGGGGCAGAGAGAAGCAGAAGGCGAGACCGGAACCGCACCGATAGACCGGCCCGTCGGCAGCGATTCCCTTCCCCTCATCTCCATCGAAGAGGGCATCGCGCAGGATCTGCATGTCACGATCGGCGATCGGCTTACCTGGAACGTGCAGGGAGCGCTGATCGAGACGCGAGTGGCGTCCATTCGGCGCGTGAATTGGGCGCGGTTCGAGCCTAATTTCTTCGTGGTGTTCCAGCCCGGGGTCCTCGAGGACGCGCCGCAGATGGCGGTGATCCTCACGCGATCCACGGACGTGGCGGTGCGCGCCGTGGTGCAGCGCGATCTCGTCGAGCGATTTCCGAACGTCGCGACAGTGGATCTGACGTTGCTGCAACGCACGCTCGACACGATCGTCGGGAAGGTGACGCTTGCCATTCGCTTCATGGCGTTGTTCAGCGTCGCAAGCGGGATTCTCATTCTCGTGGCGGCGCTCGCCACCTCGCGTCACCAACGCTTGAAGGAAGTCACCCTCCTCCGCACGCTCGGCGCCGCCGCACGACAGGTGCGCACGGTGCTGTTGACCGAGTACGCCGCGCTCGGGTTCCTGGCGGGCTTCACCGGCGCCGGCCTAGCCGCCGTCGCCGGCTGGGCGGTGTCCCGCTGGGTGTTCGAGATCCCGTATCGGGTTCCCTGGCTCGGATTGCTGGCGTTCTGGGTTGGGAGCGCGGTTTTGACCACCATCGTGGGGGCGGCGACCGGACGAGAGCTGACCCGGCGGCCGCCGCTGGACGTTTTGAGGTCCTTGGCGGAGTAGGCTTGGGATCCGGGCACCGGTTCTGCGTCACGGGTTTCCCTTCACCCGTCTTCCCCTCACCCTGACCCTCTCCCGCTGATGCGGGAGAGGGAACGCCCGTCTGGGCTCTTGCTCCGCTTCGCCCCTCGCTTCAAGTTCTGCGATCCCCCGAACAGGCAGGCATCATGCGTGTTGTCTCAGTTTCGCTGCTGGCCGTCTCCCTCGTGGCGCCATCGCTCCTTGCTCAAGCGCCGCGGTCGAACAAGTTGACCCTCGGCTTGTTTCTCGAGCTGGAGCGCGCGGGCAGCCCGCAGATCGCGCCCGACGGTCGCCAGATCATCTACACCCGCGGTTGGGTGGACAAGATCAACGACCGCTGGGAATCGTCGCTCTGGATGATGAACGTGGACGGCACGAGGAACCGATTCCTCGTGGACGGGTCGAACGCGCAGTGGTCGCCGGACGGCACGCGCGTGGCCTTCACGGCGCGCGGCGAGCCGACCGGGTCGCAGATCTTCGTCCGCTGGATGGACGCCGAGGGCGCGACGACGCAGATCACGCGCATCTCCGACGGCCCAAGCGGGCTCGCGTGGTCGCCCGACGGGCAGTGGATCGCGTTCAACATGAACGTGGACGACAAGCCCGACTTCCCACGCGTGAGCCTGCCGCCCCGCCCGGAGGGCGCCAAATGGGTGGGCGATCCCAAGGTCGTCACCCGGCTCAACTACCGGCGCGACCGGCAGGGCTACATCGACGGCGGGTACCGGCAGATCTTCGTGGTGCCGGCCACGGGTGGGACGCCGCGGCAGATCACCGACGGCAACTGGAACTCGTCGGCGCCCGTGTGGACGCCCGACGGCGCGGAGATCCTGTTCTCGAGCCTGCGCGTGGACACCGCCGAGTACGCGTGGCGTGAGTCGGAGATCTACGCGGTGAACGTGGCGACCGGCGCGGTCCGGCAGCTGACGCACCACGCGGGCCCCGACGGCAACCCCGTCGTGTCGCCCGACGGCAAGATGGTGGCGTACGGCGCGACGGACGCGGGCGACTACACGTATCACACCACCAGTCTCTACGTGATGGACGTGAGCGGCGCCAACCCGCGCCTGCTGACGCCCGACTTCGACAACTCGCCCGAAGACCTGGTCTGGGCCGCGGACAACAGCGGGCTCTACTTCACGATCCAGGAGAAGGGCACGCAGAACCTCTACTTCGTGGGGCTCAAGGGCGGGATCCGCCAGCTGTCCGACGGGAACCACCGCTTCAGCATCGACGCCGTGACGCCGCAGGGCCTCGCGGTCGGCACGCGCACCAGCTACTACGAGCCGGGCGACATCGTCACCTACGACGTGAAGAAGCGCGCGTTCACGAAGCTCACGGACGTGAACGGCGACATTCTCGCGGGCAAGAAGCTGGGCGAGGTGGAGGAGATCTGGTACACGTCGCTCGACAACTACCAGATCCAGGGCTGGGTCGTGAAACCGCCCGATTTCGATCCGAACAAGAAGTACCCGCTGATCCTCTCCATCCACGGCGGCCCGCACTCGATGTACGGCGTCAACTTCAACTTCGGGTTCCAGGAACACGCCGCGAACGGCTACGTGGTGCTGTACACCAATCCCCGCGGCAGCACGGGCTACGGCTCGGCGTTCGGGAACGCCATCAAGAACGCGTATCCCAGCAAGGATTTCGACGACCTCATGAACGGCGTGAACGAGGTCATCAAGCGCGGCTACATCGACACGCTCAACATGTTCGTCTACGGCTGCTCCGGCGGCGGCGTGCTCACGTCCTGGACGGTCGGCCACACCACGCGCTTCGCGGCCGCGTCGGCCAACTGCGCCGTGACGAACTGGTTCTCGTTCGTGGGCACGACCGACGGCGCGAGCTGGTACCACAACTTCGCCAAGCTCCCGTGGGAAGATCCCACGGAGCACCTGCGCCGCTCGTCCATCATGTACGTCGGCAACGTCACCACGCCCACCATGCTGATGACCGGCGAGATGGATCTCCGCACTCCCATGGAGCAGACCGAGGAGTACTACCGCGCGCTCAAGATGCAAAAGGTCCCGACCGCCATGGTGCGGTTCAAGAACGAATGGCACGGCACCGGCAGCACGCCGTCGAACTTCATGCGGACGCAGCTTTACTTACGGGCGTGGTTTGAGAAGTACAAACGACCGTCTGCGGGGATTAGCAATTAGGAGACGGAGAGAGGTGAAAGGGTAGACGGACAGACGGCAAGACGGCTAGCGGTGCCTAGTCCCCAGGACGCAGGTGGCCTCCTCGAGCGTTCCCTCTCCCGCATCAGCGGGAGAGGGTCAGGGTGAGGGGAAGGGAGCGGCCTCCGTTCCGGCAATCACCTCCCGGCACGGAGGCCACCTCAATCCCAGGAGCTAGGAACCGCTGGCCGTCTTGCCGTCTGTCCGTCTAGCCCCCCCGCCCCCCGGCCCCCCCCCCCCCCCCCCCCCGCGCGGGGGGGGGGGGGGGGGAGGTACAGCGG
>Ga0307424_1000017_pt1 | contig 67074 bp, 68 predicted proteins | sample SalMarWE160320MG_FD_202157 | JGI IMG/M metagenome (GOLD analysis project Ga0307424, IMG submission 202157) | Salt marsh sediment microbial communities from the Plum Island Ecosystem LTER, Massachusetts, United States - WE1603-20 | ecosystem: Environmental > Aquatic > Marine > Intertidal zone >... | reverse complement strand
GCGCCCGAGCAGCTCGTGTCCATCGCCGCCGCGCTCATTCCGTTCCTGGAGCACGACGACGCGAACCGTGCGCTGATGGGCTCCAACATGCAGCGGCAGTCCGTTCCGCTGTTGTTCCCGGACGCGCCCCTCGTCGGCACCGGTCTGGAGGAGAAGGTGGCGCGCGATTCGGGCGCGGTGGTGGTCGCCCGCCGGGACGGCCTGGTGAGCAAGGTGACCGCCGACGAGATCATCGTCGACACGGGGCGGCCGGACAGCAAACGCGCCGACGTGCCCCTCGCGCGGCTGATGCAACACGACCGGTATCGCCTCAAGAAGTTCTGGCGGACCAACCAGGACACCGCGATCAACCAGCGGCCGCTCGTGCGCGTTGGGGAGCGAGTGACGGCCGGGCAGGTGATCGCCGACGGGCCAGGGACCCAGAACGGCGAACTGGCGCTCGGCGCCAACGTTCTGGTGGCGTTCATGCCGTGGTACGGGCACAACTTCGAGGACGCGATCGTGCTCTCCGAGCGCCTCGTGAAGGACGACACGTACAGCTCGATCCACATCCAGGAGTTGGAGCTGCACGTGCGCGACACGAAGCGCGGCCAGGAGGAAATCACGCGTGAGATCCCGAACGTCTCGGAAGAGGCACTCGTGGACCTCGACGAGCGCGGCATCGTTCGCATCGGCGCGCACGTCGTGCCGGGCGACATTCTCGTGGGCAAGATTACTCCGAAGGGGGAGACGGAGCTGTCCCCCGAAGAGAAGCTGCTCACCGCCATCTTCGGTGAGAAAGCGAAAGACGTCAAAGATTCCTCGCTCAAGGTGCCGCCCGGCATGGCCGGGGTCGTCATCGACGTCAAGATCTTCTCGCGGGTCGAAGACCAGGTGGTCGAGAAAGACCGCGGCGAGCGGATTGGTGAGGTTCGGCAACTGGAGAACGAGGAAAAGTCCCGGATCAGCACCGTGCTGTTCGAGGAGCTGCGCGACGTGCTCGAGGGACAGGATGTCGTCCGAATGCTGAAGAACGGGACGGTGGAGGAGTACGTCCCGGAGGGCACCAAGCTCACGAAGGCCATCCTCAAGGACGTCGACTTCACCGACGTCGACCTCAAGACGCTGCGCGTGACGCGGAAGGACGTGAACGAGCGCCTGATCGCCGCACTCGACGCGGCGAACGGCGAGCGCGCCAAGATCGAAGAGAAGGCGGAGGACCAGATCGACAAGATCCTCCAGCCGGACGAGCTACCCCCCGGAGTGATCCAGTTGGTCAAGGTCTATCTGGCGGAGAAGCGGAAGATCTCGGTCGGGGACAAGATGGCCGGACGCCACGGCAACAAGGGGATCATCGCGCGCATCGTGCCGGAAGAGGACATGCCGTTCCTCCCGGACGGGCGGCCGGTGGACATCGTCCTCAACCCACTCGGCGTGCCGAGCCGGATGAACGTGGGGCAGTTGCTGGAGACGCACCTCGGGTGGGCGGCGCAGCTCGCGGGCTTCGAGGCCAAGACGCCCGTCTTCCAAGGCGCGTCGGAGGCCGAGATCGCGGTCCTGCTGCGGCTCGCGGGCCTCGGCTGGGCACGCGATGCGCTGCGGATCGAGGCGCCGGCCCCGGTCCTCGCGCCGGAGACCATCCGGGTCTTGCTGGACGACCTCAAGCGGCTGCCGCCGGAACAGGGGGACACGCTGCTCGGAGCGTTCCAGGTGGACACCCTGGGTGGCCGGGCGGTTTCCCAGGAAACGCGAGACCTGTTCCACGCGACGCGGGACTTCCTCGAGGCCGCGGCCAAGGAGTTGGCCGAGCGGCAGCGCCTCGAAGCCAAGGTCCAGGGCACCGACCACGAGGCGCGGCTGGCGGCGGAGGGGCTCGGGAAGACCGAGAAGGCCCACCTGAAGGCGGGCCTCAAGGAAGCGGAGAAAGCGGCCGCACTCGGACAGCAGGAATCCGCGGCGGCGGCGTATCCCGCCCTCGCCGCGCTGCTCGGGCCGAAGAGCGAGGCCAACGTCGAGAGCGCGGCCCGGGAGTTCTTGCACGCGGCCGGTTTGACGCCCAGCGGGAAGATGCGGCTGCGGGATGGACGCTCCGGCGAATGGTTCTCGTCCGAGATCACGGTCGGCGCCATCTACATGATGAAGCTCTCGCACCTGGTGGACGACAAGATCCACGCGCGGTCGATCGGGCCGTACTCGCTCGTGACCCAGCAGCCACTCGCAGGCAAGGCGCAGTTCGGTGGTCAGCGGTTCGGCGAGATGGAAGTCTGGGCGCTCGAGGCGTATGGCGCGGCGCACGTACTGCAGGAGATGCTGACCGTCAAGTCGGACGATGTGAATGGACGCAGTCGCGTCTACGAGGCGATCGTCAAGGGACAGAACCTGCCGGAACCCGGCATCCCCGAGTCGTTCAATGTCCTCGTGAAGGAACTCCAGGCGCTTGGCCTCCGGGTCACGCTTGGGGCCACCGAGGACGGCGAAGAGTAGGGGAGGAGCGACGATGATCGATTTTCGCAGCACTCGCGAGCCGCGCGGCTCGAGCTTCGACTTCATCCAGATCCGGATCGCCTCGCCCGAGGAGATCCGGGGCCCCCGGGACTCCAAGGAGCGCGATCGGCTCGCGCTGCAAGGGCAGCGGGCCTGGTGGTCGTGGGGTGAGGTGACCAAGCCCGAGACGATCAACTACCGGTCGTTCAAGCCGGAAAAGGATGGGCTCTTCTGCGAGCGCATCTTCGGACCGGTGAAGGACTGGGAGTGCCACTGCGGGAAATACAAGCGGATCCGCTACCGGGGCGTGATCTGCGATCGCTGCGGCGTCGAGGTCACGCTCTCGAAGGTGCGCCGCGAGCGCATGGGACACATCGAGCTGGCGGTGCCGGTGGCGCACATCTGGTTCTTCAAGACGTTGCCGAGCCCGATGGGAAACCTGCTCGACCTGACGTTGAAAGATCTCGAGCGCGTGATCTACTACACGAACTACGTCGTGATCGACCCGGGCGAGCAGGACGTCCAATTCCGGGAGCTCTTGGACGAAGAGAAGTTCCTCGAGCTGAAAGCCAAGGCGAAGGCGGAGGGCGACTCGGCGTTCCTGGCGGACATCGGGGCTCCCGCCGTGCGCGAGCTGCTCCGGCGCCTGGACGTCGACAAGGTGGCGGAAGAGCTGCGCGCCGCCGTCACGACCGAGACGAGCCAGCATCGCAAGAAGCAGATGCTGAAGCGGCTCAAGATTCTCGACGCATTCCGGAACTCCGGCGACACCGGCGACCGCCGCAACGACCCGGCGTGGATGATTATGGACGTCGTGCCGGTGATTCCACCGGACCTGCGCCCGCTCGTGCCGCTCGACGGCGGCCGGTTCGCGACCAGCGACCTGAACGACCTGTACCGCCGGGTGATCAATCGGAACAACCGACTGCAGAAGCTGATTCAGCACCGCGCACCGGAGGTGATTCTCCGGAACGAGAAGCGGATGCTCCAAGAAGCCGTCGACGCACTGTTCGACAACGGTCGGCGCTCGAAGGCCATCCGGGGCCGGGGCAAGCGGCCGCTCAAGTCGCTGTCCGACATGCTGAAGGGCAAGCAGGGACGGTTCCGGCAGAACCTGCTCGGGAAACGGGTGGACTACTCGGGCCGGTCGGTGATCGTCGTCGGTCCGGAGTTGGACCTGCACCAGTGCGGGTTGCCTAAGACCATGGCGGTGGAGCTGTTCAAGCCGTTCATCATCCACAAGCTGGTCCAGAAGGGCATCGCCGAAACGGTCAAGCGGGCCAAGAAGATCGTCGAGCGGGAAACCCCGGAGGTGTACGGGATCCTGGAGGAGATCATTCAGGACCATCCCGTGCTCCTGAACCGGGCGCCCACGCTGCACCGCCTCGGGATCCAGGCGTTCGAGCCGGTGCTGGTGGAAGGCAAGGCGATTCGTATTCACCCGCTGGTCTGCGCGGCGTTCAACGCCGACTTCGACGGCGACCAGATGGCCGTGCACGTGCCGCTTTCGTTCGAGGCGCAGCTCGAGGCGCGGGTCCTCATGATTTCGTCGAACAACGTGCTCAAGCCGTCCGACGGCCGGCCGGTGGCGGAGCCCAGCCAGGACATGGTGCTGGGTTGCTATTTCGTCACCAAGACGCCCTACGACTTCGACGAGGAATCTCTGCGGGCCGCGGCGCCGCGGCTGGGTGCGCTCGCGGAAATCGAGATGGCGCTGGCGACGGGCCGGTTGACGTATCACGCGCCGGTGTGGTTCCGCTATGCGGCCCCGCCGGAGGCCGTGCCTGATTTTCAGAGCGCGTGGATCTTCACGACCGCCGGGCGGGTGCTGTTCAACAGCATCCTGCCGCGGGCGGTGCTGGCGGAGCTTGGGTTCCAGAACCGCGTGATGCGGAAGGGCGCCCTGTCGGAGATGGTGTTCGAGTCGTACCGTCGGGCGGGACTCGCCGAAACCGTACAGTTCCTCGATCGGCTGAAGAACTTCGGCTTCGCCCACGCGACGCGGGGCGGCGTGTCGATCGGGGTGGAGGATCTGGAGATCCCGCATGCGAAGGTCGAGATCCTGCAACAGGCCCAAGCGCGGGTCGAGCGGTTCCAGAAGGCGTACGGAGCGGGACAGATCACGTTTGGTGAGCGGTACAACAAGGTGATCGACGCTTGGACGCACGCGAACACCGACATCGCCGAGGCGATGGTGGCCGGCCTGTCGAAATCACACGGCGGCTTCAATCCGGTGTTCATGATGTTCGACTCCGGCAGTCGGGGAAGCCGCGACCAGATCCGGCAGCTCGCCGGGATGCGCGGCCTGATGGCGAAGCCGCAGAAGAAGCTGACCGGCGGCATCGGAGAAGTGATCGAGAGTCCGATCCGGTCGAACTTCCGGGAGGGCCTGACCGTGCTCGAGTACTTCATCTCGACGCACGGCGCGCGCAAAGGACTCGCGGACACGGCGCTCAAGACGGCGGATGCCGGCTACCTCACGCGCCGGTTGGTGGACGTGGCGCAGGACGTCACGATCACCGAGGAAGACTGCGGCACCGTGCTCGGCATCGAGGCGACGGCGCTCAAGGAGGGTGAGGACATCATCGAGCCGCTGCGCGAGCGGATCGCGGGCATGGTGGCGGCGGACGACGTGTACGATCCGCACGAGCGGGACGAGTTCGGCGACGCCAAGCTGCTGGTGGCCGCGGGCGAGCTGATCAACGAAGACGTGGCCCTGGATATCGAAGACGCAGGTGTGGACATCGTCCGGATTCGGTCGGTGCTCACCTGCGAGGCCCGGCGCGGGGTGTGCCGGATGTGCTATGGGCGGAACCTGGCCACCATGGAACGGGTGGACCTTGGGGAAGCCGTGGGGATTCTGGCGGCCCAGTCGATTGGTGAGCCTGGGACGCAGCTGACACTGCGCACGTTCCACATCGGCGGAACCTCCGCCCGTATCGCCGAGCGGACCGAGCGCCGGACCAAGCTGGACGGCACGATCGAGTTCGGCGACCGGTTGCTTGTGGTTGCCGCGGAGGATGGACGCCCGCTCGTCACGGGGTACGAGGGCGAGCTGGTGCTCAAGGACGCGGAAGGGCAGGTGCGCTCGCGCTTCCACGTGCCGCTGGGGGCGACCCTCGCGGTCACGAACGGGCAGGACGTGAAGAAGACGGACCTGCTGTTCGAGTGGGACCCGTACACGAACCCGATCATCACGGACGTGACGGGCACGATCCGCTTCGTGGACATCGTGGATGATGAGACCGTGCGCGAGGAGCTGGACGAAATCACCGGCCTCCGGCAGCGAGTGGTGATCGAGGACCGGGAGAAGCGGCTGCACCCGCACATCGAGATCGTCCAGACCAAGAGCGGCAAGGAACGTCGCGTGCGCGATTACGTCATCCCGGCCGGCGCGCAGCTGACCGTCGAGGATGGCGTGCAGGTGGGGGCGGGCGCGACGCTGGCCAAGATCTCGCGCGAGGCCTACAAGACGCGCGACATCACGGGTGGCCTGCCGCGGGTGGCGGAGCTGTTCGAGGCTCGGCGGCCCAAGGATCCGGCCACGATCTCCGAGGTCGACGGCGTGGTGAAGTTCGGCGAGATCAAGCGTGGCAAGCGCGAGATCTTCGTCCAGCCGGACTCGGGTCAGCCGCAGCTCTACGAGGTGCCGGCCTCGAAGCACCTTCGGGTGCACGAGGGCGACGGCGTGCGGGCCGGTGACCGGCTCACCGAGGGCCCGGTGAATCCGCACGACATCCTGCGGATCAAGGGCACGCAGGCGGTCCAGGAATACCTCATGAACGAGATTCAGGAGGTGTACCGGCTGCAGGGTGTGAAGATCAACGACAAGCACATCGGCGTGATCGTGCGCCAGATGCTGCAGAAGGTGCGCGTACTGGAGCCTGGCGATACCGACTTCCTCGAGGGCGAGCACGTGGACAAGCTCATCTTCCGGGAACGGAACGAGCGGGCCCGGAAGAAGGGCGGTACGCCGGCCACCAGCGAGCCGTTGCTGCTCGGCATCACGAAGGCGTCGCTCACGACGCAGTCGTTCGTGTCGGCGGCCTCGTTCCAGGAAACGACGCGCGTGCTGACGGACGCGGCGATCCGCGGGGCGAAGGACGACCTGCTCGGTCTCAAGGAGAACATCATCATCGGGCATCTCATCCCGGCCGGCACCGGCATCTACCGGTACTCCGAGATCGAGATCGAGCCGCCCGAGGGCTTCGAGCCGCCGCCACCGCCCGTGGAGGTCGAAGAGGGGACGCCGACTCCCATCCTCGCGGCGACGCTGGGGGCGGAGGAAGCGGAGCTGGACTAGATCTCGCACCACGGGATCGGAGCCGGGCTCCCGGAGGTCTTCCGGGGGCCCGGTTTCTCTTGCGGGCCGGGTCCGCTCGGGTGATACGGTCGGCCCCGTGAGTGCGGAGTGGGAGCGCACATATCTGACCGATACGATTGGGAACCCACCGTGCGCGCACTTGTCCCACTCCGTTAGGCCGCAACTACTGTTGATAGGGGCGCGGGAGGCCATCCCACGGACGCGGGATTGGCCTCCGGGTCCAGCCAGGGGAGGCGCCATGCGGGTGCGCACCCAGTTGGATAGTCGTGGCCGCCGTCGGTGTCGGCGGGTGCATTTTTGGCACGGAGCCCGCGGACCAGCTGCGTTTGGATGTCTCGGTCAGCAGCGATCGCTTCGTGTCCGGTGAGCAGGTCACGGTTCGGGTCCGCGCCATGAATCCGACGTTCGACACACTCAGTATCGGACGTGGGAGATGTTCGGTCGTGTCCGGGTTCGAGGTGACCGCCGCCGACGGAACTCGGGTCGTGCCCTATCTCCTTGCCTGCCCCATATCCGCCGGCCCGCCGCAGGCGCTCCGGCTTGCCCCCCGGCGACTCCGTGGTTCGGACGTTCACCTGGCGTGGCGATGACCAGCGCCCGGCAGGGATTGAGGCTCCTCCCGGGGTGCCGACGGTGCCTCTGCCCGCCGGCTTCTATGAGCTGCGGGGCGTGCTCCCGGTCGGGGGGCACGGCCGATTGAGCGCGCCCGTACGTGTGGAGCTCCTGCCTGGATCGTGAGACCCAGTGCCCCGCGTGAGTCCTCGCGGGCGCCGGGCCTGACCTCGCCCCTGCCAGCAGGGGCACGCTTGACCGCGCCCCTGCTCCCGACTACAATTGCAAGTCTATCTTCGGAACGCAGTTAGGACTTTGTAGCCGGGTCGTATGCCGACAATTAACCAACTGATTCGCCAGGGTCGCCGAGAGATCGCGCGGCGAGACAAAGCGCCGGCGCTCAAGGGCTCGCCGCAGAAGCGTGGCGTCTGCACGCGCGTCTACACCACGACGCCCAAGAAGCCCAACTCCGCGCTCCGCAAGGTGGCGCGCGTTCGGCTCACGAACGGCTTCGAGGTGACGAGCTACATCCCTGGCGAGGGGCACAACCTCCAGGAGCACTCGATCGTGCTCATTCGAGGCGGCCGCGTGAAGGACCTCCCGGGCGTGCGCTATCACATCGTGCGGGGGACCCTGGACGCGGCGGGCGTGAGTGACCGCAAGAAGAGCCGGTCCAAGTACGGCGCCAAGAGGCCGAAATGAGTCGCCGCCAGAAGGCCGTTCGCCGGCCGGTGCCGCCGGACCCGCGGTACGACAGTCAGACCGTCAGCAAGTTCTTGAACAACTTGATGGTGGACGGCAAGAAGTCGCTCGGCGAGTCCGTGTTCTACAAGGCGATGGACCTGATCGAGCAGCGGACCGGGCAGCCGGGCGTGAACGTGTTCAAGCAGGCGCTGAACAACGTGAAGCCGGTGGTCGAAGTAAAGAGCCGGCGCGTGGGCGGGGCGACCTACCAGGTCCCCGTCGAAGTCCGGCCGGACCGGCGCACGGCGTTGGCCATGCGGTGGCTCCTGTCGTACACGCGCTCGCGCGGCGAGAAGTCGATGTCGGAGCGCCTGGCTACGGAGTTGATTCTCGCCTCGAAGGGCGAGGGGAACGCCATCAAGAAGAAGGAAGACACGCACAAGATGGCGGAGGCGAACCGGGCCTTCGCGCACTACCGCTGGTAGCAGCCGGCGGGACATCCTAGGCCCTTCCGGTGGGCCCGTCGCAGGGTCGGACCCGGACGACGGCGGAGCGAGACCTGTCTGCGGTGGCAGATGACGGTCGCCCCGCGATTTTTACGCCGCACGCAGGCGGCACGGACATATAAGGTTCATCGCGCGGGTTCGCGCGGGTAGGGATAATGGGCACGAGGCACACGCCGCTCGATCGCATTCGGAACATCGGCATCATGGCGCACATTGATGCCGGGAAGACGACTACGACCGAGCGCATCCTGTTCTACACCGGCCGGGTGCACAAGCTGGGTGAGGTGCACGACGGCGCGGCGACGATGGACTGGATGGAGCAGGAGCAGGAGCGTGGCATCACGATCACGTCCGCGGCCACCTATTGCGAGTGGCAGCGGCTCGGCGAGCGGTATCAGATCAACATCATCGACACCCCGGGTCACGTCGACTTCACCGTCGAGGTCGAACGCTCGCTCCGCATCCTCGATGGCGCGATCACGATCCTGGACGCCGTCGGTGGCGTGGAGCCGCAAACCGAAACGGTGTGGCGCCAGGCGGATCGGTACGGCGTCCCCCGGCTCGTGTTCGTCAACAAGATGGATCGGGTCGGCGCCGACTTCGAGCGCTGCCTCCAGATGGTGCGGGATCGGCTGGGGGCCAAGGCCTTCCCGGTCCAGTACCCGCTCGGGTCGGGTGAGCTCTTCACTGGCCTGATCGACATCGTACGCCAGGTCGAGGTGATCTACGACGAGGAGTCGCTCGGCGCCAAGTGGATCGAGGGACCGGTTCCGGAGGTGTTCCGCGAGCGCGTGGCGCAGCTGCGGCATGAGCTGATCGAGGCCGCCGTCGAGCATCACGAGGAACTGGTCGACAAGTACCTCGGTGGCGAAGACCAACTCTCCGAGGACGAGATTCGCCAGGCCATCCGGCACGCGACGGTCAACGGGTGGATCGTCCCCGTGTTCTGTGGCGCAGCGTTCAAGAACAAGGGCGTGCAGCGGCTCTTGGACGCGGTGATCGACTACCTGCCGAGTCCCAGCGAAGTCCGCCCGGTCCGGGGGCATCTGCCGCATCACGACACGACGCTCGTCGAGCGCCTGCCGTCGGACGAGGCGCCGTTCAGCGCGCTGGCGTTCAAGATCGCCACGGACCCCTACGTTGGGAGGCTGACGTTCTTCCGCGTGTACTCGGGGGTGCTGTCCGCCGGGTCGTACGTCTACAACTCGACGAAGGATCGGCGGGAGCGCATCGGGCGGCTGCTCCAGATGCATGCCAACAAACGGGAAGAGATCGGCGAGGTCAGGGCCGGCGACATCGCGGCGGCCATCGGGCTCAAGGAGACGCGGACCGGCGATACCCTGTGTGTGGAGGACGACCCGGTCATCCTCGAGGCCATGCGGTTCCCGGCGCCGGTGATTGCCGTGGCCATCGAGCCCAAGACCAAGGCCGATCAGGAGAAGCTCTCGACGGCGTTGCAGAAACTCCAGGAGGAAGACCCGACCTTCCAGGTCCGGACGGATACGGAAACGGGCCAGACGATCATCTCGGGCATGGGCGAGCTGCACCTCGAGATCCTCGTGGACCGGATGCGCCGGGAGTTCAAGGTCGTGGCGAACGTCGGCCGTCCGCAGGTGGCGTACCGGGAGACGATTCGCAAGCGGGTGGAGTACGTCGATGGCAAGTTCATCCGCCAGAGCGGTGGGCGCGGGCAGTACGGCCACGTCGTGATCCATCTCGAGCCCAGCGAGCCCGGAGCGGGGTTCGTCTTCGAAGACGGCATCGTCGGGGGCTCGGTGCCGCGCGAGTACATCGGCCCGACGGAGCAGGGTATCAAGGAAGCCTTGGAAAACGGCGTGCTGGCCGGGTACCCGGTGGTCGACGTGAAGGTCGAGCTCGTGGACGGCAGTTCCCATGAGGTCGACTCGAGTGAGATGGCGTTCAAGATCGCGGGTTCCATAGCGTTCAAGGAGGCCGCGCGGCAGGCGCAGCCGGTCCTGCTGGAGCCGGTCATGGACGTCGAGGTGGTGACGCCGGCGGACTACATGGGTGAGGTCATCGGCGACCTCAACAGCCGCCGCGGGAAGGTGGGCGGCATGACGCAGCGGTCCGACGCGCACGTGATCGCGGCCAGTGTGCCGCTGTCGGAGATGTTCGGGTATTCCACCACGCTCCGGTCGATGACGCAGGGCCGGGCGATCTACACGATGCAGTTCTCGCAGTACTCCGAGGTGCCGAAAGCGAAGGCCGAAGAAATCATCAGCAAGCTCAAAGGGTGAGGCGAGGGACCAATGGCTAAGGCAAAGTTCGAGCGGACGAAGCCCCACGTGAACGTGGGCACCATCGGGCACGTCGACCATGGGAAGACGACTCTGACGGCCGCGATGACGAAGGTATCGTCCGAAAAGGGGCTCGCGACGTACGTGTCGTACGATCAGGTCGCGAAGGCCTCCGAGTCGCAGGGTCGCCGCGACGCGACGAAGATTCTCACGATCGCGACGAGCCACGTCGAATACTCGACGGCAAACCGGCACTACGCCCACGTCGACTGCCCGGGCCACGCCGACTACGTGAAGAACATGATCACGGGTGCGGCGCAGATGGACGGGGCCATTCTGGTCGTGAGCGCGGTGGATGGGCCGATGCCGCAGACGCGCGAGCACATCCTGCTCGCCCGCCAGGTGAACGTGCCCTATATCGTCGTCTTCCTCAACAAGACCGACCTGGTCGATGACGCGGAGCTACTCGATCTCGTGGAGATCGAAGTCCGCGAGCTGCTGAGCAAGTACAACTTCCCGGGCGACGACGTTCCGGTGATCCGTGGCTCGGCCATGAAGGCGATCGAAGGGGACGCGGATGCCGTGGCGTCGATCGACGAGTTGTTCAATGCGCTCGACACGTCGATCCCGGAGCCCACGCGTGAGATCGACAAGCCGTTCCTGATGCCGGTCGAGGACGTCTTTTCGATCACGGGCCGCGGGACGGTGGCGACCGGCCGCGTCGAGCGTGGCAAGGTGAAGGTGGGCGAAGAACTCCAGATGGTGGGCTTTGGGGCCGAGAAGAAGACGGTCGTCACGGGCGTCGAGATGTTCCGCAAGCTGCTCGACGAAGGACAAGCCGGTGACAACGTCGGCCTCCTGCTGCGGGGCGTGGACAAGAACGAGATCGAGCGCGGCATGGTCCTGGCCAAGCCGAACTCGGTGACGCCCCATACGTCGTTCGAGGCCGAGGTGTACGTCCTGACGAAGGACGAGGGTGGACGGCACACGCCGTTCTTCAAAGGCTACCGTCCGCAGTTCTATTTCCGGACGACGGACGTGACCGGTGACGTGGAGCTGCCGGGCGGCGTCGAGATGGTGATGCCAGGCGACAACACGAACATGAAGATCACGCTGATCACGCCCATCGCGATGGAAGAGCAGTTGCGCTTCGCCATCCGCGAGGGTGGGCGGACGGTCGGCGCGGGCGTGGTGACGAAGATCCTGGCCTAGACGGGCCGAGGCAGTGAGGCGGCGGGGCAGCGAGGCAGACTGCTGCGCTGCCGCGGGGCGGTTTGGCGGCGGCTGGGACTGCCGCCTGTGCCGCGACAACGAGGAGCCGGCATGGCTCCAATGAGGCAGAACTATGGCTGGTCAGCAAATCAGAATCCGGCTCCGGGCGTTCGACTACGCGGTGCTCGATCAGGCCGCGGCGGACATCGTCCGCACGGTCGAGAAGACGGGCGCCTCGATCTCGGGGCCGATCCCGTTGCCGACGAGGATTCAACGGTGGACGGTGTTGCGGAGCCCGCACATCGACAAGAAGAGCCGGGAGCAGTTCGAGCTGAAGACGCACAAACGGTTGATCGAGATTCGGGACTCGCGCCCGCAAACCGTGGATGCGCTGACGAAGCTCGATTTACCGGCCGGCGTGGACGTCGAGATCAAGGTCGGCTGACGATGAATGCGATCATTGGGCGCAAGCTTGGCATGTCCCGCTTCTTCCGGGAGGACGGTCAGGTGATGCCCGTGACGGTGATCGAGGCGGGACCCTGCGCGGTCCTCCAGGTCCGGGAGACCGCCGGCGGCGCGCACCAGGTGCAGCTCGGCTTTGGCGCGCGCACTCCAAAGCACGCGACGAAGGCCGAGATGGGTCACGCGCGGGCGGCGGGCCTCGCGGAGGTGACGCCGTCGGTGCTGCGGGAGTTCCGCGTGGCGGGGGACGCGCCGGCCCACGGCGGGACGGTCACCGTGGACATCTTCGCCGCAGGCGACCGCGTGAAGGTCACGGGGACGACCATCGGTCACGGATTCCAGGGGGTCGTCAAGCGCTACGGTTTCCACGGCGGCCCGGCAACGCACGGCAATACCAGGCACCGGAAGCCAGGCAGCATCGGTCCCGGCACCAATCCCTCACGGGTGCTCAAGGGGAAGCGCTTGCCCGGCCACCATGGCGCGGCGCGCCACACCGAGACCGGCCTCCAGGTCGTGAAGGTGGACGCCGAGCGGAATCTTCTGTACGTGCGCGGGGCGGTCCCCGGTCCTGAGCGGGGCATCGTCCTCGTTCGCAAGCAGGGACGGCGGAGTCGGTATGCTTGAAGCGAACTACTACACCGCGACGGCGCAGCGGAAAGGCCAGTTCCAGCTCCCCGAGGAGTTCGACGGGGTGGTCCGGGAAGGCGCGTTGTACCACGCGGTACGGGCCTATCTGAACAACCAGCGCCAGGGGACGCACTCCACCAAGACCCGCAGCGAGGTCTCCGGCGGGAGCCGCAAGCCGTGGCGCCAAAAAGGGACCGGGCGTGCCCGACAGGGCTCGACGCGGGCCCCGAACTGGGTTGGCGGCGGCATCGCGTTTGGGCCGCGGCCGCGACGCTATCAAACCGATCTGCCGCGCAAGGTGCGCCAGTTGGCGCGCCGCTCGGCCCTGAACGCGCGCGCGGCGTCCGGTGCGATCCACGTCGTCGAGGGGTTCACGCTCGCCGCGCCACGCACGCGCCAGCTCGTGGAGCTGCTCACCGCGTTGGGGATTGCGGACCGGGCGGTGCTGATCCTCACGCTCGAGGCGAACCAGAACCTCTATCTCTCCGGGCGCAACCTGCAGAAGGTGCACGTCATGCGCTATCGGGACGCCTCGGCGTACGACATTCTGTGGGCCGACGCGCTGGTGGTGGAGCAGGCCGCGATTGCCGGCGGGGTGCCGACGGTCGACGAGGAAGCGCCCGCACCCGCCCGGAAGAAGGCCGCGACGGCGAAGCGCAGCACCGGGCGCGCCGCCGGCAAGGCCAAGGCAAAAGCCAAGACGGCCAAGCCCGCCGCGCGGAAGGCGAAACCCAAGGCGTCGGCCGCCAAGCCGTCCTCCAAGAAGGGCGCGGCGAAGCCGAAGAAGAAGGGCGGGAGCGATGCCTGATCTCTATCACACGGTCGTGCGGCCGCTCGTGACCGAGAAATCGTCGGCGCGGTACGGGGTGCTTCTGGAGTACGCGTTCGAGGTGCACCCGCAGGCCAGCAAGCCCGAAATCCGAGCCGCGATCGAGCAGCTGTTCGGTGTGGAGGTGGTGGCGGTACGGACGATGGTGCAGCGGGCCAAGCGGAAGACGATGGGAAAGACGGCGGGGCGGCGCCCCGCCTGGAAGAAGGCGCTGGTCCGGTTGCGCGAAGGCGATTCCATCCCGGTGTTCGAGGGCTGAGGCGATGGGCGTACGACAATTTCGTCCGACGTCCGCGGGGACGCGGTTGCGATCCGTATCGGACTTCGAGGAAATCACGCGGTCCGAGCCGGAGCGCGCGTTGCTCGAGCCGCTGAAGAAGCAGGGTGGCCGCAACAACCAGGGGCACGTCACGACCCGGTTCCGGGGCGGGGGACACAAGCGCCGCTATCGCCGGATCGATTTCCGGCGCGACAAGTCGGGCGTCCCGGCGCGCGTCGCGGCGGTCGAGTACGACCCGAACCGGACATCGCGCATTGCGCTGCTGGTCTATGCGGACGGGGAAAAACGCTACATCGTCCATCCGCGCGGGCTGCAGGTGGGGGACACGATCGTCTCGGGTCCCGGCAGCGACGTTCGGAACGGCAACACGATGCCGCTCAGCGAGGTCCCGCTCGGGACGGCGGTGCATTGCGTGGAGCTGAAGCCGGGCGCGGGCGCGCGGCTCTGCCGGTCGGCCGGCACGAGCGCGCAGGTGATGGCCAAGGAGGGTGCCTACGTCACGCTGCGCCTGCGGAGCGGCGAGGTGCGGATGATCCACGGAACGTGCGCGGGGACCATCGGTGAGGTCGGTAACGCGGAGCACGAATTAGTGCGGGTCGGCAAAGCCGGCAAGACGCGTTGGCTCGGACGGCGGCCGCACGTGCGGGGCGTGGCCATGAATCCCGTCGATCACCCGCTCGGTGGTGGCGAGGGGCGAGCGTCGGGTGGGCGTCCGGCGTGCAATCCGTGGGGCAAGCCCGAAGGCCGGAAGACGCGGAAGCGCAAGAAGTCCAGTACGCGACTCATCGTGCGTGGCCGCAAGCGCGGCAAAGCGACGAAGTAAGCGGGGGCAGGATGGCACGGAGCATCAAGAAGGGTCCATTTGTTGAGGAGCGACTCCTCCTCCGGGTTCACACACTGAACCAGGCGAACGAGAGGCGCGTGCTCAAGACGTGGTCACGACGGTCCACGATCACGCCGGACTTCGTGGGCCACACGATTGCGGTGCACAACGGGAACAAGTTCATCCCGGTGTACATCACGGAGAACATGGTCGGGCATCATCTCGGCGAGTTCTCCCCGACGCGGGTGTTCCGCGGGCACACGGGTGCGAAGGCCGCCGCGGCGGCGGCCGCCGCGGCCGCGCCGTCTCCCGAGCGGAAGTGAGGGCTACCCGGATGGCGGCGAGAGCGATTCAGCGCTGGGTGCGGCAGTCCCCTCGGAAGATGCGGCTGGTAGTCGATCAGATCCGCGGGACCGATGTCAACGCGGCGTACGCGCTGCTCAAGTACTCGAAGAAACGCGCGGCCAAGCAAATCGAGAAGGTGTTGCGCTCCGCCGTGGCCAACGCGGAGCAAGACGCCCTCCGGGAGAACCAGGCCTTCGATGTCGACGCGTTGGTCGTCGACTACGCGGTCGTGAATGAAGGGCCGACGTTGAAGCGGTTCACGGCTGCGGCGCACGGCCGCGCCACGCCGATTCACAAGCGTATGAGCACCATCGAGATCCGTCTCGTGGCGAAGCAGGAGGCATAGTGGGTCAGAAGACGCATCCCTACGGGTTCCGGCTCGGGATCATCAAGCCGTGGCGGTCGCGGTGGTACGCGCGGGGTGACTTCCCGCAGTTATTGCGGGAGGATGAGCTGATCCGCCGGTATCTGAAGACCCGCCTGGGACACGCCGCGATCTCGGACGTGCACGTGGAGCGCCGACCCGGCAAGGTTGCGGTCACGATCTTCACGGGTCGGCCGGGCGTCGTGATCGGCAAGCGGGGCGCGGAAGTGGACAAGCTCCGCGACGAGCTGGCGCAGCTTACGGGGAAGCAGATGGGGATCAACGTCGAGGAGATCAAGCGTCCGGAGATCGACGCCCAGCTCGTGGGCGACAACGTCGCGCACCAGTTGGTGCAGCGCGTCTCGTTCCGCCGCGCCATGAAGCGGGCGGTCCAGAGCGCGATGCGCATGGGTGCCCAGGGCATCAAGATCCGGTGCTCCGGCCGCCTGGGCGGCGCCGAGATCGCGCGGAGCGAGATGTACCACGAGGGACGCGTGCCGCTCCACACGCTGCGGGCCGATATCGACTACGCGACGAGCACGGCCAAGACGACGTTCGGGACGATCGGCGTGAAGGTGTGGGTGTTCAAGGGTGAAGTCGTCGAGGACGCGCGCGTCCGGACGTACAGTACGGGAGCCTAGCGATGCTGGCACCGAAGCGGGTCAAATACCGCAAGATGATGAAGGGCCGGACCCGAGGGAGCGCGACGCGGGGGAACACGGTCGCGTTCGGGCAGTTCGGTCTGATGGCGGCGGAGCCGGGATGGATCACGAATCGCCAGATCGAGGCGTCGCGCGTCTCGCTGACGCGGGCCATGAAACGCGGCGGCAAGGTCTGGATCCGGATCTTCCCCGACAAGCCGATCACGAAGAAGCCGGCCGAGACCCGGATGGGGAAGGGCAAGGGCAACCCGGAAGGGTGGGTCTGCGTGGTGAAGCCCGGGCGCGTGATGTTCGAGCTCGAGGGTGTGACGGTGGAGGTCGCGCGCGAGGCCCTGCGGCTCGCGTCGGCCAAACTGCCGATCGCGACGAAGTTCGTCGTGCGAGAGGGATAGGGTTATGGCGCTGAAGGACGCGGAGCGGAAACCGCTCCCCATGGACGCGTTGCGCGAGCTCACCGAGCCGGAGCTCCAGGCGGAGCTGGTGACGCTGCGCGAGGCGCAGTTTCGTCTCCGGTTCCGGGCGGCGAGCGAGGACGTCTCGGGTGAGAACCCGATGCGGTTCCGGACGATGCGCCGCAACATCGCGCGCATCGAGACCGTGCTGCGAGAGAGGGCCCAGGTATGAGCGAACAAACGGCGGTCCGGGGGCGACGGAAGACGCGGACGGGCGTGGTGGTGAGCGACAAGATGACCAAGACGGTCACGGTCCAGCTCACGCGCCGGTTCGCCGATCCGATCTACGGGAAACAGGTGAAACGGACCAAGCGGGTCGCGGCGCACGACGAGCACGGGGCGAAGGCGGGAGACACCGTCCGGATCATGGAGACGCGGCCTCTGTCCCGCACGAAGCGTTGGCGGGTCGTCGAGATCGTCCGGCGGGCCCGGTAGGGGGACATCGTGGTTCAGCAGGAATCGATGCTCAAGATCGCGGATAACTCCGGCGCCCGGCGGGCGCTGGTGATTCGGGTGTTGGGTGGGAGCAAGCGCCGCTACGCCGGTCTCGGCGACATCGTGGTCGTGACCATCAAGGACGCGCTGCCGACGGGGCAGGTGAAGAAGGGCGAGGTGGTGAAGGCGGTGGTCGTTCGGACGGCCAAGGAGACGCGGCGGCGCGATGGCAGCTACATCCGGTTCGACGACAACGCGGCGGTGCTGATCACCGATCAGGGCGAGCCGCGCGCCACGCGCATCTTCGGCCCGGTCGGCCGCGAGCTGCGGGAGAAGAAGTTCATGAAGATCGTGTCGCTCGCGCCCGAGGTGATCTGATGAAGCCGCTCGTGTACAAAAAGGCCCGGCGCCAGCGAACCACGAAGGTCACGCGGCACCGCATGCGCATCACGAAGGGCGACCACGTCCGCGTGGTCCGCGGCGAGGATGCGGGGAAAGAGGGGACGGTGCTCCACGTCTTCCCGAAGATGAATCGCGTGGTGGTGGAGGGGGTCAATACCGTCAAGCGGCACCGCAAAGCGACGCGGGCCGATGAAGAGGGCGGGGTCATCACGTTCGCGGCGCCCATTCACGCCTCGAATGTCATGTTGCTCGATCCCAAGTCCAAGGCGCCGACGCGGGTGCGCCGGAAGCAGAACGCGGATGGATCGGTGGAACGGTTGAGCGTGAAATCCGGACAGCCGATCCCGAGGAAGCGGTAGGAGCATGGCGAAGACGAAGACGGAGACGAAAAACGCGGCGGCCCCGGCGGCCCCGGCGGTCGCCGTGGACGCGACCCCGGCGCCCAAGCCCAGGCTCGGCGAGTACTACCGGCAGTCGGTGCGGCCCAAGTTGATGCAGCAGTTCGCGCTGAAGAACCCGCACGAGGTTCCGCGGCTCGCGAAGATCGTCCTCAACGTGGGCGAGGGCGAGGCGGCCAAGACTCCCAAGCTGCTGGACGCGATCGTGGTGGAATTGGGACAGATCACGGGCCAGCGGCCGGTGATCACGCGGGCCAAGAAGTCGGTCGCGAACTTCGGCCTGCGCGCGGGAATGGCGATCGGTGCGGCGGTCACGCTGCGAGGCGCGCGAATGTGGGAGTTCCTGGACCGGTTCATCAACGTCGCGATCCCGCGGGTGCGCGATTTCCGGGGATTGCCATCGAAGTCGTTCGACGGTCGAGGCAGTTACTCGATCGGGGTCAAAGAGCAGATGATCTTCCCGGAGATCGACTACGACAAGGTCGAGAAGATCCACGGGATGAACATCACGTTTGTCACTACGGCGGGCCGGGATGACCTGGCCCTGGCGTTGCTGCGGGAACTGGGCATGCCCTTCCGTGGCGAGACGCCCGTCGTCGTCGGGTAGAGGAGCAGCGCATGGCGAAGAAGTCGTGGATCGCAAAATGCAAACGGACGCCGAAGTTCAGCGTACGCAAGTACACGCGGTGCCAGCGGTGTGGACGGTCCCGGGCGTACCTGCGGCGCTTCGGTCTCTGCCGGATTTGTTTTCGCGAATTGGCGCTGCGGGGCGAGATCCCGGGCGTGCGCAAGGCCAGCTGGTAAGGAGCGGCGTCGGACGCTATGAGCATGACAGACCCTGTTGCCGACATGCTGACTCGGATCCGCAACGCCTGTATGGCGGGGCATCGCCGGGTCGATATGCCGGTATCCAAGTTGAAGATCGAGATTGCCCGGATCCTACGGGACAATCACTACGTCCAGGACTACAAGGTGCTGGACGACGGGCTCCACGGGTTGCTGCGCCTGTATCTCCGCTATCATGGGGAGCAGCCGGTGATCCGCGAGATGCAGCGGGTGTCCACGCCGGGCCTGCGCCGGTACGTCAAGGTGCGGGAGATCCCGCGCGTGAGGAACGGGCTCGGCATGGCCATTCTCTCGACACCGCGTGGACTCATGACCGATCGCGAGGCGCGCTCTGCCCATCTGGGCGGGGAGCTGCTCGCGGTGGTCTGGTAGGAGGCACGGATGTCGCGCGTTGGCAGGAGACCGCTGCCGCTTCCCAAGGGCGTGGATATCACGGTGAGCGGCCACGACGTCACGGTGAAGGGACCGAAGGGGACCTTGCAGAAGCGGTTCCATCCGGACATGCAGATCACGCTCGACGGCACGACGCTGACCGTCGCGCGTCCGTCCGACGAGCGGATGCACCGCGCGCTGCACGGCCTGACCCGCGCCTTGATCGGGAACATGGTGACGGGTGTGACGACCGGGTATACGCGGCAGCTCGAGCTGCACGGCGTGGGGTACAAGGCGGAGGCCAACGCCCAAGGGGTCCGGCTGGTCGTGGGGCTGTCCCACCCGGTGGACTTCCCGGCGCCGAACGGTGTCAGGATTTCGGTGGAGAACAACACGCAGGTCAAGGTGGAAGGCATCGACAAGGAGCTGGTCGGCCAAGTCGCCGCGGAGATCCGCAAGGTCCGGCCGCCCGAGCCCTATAAGGGGAAGGGCATCCGGTACGTGGGCGAGCGCGTGCGGCGGAAGGCCGGCAAGACGGGAGCGAAGTGATGCGGCCGATTCACAAACCGACCACCCGGAGGGAGCGGCGCTATCGTCGCCAGTTGCGCATCCGGAAGCGGGTCGCGGGCACCGCGGAGCGACCGCGGCTGGTGGTGTTCCGCTCGCTGAAGCACATCTACGCGCACCTCGTGGACGACGATCGCGGCCTGGTGCTCATGGGCGTGGGCGATCGCACGGAGGGCGTGACGGTCGAAGGCACCGGCAAGGTGGCGCGGAGCCGGGCGGTCGGGAAGCTCCTGGCCGAGAAGGCGCGCGCGGCCGGCTTCACCAAGGCGGTGTTCGATCGCAGTGGGTATACGTATCACGGGCGTGTCCGGGGCGTCGCGGAAGGCGCACGGAACGGCGGACTGGAGTTCTAAGGGATGGCGGCCGAGAAGAAGCAACAGGATCGAGGAGGGCGGCGCGGACGCGAGCGGGAACGTGACCGCGACTCCGATCTCCTGGAGAACGTCGTCGCGATCAACCGCGTCGCCAAGGTGGTCAAGGGCGGCCGGCGCTTCTCGTTCACGGCGTTGGTGGCCGTGGGGGACGGCAACGGTTCGGTCGGCGTCGGGACGGGCAAGGCCAATGAGGTCTCCGACGCGGTCCGGAAGGGCGTGGAGGCGGCGCGGAAGGCCATGGTCAAGATCCCGCGCACCGGCACCACGATCCCGCACGACATCATCGGCAAGCACGGCGCCGGGGAGGTGCTCCTCAAGCCCGCCTCGTCTGGGACGGGCGTGATCGCCGGCGGCCCCGTGCGCGCGGTGATGGTGTGCGCCGGGATCTCCGACGTGCTGACCAAGTCGCTCGGCTCGGCGAACCCGTATAACATGGTGTGGGCGACGGTGAATGGACTGCAACGGCTGGTGACGCAGGAGCAGGTCGCGCGGGAGCGGGACCTCCCGGTGGATGCCATCCCGTTCCGGCCGCGGCAGGAGGTGTCGCGTGGCTGAGGCGACCAAGAAGCCGGCGAAGCCGAGGAAGCCAAGGGCGAAGAAGACGCCGGCGGGACAGGAAGGCCAGAAGCGGCTGCGGGTCAAGCAGATCCGCTCCGGGATTGGCCACGCCGAGACGTATCGGAAGACGCTCAGGGCGCTCGGGCTCAGGCATCATCAGCAGGAGCGACTCGTCCAGGATACGCCCTCGGTGCGAGGGATGCTGTTCAAGGTGCGGCACCTCGTTCGGGTGACTGAGGAGGCGTGATGGCGGAGGAGACGAAGGTGCTGGGGTTGCACAATCTCCCGGCCCCGCGCGGGGCCACCACGGAGCCCAAGCGGAAAGGGCGGGGCCCGGGGTCGGGGCTCGGCAAGACGGCCGGGCGCGGCCACAAGGGCCAGCGGGCGCGGAAGAGCGGCAACGTGCGGCCCGGATTCGAAGGTGGACAGATGCCGCTGATCCGGCGGCTGCCCAAGCGCGGGTTCACGAACCCGTTCCGGGTGGCGGCGCAGCCGGTCAACCTCCGGGATCTTGTGAAGCTCGCCGGCACGGACGTCACGCCGGCGACCTTGGCGGAAGCCGGGCTGATCAGCCGGGCGGACCGGCCGGTGAAGGTCCTCGCCACCGGGGAGGCGACCCGCGCCTACGCGGTCGCCGGGTGCCTCGCGTCCGCCAGCGCGAGAGCCAAGATCGAACAGGCGGGCGGACGAGTCGAGGCCTGAGCCGATGACGGCGCCGCGAATCCCGAACCTCTTTCGCGATCCTGAGCTCAAGGACAAGATCCTCTTCACGCTCCTCTGCCTGGCGATCTACCGGGGAGGAGCGCACATCGCGACGCCCGGCGTCAATGTCGGCGTGCTCGCGGACTTTATGCACAACCAGGCGGGGCAGACGCTGTTCGGCGTCTACGACCTGTTCGTGGGCGGCGGGCTCTCCCGCGCGACGGTGCTGGCCCTGGGGATCATGCCGTACATCTCGGCCTCCATCGTCTTCCAGTTGGCGGGCGCGGTGTTCCCGACCGTCGACAAGCTCCAGAAGGAAGAGGACGGTCGGAAGAAGATCACGCAGTGGACCCGGTACCTGACGATCGCGCTGGCGGTCGGGCAGGGCTACGGCTTCGCGATCTTCATCGAGTCGTTGAACGCGGTCTCGATGTCGTCGCTCTGGGGCTTCCGGCTACTGACGGTGCTCACGCTCACGACCGGCGCGGTGTTCGTCATGTGGTTGGGCGAGCAGATCACCGAGCGCGGAATCGGCAACGGCATGAGCCTCCTGATCTTCTTCTCGATTATGGAGGGTATGGTCCCGGGCTTCTTCCAGACGCTGAGCTTCTTGCAAACCGGTATCATCACGCCCATCAAGCTGATCGTGTTGATCGCCGTGATGGTGGTGGTGGTGGCGGGGGTCATCTCGATGACCATCGCCGCCCGGCGCATTCCCATCCAGATTCCGCGCAAGGTCATGGGCCGCGGGCGGATTCGGGAAGGGCAAAAGACGTTCATCCCGATCCGGATCAACTCCGCGGGCGTCATGCCCATCATCTTCGCGCAGTCGCTGATCATCGTACCGGGGACGCTGGCGGCGTTCACGAGCGTGCCCTGGCTGAAGGGCTTCGCCGACGTGTTCGCGCCCGGCACGCTCGCCTACTACTCGACGTACGGCGTCTTGATCGTGTTCTTTACGTACTTCTACACGTCCATCATCTTCAATCCGGTGGACTTGGCGGAGAATCTGAAGAAACAGGGCGGGTTCATTCCCGGAGTCCGACCCGGCGCGGCCACCGCCGACTACATCGACGACGTGCTGAGCCGTGTCACGCTGCCGGGGGCGCTGTTCCTCTGTCTCATCGCCCTGCTGCCGTTCTGGATCTTTGACGCGTTCAACGTCCCGTTCCGGTTCGGCGGCACCGCGTTGCTCATCGTGGTGGGCGTGGGGCTCGATACGTGGATTCAAATGCAACAGCACCTGCACTTGCGGCACTACGACGATTTCATGAAGCAGGGCCGTGTCAAGTTCCGTGGGCGCCGGCGCTATATGTAAGGAGTGGTCGTGGACCTCATCATTCTCGGGGCGCCGGGTTCGGGAAAGGGCACGCAGGGTGCTCTGCTCTCGACCCGGCTTGGCATTCCGAAGATCTCGACGGGCGACCTGCTACGGGCCGCCGTGAAGGACGGCACCGCGCTCGGTACTAAGGCCAAGGGATTCATGGAGAAGGGGCTCCTGGTGCCGGACGACGTCATTCTCGGCCTGATCAACGAGGTGCTGGGATCGGCGGAAGCCGCGCGGGGACTCATCATGGATGGGTTTCCGCGGACCCAGGCACAGGCCGAGGCGGTGGACAAGCTCCTCGCCTCGCAGCAGCGGCAGGTGGACAAGGCGCTCTTGATCGACGTTCCCGAGGAGGAGCTGGTGCAGCGGATGGTCCGCCGCGCCGAGCTCGAGGGACGGAGCGACGACACCCCCGACACCATCCGGAAGCGTCAGGCGGTTTATCGCGAGCAGACGGCGCCACTCATCGCGTTCTACGACCGGCGGAGCCTCGTGACGCGCATTGACGGCAAGGGAACGGTCGACGAGATCGCCGAACGCGTGTACAAGGCGACGCAGTGATCACGCTCAAGTCACCGCGCGAGGTCGAAATCATGGCGAGCGCCGGCGTGATCGTCGCCGAGACGCTCCATCTGGTCGCCCGGCACGTGCGGCCGGGGGTCTCGACCGAGGAGCTCGACGACCTGGCCGAGGAGTTCATCCGAAGTCACCCCGGCGCGACGCCCTCGTTCAAGGGCTTGTACGGCTTTCCCAAGTCGCTCTGCACGTCCATCAACGAAGAAATCGTCCACGGTATTCCCTCCAAGAAACGCGTGCTTCGACAAGGCGACCTGTTGAGCGTGGACTGCGGTGTGTGCGTGGAAGGCCTGCACGCCGACTCGGCGCTCACGGTGCCCGCGGGCGAGATCGCGGAGGATCGGCACAAGCTGCTGGCCGTGACGCAGGAGGCGCTCGAGGCGGGGATCGCGCGGGCACGCGTGGGGAACCACGTGGGTGACATCGGGCACGCGGTCCAGACGGTGGCCGAGGGGGCGGGCTTCAGCGTCGTGCGCGAGCTGGTGGGGCATGGGATCGGGACGAGCTTCCACGAGGAGCCCCAGGTGCCCAACTATGGCAAGCCCAAGCGCGGCACGCGGCTCGTGCGCGGGATGACGATCGCCATCGAGCCGATGGTCACGATGGGTGGGCCCGAGATTCGCACGCTCGGCGACAAGTGGACCGTGGTGAGTCGGGACGGGACGTGGTCGGCGCACTTCGAGCACACCGTGATGATCGACGAGGGCGGCCCGCGGATTCTCACGTTGGCGCCGGCCGAGGCGCCGGCGTAGCGGTTCCATGCAGGGACCGACGCTCGTTGTTTCCCACCCGCCCCACGGCGAGGTGGATGTCGCGGCGGCCGCCCCGCTGCTGGGGCTCGCCCCGGCTGATCTCCGACTCAAGATGCACTACCAGGTCCCGGAGATATGGATCGCCGAGGAAGACGTCGTCACCGCGAACGCCGTGGCGAACGGCCTGTCGCAAACCGGGTTCAGCGCCGTCATGATCCCCGGGGCGGCGCTCGCGGAGATTCCGGACCGCGCGGTCGTCCCCTTTTTCAACTTCGAAGCCGATGGGCTTGCCCTCGAGGCGGTGAGCCCGTTCACGCTCCCGTACGAACTGCCCCTCATCGCCGTGTGGTTCTCCGCCCGGGTCGAAGAAGTGAAGCACGCCCTTCCGGCGTCCTTCCTCGACGTCTATGCGGTCGTCAACACGACGCTGCGCCGTTGGACGTTCCTTCATGCCGAGACGGGATTCGCCGGATTGCGCGGTCGGGTCACCGCCAGCTTCAGCGCCAACGTGAAGGTCCTGGCCACCGAGCTGGTGAATCGGTTTCCGAAGGCCCGGATCGATCAGCGCCTCGTCAACATGCAGGTCCGTCGCCGCGTCGGTTTGCCGCCGCCCCGCGTCCAACGTCGTGGCTACTCGTTCGCGACGACCGCGCTGCATGAGCTGCTGGAAACCATCAAGCCGGGGCTGTCGGGCATCGAGCACCAGGAGCTGGCGTCGCGCCTGGCGTTTCTGACGATGGCGGCGTCGTAGCTCGAGGCAGGCCCCTATTCGCCTGAAGACCCCCGAGAGTGGGCCGGATCTACGTTCAGCCTTCTCTCTGCCCCTCTGCGCTCAAGACATTTGCCCCAGCAGCCACGGATGCATCGCGGGCGACCCCGCGACGAAATCCCCGGGCGCGATGGACGCCGGCTGCCCAGCGAAATCTGTCACCACGCCGCCCGCTTCGCGCACCAGCAGCACGCCTGCTGCGATGTCCCAAGCCGCGAGCCCGATCTCCCAGAAGCCGTCCAACCGCCCCTCAGCCACGTGCGCGAGATCGAGCGCGGCGGAACCGGCGCGCCGAATGCCGCTCGAGGCGTGAAGGACTCGCGTGAACTGGGCGAGGTACTCGGCGATGCGCGCGCTCGCCGGAGCCTTGAAAGGGAATCCCGTCCCGATCAACGCCAGTGCCGGTTCCGCGATCGTGGAGACCGCGAGCCGTCGCTCCCCACACCACGCGCCCGCCCCAGCTACCGCGCGGTAGGTCACCTCACGCACTACGTCCGCTACGACTGCAGCAACCGGTTGGCCGTCCATCATCGCCGCGATGCTGACGGCATACATCGGATAGGCGTGCAAGAAGTTGGTCGTCCCATCGAGCGGATCCACTACCCAGGTGAGATTCGGCGGCCCCGGCGGCCCCGGCGGACCCGACGCTGACGACTCTTCACCCAACACTCTCGACCCGGGCGCACCGGCGAGGAGGATGTCCGTGATGATCCGCTCGGCCTCTCGGTCCACGTCGGTGGCGAAGTCGTTGCGTGCTTTCCGATCCCACGCGGCGGTCTCGGGGCGCGCGGAGTTCCGAATGAACGCCGCGGCGCGCTCGCCGGCCCGCAGGGCCAGGTCGAGCAAGTCTTGATGGGAAGCCACCTTGCGAGGCCCCATGGTCAGGTCATAGCTTGCACGCCATGGCGCGCGTCTTTTCCGGCATCCAGCCCTCCGGCGAACTCCACATCGGCAACTACCTCGGCGCGGTCCGCAACTGGGTCGCTCTCCAGGAAACGCACGAGTGCATCATCTGCATCGTGGATCTGCACGCGATCACGCAAGACTACGATCCGAAGCAACTCGAGACGCGCACGTTCGAGATGGCAGTGGGCCTGCTCGCAGCCGGGATCGATCCGGCCCGCACCATACTGTTCGTGCAATCGCACGTGCTCGAGCACACCGAGCTGGCCTGGGCGTTCACGACCGTGACGCCACTCGGTGAGCTTGAGCGCATGACGCAATTTAAGGACAAGTCGCAGCGCCAAGAAAGCGTGCTCGCCGGCCTGTTGAACTATCCCGTCCTGCAGGCGGCCGACGTGCTGCTCTACAAGGCCGACCTCGTACCGGTGGGCGAAGATCAGGTGCAGCATGTGGAGCTGACGCGGGAGATCGCACGCAAGTGGAACGCGCGCTACGGCGAGGGGTTCTTCCCCGAGCCGCAGGCGCACGTCGGCCCGGCGAAGCGCATTCTCGGGCTCGACGGCGAGGCGAAGATGTCCAAGAGCCTCGGCAACACGATCGGCATACTCGAGTCGCCCGAGGAGATCTGGCAGCGGCTCCGGCCGGCCAAGACGGACCCGGCGCGCGTGACGAAGAAGGACCCGGGTGATCCGGAGAAGTGCAACCTGTACGCGCTGCACCAGTTCTTCTCTCCGCCGGAGACGGTGCGTGACGTGGCCGGACGATGCCGCGGAGCGCAGTGGGGCTGCCTCGACTGCAAGCGCGTGCTCGCGGACCACATCGCGGGGGCGTTCGCCCCCATGCGGGAGCGGGCCGCCGCACTGCACGCGGAGCCCGGCCGCGTGCGCGAGATTCTGGCCGATGGCGCGGCGCGCGCGCGCGTCATCGCGCGGGAGACGATGCGAGAGGTGCGGGCACGCATGGGCTTCCTTCCCCCGCTGGAGGTCCCATACGCCCCTGAGTGAATCGTGGTCGACTGTCGTCGAGTCCCTGCACCTCGAGTTGCTGGGTGCCATCCTGCTGGCGGTCCTGTGCGGCGGCGCCGTGGGACTCGAACGGGAATTGCGCGGCAAGGCCGCCGGCCTCCGCACCACGATTCTCATTTGCGTGGGCGCCGCGCTGTTCACGCAGCTCTCGTTGGTCATGGCCGGGGGCCGCGGCGATCCGGCACGCATCGCCGCCCAAATCGTTCCGGGCGTCGGCTTCATCGGGGCCGGCGCTATTCTGCACTCCCGCGGCTCGGTCACGGGGCTCACGAGCGCGGCCACGATCTGGGTGGTGGCGGCCATCGGTGTGGCGTTGGGATCGGGCGACATCTTCGTCGGCGTCGGCGTCACGCTGCTCATCCTGCTCGTGCTGCGCGGGTTGGGGTGGGCGGAGGGGTTCGTGCGCCGGCGGGCGATCGAGTCCACGATCTCCGTCGAAGTCTCAACCGGCGAGGAGCAGGTGGAGCGAGCGGAAGCGACCATCCGGGAGTGCGGGCTCACGATTCTGGATCTCCGCGCGGAGCCGGCACGCGAGGGTCGTGTGCTCCTCACCGTGACGGTACGAGGCAAGACCCACCAGCACGATCAAGCGCGCCTCGCGCTGCTGCGGGCCACCGGGACGTACCGCATCGCCGTTCCGGAGTGAGGCGTGCGGCGCCGGGCGGTCGTCGATCTCGGGTCCACGCGGCCGGTGTGGAGTATCCCGGCCGGTGTGATCCAGTCGGTGCGCCGGGCGTTCGGCCACGCGTGGGACGTCGTCGCGATCGACACCCCGGCCTCGAGCGACGGAGATGGCGGCGTGGGGAGCGGGGAGGCGGTCACGGCCGCGCATGCTGCCGAGGTGTACGTGGGATGGGGGATTCCCCCCGACGTGCTGCGCGCCGCCGCGCCGTCGCTGCGATGGGCCCATTCGGCAGCGGCAGGCGTGGGCGGGAGCATCACGCCGGCGTTCCGGGCTACGGGGGCACGGCTCACCAACTCCCGCGGGATTCACGCCGAGCCGATTGCCGACTGGGTGATCGCCGCCATCGGGTTCTGCCTCCGCGGGTTCCACGCGGCGGTGCGGGCGCAACGGGAGCAGCACTGGGCGAAAGACGTGTTCACCGATGGTCGTGTCCGGGTGCGGGAGTTCGCGGAGACCCGGGTTGGGGTGATAGGGTTAGGGGGCATTGGCAGGGCGGTGGCGAAGCGGTGCGCCGCGCTTGGCATGACCGTCCGGGCCGTGCGCCGACGGGCGACCGCTCCTCGGCCACGAGGGGTCGTGTGGGTTGGCGGTCCCAGGAGCCTCGTCACGCTGGCGCGCCAGAGCGACGTCCTGGTCGTGGCCGTGCCGCGCACCGCCGAGACGCACCACCTCGTGGATGCGGCGGTGCTGGCCGCGCTCCCGCTCGGCGGGTTCGTGGTGAACGTCGCGCGGGGTGACCTCGTGGATCGCGCCGCCCTCCTGGCGGGGCTGAAGAGCGGGCGTGTGGCGGGGTGTGCGCTCGACGTGTTTGCGCGCGAGCCGCTGCCGCCCGATGATGCGCTCTGGACGCATCCACGAGTCCTGGTGTCGCCGCACGTGAGCGGCGTGAGCGATCGGTTCTGGAAGCGGGAGGGTGACCTGCTCGTGGATAACATTCGGCGATACCGCCAGGGTCGGCGACTGCGGAATCTCGTCAATCTCGATCTCGGGTACTGAGCGCCTATGGAGAACATCATCAAAGCGGCGGTCGAGCGCGGGGCGTCCGACATCCATATCAAGGCCGGTGACGTCTTCCGGGCACGGATCGGCGGCGTTCTCAAGGCGCTCACCAAGCAGCGGCTCACGGCCGAGCAGACGCGGGCCATCGCGCTCGACATCATTCCCAACGAGGAAGATCGCAAGCGGATCGACCAGATCCGCGACTACGACTGCTCGTGGGGCTCGCCCGGCATCGGGCGGTTCCGGGTCAACATCCTGCGTCAGCGGTCGTCGTTCATGGTCGTGCTGCGCGCCATCCCGTTCGATGTCCCGACGCTGGATCGGCTGGACTTGCCCAAGGTGTTGGCCAAGATTGCCGAGTTGGAGGCCGGTCTGGTGCTCGTGACCGGCGGCTCCGGGAGCGGCAAGACGTCCACCATCGCCGCTCTCGTGCACCACATCAACTCCGCGACGACGCGGCACGTCGTGACGATCGAGGACCCGATCGAATTCCTGCACCGCGACGCGAAGTCGTCGATCACCCAGCGCGAGGTCGGCATGGACACCGAGTCCTTCGCAAGCGGACTCAAGGCGGTCACGCGGCAGGATCCCGACGTCATCGTGCTCGGCGACGTTCCCGATCGGGCCTCGCTGGAGGCGATGTTGCGCGCAGCGGAGGTCGGGAAGCTCGCGGTCGCGAGCGTGCCCGCGGCGGATGCGCCCCACGCGGTGAACCGGCTGGTGGGGATGTTCGCGCCGGCCGAACAGGAGACGGCGCGCGTGCGTCTGATCGAAGCGCTCGAGGCGGTGATCTCGCAGAAGCTGGTCGCGCGTAACACCGGCGAGGGGCTGGCGGTCGTGGTTGAGGTGGTGCTCGGCACGTCTGACGTGCGCGACGCGTTACGCGACCCGGCCGGGGCTGCCGACGCGCTCCCGGATGTGATTGCCGCGGGGCGGGACGCGCACGGCATGCAGACCTTCGACCAGCACCTCGCCGACTTGGTGGAAGCGGGCGTGATCAGCGCGGCGGTCGCGCGGACGGCGGCGCGCGATCCGAAGGCGTTCTCGGGCAAGAAACGATGATCGCCCAATCGCTCCAGGGCCTGCTCGTTCCCGTGACGACGGCGTTCGACGCCGAGACCGGGGACTTGGCGCCCGCGCCGCTCAAGCAACACGCCGAGGCGTGCCTCGCCGTCGGGGTCGACGGTATCGTGGCGGCCGGCTCCACCGGCGAAGCGGCGATGCTGACGGAACGGGAGTTCGCGCAGGTTCTGGAATGGCTGCGCGACGTGATTCCCGCGGGTCGGACGCTGGTCGCGGGTGCGGGGCGGGAGTCCACCCGGGCGACAATCGCCGCCTGCCGGATGGCCGGCGGCCTCGGCGCGGACGCGGCGCTGGTACGGGCTCCTTCGTACTACGGGTCCTCGCTGCCGCCCGCTGCGCTCGAGCGGCACTTCCGGGACGTGGCCGAGGCGTCGCCGGTGCCTGTGCTGATGTACAACATTCCCAAGTACGTGCACCTCGGGCTATCGGAGGGGTTACTCGCCGTGCTCGCGGCGCATCCCAACGTCGTCGGCGCCAAGGACTCCTCGGCCGACCTCAAGAACTTCACCGCGTATCGGGCGGCGGCGCCGCAGTGGGCGCATTTCATGGGTTCGGGGTCGCATTTCTGCGCCGCCCTCGAGCTTGGCGCGGTTGGCGGCATTCTCGCGATCGCGAACGTCGTACCGGACCTCGCGCTCGAGGTCATGCGCCGATGGCGCGCGGGAGACCCACACGGCGCGGCGGCCGCCCAGGAGCGGCTTGCGCCCCTCAACAAGCTGATCGTCGGGGAGCTGGGCGTTCCGGGAGTCAAAGCGGCAATGGACCTCGTCGGGCGTCCAGGAGGTATGGTGCGACCGCCCCTTGCCGATCTCGACGAAGCCGGTCGGAATCGGATCGTGGCCGCCCTCCACGCGGCGGGCGTCCTGGCCGGTTCGTCGTCGGGCTGATTGACCGCGCGCCGAACGGCTCTTACCTTGCCTCAGAGGATGCCCCGGGAATCCCCCGGGGTTTTTTTGTGGGCTCGTGAGGTGGCGATGTTCGGACCGAAGCGGCAGTGTGTGGTGGTGGTCGGCGCCCAGTGGGGCGACGAGGGCAAAGGGAAGATCGTCGACGTGCTCGCCGAGCAGGCCGACCTGGTCGTGCGGTACCAGGGCGGCGCGAACGCCGGCCATACGGTGGTCAAAGGCGACGACGAATTCATCCTCCACCAGATCCCGTCAGGTATCCTGCACGAGGGCACGCGCTGCCTCATCGGCAACGGCGTCGTGCTCGATCCCGAGACGTTGTTGACCGAGATGGATGCGCTCGCGGCGCGCGGGATCACGATTGACGGACGCTTGAAGGTCTCGGACCGCGCGCATCTCGTGTTGCCGTACCACAAGCTGCTGGACCGCGCTTCCGACAAGCAGCAGCACATCGGGACGACGGGGCGTGGCATCGGCCCGGCCTACGAAGACAAGTTCGGCCGGCGTGGCATTCGGGTCGGCGACCTCCGCAATGGCGCGCGTCTGCGCGAGCTGCTGCATGACCGGGTGGCGAGGGCGAACCGGGTGCTCGCCATGCTCGAGGTCGAGGAGCGCGCGTCCGAGACGGAACACGTGGCGCTCCTGGAAGGGTTGGCGCCCCGCATGTGCTCCCTCATCGCCGACACGGGGCGGATCACGTGGGACATGTTGCGGGACGGACGGCGGGTGTTGCTCGAAGGCGCACAGGGCGCGTTGCTCGACGTGGACCACGGCACGTATCCGTTTGTCACGTCGTCCAATACCACGGCCGGCGGTGCGGCTGTCGGTGCGGGAATCGGCCCAACCGCCATCGACGCCGTGCTCGGCGTCGTGAAAGCCTACACGACCCGGGTAGGGAACGGTCCGCTGCCCACCGAGGCGCAGGAACCCTCTGCCGAACGACTCCGCACGGTCGGCGCGGAGTTCGGCGCGACGACGGGAAGGCCACGCCGGTGCGGCTGGTTTGACGCCGTCGTGGTACGGTATGCGGTCCGCGTGAATGGACTCACCCACCTCGCCGTCACGAAGCTGGATGTCCTGGACGGGTTCGAGACCATCCCGGTGTGCACCGGCTACCGCCTGGACGGAGCGAACGTGGACGACATGCCGGCCGACCCCGACGCCCTCGGCCGGGTCGAGCCCGTCTACGAGACGCTGGAGGGATGGGCCCGCCCCACGACGGCGACCCGCCGGTTGGCGGATCTGCCGTCCCAGGCGCGCGCGTATCTGGACCGGCTGGAGGACCTCGCCGGAACACCAATCGCGTACGTGAGCGTCGGATCGCGGCGGGATCAGATTATTGGGATGTGAACCGATGGCCGATAGCCGATGGCCGTCAGCCGCGTTGCTGCCCCTCTGATGCGTGCCGTTGTCCTGTCCGCCAATCTGCGATCTACAATCTGCATTCTGCAATGACAACGGTCCTCGTCGTCGGGCAAGCATTCAAGGGGTCGCTCAGCGCTCCCACCGTGTCGGATGCGCTTGCCGCGGGTGTGACGGCGGCTGGGCTCGAGGCCGACACGGTTGTCGGGAGCGACGGCGGGGATGGCCTGCTCGACGCGGTTTCCCTCGCGCGCCGGACGACACACCGGGTGACGGGCCCGCGCGGCCGCCCGGTGGATGCGTCCGTGGGCTGGCTCGACGACGGCACGGCCGTCATCGAGTCCCGGCTCGCGTGCGGGGTGGCGCTGCTGGCGCGGCACGCGCGCGATCCCGAGCGGACGACGACCCGTGGGGTCGGTGAGTTGATGGCGGCGGCGGTGGGCGCGGGCGCGGAGTCGCTGGTCGTTGGGCTCGGTGGCAGCGCCACCATGGATGGTGGCCTCGGGGCCGCGCGCGCGTGGGGATGGAAAGCGCTGGACGCCGAGGGACGGCCGTTGCCGGACGTGGGTGGAGCGCTCGGCAACCTGGCGACGGTCGAGGCGGCCGGGCCGTTTCCGAAACCCGTGCTCGCCTTGTGCGACGTGACGAACCGCTTGCTCGGGCCGGAGGGTGCGGCCGTGTTCGCGCGACAGAAAGGCGCCAACGTGGCAGCCACCCGAAGGCTGGCCGCAGGGCTCGCGCGACTGGCCGAGGCCACCAGCGTGTGGAACGGACCCGCACTGGCCGACCGGCCGGGCGCGGGTGCCGCGGGTGGCCTGGGGTTCGGGCTCATGTGCTTCGCCGGCGCTGCGGTGACGCGGGGTGCCCCGTGGGTCTTGGACCGCGCCGGCATCGCCACGCGCCTCGCCGCGACCGACCTTGTCGTGGTCACTGAGGCGGCCTTCGACGCCACGTCGCTCGGAGGGAAGCTCACCGGTGAAGTGATCGCCGCCGCCGAACGGGCCGGCGTGCCGGTGGTGGTGCTCACCCCACGTGCACGCGTGACACCGGCCGGCGTCACCATCGTCGAGGAGCCGGGCCGCTGGCGGCCCGCCGACATCAGTCGCATTGCCGAGCGCGCGGTGCGGTCCGCCCTTCGCTTGCCCGCATCCTGATTGGGCGGTAGCTTGCGTCACCGCCTCGTAACTCATTTACTCTCTTAGGGTTGGAGCTCATGGCGAACACCAACGTCATGGACAAGATCGTCTCCCTCGCCAAGCGCCGCGGCTTCATCTTCCAATCGTCGGAGATCTACGGCGGCCTCGGGTCCGTGTGGGACTACGGCCCGCTCGGCGTCGAGCTGAAGAAGAACCTCAAGGACCGCTGGTGGCGCTCCATGGTCTACGAGCGCGACGACATCGAGGGATTGGACGCCGCCATCCTCATGCATCCGAAGGTCTGGGAGGCCTCGCAGCACGTCGCGACCTTCGCCGACCCCCTGGTGGACTGTAAGCAGTGCAAGAACCGCTTCCGGGCCGACGACCCGACGTTGAAGGGAACGCCCGGCACGCCTGACGCGCAGTGCCCGCGCTGCGGCAACAAAGGCACGCTCACCGCGCCGCGCATGTTCAACCTCATGTTCAAGACGTTCATGGGGCCGGTCGAGGAGCAGGCGGCCGTGGTGTATCTGCGGCCGGAAACGGCCCAGGGGATCTACGTCAATTACCTCAACGTGCAGCAGGCGTCCCGACAGAAGGTGCCGTTCGGCATCGCGCAGATCGGGAAAGCGTTCCGCAACGAGATCACGCCGGGGAATTTCACCTTCCGGACGCGCGAGTTCGAGCAGATGGAGATGCAGTTCTTCGTCAAGCCGGGCGAGGACGAGCGCTGGTTCGAGGAATGGCGCGCCACGCGCATGCAATGGCACAAGGATCTCGGCATCACGCCGGAAAAGCTGCGCTTTCACCAGCATGCGCCCGACGAGCTTGCCCACTACGCCAAGGACGCGTACGACATCGAGTACGAGTTCCCGTTCGGGTGGCACGAATTCGAAGGGATCCACAACCGCACCGACTTCGACCTGGGTCGCCACCAGGAGTACTCGGGCAAGAAGCTCGACTACCTGGATCCCGTCACGAACGAGAAGTTCGTACCGTACATCGTCGAGACATCGCTCGGCGCCGACCGGCTGGCGCTCGTCACGCTCGTGGACGCGTACCGCGAAGAGGCGGTCGAAGGGGAACAGCGGGTCGTGCTTCGCTTCCACCCCGCCATCGCGCCCATCAAGGTGGGGGTCTTTCCCCTCGTCAAGAAAGACGGCATGCCCGAGGTGGCGCGGCGGATCGCCGCGGACCTGCGGCGCCAGTTCACGGTGTTCTATGACGATGGGGGCTCCATCGGCCGGCGCTACCGCCGCCAGGACGAGGCGGGGACGCCGTACGGCGTGACGGTCGACGGGCAGACATCGGATGACCAGACGGTCACCGTGCGCGACCGCGACACGCTGCACCAGGACCGCGTTGCCGCGGACCAGCTTGTCGGCTACCTCCGCGAGCGGATCACGGTGTGAAGCTCGACGCGCTCGTCTCCCGAGGCGAGCAGCTCAATCGCGAGCTGGGACTCGAGTGGTATCAAACCGGGGCCGGCCTCAAGGCCGACCCGGCCTTCCGAGCCATCTACGACCGCCACGGCGACCTCCAGAGCGATGACGCGCTTGCCTGCGCGCGTGCCGCCGCCGTGCCGGCGCTCCTCGAATGGGTCGTGGATCTGCGCGTCGGCAGTCGGGTGGCCACATTCGATGAGCAGCAGCTCCAGTGGGAGCAGCGCCAGGTGCTCGCGGTGGACGGGCGGAAGGTCCCGTTCCTGCGCGCGGGCATCGAGCTGCAGAACAGCCCCGACCGCGAATTCCGGATCGCGCTCGATCGGGCACGGGCGGCGGCCGGCGCCGCGGGGCTGACGGCGCTGCGGCGGGATCGGTTTGCCGCCGAGCGGGACGTGGTCTGCCGGGTCACGGGCGACGACGACTATGTGCGCGCCATCGCCGGCCTGTCCGGCATGGATCTCGACGGGCTCGCCGAACAGGCGGACACGCTGCTCAACGACACGGGCGACCTCTACCGCGACGCGCTCGAGCGGTTGGCGCGCCGCCGGCTCGGGCTCTCCATCGACGCGCTCGTTCGTGCGGACTCCGCATGGGCGTTTCGCGCCAACACCTACGATGACGCGTTTCCGAGCGAGCGGCTGGTCGAGACCGCCATCCGTCAGATGGGGGAGATGGGGCTCAACGCGACCGTGGACGGGCGGGTGCGGATGGACACGGGCGAGCGGGAGGGCAAACAACCGCGCGCCTTCTGCGTCCCCGCGCGCGTGCCCGAGGAGGTGTACCTCGTGCTGCGGCCCGTCGGTGGCCACGGAGACTATCGGACCTTCTGGCACGAGTTGGGACACGCCATGCACTTCGCGTCGGTGGATGCGGAGCGCCCGTTTCACGAGCGGTGGCTGGGTGATAACTCGGTGACCGAAGGGTTCGCCATGTTGTGGGATCACCTAACCATGGATCCGGGGTGGCTGGCGCGATACACGGAGATGGGGCGGCGGGGCAGCGGGGCAGCGGGGCCGATTCGGGACCTCCAGTTCGAGCTTGCGGTCTCGGAACTGTATCTGCTGCGGCGCTACGCGGCCAAGCTGCGGTATGAGATGGTGCTCCATCGAGCGGACTACGGGCCAGGTCTCGCGACCGAGTACGCCGAACGGCTGACGGAGGCCACCAGCTTTCGCTATCCGGAAGAGGACTACCTGCACGACGTGGACCCCGCCTTCTACGCCGCGCGGTACTTGCGCGCGTGGCAGCTCGAGGCGACGCTCGCGCACGCGCTCGTCGGGAGGTTCGACGAGGACTGGTATCGCCATCCAGGGGCGGGCGCGTTCGTGCGCGATCTGGAGCGGCGGGGTCAGGCCGATCCCGCCGATCGCCTGGCGCGCGAGGTGGCGGACGCGCCGCTCTCCTTCGCGCCAGCACTCGAACGGTTGCGGGCGGCCCTCTCCTAGAGCGACGATGGACTTCCGCGAGTTCGAACGCCTCGTGCGCCGGCTCGCCCGCGACATTCCCGAGGAGTACCTCGACGGGATCGCCGCGATCGATGTGAGCCCCAAGACGGTTCCCCACCCGCTGCGCGCCGAGGTCTACACGCTCGGCGAGTGCATCCCGTTGCACGGGGACGGTGACGAGGTGCAATCCCGCATCGTGCTGTATCACGGCTCGTTCCGGGAGCTTGGGGCGCTCCAGCCGTCGTTCTCCTGGCGGACCGAGGCCTGGGACACGCTCACCCACGAGTTGCGCCACCACCTCGAGTGGCGGGCCAACACCGACGCGCTCGGGGAATTCGACTGGGCGGCGGAGCAGAACTTCGCCCGGCAGGAGGGAGCGGCGTTCGATCCGTTGTTTCACCTGTCGGGTGAACGGGTGGATGAGGGAGTCTTCCGCGTCGACGACGACGTGTTTCTCGATCGGATGGTCCGGCGGCGTCCGCTCGCCGTCGAGGTGACGTGGCACGGTGCGGCGTACCGCATCGAGATCCCCGACCTGGCGCTCCCGATGTTCCTGTCGTTGGAGGGACTGCGCCACCCACCACCGGGAGAAGCGATTCTGGTGCTGCGGCGGCGCCCGCGATTGTGGGACTTGTTCCGGCGATCTGGACCTCCCTCGGTGGCGGCGGCTCACGTCCGGCCCGGGGAAGGGCAGGGAGCGTCGGACTGGAAGGGTGCCAGACCGGCGGATTAGCTTTCTCCGGCGCGCCCGGCCGACCTTCGGGAGCCCAAGGAGTTGGAACATGATGCACGAAATGCTGACGTCGCTGGCCGGCGAGGAGGTCCTGGCCCGCGCCAAGACGTTCTTCGCCGAACGGGTGCCGCACTTCGGCGCCTTTCTGGAGCACGAAGGGCCCGCGTGGGCCACGTTTCGCGGCCAGGGCGGGGAGGAGATCGCTATCGCGGTCTTTCCCGCGGGCCCGGTCACCCGCGTGCGCGGCTCGTCGCTCCTCTTTGGCCAGACCGTAGCCCGCTTCCTGTCCACCCTGCCCGTCGCCGACCAGGAGGCCGCGTGACAGCCGCCGCGACGGTTGCCCTACGGGTCACGGTCCTGGACACGTGGGACACGGTTCGGCTCGACGTGGAGCCATCTGTCACGTTGGCCGACGTGAAGCGCCAGGCCCTGGCCGTCGCCACCGGCCGCACGGTGAACGCAAGCGCCTACGTCGTGAAGTACCACGGCGCCGCCGTGCTCGATGAGCGCCGGACCGTGGCGGGCTTGGCGCTCGCCGATGGCGCTCCCTTGATCGTCCTGCCCGGCCGACGCCATCCAGTCCGCTGAATCCGTCCCGCCCGCCCGGTCCCGCGCCGGTCGGGGCATCACGGTGCTTGCGGTCAGCTTCCTCGGTCTCGACGCGGCGCTCCTGATCGCGGCGGCGCTTGTGGGAGGGGAACCGGCGCTGTTCGGTTGGGCGGCGGTGTTCGTGCTGGCGGCCGCGGGGGTCGTGCTGCTGCGGCGACAGTACGCGCGACGACTGCGGGAGATCGCGCGGGCTCGCGAAGCCCTCCGGGCGGAGGTCCGATCACTACGGCCGCCCCGGACCACGAGGAACGGCGCGTGAGCCCCGACCCGCGGCGCATCCGCGTGTTCCGACACCAGGCGATGTTGGAGCACGTGGCCGGGCCGGATCATCCGGAATCGCCTGAGCGCATCCGTGCCATCTTGGCCGCGTTGCGCGTCGAGCCGTTGGCCGCTCGCGTCGAGCTGGCCGAGGCTCCCATGGCGGACCGCGCCGCGGTCGAGCGCGTCCATCCCGCCACCTACCTCGCGCTGCTCGAGCGCGTGCGGGACCGCGGGGGCGGTCGGCTCGATGCGGACACGGTGATGAGCGCGGGGAGCTGGGACGCGGCGTTGCGGGCTGCGGGGGGGGCCGTGGCCGCCGCGCGCTCGGCCCTTGACGGCGTACCGAGCTTCGCCGTCGTGCGTCCGCCGGGGCATCATGCGCTGGCAGACCGGGCGATGGGGTTCTGTTTGCTGAACAACGTGTCCATTGCCGCCTACAGTGTGCTCGCGGAGCGTGACTTGGAGCGGGTGTTGATCGTGGATTGGGACGTGCACCACGGCAACGGCACGCAGGCCATCGTCGAGCATGATGGGCGAATCCGATACGTGTCGTTGCACCAGTGGCCCCTGTATCCGGGGACGGGGCGAGCGGACGAACGGGGGGTCGGCAACGTGTTCAACGTGCCCATGCCTCCCGGGCGGCCGCGAGCCGAGTACGTCGAAGCCCTGGACGCGGCGGTCAAACGGGCCACCGATGGGTGGGTGCCCGAGCTGATGCTGCTGTCGGCGGGGTTCGATGCAATGGCCGGCGATCCACTGGCGGGATTCACCCTGGAGCCCGAGGACTACGCGGAGTGGGTGCGCCGCTGGCGCGCGATCGGGGTGCCGATCGCCTCGGTACTCGAAGGGGGCTACGTCCCCGACCGGATCGCGGCGGCCGCGGTGGCCCACCTGAACGTCCTGTGAGCTCGGCGCCGCTCGCAAGCGTGGGCGCCATCGTGTCGGCGCTGCAGCCCTGGCACGAAGTGGCGGAACCGATCTATCAGCGAGCGGTGAGTCTCGGGGATCCCGCCCCCGACGCGGAGATCCTGTGGATTGGCGCTGGCGCGGCGCGCGCCGCGGCCTGGTGGGCCTTGAAGCGCCACACCCACACGGCGGCCGTTGATCCGAGCGGCCGCTCGGTTTCCTGGGCGGCGCGGGCGGCGCGCGGCAGCGGCATCGCATCACTCGTCACGTTGCAGCGCGGGCGGCCCGACGACCTTCCGCACGAGGCGGGAGTGTTCGATCTCGTGGTCAGTACCATCGCCTTCGATCCCGGCTCCGATCCCGGCGAGTCCATCCGTCAGGCGGTTCGGGTCGTACGACCGCTCAGCCCAGTCGTGCTGGTGCTTCCGATGTGGCTCGGGACGCCGGACGAGCAGGGAGAGGCGGAGCTCGGCGTTCTGGGAATCCGTCCCCGGTTCCTGACGTTCTGGAAACAGGCGGCGCGCGACGCGGGTCTCGTCGAGGTCACGGCCGAAGAGCTTCCCCGAGATGGGCATTGGTTGGCGGATGGGATCCTCCGGCCCGCGGCGCGTGCGTGGTACGCCGCCGGCCTCCCGGGCGCGCGCGTCGTGTTCAGTCCCGCCGTACGGCTGCTGCGCCGACTGGCCCGGCAGCGGGCGCTTGGTCTCGGGTTTCTGCGCGGCGTCAAGTGGTCTGAGGCGTGATGCCGGCCACCTGCCGGGTCGCGCTCCCGTTACCCGCCCCGCATCCCTACCGCTACCGGGTGCCGCCGGGCTTGGCCGATCGGGTGACCCCCGGGGCGCGCGTGGTCGTTCCGGTGCGGGCGCGCGAGATGGTCGGGATCGTCACCGCGCTGGATGACGAGGACGACGAGGTCCTGAAGAGCGTGCTGCTAGCACCCGATCCGGCACCGTTGGTGCCGGATCCGCTCCTCGCGCTTGCCGTATGGATGAGTCGGTACTACGCCACGCCCCTCGGTCTGGCGCTCCGCTCGATGTTGCCCGGGCCGCTCTGGGGCGAATCGCGACTCGTCGCCGAAGTAGTCGATGCGGCGGCCGTCCCTGGAGGCGCGAGTGCGGAGGTGTTCGTGGCGCTCGAGCGGGCCGGCGGTCGCGCCGCGGCCTCGCGCCTGGCCCGCCGCGTCGGACGACCGGTGTGGGATGCGCTGCAACGCCTGGCCCGCGTTGGCGCCATCCGACTGGATACCGAGTCGCCGGATCTCGGGCCGGCGGCGGGCGTGGAGCGCGTCGTGGTGCTCACCAGAGCCCTCCCGTCACTCCTCGAGCGGGAGCAGGCCTTCGGGCGCGCCGCCAAGCAGCGTGCCGCCTACGAGGCCGTGGACGCCGCGGGGGGGGAGGTCGCCTGGCCGCGACTCCGCCGTCTGGGCTTCTCCGGTCCGGTCATGCAGGGCCTCGTGGACCGCGGGCTGGCGCGCATCGAAGAACGCGAGCGGCTGCGGGATCCGTTCGCGGAGAGTGTCGGGGAACCACCGGCAACGCCGGCCCCGGAGCAGCGCGACGCCATCGCGGCGCTCACCGCGCTTCCCGCCGGGGGCGCCGCCCTCCTGTTCGGTGTCACGGGCAGCGGCAAGACCCTCGTGTACCTCGAAGCGGTGCGGGAAGCGGTGCAGGCGGGGCGCGGCGCGATCGTGCTCGTGCCGGAGATTGCCCTCACGCCGCAGACCATTGCCCGCGTACGGGGCGTGTTCGGCGGGGCGGTGGCGGTGCTGCACAGCGCCCTGTCGGACGGGGAGCGCGCCGACGCCTGGCGTGCGATTGCCGGAGGCGAGCGCCGCGTCGTGGTCGGTGCGCGGTCGGCGGTCTTCGCGCCCCTCGCGGATCTCGCGGCCATCGTGCTCGACGAGGAACACGATACGAGCTACAAGAACGGCGAGGCGCCGCGCTATCATGCGCGGCGCGTCGCGCTGGCGCGCGCCCGCCTCCAGGGCGCGCGCGTGATCCTGGCGAGTGCGACCCCCGCGCTGGAAACCTGGGCCGCGCGCGACCGGCTCCGTCTGGTGCGATTGCCGCAGCGAGTGGCCGCGCGGCCGCTGCCGCCGGTGCGGTTGTTGGACCTTCGCACCGTCGAGCGCGTCACCGCCGCGGGAGCCGTGCCGTGGTCGCGGGCGCTCGACAGCGCAATCGAAGCGCGGCTCGGGGCGGGGGATCAGGTGCTGCTTCTGCTGAACCGGCGCGGCCTCGCGCACTTTCTCCAGTGTGCCGGGTGCGGGTTCGTGTGGGAGTGCGACCAGTGCTCCATTGCGTTCACCGTGCACCGCACACCGGCTCGGTTGCGATGTCACTACTGTGGACGCGAGCGCGCGCTCCCGTCGTCGTGCGAGCAGTGCGGCCGCGAGGCGCAGCGTACGCGCGGCGTGGGCACGCAGCAGCTCGAGGCGTGGTTGGCGGCGCGGTTCCCGTCCGCCCGGCTCGCGCGAATGGACGCGGATACGACCGGGACCAAATGGTCGCACGCGCGCATCCTGGACGCGGTGCGACGCGGTGAGATCGACGTGCTCTTCGGCACGCAGATGATCGCCAAGGGTCTCGACCTGCCCAACGTGACGCTCGTTGGCGTCGTGGACGCCGACACGGGTCTCCATGTGCCGGACTTCCGGGCCGCGGAACGGGCGTTCCAGTTGATTGCCCAGGTGGCCGGCCGCGCGGGTCGTGGTCCGCGGGGTGGGGAGGTCCTGGTGCAGACGCGAACCCCCGACCATTCCGCGCTGCAGGCGGCCGCGCGGCACGACGTCGAGGGGTTCGCCGCGACTGAACTGGCGGCGCGCGTGTCACCACCGTACCCGCCGACGGTCGACCTGGCGAACCTGATCGTGAGCGGTACCCGCGAGGGGGTGGTGGCCGACGCGGCGGTCGAGGTGGGGGAGTGGCTGCGGCGGGTGATCGAGGCGCGCGCGCTGCCCGTTGAGTTGTTGGGGCCCGCGCCTGCACCCTTGGCACGGATCAAGGGCCGGTGGCGCTGGCACCTCCTGCTCCGGAGTCGATCTCGGGGTCCGCTGGGCCGGCTCCTGCGCTATGCCGCGCGGCGCGCCCCGTACGCCGCCGCCGGGGCGGTTCGCCTGGTGGTGGACCGGGATCCGGTGAGTTTGCTGTGACGTGGGTTGAACGGGGTCTGTACGCCCCGTATTTTCCCGCCGTGACAGAGCCCGGGACCGGATCGGCCGTGCCACCCGGCCCGCGCATCGGTGAAGCCGTTGGCTTCGGCTGGCGACGGGTGGCGCAGGCGGTCGCCGATGCGATGCCCGTACCGGAGGTGGAGCGGATCTGGCTCTTCCCACCGGTGCGACAAGAAGACCGCGAATGGGGTACGGCGGTGGTCGCGCGACGGGTGCAGGCGGGCCGCCTTCGCGTCTACACCGGCAGCTATGGCCTGGTGATACGGGGCCGGGAGCGAGGCCAGGGGCAGGTGGCCCTTGAGGAGGTTGGTGAGACGCCGGACGACGTTCTGTCGGATGTGATTCGTGGCGTCCAGGACCGCGCCGGTGAAGCGGACGAGCCCTCGGAAATCCGGCCAACCCACTGGTTCCCGACCGATGACGACCCCGCCGCCGCCGGCTGACGGCCCGGCGTTGATGCAGATCTTCCGCCGGCATCTGCGCGACCGCGGATTGCCGGTGACGCACCAACGTGAAGCAGTGGCGGCGGCGGTCTTCTTCGCGGGCCGACACGTTTCCGTGGGAGAGATCGAGGACGCCCTGCAGGCGGGCGGCGAACACGTGGGGAAGGCGACGGTCTATCGGACCTTGGAGCTGCTGCGGTCCGCCGGCCTGATCCAGGAACACGATTTCGGCGAGGGATTCAAGCGGTACGAGCCGCTCGCCGCGCGCGGGTATCACGAGCACCTCATCTGCCTGCGCTGTGGGCGGGTGGAGGAATTCGCGAGTGAACGCTTCGAGCGCATGAGCGCGCTCATCGCCGAAGAACACGGGTTTCGGCACCACCATCATCGGTGGGAGATTTACGGAGTGTGTCCGGAGTGCCAGCGACGCGATCCGGCGGCGCGGCGTCCCAGAACCCAGCAGCCCGAGGGCGTGAGCGGTGATCGATCCTAAACTCTTCGTCCCGGCGAGGGCGTTCTTGACCAAAGGGGTCGGACGCCACCGGGAGAAGCTCACGAGCTTCGAGATGGCGCTGCGCGAGGCGCACGTCGCCCAGTACAATCTCGTCCGCGTGAGCTCGATCTTCCCGCCCAACTGCCAGCTCGTCTCCCCGCAGGAGGGGCTGAAGAACTTGATGGCCGGCCAGATCGTCTTCGCGGTGGTCGCGGAGGCGCAGACCAACGAGCCGTCACGCCTGGCGGCCGCCTCCATCGGGCTCGCCATTCCCGCCGATCCGTCGCACCACGGATACATCTCCGAGCATCACGCCTTCGGTCAGCGCCAGCAATCCGCTGGCGACTATGCCGAGGACCTGGCGGCCAGCATGCTCGCGACGGTGCTGGGCGTGCCGTTCGATCCCGATCAGGCGTGGGATCAGCGGAAAGAGCAATGGCTGCTGTCGGGCGATATCGTCAAAACGACCAACATCAGCTGCACCGCGGAGGCCCAGGAAGACGGCCGCTGGGTCACGGTGGTGTCGGCGGTGATCTTCTGCGGCTGATTCCGTGAACGACTTTCGAACGGCGGGCCGGCGGGCCGGCGGGGCGGCGGGCGCGCTCGACAAGCTCTCCTGGGCGCCCGCGGCGAACTTCCTGGGGCTTCCCGAGGAACACGCGCGCTTCGACGCCGCCGGTGTGGTGATCCTGCCGGTGCCGTACGAGGCGACCGTGTCCTACATGGGTGGCACGCGGTTCGGACCGCGGGCGTTGCTGCATGCCTCGCGATTCGTCGAGCTGTACGATCATGAGTTGGACGCCGAACCGTACACGATTGGCGTGCATACCCTGCCCGAGTTGATGCTCAGCGACGCGGGACCGGCGAAGGCCCTCGCGGAGCTGCGCCGGGCGATGACCGCGCTGCTGCGCATGGACAAGCTCGTGATCATGCTCGGGGGTGAGCACAGCCTGTCCGGACCGCCCATTCTGGCGCACGCCGATCGCGCGACGAAGCGCAAACTCTCAGTGCTGCAACTCGATGCGCATGCGGACCTCCGCGCCGAGTACGAGGGTACGCCCCTCTCGCACGCCTGCGTCATGCATCGGGTGCACGAGCGCGTGAAGCTCGTGCAGGTCGGTATCCGGTCGTTGACGCCCGACGAACGCGCGCTCATCCGGCGGAAACGCATCACCACGGTGTTCGGGCACGAGCTGGACGACGAGGGATGGATGGACCGCGCCCTCGCCGGGCTGGGACCGGACGTCTATCTGACCGTCGATGTCGACTTCTTCGATCCCGCGGAGATGCCCTCAACCGGAACGCCGGAGCCAGGCGGTGGGCGCTGGAACCAAACGATCCGCTTCTTGGATCGGGTATTCCGGGAACGGAACGTCGTGGGCGCCGACGTGGTCGAACTCGCGCCTCTGCCGGGTATCGTTGCGCCCGACGTCCTCGCCGCGAAGCTGGTCTACAAGCTCATCGGGTTCCGGGCACGGGCGCTGGGGCGCCGCTAGGAACCCGGGCCCCGCCCGGCACGTTCCGGTTATACGATGACTGATACCGTCGGGCTCCCGCTCGCATTTCTGGCTGGTCTGCTGAGCTTCCTCTCCCCCTGCGTGCTGCCGCTCATCCCGAGTTACGTCTCGTTCATTACGGGGCTCTCCCTGGACGACGTCAGCTCGCGACGGTGGGTGGCGCTCTCCCACGCCCTGATGTTCGTGCTGGGTTTCACGGTGATCTTCGTGTTGCTCGGCGCGTCGGCAACAGCGGTCGGAACGCTGCTCAATTACCACCGGGTGTGGCTGGAGCGCGTCGGCGGCGCGTTGATCGTGGTGTTCGGCCTCTACCTCCTCGGGGTGTTTCAATGGGGCGCCTTCGCCCGCGAACGGCGCGTACACATTCAGGACAAACCCGTCGGGTACCTCGGGAGCGCGCTCGTTGGACTGGCGTTTGGCGCGGGCTGGAGCCCGTGCATTGGGCCGATTCTGGGCGCGGTGCTCACGTACACGAGTGCCACCGCTACGCTCGGTCAAGGGATCGTGCTGCTGTTGGTGTACTCGGCGGGACTGGGCCTGCCGTTCATCCTCGCGGCGCTCGCCATCGATCGATTTTTGGGGTGGTTCCAGCGCTACCGGCGCTTCATCCCGGTGGTTACCAAGATCACCGGTGGTGTGCTCGTGGTCGTCGGCGTGCTGCTGGCCGCGGGCTACTTCTCGTGGCTCGCCGGGAAGCTGTCCGGGTTCACGCCGGAGTTTCTCAAATCGAGGTTGTAGGGGGGAGGTTGTGGGGGAGTGGTGGCAGGATAGACGGCGAGACGCCTAGACGGCCAGCGGTTGGCAGGGTGGAGGGTACAGAGGGACACTACGACCTTGCTACTCGCCGTCCGCTGGCCGTCTGGGCGTCTGACCTACCGCCCACTCCCCGCCTCCTTGCAAAGCCCACCCCCCTTCGTGAAGATTCAAGATCGGTCTCGATCTCACACCTTTCGGAGGTTGGATGTTGACCAATCGGTTCTTGGCGCTCACCGCCATCCTGGCGTTTGCCTGCGGTGGTGAGAAGCCGGCTGCGGACGACACGGCCCGCGACCTCAGTCTCGCGCCGGCCGAGTCGGTCGCGACGCTGAGCGACCAGCCGCAATCCGGCGCTGGCCAAACCCAACAGCAGCCGTCGGCGAAGCCGAGTACGCCCTCGACGAAGCCCGCCGCCCCGAAATCCATGACCCGCGTTGCCGGTGAAGGCACCGTCCTCATGCTGGCGGCGAACGACACGCTCACGTCCCGGCACAACAAGCGTGGTGACACCGTGACGGCGACCCTCGCGAGCGACGTTCAGGATGCCAACGGACGGATGGTGATTCCGGCGGGCGCGTTGCTCACCGGCACGATCACCGACATCGCGCCGGCGGAGCATCCCGGCGGCGAGGGCCGGATGGTGCTCACGTTCACGCAGGTGGAGTTCGACGGTAACGCCTACCCCATCGCCGCGCGCACCGACAGCATCGCGAGCCACATGAAGGGCCGTGGGGTCACGGGTGGTGATGCCGCGAAGGTCGGAGCCGCCACGGCGGTCGGCGCCGCGGCCGGCGCTATCATCGGCAAGAACGCCAAGGGGGCCGTGATCGGCGGTGCGGTCGGGGCCGCCGCCGGCGTGGGTATCGCCGCCGCGACGCGCGACATCGACATCCTGCTCGACGCGGGTGCGACCATCCGGCTGGTGTTGACGCAGCCGTTTGAGGTGACGGTGCGGGGATAGCCACCCTGGGTGGCGTGAAACGTGAAACGTGAAACGTGAAACGGGTCGGTCGACCTCGTTTCACGTTTCACGTTTCACATCCGTCGCACGCTACACGCTAGACGCTGCACGACCAATCAGTACCCTCCCGCCGCCCCGTGCGTGCGCGGATCCTCCACGCCGACCCAGCCCGTCCCCGTCCGCATGATCGCCGCGACTTCGCCGCTGTAGCCGCGACGCTCATCCACCGCGTACCCCATGTGCCGGAGCGCCGCGACGGTGGCCCGATTCAGACCGGCGCGCTCGTATCGCAGGGTGTCGGGCAGATGCTGGTGATGAATCCGCGGCGCGGCCACCGCGCTGTCGAGCGGCATGTGGAAGTCGATCACGTTCGAGATCACCTGCGCCACCGTGGTGATGATCGTCGGGCCGCCGGGGCTCCCCAGAACCAAGAACAGCCGGCCCTCCGGATCGTCCACGATGGTCGGGGTCATGGCCGACAACATCCGCTTGCCCGGCTGGATGGCGTTCGCCTCGCCCTGGATGAGTCCGTACATGTTGGGCCGTCCAGGGGCGCCGGTGAAGTCGTCCATCTCGTTGTTGAGCAGGAAACCCGCGCCGGAGACGGTTACCGCGCTCCCGAACCCCGAGTTGATCGTCGTCGTGACGGCCACGGCGTTGCCTTCGGCGTCCACGACCGAGTAGTGGGTCGTGTGATCTCCCTCGCGAATGCCGGGTTCGACGTCCGCGGACGGTGTCGCTGCGTCGGGTTTGATGTCCGCCCGCCGACGGTCCGCGTAGGACTGGGAGGCCAGCTCGGTCAGCGGCATGTGTACAAACGCGGGGTCGCCGAGATACTCGTTGCGGTCCGCGAAGGCCCGACGCATGACCTCCGTGAGCAGGTGCACGTGGGCAGGGCTGTCGAAGGACGGAAGCGAATCGCTTCCCTCCAGCATGTTGAGGATCAGCGCGAGGGTCACGCCACCGGAGCTGGAGGGTGGCATGGAATGGATCGCGTACCCGCGATAGGTGAATGTCACCGGTTCCCGCCACAACGGGCGGTAGGCTGCGAGGTCGGCCTTGGCAATCAGGCCATCGCCACGCGCCATCTCCGCGACGATCGAGTCGGCGATCCACCCCCGATAGAAGACGCCCGGTCCGCTGTCGGCGATTGCCTGGAGCGTGCGGGCCAGATCGGTCTGGACGAACGTCGTGCCCGAGTCGGGGGGAGCGCCGCCGGGGAGAAACTGCCGGGCGGAGGCGGGGAAGCGGGCGAGTCGCTCGGCGGCCGACGCGATGCCGCGCGCGCGATGCGCATCCAAGACGAACCCGTCCCCAGCCAGGCGGACCGCCGCGGCGATGATGTCGGCCCAGGGGAGCCGACCATAGCGTCGATGCGCCTCGAACATGCCCGCAACGCTCCCGGGGATGCCGGCGGCGAGATCGCCGGTGACGCTGGCGTCGGTGAGGTTCCCGGCGGAATCGAGATACATGTCGTGGGTCGCGCCGGCGGGCGCGGTCTCGCGGTAGTCGATGGCCGCTGTTTCGCCGGAGGCGAACCGGAACACCATGAACCCGCCTCCGCCGATGTTGCCCGCCGCCGGGTGGACGACCGCGAGGGCAAAGCCCACCGCGACCGCCGCGTCCACGGCGTTACCGCCGCGACGCAGCACGTCGATCCCCACCTGGGTGGCGATGGGGCTCACTGTGACGACCATGGCGCTGTCCGCCCGCACGGCCTGCACGTCGTCGTACATCGTCCACCGCTCGGCCCGGTGGCAGCCGGTCGTGAGCAGCAACCCGACCAGCAGGCTCGGGGCGAGAATGGCGCTCTGAGTGTGCCGCATGGAACGTCCTCGTTGACCTTGGGAGATGCGAGCGGCAATTTAGCGGTTCGTCGTGAAACCCGCACCGGAGTTCCTCGATCCCCGCGTCACCGAGCGTCGCAACCCGCGTACGGTCGGCGTGGATGTTGCAACCCCGCTCGAGCTGGTCGATCTCCTCAACGCCGAGGACCGCGTCGTCCCGGACGCGGTCCTCGCCGCTCGCGAACCGATCGCGGGACTGATGGAACGCATTGCCGTGGCGTTTCGCGATGGGGGACGCCTGTTCTACGTGGGCGCGGGAACGAGCGGCCGGCTCGGCGCCCTCGACGCCGCCGAGTGTCCCCCGACGTTCGGTACGCCACCCGCGATGGTCGTCGGGATCATCGCGGGCGGGCCCGAGGCACTCGTGGGCAGTCGGGAAGGGGCGGAAGACGACACCGTCGCGGGCGCGCACGCGATGGACGACCACGGCGTCACGTCCCGCGATTTGGTGGTGGGCATTGCCGCGAGCGGCACGACGCCGTTCGTGGTGGCGGCGCTCGGCCGCGCGAAGGACTTGGGTGCGTCCACGGCGCTCGTCACGTGCGCCGATCCGCCTGAGACCCTGCGCGCTGCGTGCGAGCACCTGGTCGTGGTGCGGGTGGGTCCCGAGGCCGTCACCGGCTCGACACGCCTCAAGGCGGGCACGGCCACCAAGCTCGTGTTAAACACGCTCACGACCGGCGCCATGGTGCTCGTCGGCAAGACGTATGGCAACCTGATGGTGGACCTCCAGGCCCTCTCCGCGAAGCTGCGCGATCGCGGGGCGCGTATCGTCATGGAAGTCTGTGGGGTGGACCGCGCGCGGGCACGAGCCGCGCTCGCGGCGGCCGGTGGCGGCGTGAAGCTCGCGATCGTCATGGTCCGGCGAAACGTGGATGCGGCCGGCGCGCGACGGTTGCTCAACGACGCCGGCGGCGTGATTCGCCGAGTCATTGGCGACCCACCCCCCGTCCGCCCGTAATCCCGTGTATTCCGTGCCCCCCGCTCCCGCGAGCACTCCATGCTAGCAATTGGCCTCATGTCCGGTACCTCGCTCGACGGCGTGGATGCGGCGTTGGTGCGGTTTACCGGCGACCGCCCGACTGCGGCGCTGCTGGCCTTCCACACGACGGCGTACTCCCCGGTGTTCCGGGACCGCGTGCTGGGCATCATCGCGCACGGGACGACGCGCGACGTGGCGCTGCTCAACGTCGAGTTGGGCGACCGGTTCGCCGAGGCGGGGGCCGAGGTGCTGGCGCAGGCGGGCGTGTCGGGCGCGGACCTCGCCTTCGTCGCGTCGCACGGACAGACCGTGTGGCACGAGCCCGGGCGGGCGACGCTCCAGTTGGGCGACCCGGCGCGGATCGCCGAGCGCCTGGGGGTTCGCGTGGTGAGCGACTTCCGGAGCCGTGACGTGGCGGCGGGCGGCCAGGGCGCGCCGCTCGTGCCGCTGGCCGACGCGCTGCTCTTCGCGGACGGTGCGCACCCCCGCGTCATGCTCAACGTCGGCGGGATGGCCAACCTGACGTGGTTGCCTGTCGGTGGGGCGCTCGACCAGGTAGTCGCGTTCGATACCGGCCCGGGGGTCGCCGTCGTCGACGCGGTCGTCCGGGAATTACTGCCCGGACAGCTGATGGATGTGGACGGCCAGCGCGCCGCCGCGGGCAGGGCGGACGACGTGCTGATCGCGGATCTCTTGAGCGATCCGTTCTTCGCCGCACCGCCACCTAAGAGCACCGGGCGCGAGATGTTCGGGGAGGCCTTCGCGCGCGGCTTGGTGCGCGAGATGGGCGTTCGCCGTCCCGAGGCCACGCACGACGACTGCATCGCCACCGCGGTCGCGTTTACCGTCGCGACGATTGCCGATCAGCTCCGGCGTTGGCTGCCTGAGGATGGAGCCGAGGTCGTGGTTTCCGGCGGGGGCGCCCGCAACCCGACGCTGATGGGACGCCTCACGGAGGCCCTGGAGGGCCGTGCGGTCCGCGCGTTCGACGACCTATTTTTCGACGGCGACGCCAAAGAGGCGCTCGCGTTCGCGCTGCTCGGATGGCTCACGGTCCACGGTCGTCCGGGAAACGTGCCGCATGCGACGGGGGCGAAGGGGCCGCGGGTGCTCGGGAGGATCACTCCGTAACCGTTGGCCGATAGCCGATAGCCGAAAGCCGTTAGCCGACAGCCGTTGGCCGATAGCCGCGTTGCACGGTACTATCGGCAATCGGCAATCGGCTAGTTCATCACCGACAGTCCCGTCGCCACCGTCAGTCCCTGCCGGTCGCCGCCGGGTGTCGTTGCCGCGGCGAAGTCGAGTCGCACGGGGCCCAACTTGAAGCCGAGGCCTCCGGACAACGAGAAGCCGCCCGAGAAGTCGCTCGCCAGTCCGCCGCGCAGCCGAATGACCGAGAGCGGCAACTCCGCGCCGACACTCAGTCGCTGCGCCGGGCCGGCCACGACTCCCTTGGCGACCCGGAACTGGGCGTCGCCGGCGAGCAGCACCGGCCCGGCGGAGAGCTGCGCGCCGAGGCGCAGCATCGTGCCCAACGGGTGGCCCGTCAGCAGTGAGTCGCGCAGCGCCTTCTGTGCCGGGTCCGCTGCATTGTACGGCGCCTTTTCGATGTTGCTGATCGTGCTGTCGGAGTACGTCAGGCTATTCGCATCCTGACGGAGCAGGTACTCCTGCCGGTAGTAGACCAGGTTCGACTCGTTCCAGCTCATCGTCGACACGAGGTTCTCGATCGACGCGGCGATCCGGATACCCGACACGAACTCGTAGGCGGCGCCGAGGTCCACACCGAACCCCGAGCCGTTGTTCAGGCTCGAGTCCGGATCGTAGACGAGCGCATGGCCACCCACGCGCGCTTCGAACGAGGGCGCATTCTGCACGTAGGATCCGAGATCCGCCGCACGGCCGGCGAGAATCCCGCGGTTGTACTTGACGGTTGCCCCGACCGCCAAGTGGCCGACCGGGAGCTGAATTCCCTGTCCCCAGGAGAACGCGACGCTCGCGACGGCAACGCCGGCACCGTCCGATCCGGTGCCGAGATAGCGCTGGCCGGGGGCGCGGCGGGCGGTGTTGCCAAACAGGGCCAACTCCACCGCGTCGTCGCTCACCGCGAGGTTGCCATCCGCCGCTCCGAGCACCGCCACGCCGAAGTTCTTGTACGTGAGCCCCAGCGCCATGACGTCGCCCCCGAGGCCCACGCCCAGCGTGCTGTCGCTGGCGCTGCGCACCTTCGTGAGGATGTCGTTCTTGTCCGCGACGGAGAGCGTGTCGGTGTGATAGTAGTGCCAGAGATCGCTCGGGCCCAAGGCGGTGCTGTGCCCCGAGAGCCCGGCCTGCACGATGTTGAACGAGAATCCCGCTCGTCCGGGCATGCCGAGGAGGGCGGGGTTCCACACGATGGCCTCGTAGCCCCGTGCCGACGCGGTCATGCTGCGACCCATCGCGACGGTGCGGGCCGAGGACTGGCCCGACTGCGCGTGCAGGGTTGCCGGAACCAACGCCAGACCGGCGAGGGTGACGGCCCAGGTACGCGTGGCGGGGCTCACTTGGACACCTGCACATTCGCGAAGAGATTCAGGCCAATGCCGATCTCGGAGCCCGGCCCGACGGGTGTTCCGCTCGCTCCCCCCGACACGGTCACGCGTGACTGGAAGTAGAGAGTCCCCCCGGTGCGGAGGAGATCCACGTTGATCGGGGCGGTCGTGGTGTCGGCCGTCTGGCTGAACGGCACCGTGACCGTCACCGAGTTGGTGGTGCTGAACAGGTTGGCCGGGTTCGTCGCAATCGACACCAGGACGCTGCCGGTCACGTCCACGCTGGCATCCGTGACGACTTCCGCGGTCAGGGCATTCAGCGCTTCATCGGTGAGCACCTGCTCCACGAGGCCGACGACGTCCTGCGTTCCGACCGGCGTGTCGAACGTCACCGTGCCGCTCGGGATGACGCCCCCGAGGAACCCGGACAGATCCACGCTTGGGTAGTCCAACGGGAAGACATAGTCCGCCGTCCAGGCCGGCGCGCCTGGAACGTCGCAGGCCGCGAGCCCCGCGAGTCCCACCAACAAGGTCCATCGCACACGCATACGAGAACGCTCCGCGTCGGAGGACAGCTACCAAGGCTATCTCCCATCCTACCAGGATAGCGGCTAGAAACGTATCCCGAGGGAGGAGAGGAGCGCGGTGACGTAGGGCACAGGGACGGCGAAGACGACACGGCCGTTGCTCCCGTCCAGGCCGGCGTACAGGACCCCGAGCAAGGAGCCCGCCCGGTCGAAGATCGGACTGCCACTGGCGCCCTGGGCGCCATACCCATCGATCTGGAGGTCGTTGGGGAGCGCTTTGCTCACCGTGCCGGCCGTGAGGGTGGTGCGGACGACGTCTTCCTCACCCGCCGCGTGCATGGGAAGGTCGGTCCCAAGCGGAAATCCGATGACCGCGATCGGGTCGCCCGGTCGAGCTACGACGCTATCCGGAAGCGGGATCGTCGTGGGCACGCCACCCTGGATGCCCTGGACCCGCACGGCCGCGAGGTCGGCCACGTCGCTCTTGCCGATGGGAACGGCGCGCCAGACTTGCGACGAGTTGGCGAACTGGATGGCGAGTTCGACCGGGCGTCGGGTGCCGTCCGGTCCGTACACGACGTGTCGGTTGGTGATCAACACACCGTCGCGGGTCACGGCGAACGCGGTGCCGGTGACGACGTCGCGCGGCCCGAATCTCGTCCAGATCATCGCGACGGCGCCGTTTCGGGCGTCGTAGATCTGCCGAAAGTCGACGTGCGCCGCGGCCTGCTGGAGCCCAAGGGCGTGGGTGGCGTCCGACAACTGGCTGCGCAGCCGTGTTACCTCGTCGGTGCGGCCCGCTGCCTCCGCCGCCGCGAGGTTGTTCTGGAGGCGCTGGACCTCTCCCTGCGACGACCTGAGCGCCTGCGCCAGTCCCTCGACCTCGCCCCGCAGGCTTCGGATGGCGGCGTCGGACGCCGCCAGAATCGAATCCACCCGGGCCTGAGTGGCCGCGCGATCCGCGTTCCGCTCGGCCGCTTGCTGCTGCCGTTCGTACACGACGTACCCGGCCGCCCCCACGATGACCATGACGAGCAGGGCAATGAGGAGGCGCAGCCGTCGCGTCTGCTTGCCAACCTCGACACGGATGCGCTGCGTCATGCTGGGGGCACGCCGCCCAGGCGTCGGGGCCGAGAGCCCGGCTCCCGCGGTCTCCCGTAACGGGCGCGGCGGCGCCGCGGGAGCCGCGCTCGGGGCCGCCGCCGCTTTCACGTCCGGCTTGCGGGTGGGCACGCTGTCGTTCACGAGCCGAACCTCGATGACCGGCCCGTCCGTCCCGAGACGCACCTGGTCGGCGTCCGAGAGCGCTATCTCCGTGCGAATGGGATGCCCGTTCACGAGCGTGCCGTTCTTGCTCCCGTGGTCGCGCACCGACCACCGCGATCCTGATTGCACGAAGACCGCGTGCTGTGTGGAGACGTCGAGATCCCGCTCGGGGTCGAGGGGCAGATCGCAGGAGGGGTGCCGGCCGACTGTTACCTGATCCTGCGAGAATACGGCGGTCACCCCTGTGCGGCCGCCGCTCAGCACCCGGACTTGCAGCTTCATGGACGGGCGATCAGGTCAGCAGGTAGATCGCCGCCGCCAACCCAAGCGCGGCCAGCGACGCGACCACGAGCGCCAGGGCTCCACCCTTGGGCTCCGGCGGCGGGCTTCCCGTGTAGATGGGGACCGGTTCCGTGGTGGACTCGCCGTCGAGGACGTGGTAGGGCTGGTGGCCAACCTGGTCTTCCGCCTTCGGCTCGTCCAAGGTGTCGCCGCTGAGTCGTGCGACGATGACCGTGATGTTGTCGGGTCCGCCCCGCGCGTTCGCGAGATCGATCAACTCGCTGCAAATCGCGACCAGATCGTTGGTCGGGTCGGAGACGATCTCGGCGATCTCCTCCTTCTTGACCTGGCCGGAGAGCCCGTCGGAGCAGAGCACAAGCATGTCGCCCCGGCGGACGAGCTGCTGCGTCAGGTCCACGCGGACCTTATGGTCGGGGCCGAGCGCCTGGAGAATGATGTTGCGGCGCTCGCTCTTTTCGGCCTCCTCTTCGGTCAGCTCGCCGGCGTCGATCAATCGCTGCATGAGCGATTGGTCCTTCGTCAGCTGTGTGACCTGCTTGTTCCGGATCAGGTACGCCCGGGAGTCACCCACCTGCGCCAGGTAGAGATGCGACCCAAGGACGCCGACGGCCGTGGCCGTCGTTCCCATGCCCTTGTGCTCCGGGGTTTCGCGGGCCGCCGCATAGATCCGCTGATTCGTTTCCTCGACGGCTTCCTTGATGCGCGTCGCGAATTGCTCCGGCGTCACGGACTCTTCGGTGCACCACGTTTCGAGTAAGTGGTTGTAGATGGTCTCGATGGCCATCTGGCTCGCCACTTCGCCCGAGGCCGCGCCACCCATGCCGTCCGCGACGAGCAGCAGCGTCCCCTTGGGTCCGAGCGTGTGCTCCCGCACGGTGGGTTGGAGCGACGCCTCCTTGGTCGTCAGGTCCGCGACGAGGAACGAATCCTCGTTGTGATCGCGCGTACGACCCAGATCGGTCTTGCCGAAGACCGAGATCGTGACTTGGGGTTTCTTCGATCCGAAGAGGCCCATCATGTTCCGCACTGGAAATTGGTCAACGTCATCCGATAACTAGCGGAGCTCGGATCCCACCTGAGCGCCTCGCGAATCCGATCGCACGCGCGCGCCCGATCACCACTTTGATAATACGCCTGAGCCGCATACGCCGCCGCCACCGCCCGGACACTCACGGGCACCCCCGCGTCGTTCATGATCTCGTCGAAGCGTTGCAGCGTACTGGCCGGGACGGCTCCCTCGTCCGGCAGCCCATTAAACAACTCACCAAGCTCGCTCGCAATCCGAGCGGTGTCTACGGGTGGCGGTGTTTCCGGTTTCGGGCTGGCGCTGTCGAGCGGGGTGATGCGGGGGTCGTTCGGGGTCGTTCGGCTGTTGCCCCCGGGGTTCGTGCGGCCATCACCAGGTTTCGTAGCCGTATCAGGTCTGGCCGTCAGCGTGTCGGCACTTGCCACCGGGGAAATGCCCTGGTTCTCGGGCGCGGGATGGCCACTGAGCATCACCCACGCGGTCGTGCCGCCCCCAACGAGCACCACGGCCGCCGCGACAATGGCCAGGACCGGCGCCTTCTTCTTTGGTGGTAGTACCGCCGTGGAGGGTCGCGGCTGTGGCGTCGTGGGCGTGGCTGGGGTCGAGGTCGGGGCCCGCTGCGCGGGGCCGGCCCGCGTCGGTGCGAGCTGGGTGGCCTCTCCAGACTGCGCGCTGATGACCTGGGTTGCCGCATCCGCGATACTAGCGGGCGTCTCGGCCATGCCCTCGGTCGCGCGACGCACGTCGCGCGCGAATTCCACCGCCGACGTGTAGCGGTCGCCCGGCATGCGAGCCAACGCGCGGCGGATCGCGTCCTCGAGTGTCGGAGGGGCGCCCAGATCGGGGCGCACGGCACCCAGCGAGCGCGGCTCGTCCGTGAGCCGCTTGATCATCATCTCCTGTGTACTCTCGGCATCGAACGGGAGGGTACCGGTCACCATTCGATAGTAGACCAGCGCGAGTGAGTAGATGTCGCTCCGGCCGTCGAGCACGTCGCCGGATAGCTGTTCCGGGCTCATGTATTCCGGCGTTCCGACGACGAGCCCCGTCTTGGTGACTTTCTGGCCTTCCTCACCGGTCATGGCCTTGGCAATGCCGAAGTCCACGACCTTGACGATGTCGGTGCCGTCGCGACCGCGCGCGAGCATGATGTTATCGGGCTTCAAGTCCCGATGCACGATCCCGAGATCGTGCGCCGCCTGGAGCGCGTCGGCGGTCTGGGACAGGATGGCGGCGGCACGTTTGACCGGGATGGCGCCTTCTTGGTCGATCAGGTCCCCCAGCGATCCCCCTTCGATGAACTCCATCGCGAGGTAGATCAGCCCGTCCGGCGTCTCGCCAAAATCGTAGATCGCGCAGACGTTGGGGTGATTGATGCGGGACGCGTTGGCGGCTTCGCGATTGAAGCGCGCGATGGCCTCCGCGTCGTTCGCCATCTGGGCGGACATGACCTTGATGGCACTCTTCCGGCCCATCTTGACATGCTCGCCAAGATAGACGGCGCCCATGCCGCCCTCGCCCAGCTTCTTGAGGATGTGATACCGCTCGGCGACCACGCCGCCCACCAGGTTGCCCTGCTGCGTCGAGCGCAGGGCCGACCCGTCGGAGGGGCAGAACTTCTGTTCGTCCCCATACTCGACGCCGCAGGTCGGACAGAGCTTCATGCCGGTTCGATCCTCAGCACTTTGTCGCCTACCAGAAGCCGCGCGCCGGGGGCCATCCGGACCTCACCGCGCACCGTGATCCCCACGCCGTTGCGGCTCTTGACATCCACGACCACGAAATCCGCGTCGTGGGAGCGCACTTCCGCATGTCGACCGCTCATGGACAAGTCGTACGGGAACACCCAATCGCCTTGCTCGCGTCCGATCGCCACATCACGGCCCGGGGAGAGGTGCACCACGTCCCGGGGGCTCCCGTCGCCCCGGAGCTGCGTCAGGCTTGCAATGTCCGCGCCCGGGGTCGAGCTGCCGAGGCGGCGCGTCTGGTCGTGTTCGGGAGGCTGGGGACCGGGGTATCCCAGGCGCCGGAACCGCAGCACCTGGGAGCCGATCAGGAGGAGGTCGCCGTCCTGTAGCACGTACGGCTCCTCCATGAACGCCCACGTGCCGTTTCGACTGCCGAGATCTCGAACGTAGACGTCGCCGCCACGGACCGAGAGTTGCGCGTGGATGGGCGAAATGAAGGGATCGTCCGGGAACGCGATATCGGCGTCCATCCGGCCGATGGAGGTGTCCTCCCGACTGAGCGTGAACGTCTGGACCGGCGCGCCACCCTCGTCGAGGAGCGTCAACGTCCTCGGCTTCGGGAGGGGAGCCGACCGCCGCTGGTGGTCCAGTGGCTGCCCGCACTGGGGACAGGTATTCGCCGAGGCGCGGACATCGGACGCGCGCGCAGGGAAGGGAGGCATCGTTTCCTGCCGCTTGGCCGTCTCGACGGCGCGGCCACAGTCCTTGCAATACCGTGACGCGTCGTCATTCTGTGCGCCGCAGTGATCGCAATGAGACAACAGACCTCCCCGGGGTGGTAAAGGCGGCTGCCAATGTACACCTCAAGAGGGGGGGTGGTCAACCAGCGCCAAATGGCGTAGGTAGTTGAAATCATGTAGGTTCCGCGCCCATGAAGATCCGGCAGCTCGTCCTCCGGACGCTTGGGGTGGTGGCCGGTGCCACGGCCTGCTCCCGCCCACTGTCGGTACCGCCCACCGGGCCGGTTCCGGCAATCCTCCCTCCGCTCGCCGTGCGCGTGGTGTATCCTCGGCTCACCGAGGATTCCACCGGGTTCCTGCGTGCGCGGTTCGACAGTCACGACTCCGCGTTCGTGTTCGGGTCCGTCACGCGCCCGGGCGCGGCGGTGACCGTGAACGGCGGGTCGGTGCCCGTCGCCGCCACCGGTGCGTGGCTGGCCTGGGTGGGTCTGCCGACCGACAGCGTCGCCACGTTCGACATCCGGGCAGCCGACGGTACGGAAACGGACAGCGTCGCGTTCACCGCGGTGCTCCCGCAACGGTACGCGGCGCCGGACTCCGCCGTGTGGATCGATACGACCTCGCTCACGCCCGTCGGCGCCTATTGGGTGCGTCCCGGAGAAGGCGTGGTGTTGCGCGCGCGCGCCGCCGTGGGATCCGAGCTCCGCTTGCGCCTCGGCGACTCCACCGTGGCGACGTTCGTGCCCGATCGTGCGCCCCCCGAGCCGCCATGGGGCGAGCGCGCGTTTGGGACCGTGGCACCGGCGCGACGCGAAGCGGCCCGCGACCGGCAGATCAGTTGGGTGTTCGGCGCCGTTGGGCCGGACCCGGGTCCGGTGTTGCAGTCCGCGCATGCCCAGGTGATGGCTTCGGATCTCGTCCTGGAGGCGGTGCGTGGGGCGGACACGGCGCGCGCCCACTGGCCGCTGCAGATTGGCGTGCTCGATCCGACCCACCCGACCGTGGCTGAGGTGAATGACGACACGGCCGGGACCGGAACCACGGACGGCATCCTCGCGGGCCGGCCCGCGCCGTCGGGGACGTACCACTGGTTCTTTCCCAACGGCACGCGGGCGGTCGTGAGTGGTCGTCGGAACGATCAGGTGCGGCTCCAGCTCTCCCGCCGGTCGGTGGCGTGGGTGGACGCCGTGGACGTGCAGCCGTTGCCCGCGGGCATGCCGCCTCCCGTGGGAACGACACAGGCGCTCCGTCTCATCGCCCACGACGGGTTCGTCACGCTGCGCGTGCCGCTCCCCGGGCGGGCGCCCTACCGTGTGGACGAGGACGAGCGCCGGATCGCGCTCACGGTCTACGGCGTCTCCGCGAACGCAGACTGGGTGCAGTATGGCCCGGCCGACTCGCTGGTCCGGTTGATCGCCTTCGACGCGTCCGCGGAGGACGAGACCCGCATCACGGTGGATCTGACGGCGGCGGTGTGGGGCTATCGAACGCGCTGGTCGGGCAACGATCTCCTGCTCGACATGCGTCGGCCGCCACGCATCGATGCGGGTCACCCGCTCCGCGGCCTCCTCGTGGCGCTGGACGCTGGTCATCCGCCGGCGGGGACGACGGGTCCGACCGGCGCGTACGAGGCGGACGTCATGCTGGCCGTGGTGCGGGCCGCGGCACCGCTGTTCGAACGGGCTGGGGCACGGGTGCTGATGGTCCGGCCGGACAGCGCCCCGCTGGGTCTAATCGACCGCGTGCGCATCGCGGAGGAGGCCAACGCCGATCTATTGATCTCGGTACACGCGAACGCGCTGCCCGATGGTGTGAATCCGTTCGTCAACGGTGGCACCAGCGTCTACTACTTCCATCCGAGGGCGGTGGATTTCGCGCGAGCCGTGGACACTACGCTCGTGCGCGGTTTCGGCTTCCGGGATCTCGGCATCGGACGCGGTGATCTCGCGCTTGCGCGCCCCACGTGGATGCCGGCGATTCTCACGGAAGGCCTGTTCCTGATGCTGCCGGATCAGGAAGCGGTGCTGATCAGCCCGGAGGGACAGCGACGCTACGCCGCGGCGCTCGTTGACGGAGCGCGCGCGTTTCTCCGCCGCCGCGCCACCGAGCGCTGAGCGCGCGTTTGTGTCGTAGAGCACGGTGAAGCCGTCCCCGCGCGGTGCATGCATGCGTGGGGGAGCGGCGCTTGCGGGGTCGCCCCGAAATCGTCTACGTTGCCCAGTTGGAGGGGCGTGTGTTCTGTTCTCGGTGCGGTCATTCCCTGGCTGAGGGTACGCGGTTCTGTCCGTCATGCGGACTGGACCTCACCGCCACCACGCCCATCAGCCGCGTCAGCACGCACCCGGTCGAGAACCAGTCCGAGACCGACGTCGTCAAGGAAGCGCTGGCCGCCGAGTATGACGTCCACGAAGAGCTGGGGCGCGGCGGGATGGCCATCGTGTTCCGCGCCCGCGATAAGCAGCTCGACCGCGACGTCGCGGTCAAGGTCCTACCGTTTTCGCTCGCGTTCGACGCGGAGTTCGTCGAACGGTTCCAGCGGGAAGCCCGGACGGCGGCCCGGCTCGAGCATCCGAACATCATCCCCATTTACCGGGTTGGGCGCTCGGGGCGCGTCATCTACTTCGTGATGAAGATGCTGCGTGGCCAGTCCCTGTCGCGCATCCTGTCGGCGCGGGGCGCCCTGACGCCGATGGAGATCCGTCATCTGCTGGTCCAGACGGCGGGAGCGCTGGGGTTCGCGCACCGTCATGGAATCGTGCACCGGGACATCAAGCCCGACAACATCATGTTCGACGAGCTCGGCCATTCCGTGCTCACGGACTTCGGGATCGCGAAGGCGGCATCCGGTACGCGCCTCACGGGGACCGGCATGTCGATCGGCACGCCGCACTACATGAGCCCCGAGCAGGCCCGCGCGCAGCCGCTCGACGGGCGGAGCGACGTCTACTCACTCGGCGTGGTGGCCTATCAGTGTCTCACGGGGCATGTGCCGTTCGATGGCGAGGACGCGTTCTCGATCGGCTACAAGCACATCATGGAAGCGGTCCCGGAACCGCCACTGGAGACGGCCGAGGCGCGTCGGTTGTTCACCGTCATCCGGCGTATGCTCGAAAAGAAGCCCGAAGAGCGGTACCAGAGCGCCGAAGATCTGGTCCGCGACTTCGAGGGTGGGCGGCCGTCGGTGACGTTGCTGGAGATGGATCCCGGCGCCGCGCAGACACTCTCGCTGACGCGGGAGGAAGCCGCCCAGGTCGCGCAGACCAGTCGGCCCTCGGCGGCTCCGCTGGTTCCGCCACCGCCGATCCCGACGGCGCCGCGGTCATCGACGCCGCCACCACCACCGCCCTCCGGCGTCGCGCCGACCACTCCCGCGACGCCACTCCCACGCCGACCGGCGGTGCGGCCGCCACGACGCGCGCAGCGGAAGCGCGGGGCAGGTGCCCTCGTCGCGGCCGCCGTGCTCTTCGCCGTTGGGGCCGGTGGCGCGGGTGGGTATCTGGTGTACACGAAGCTCCTGCGTCCGAACGCCGCTCCCGTGGTCGAGTCCGTGCCGCTCGAGCTGCACATGGGGCTGATCACCCGTCCGCCTGTGGACCAGGCCTTGCTCGCGGCGCGCGACTCGGCCCGGCGGGCGGAGGAAGACCGGCTCCGCGCACTGCCGGACAGCGGTGGTGTGGTCTTCACCGGCGTCCCGAAGGGGGCGCGGCTGTTCGTCGACGCGGACCCGCAGGGATACGCGGACACCGTGCTCGGGCTCGATATCGGGACGCACAAGGTTCGGATCCGGGCCTCGAACTATCAGGACTTCGATCTGTCCGTGCAGGTTCCCAAGGCCGACACCGCGGCGTACGCCGTGGCCATGACGCGGGCCGCGGCACCGCCGCCGGTCACGCGCCGGGCCGAGCCGCCGCCCGTCACGCCGGCTCCGTCGGCTCCGGCGGGCCAGTGCGCGAACCCGCGGGAGCAGAGCTACAATCTCGACAACGTCTGCTGGGACCAGGCGCCGAGACTGGTGGGAACGCCCTTCATTCCGGTCGATGCCGCGCAGGTGCGGTCGTCCCGGCCGGTGTTCGTACTGGTCCATGTCGGGACGGACGGGCACGCCGAGGAGGCATTCCCGATCCGGCGGGAGGGCGACGATCTCAACTTCCTGCGGATCGCCGTCCAGCACGCGCGCAACGCGCGCTACGCGCCGGCCACCAAGGACGGGCAAGCGGTGGCGTCGTTCTTCCAGTTCCGGTTCGCGCCTCAGGTCAGGCGGTGATTCACCCCAGCGCGTTCATCGCGCCCGGCGCGGTGGTGGTGGGGGACGTCACGCTGGGCCGGGAGGCCTCCATCTGGTACAACTGCGTGGTGCGCGGTGACATGGCGCCGATCGTGATCGGCGACGAGACGAACATCCAAGACCTCACCATGGTGCACGTCGACGAGGGCGTGCCCTGCACGATCGGGAACCGGGTCGGCGTGGGGCATCGGGTCATTCTGCACGGCTGCACCGTGGAGGAGGGCGCCCTTATTGGAATGGGTGCGGTGCTGTTGAACCGGGTGCATGTGGAGGCCGGAGCCGTGGTGGGCGCCGGGGCCGTGCTGCCGGAAGGGATGCGTGTTCCCGCCGGGATGCTGGTGCTTGGCGTGCCGGCGAGAATCGTCCGGCCGGTGGACGACGCGCTCGCGGCGCGAGCGCGCGAGACGTGGGAGCATTACGTGGCGCAAGCCCGGCGCCATCGAGCCGGCGAGGTGCCGCGCCACGGCCCGGCGGCCGCGTGAGCGTCGCCCCCCTCTCCACGTGGTGGAGAGGGGACGGGGGTGAGGCTTCCGCTCCACCCTCGCGGAGAGGGAAGAAGGTGAGGAAGGTTTGTGATGTGAATTCACGACAGCATAGATTGCATGCGGGGTTTGGCGTTGTCTTGCGTCGCCATCCGGCGGGGTCTACTTTGACCCTCCGCGCCTCGCGACTCCGCGAGCACCGCGCAGGTCCGCAGCCGCTGTCTCACGATTGCCTTTCGCGACAATCCGTGTAGTCACATCGGGTCTTGGGGGGGAAAGGGCCACCATGGGCATTGCCGCCGATTTCGCCAAGCGGGTTCCACTCGACCTCAGTGACAACGCCATCACCGTCCTGAAGCGTCGCTACCTGGTCAAAGACGACCACGGGAAGCCGGCTGAGGCGCCGGAAGACCTGTTTTGGCGAGTGGCACGGACGATTGCGGAACCGGACGGCCGGTACGGCGCGAGTCCCAAGGCGGTCGAGGCCCTGGCGGAAACGTTCTACGAGTTGATGGCCACCCGGGTCTGGATGCCAAACAGTCCAACCCTGATGAACGCCGGCCGGCCGCTCGGCCAGTTGTCGGCCTGCTTCGTGCTCCCGGTGGAGGATGCCCTCTCGAACGGCCAAAACGGCATCTACGACACGTTGCGCAACATGGCGCTGGTCCACCAGTCGGGCGGCGGCACCGGTTTTTCGTTCTCGCGGCTGCGGCCCAAGAACGACGTGGTCCGCTCGACCATGGGCGTGGCGTCCGGGCCCGTCTCCTTCATGTCGCTGTACGACGCGTCGACCGACGTGGTCAAGCAGGGGGGCACGCGGCGCGGCGCGAACATGGGCATCCTGCGGGTCGATCACCCGGACATCCGCGAATTCGTGACGTGTAAGGACGACATCAGCAAGATCACGAATTTCAATATCTCGGTGGCGGTTACCGACGCGTTCATGGAAGCCGTCCACGCCGGAACGGCGTACGATCTCATTCACCCCCGCACCGGAGCCGTGGTGGGACAATTGGACGCCCGCGAGGTGTTCAACACGATCATTCGCGGTGCCTGGAAGACCGGCGAGCCGGGCGTCTTCTTCGTGGACCAGGCCAACCATTACAACCCGGTGCCGCGGCTTGGCACATACGAGGCCACGAATCCCTGCGGCGAACAGCCGCTCCTGGCCTACGACGTCTGCAACCTGGGCTCCATCAACGTCGGCCTGTTCGTCAAGAACGGGGATGTGGATTGGGAGGGTCTGCGCCGCGCCGCGCACCTCTGCACGCATTTCCTCGATAACGTCATCGACGCAAACAAGTACCCACTGCCCGAGATCACCGAGCTGGCACAGCGGATCCGCCGCATCGGGCTCGGCGTGATGGGGTGGGCGGACCTGCTCGTGCGGCTCGGGATCCCGTACAACTCGACGCAGGCCGTGGAACTCGGTCGCCGGCTCATGCAGTTCCTCGATCAAGAGGCGAAAGTCGAGAGCGAGCGGCTGGCCGAGCAGCGTGGGGTGTTCCCAGCGTGGCCGGACAGCATCTGGGGCCCCGATACCACCGCCGCGCGCGACGCCGCGGGCGAGCGGATCCGCCCCATGCGCCGCCTGCGCAATTGCAACCTCACTACCGTAGCACCAACCGGAACGATTTCCATCATCAGTGGGTGCGCGTCCGGTATCGAGCCGCTGTTCGCGGTCGCGTTCATGCGGAACCAGGCCGGCGTCCTGATGCCGGATGTGAACGCGGATTTCGTGGCCATCGCCAAGAAGGAAGGCTGGTACTCGGACGACCTGATGCAGCGCATTGCCGAGAACGGCCACATCCACTTCGACGAAGTGCCCGCGCAGTGGCAGCGCGTGTTCGTGACGGCCCACGACGTGACGCCGGAATGGCACATCCGGATGCAGGCCGCGTTCCAGGAGTTCACCGACAGCGCCATATCCAAGACCTGCAACTTTCCGACGGCGGCCACCGAGGACGACGTCCGCCGGATCTACGAGTTGGCGTACGAGCTGAAGTGCAAGGGCGTCACGGTGTACCGGGACGGCTCGCGCGAGATGCAGGTGCTCTCGACGGGAAGCACCGCGAAGAAGGTCACGCAGCAGAGCGGGGCAGAGGGGCAGCGGGGCAGAGAAGAAGGGGCCGACCTCAAGGCCACGATCGCCGAGTTGGAGGCCGAGCTGGGGCGAACGCGGAAGAAGCTGCACGAGGTGGAGTCGGAGAACCTCCAGCGCCGGCAGAAGCGGTCTCGCCCGGAGCTGCTGCGGGGCACCACGCGCCGCGTCGAAACGCCGTTGGGCACGATGTACGTGACGATCACCGAGGACGACCGCGCCCAGCCGTTCGAGATCTTCATGTCGCTGGGCAAGGCGGGCGGGGCGCTGATGGCGGACGTCGAGGCCATCGGACGGCTGATCTCGCTGGGGCTTCGCTCCGGCATCCCGATCGCGGAAATCCACCGACAGTTGCGCGGCATTTCGTCGGACCGTGTCACCGGGCTCGGACCGAACAAGGTCCTCTCGGTGCCGGATGCCATTGGTATCGCCATCGAGCGCTGGCTGCACGAGAAGCAGGGCGTTCAGCAGGACCTGCTGGATGCCGACGCTCCCCCACAGGAACCGGTCGTCGCCGCGCGGCCCCGGCCGGTGGAAGCGAGCGGCCAGCAGCCGGAGCTCTTCGCCCACGACGCGGACCAGCACATCGGCGCGTGCCCCGACTGCGGCTCGCAACTCGAGTACGCCGAGGGCTGCGTGAAGTGTCACGTGTGCGGGTATAGCGAATGCGGGTGACCGGTGGGCAGCGAGGGCGGTGAGGGCAGGGGGCGGTGAATGGCCGCCCCTTCTGCTATCGCGCTTGGCGCGGCGGCAGCCCCCCCTCTCTGTATTGTGGCAAATTCCCCCTCTCCACGTAGTAGAGGGGGTACGGGGGGTGAGGTATCGCCATCCAGCCACCCAGACCGTAACTTGTGCTCCACCGATACCCGGCCCGCCATGCCTCGCTTGATCCGTGTCCTCAAAACGCTCCGCACGGAGCGCCGCACGCTCGGCTGGCGCGGGTTATTCCGGCGGCGGGGGTGGACGCTCGTGGCGGTGGTCGTCGCGTACTACCTCATTCGCGACATCGTCCTCTACGTCGTGATCCCGCTGGGAGTCGCGGCCGGATTCAGCCGCTAACGGAGCGGAGGCAGCATGCCGAGGCAATGGGCGCGCGTTCGGAAGACCGGTGCACACGGCCTGCGCCGCGGCGCATGGTATGCCGTCGTGAACGACAACAAGCCAACCATGGTCTTTCTGGATGTCAACCGGAAGAGCGTCGCGATGGATCGGACGCTGCTCGAGTTTCGGGATGACACGCCCCACGCGTGGAGCGTCGTGGTGCGCGCGCCGGATGAGCCCCGGTTGAGTCGGTCCGGTCGGGGGCCGTTCCCGCCGACCTATGCGGTGTGTCCCCAGTGCCGCGCGCGCACCGATCTCGCCGACGGGATCACCCAGCTCGGGTGCGCGGACTGCGGCGGGGAGTATCCGGTGGACTGGGAGCATCCCTGCTAAGCGGCGTGAAACGTGAAACGTGAAACGTGAAACGACCGCTCCTGGAGCCCGTCGTTTCTCGTTGCACGTTTCACGACTAGCCGGTCCCCCTCCTTATATTCGTTCGATATGTCCCGTCGCAAAACCGTAACCGCGTTTGTCGGCGGCGTCCCCGTCGGCTCGGCGCATCCCATCGTCGTGCAGTCGATGACGAATACCGATACGGCCGACGTCGCGCGTACGGTCGAGCAGACGCGCGCCCTTGCGGACGCGGGGAGCGAGTTCGTGCGGGTGACGGTCAACAACGACGCGGCCGCGCGGGCCGTCCCCGAGATCGTGCGCCGGCTGAACGATGCCGGCGTTGCCGTCCCCATCATCGGCGACTTCCACTACAACGGTCATCTGCTGCTCACGCAGCACCCTGAGTGCGCGACCGCGCTTGCCAAGTACCGAATCAACCCGGGCAACGTCGGCGCCAAACGACGCGACGAACATTTCCGCACCATCGTGGACGTGGCCATTGCCAACGACAAGCCGATTCGGATCGGCGTGAACTGGGGATCGCTCGACCGCCAGCTCCTCACGGAGTTGATGGATGCCAACGCGACGCTCGCGGAACCGCGGGACGCGCGCGCGGTCATGCTGGACGCGATGGTCGAGAGCGCCCTTCGCTCGGCGGAACTGGCCGAAGCGGTCGGCCTGCCGCACGATCATATCATCCTTTCGGCCAAGATCTCACGCGTGATCGATCTAGTGGACGTGTACCGTCTCCTCGCGCCCCGCTCCGACTACCCGCTGCATCTCGGCCTGACGGAGGCGGGGATGGGGGCGAAGGGGATCATCGCCAGCAGCGCGGGCCTGGCCATCCTCCTCACGGAGGGTGTCGGGGATACGATCCGCGTCTCGCTCACGCCGCGGCCGGGCGGGGACCGCACCGAAGAGGTGCGTGTGGCGCAGCAGATCCTCCAGGCGCTCGACCTGCGGAGCTTCACCGCTCAGGTGACGGCCTGCCCCGGATGCGGTCGTACGACCAGTTCGTTCTTCCAGGAAATGGCAGAGGAGATCCAAGGCCACCTGCAACGCCAGATGCCGATCTGGCGCGAGCGATACGCGGGGGTGGAGACGCTCACCGTGGCGGTGATGGGGTGTGTGGTGAACGGGCCGGGGGAGTCCAAACACGCGGATATTGGTATCTCTCTTCCCGGCACCTCCGAGGAGCCAAAGGCGCCGGTCTTTGTCGATGGCGCGCTCTTCCGCACCCTGCGAGGGGAAGGCATCGTGCGCGAGTTCATCGAGATTCTCGAGGAGTACGTCGCTCGCCGATTCGGGTCCACCGTGGCGTCGGTGTCCTGACCGGGCACGATTGTCGACATGCGGTTCACATTCCCATCCACATATGCGCACGCCAGCGGGCCCCGACGGGGCGGCGGTTGTGCGAGCTATCGACATATCCCCACGGGTGTGGAAAGCGGGCATCCACGTTTCCTCATGCGGGAAGGACCACGAATGGAAGCCGGCCGAGAGCCCCTCCCACGATGACGCCACACACCAAGCACCTCGCGCGCCCACCGATCCCTGGGTTCCACCGCACGAAGATCGTCGCGACCATCGGTCCGGCGTCCGACGATCCCGATGTGTTGCGCCGGCTGTTCGAGCTCGGTGTGGACGTCATTCGGGTCAACAGCTCCCATGGCACACCCGAGCAACGGGCCCAGTGGATGGACCGGGTGCGCCAGGTCGCGACGGCCCAGGGCCGTCACATTGCGCTCCTGGTGGATTTGCAGGGCCCGCGCATCCGGGTCGGCGACCTCCCCGAGCCACGCACGTTGACCAATGGGGCAACCGTCGTATTCGCGCCGGAGGAGAGCGCCTCGGGGGACGAGATCCCCACGACGTACGCGGCCCTGGCGCGCGACGTGACCCCGGGCGCGCGAATCCTGCTCGACGATGGCCTGCTCGTGGTGGAGGTGGTCGACCTCGCGGGCGACCGCGTATGGGGACGCGTCGTGCACGGGGGGCTGCTCAAGGGGAAGAAGGGTCTCAACCTGCCGGGCGTGCGTGTCAGCGCGTCGGCCGTCACCGCGAAGGACCGGGAAGACGTCGTGCTCGCGGTCCAGCACGG
>Ga0307424_1000016_pt1 | contig 67643 bp, 54 predicted proteins | sample SalMarWE160320MG_FD_202157 | JGI IMG/M metagenome (GOLD analysis project Ga0307424, IMG submission 202157) | Salt marsh sediment microbial communities from the Plum Island Ecosystem LTER, Massachusetts, United States - WE1603-20 | ecosystem: Environmental > Aquatic > Marine > Intertidal zone >... | reverse complement strand
AAATGATTATGCTGATTTGTTCCTTTTCCATTCAATTATTTATTGAGATGGCCGTGAGCGGAGCGAGCGGTCAGCTTATCGTAGTGTAGCCGGACCATTGGCTGGTATTGTTTTACGGAATGCTAGATTTAATGTTGCAAAAAATAATGTAAATTGAGGAGGTTTGTCAAGAAAGGCTGCAATATCGAAATCTGAAAATACGGAAAGAGGATTTGCCGGATGAAATGACTGGATCAGTTCCGTGATGTGATCCGCAAGGGATATTTTCAGCGGTAGTGCTCCACAATGGCGTCGCACAGGCCGGGAATGGTGAAATCCTGGGCTTCGATATGGACGGTGAAGCCAAGGTCTCTGGCCGTCTCAGACGTAATGGGGCCTATGCTGGCCACCGTGACGCCTTGAATCAAGCCTTCGAACCTATCAGGTGGGAGCAGGGCCTTAAAATTTCTCACCGTAGAAGAACTGGTAAAGGTGACCATGTCGATGGAGCGCTGCTCTAACCGGTCAATGAGCAGGTCCACATTGTCCCTGCACTGTTCGGTCTGGTAGGCAGGCACTTCATCCACCGTGGCACCCATTTTTCGGACCTCCACCGGCAGGATGGGTCTTGCCTCTTTGGCCCTGGGCAACAGGACCCTTTTGCCTTCCATGGACTCCTTCTCAAAGGCCTCTATGATCGATTCCGCCCGGTAGGTCTTGGGGATAATGTCGCTCGTAAAGCCGAAGTCCCGCAGCCGCTTTGCCGTGGCCGGTCCGATGGTGGCTGTGCGCACATTTCCCAGGGCCCGCACGTCCTTGCCTTTTTCGTAGAGCCGATCAAAGAAAAAATTGACGCCATTCACACTGGTCAAAACAAGCCAGTCATAGGTATCAAGCTGGTCGATCGCCCGGTCCAAGGGGGCCCAGTCCCCTGGAGGCACGACCCGGATGGTGGGGCATTCCAGGCACTCGGCGCCCAGGTCGGAAAGCCGCATGACCAGATCGCTGGCCTGTTCCCGCGTCCTGGTGATCACCACGGTCTTTCCGAAAAGGGGCCTTTGTTCAAACCAGTTCAGGGTTTCCCTGAGTTTGACCACCTCGCCCACAACGATCGCCACGGGCGGCGTAACTCTGGCCTCTTTGGCCTGGCCCGCAATCGTCTCCAGAACGCCGACTACCGTGGTTTGCTGGGGCGTGGTCCCCCATCTGACCAGGGCTACCGGGGTCTTCGGGTCACGGCCGGCCGCGATCAGGGCCGCTGTGATCTTGGCCAGGTTCTTCATGCCCATCAGAATGACCAGGGTGCCCACACCGGTGGCAAGCTTGGACCAATCCACCGTGGAGTGCGGTTTTGTCGGGTCTTCATGACCGGTGACAATGCCCACGCTCGCCGTGTAGCGACGATGCGTGAGCGGTATGCCCGCATAGGCGGGGGCAGCAACAGCCGAGGTGATACCGGGGACGATTTCAAAAGGAATCTTTGCTTCAGCCAGGGCTTCGGCCTCCTCGCCGCCTCTGCCAAAGATGAAGGGGTGCCCGCCTTTGAGGCGAACCACCATGTGGCCTGCCTTGGCCTTGGCCACGAGGAGCTTGTTCATCTCATCTTGAGCAAGGGTATGGCTGCCTTGCTCTTTGCCTACATAGATGGCTTCCGCGCGCGGCTTCGTGTGTCTTAAGAGCTTGGCAGAGGCTAGGTGGTCATAGATGATCACATCAGCCTGCTGGAGACACCGTCTACCCTTTACGGTGATGAGGTCCGGATCACCGGGCCCGGCACCGACAAGATAAACCTTGCCCCGCCTCATGTTGTCACATCCTGCACAGACCTGCCGTAGACGTTGTCCAGGATTTGCCTTGCGCCCTGCTCAAGGAGGCGATGGGCCAGTTCCACGCCGAGCTGTTTGCCCTGGTCCACAGGTCCCTCGATGGTCTCGCGAAGAAGCACAGAGCCGTCTACTTCCGCCACCAGCCCCGTTAATTCAAGGCGGTCTTCAATGACCCTGGCGTGGCCGGCAATGGGAACTTGGCATCCCCCCTCAAGCCGGGCGAGAAAAGCGCGCTCACTTTCCACGGCCAGACGTGTCTGCCGGTGATCCATGGGTCCTGCAAGCTTGCGAATGGCCTCGTCGTCTTGTCTGACTTCGATGGACAGGGCCCCTTGTCCGATGGCAGGAAGCATTAGAGAATCAGGAATATATTCTGTGATTCGATCTGACAGTCCCAGCCTGATGACCCCGGCGGCTGCCAGAATGATGGCATCCAACCCCTCTGTTTCCAATTTCCGCAGCCGCGTGTCGAGATTGCCTCTCAAGGAATGCACGGTGATATCCGGTCTGGCGTGTCGAACCTGGGCGCCGCGCCGAAGGCTGCTGCTTCCCACGCGAGCTTGCTTCGGCAGGTGTTCGAACGTATGGCCGTTCCGCGAAATCAGAACGTCCAGGGGATTCTCCCGTTCGGGGATAACGCCAATGCAGAGCCCCGCGGGGACCTCGGCCGGCATGTCCTTCATGCTGTGGACGGCGAGATCAATCCGGCCCTCAAGAAGCGCCGTTTCAATCTCCTTGACAAACAGCCCCTTTCCTCCAACCTGGGCAAGGGGCACATCTGTAATCTTATCCCCCGTGGTTTTAATCTTGACCAGCTCTACGCTGTATGCAGGATGGAGGCTCAGGAGCTGAGAGCGGACCCACTCGGCCTGCCACACGGCAAGGGCGCTCCCTCGTGTACCAATTCTAATGACTTTCATCATCAGTGGCCGCACGTGCTGCAAGTGGTAGCACTACAGCCGCTGCAAGTGGAGCCCTGCGAACTTGTAAACTCACCATCGCTCTTGTGGCTAACGGTGGAAAGGAGTTTCTTGATCTTCTTGCCGTGGCACGCGGGACAAACGACTTTCTCTTTTCCAAAGACCAGGACCTCGAAATTCTTGTCGCATTTGGAACAGTAATATTCAAAAATGGGCATGTTGTCGTCTCCTTAATAAAGATGAAAAGTCTGTCAGCACCCTTTCTTTATGGCACAGTATAAAACGCTCTTTGCTCTTTGTCCAGCCGGCGCCACCCCTACGCCTTGTGCTTCAGCCCCACAGGGGCTGAACCGCCAGACCTCACTATTTCCTCAATGACTGCGCCTGCCAAAAGCGGGAACATAATCTCATGGTGACCGATGAGGCTATAGCCCTGACCACCCGAGGCGGTGGGGCGGATGACCACGTTGGTCATGGGGCGATAGTGCCGGACAAAATCCATGTTGACCGTGGTAAACTGTTGCACCTGGTGCCCCATGTTTCTAACCAGGGTCAGTGCCTTCAAGAACACTTCCGGCAGGATGACGGCAGAGCCGATATTCATATAAACCCCTTTTTCCAAGGCGGCGACTGCTGAGGCAAAGAGTCTGAAATCGTCATAGCTCGCTTTGCCGGCCGCTTCAGGGTCGAACCCGGGATGGATGTGAATGATGTCGGTCCCGATGGCTACATGGACGGTGGCGGGGATCTCTAGCCGGGCCGCAGTGGCCAGGATGCTGTCTCTTGCAAACGGCAGGCTCTCCTTGATGATGGCACGTCCCACGGCTCGACCCAGCCCGCAACCCTCCTTTGCGGCGTCGGTGCCCGCCCTGTTGAGAAAATTCGCCGACTCCTCGGCCATGCCAAAGGCCCCCTTTTCCAAGCCTTCCAGGACATCTTCAGAGGTTCTCCCGATCAGGGCCAGCTCAAGGTCATGGATGATGCCGGCGCCGTTCATGGCAATGGCCGTGATGATGCCGCGCTCCATCATGTCGACCACAACAGGGTTGAGGCCCACCTTAATGACGTGGGCGCCCATGCCCATCACCACCTGCTTGCCTGCTTGATGGGCCTTTGCAATGGCTGAAACCACGGCCTTGAGATCCTTGGCAGCCAGGATGTTGGGAAGCCGTCCCAAGAAATCTTCCAGGCTCCCTCCTGGCTCCCATGCATGGGCAAAGTCGGCCCGATCCACCTTGCTTTTTCGAGAGGCCAGGGAATAGGTTTTAAGAGAAGCACGGTCTATGGGTTTTAAGGGTTTGGCCATGGATGCCTTTATCAAGTTCGAGAGTCTTGCAAAGAGTCAATGTTGCTCGCTCCGTGAACATTTTGGGCGCGCTTGAGACGTTCAGCTAAAATGCTAACACGCAGTGAAGCTCTGCGCTCAACTCGGGCTACCGCCCTCAAACGGTTAGCATTTTTTAACGCTGAACAGCTCAAGTGCTTTTTTCCCAAAATGCTCAATGTCGCTCGCAAAAGACTCTTTACGAATTTATCAAGTTTCCACGAAACTCTCCGGAAAAAGGATTCGCTCTACGAGTTCGCAGAGAATGTGTGCTGCTGTGATGTGGCTTTCCTGGATCCGCGGGGTTGCCTGGGAATCCACAATCAAGGCGAGGTCGCATCTTTGGGCGAGTTTGCCTCCACCACATCCTGTCAGGCCCAAGGTGTAAAGGCCCATGTCGCGAGCCGCCTCCATAGCAAGCAGTACATTTTTCGAGTTGCCGCTGGTGCTGATTCCCCAGGCGATATCGTCTTTCTTGCCAAGGGCCCTGATCTGCTTGGAAAATATTTCATCGAAAGAAAAGTCATTGGAAATGCTGGTCAACACAGAGGTGTCCGTGGTGAGGGCCATGGCGGGCAGGGGCTTGCGGTCTACGGCAAAACGATTGACGAATTCTGCCGCAATGTGCTGGGCATCGGCAGCGCTGCCGCCATTACCAAAGATCAGAAGCTTGTGGCCGGCAGCAAAACAGGTGGCCAGTCGTTGGGCCACAGACAGGAGCAGATCCGCATTGCCCTTGATAAAACCTTCGTTGACCCGAATACTCTCTTCCAGGGCCTCTAAGACGACAGATTTCATAAGCATTCCAAAGCCTAAGGCCTGCAGTCCCTGGCGCTTTCTGCCTCGCGTAAGAACTCGCCGCACGCCTGTCCAAGGTCTGCTGCCATCTTGAGCTGCTCGATGGCCTTGTCATAGTCCCCGTGTTGTGCGTACAGCTTGCCCAGTCGGTATCGGAAGAGGCCATTGTTGGGATCCAGGCTGATACTTTCCCGACACAGCATGATGGCGATGTCCTCGTTTTCACCCAACTCGCCGTAAAGATAGCCCAGGGCGCTCAAGCTTTTTGAATCGGTCGGGTGCCGTTTAACGGCTTTTTCATAGGCCTTGACCGCATCGCGAAGCCTCTCCTTTTCCAGGTAACAATCCCCCAGGGCCCGGAATACGTGGCCCCATCTTGGGGTACTACGGGCTGCTTTTTCGAGATACCCGAGGGCGGCTTCCGTTCGGCCCATCTCCCGATAACATAGGCCGATCTGACAGGCTATGTCCGGATGTTCTCCGTCAAGGCCGTGGGCCTCAAGAAACAGGTCAAGTGCCTTTTTACGGTGGCCTTGCTTAAAATGGGCAAGCCCCAGATTATAGGTGGCCATCACATCCTCGGGATCAAGGGCAATGGCTGTTTCAAAGGCATCAATAGCCAAATCGAACTTGCCCCGCACACCATAACACACACCCAGGCTATTATGGACATTCACGTTTTTCGGGTCCACGGCCAGCGCTCTTTCGAATTCTTTGATGGCCCCGTCCATGTCTCCGTATTGATAAAGCTTGTCAGCGCTTATATTGAGGCTGACGGCATCAAAGGGCGTCACCGTGCCCGGACCAAAAAAAGCAGCGTGATCCAGCGCCTTCTTGGCATTGGCCAGGATGGTCATTTTTTCGAAGGGCCAAAAGGGGTATACGGCAATGCCGACCGACACGCTGTGTTCATCAGGACGCGCAAAGCGCCCCTGCATTTGTCCGGCCAGATGCGCTGCACCCGACTCGTCCATGTCCGGACAGAAACAGGTAAACCGATTCTCGTGGAGTCGTCCCCACTGCATGGGATAGGTCTTGCTCAGATCGTCTATGATCCGTGCCAGCCTGACGACGACGTCCGACATGACAGGCTCCCCAACATGTTGCAGCATCTTGTCAAAGTCGTCGATATGGATGACAAGCACAGCAAACCGATCCGTCTTTGCTTGATCCTCCTCAAACAGCGATTGGCATGCCCCACCCGCCGGGATCTGGGGAAAGGTCTCTTTCAAGATACTTGATGCGACCCAAGGCTCGTCCACTTTACTGCTCCTCCAGTATTTTCTTGAATGCAGAGGCAATCATGGGAATCTCTTCGTCCTGAATCGTGCGTACATCCATGAGAAACAGGTCATCTTCAATATGCCCGATAATAGGCGGGGTCGCCTCTCGCATGATCTGTTCTATCCGGCTTGCCGAGAGGCCCTCTATGGTGACCCCCACACATTTGGTAGGGAGTTGTTGTAAGGGCAGAGCGCCTCCGCCCACGCGAGACGAGGTGTTGACGAGGACCGCTTCCAGGCGATTGGTTGCCAGCTTCCTCAAGCGATTCAAAAGCCGTCTTGCCTTGGCCGAAATCACTTTGGCGGGCATCGTCAGCATGTGCAGCGTGGGGATGGCCGAAATCGCCTGAGCTTCGTCCCGGTACATGTGCAGTGTGGCTTCCAGCGCAGCCAGGGTCATCTTGTCGATTCTGAGCGCCCGGTTAATGGGGTTTTTCTTGATCCCATCAATCGTATCTTTTCTACCCACAATGATCCCTGCCTGGGGTCCGCCCAGCATCTTGTCCCCGCTGAAGGTGACCACGTCGGCGCCGGTTGCCACGGTCTTCTGCACGGTGGGTTCCTTCAGGAGACTGTATTTTGATAAATCCACAAAGTTTCCGCTGCCCAGATCCTTCATCACGGGAAGATGATACTTGGCCCCAAGGGCCACCAACTCTGTCAGCGTGACCTCGGCTGTAAACCCCACGACCCTGTAATTGCTCGTATGGACCTTGAGCAATAACGCCGTTTCATCCCGGATAGCCCTTTCATAGTCTGCCAGATGGGTTCGGTTGGTCGTGCCCACTTCTACGAGCCTGGCGCCACTTCGGGCCATAACATCCGGTATGCGGAAAGATCCCCCGATTTCCACCAGCTCTCCTCTTGAAACGATGACATCCTTGCCCCTTGCCAGGGTTTCGAGAGACAAAAAAACGGCTCCCGCGTTGTTATTCACCACCAAAGCCGCCTCAGCACCACTGATCTCGCACAAGATATCCTCAACGTTGCTGTATCTGGACCCCCGGGCCCCTTTTTCAAGATCGAACTCAAGGTTCGAATACCGGCCCGACAGTTCAGCCACATGCCTTGCGACGCCTTCGGGCAGCAGGGAGCGGCCTAGGTTGGTGTGAACGACCACGCCCGTTGCATTGATGACGCGCTTGAGCTTAAAGTCCATAGCATTCTTCAAGGCCGTCTTCGCAAGGTGCAAGAGTTCGGTGTCCGAAAGCAGGGCCTCGTCCAAGGTTTCATCCGCAGCCATGATCGTTGCCCGGAGTTTTCCCAGCGCACTCCGGATGGCCTGAACCACCACCGGCCGGGGGGCCTGTTGGACGGGCTGTTCCTGCTCCCAAAGGTTAAGGACGTAATCCACACCGGGAAGCTTGCGCAACAGGGCCTGCTGTTCTGGTTTCAAGTTCTTCCTCCCCTGAAGCGAAATAGTGTCTATGTTTCTGTTTTTTTTACATTCATACCATATTTCAGTCAACCTTGCCATGGAAAACGCCCCATGGCCACCATACACCATGATGATTGATGGTTTCGTAAAAAGTCGATTTTACTCACTCCGTGAACAATTTTGGGGCCCTTCAGATGTTCAGCTAAAATGCTAACACGCAGTGAAGCTTTGCGCTCAACTCGGGCTAACGCCCTCAGACAGTTAGCATTTCTAACGCTAAACATCTGAAGTGCCTTTCTCCCAAAATGCTCAATGTCGTTCGGAAAATACTTTTTACGAGTTCATGATGATTGATGCCGTCGAAGAGCTTGACGTCCGATAGCGATAGCCGTTAGGGATGGCAACGAGAAAATTCGCAATCCACTGGCATGTGCGCCTTCATTGTCAGACAAGCGACGCACGGGTGAAGAAGTGATCGATCTGATGGTCCTTGGGGGATATTTTGTGGTCATGCTCTTTGTGGGCTGGCGCGGCCGCCGGCAGACTGCCGAAGCTTTTTGGATTGCGGAACGCAGATACCTGACGGGTCCTGTCACCCTATCACTGGTGGCAACCATTTTTGGGGCATCTTCCACGATGGGCATCATCGGTCTTGGCTACTGCCGCGGCTTAACCGGTGCCTGGTGGTCACTAATCGGAGGGATTGCCCTGATTCCCTTCGCCCTCCTCTTGGCTGGGCGTGTCCGATCCCTCAATGTCTACACCCTGCCGGATATCCTGAAAAAGGCCTACGGCGAAAGGGTCGCAGTCCCTGCAGGGGTCATGATCGCGGTGGCCTGGTGTGGCGTGATCGCCGCCCAGTTGATCGCCGGGGGGCGATTGCTGAGCAGCGTGTTCTCTCTTGGTTTCCAGGGGGCCCTGGCAGTGGTGGCCGTTGTCTTTATCCTGTATACCTTTTGGGGGGGGCAACGAACGGTCATCAAGACCGACTCATGGCAGTTCTTTCTTTTCTTAGGCGGCCTCCTGCTCTCCCTGGCCTTCCTCTTGTTGTCCCAAGGCATGGAAAGGCCTGGTTGGCAGAACGTGCCTGTGGGACACTGGCGCTTTCCGGTCTCAAGCGCCTTTGGATGGTATGACGTACTGGTTTTCTATCCCCTTATTGTAGGGCTTCCTTACCTCGTAGGGCCGGATATCTATTCGCGAGTACTGTGCGCAAGAGACAACCGCGTGGCCCGGAGGTCTGCCCTGCTTGCCGCCGTACTGGTTATTCCCCTTTCGTTCTTGCTTGCCTTTTTTGGACTCCTGGCCTGCGCCAGATTTCCAGGCATCGCGCCTGAAGCGGCTCTTCCGGAAACCCTGGGCACACTCATCCCGGTGGGGCTTAAGGGATTCATCGTGGCCGGCTTTCTGGGGGCAATCATGTCTTCCGCCGATACCTGTCTCATCTCTGCCGCCACGATCCTTTCCCTGAATGTGCTGGGTCCATTCTTGCGTCTTTCAAAGGGTGAGCAGTTGAAACTCACCAGGGCCGCGGTTGTGGCTATCGGTGTGGCTGCCTGGCTCATTGCCGGCCGGCAGCAGGGGATTATCACCGCACTTCTCTTAGGCTACACGGTCTTTGTGGGTGGCGTTGTGCTTCCGACCCTGGCAACATTTTGCCGGCGGTGGTTCAAGACCACCGCAAGCGGGGCTCTCTGGGCTATTGTCATTGGAGGCGGCACAGCCATCCTGGGAAAGATCTACGGAGGCGCCCCCATGAAGGCCGTCCTCACAAAAAACGGGGCGGCCTTCTTGCGCCTTCTCTTGGGTCCCCAGTACCTGAGCATCTTGCCTATTGTCCTGTCTCTGGTGGTTATGCTGGGAGTCAGTCGGATGACTCGTTCATGAAAACACAGAGTGACTTGCGCCTACAATGTTCACATGGTATGGCCCGGCAATCAGTGTCCATTTCAATTGCCACACCGATCCTTTGAGTGCATATTCGCGCCCATGGCTCAGAGAAAGGAGATCAAGCGAAGATGACATGTGACCCGGTAGAACCTCGTAACGGCACCATGACAATTCTGAGTTTAAGCATAGCAGTGGTGCTGGTCTGTGCCCTTGCAGCCCCGTTGGCTGCAGCCCCTAAGCCGAAACGAATACTGAAAAACAATATGACGGAAGGCTACAACGTGCTTCCCCAAGACGCGACAACCCTGAGCGAAGCATTCACAGAGGGGATATTATACGGAAGGCTTCGAATGAACGCCTTCAAATTGTACTGGCATGATGAGTCAAAACATGATCCGACCGGATTCGGTCTTGGCGGCAGCTTGATCTACAAGACGGCACCCCTCCACGGCCTTAGCGCAACCGCGGGTTTCTACACATCGCAAAACATGGGCCTTTTGGATAAAGATGATGCGCTGTATGGCAAAGCCGGCAAAGACACTTTTTCCCGTTATGACGTATTGGAAGACGATGATTGGGGTATGACCGTTTTGGCCCAGGCTTACTTGCAGTATCGTTTTCATAAAGCTGACATCAAAATAGGACGGCAGATCTTTGAAAGCTTTTTGACCAACTCCAATGATACGAAGATGATACCCAACACGTTTGAAGGCTACACCTTGGCCAGCAAGGACATCCCCGCAACAAGCATCGAGTTGGGCTACCTGACCCGGCAAAAGTTACGCGATCATACGCGATTCCATGATGTGATTACATATAACGACGGCAAGGGTAAGACTTACAGCCAATGGAACAACAATGACGACTCAGCGGTGCACAAGGGCCTGTCGTATGCGAATCTGAAGGCAGCAGGCAAAGACACGGACAATGACCTCCTTGTTGCCGGGGTGACGAACCAATCGGTGGAAAACCTGACCTTGGATGCATGGTACACCGGGGTGCCTGACCTGTTCTATTCGCTCATGGGAGAGGCAAACTACAAGATCCCGCTGGCCGGTGGCTGGAGCCTGACGCCTGGGCTGAGATACGTGCAGCAGTTTGATGACGGGGCCGGGGCCGGGGGCGGTGCGGCCTTAACAGGAAGCGTCGCGGGCATGAGCGGATCGGCAAAGGGCTACAAGGATGCGAGCAGTGTGGACGGCAAGCTTTACGCAGTTCGACTGGTGCTCAAGAAAGGTGCGGGCAGCGTGCTGGCAGGATATTCCGAGACTTCCGATGACGCGGATCTCATCGCACCGTGGCGGGGTTTTCCAACGGCCGGTTATACCCGTTCCATGGCCCAATATAACTGGGAGGCCAATACCAGATCTTGGATGGTGAAAGCGTTCTATGACTTTGGCAAGGCCGGCCTCTTTGATGGGTTCCGTGCAGCAATCGATTATGTGTACATGAACTATGACGACACCAAGGAACAGCTGGGTGGACACACCAAAACAGACCGAGGCAATGTCCACGCTGACATCTGGTACAAATTCCCATTTCTTCCGGATTTAGAAGCAAAGGTTCGGATCGGCCTGGTTGACGCAGATGACACCATGGCTGGCGCAGACCCTTCTTATAATGAATTCCGATTCGAACTCAATTACTTGTTCTAGGAGGCTGTCGGAAAACGTCCATCTGCGGCGTTATCCTCATTCTTCGTCACTGCGGCGTACCGATAAGTACGCCTCATTCCCAAGAATCTCGGATGCCTTGCATCTGAACATTTTCCAACAGCCTCCGAAAATGGGGTTCTCCGACAGGCTCCTAGGTGAGCATATGAGGCCTTTGCGCGTAACACTTTGCCGTATCTAATCTTTCAGCAAGAGGTTTCAACTTTGATCCTTCTGGCAAAATGCCTTGTTCAAAACAACCTTCGCCAACTTTGGTTGGATATCTTATTGATATCTTGCAAATTATTAAAGCGCAGGTCTTGGTAAATCCTCTATCACGCCTCCCAGTGGACACCTACCATATCTTGTTGCATGAAAGTCGACCAGCTGCATCCAACAGACTGCCCTCTTGATCCTATCCCATTGCACTTCGTTCGACCCTAAAGGACATCGCCTCGGTACGACCCTGTCTTGTTAAGCGGTGAAAATCAATATAGCCATCAAACAAGCTAAAGGGTGAGATTTAGCTTGTTTCTGAACTTTGTGTCATAATTAGTAACAAAAAGATGGTTTTCGTAATGATTTAGCCCTGGGTCATGAACTAGAAACAATATTGACAGTAAGCCACCTTTTATGCTAGCGATTACAAATACGAACTTTTTTGGCCAGAGAACGCACCAAGAGGAGGCCAAGGGGGCCAGATGAAGGCCTCTTTTTTGGGGGTTAACTATGTCAGTAAGGACATAAGTAAAGGAGGAGAATCATGTGTAGATTGAGATGCTGCTTTTTTGTTTTTCTGGCTCCAATCGTATGGATGGCTTTTCCTAGCAACGCTCTTTCTGAAGTGGCGGAAGAACACGCCGGTATCTATACCTTGGGCGAGGTGGTCGTTACCGCAGAAAGGCATCTTGTGGAATCTGTCGGGACCGTTCGCGAGATTACGGCAAAGGATATTGAGGCCAAGGGGGCCAGAACGCTTGATGAGGCCCTTGAGCTATTGCCTGGGGTGGATATCAGAACCGGGGCCGAAGGGGTTCCCAGGGTGGATCTGAGAGGTTTTCGTTCAAGGCACGTTCTTTTGCTGCTGAATGGCATTGCCTTGAACTCCACATTTGATGGACAATTCGATCCCTCTATCATTCCAGTAGAGAGTATTGCCAAGATCAAAGTGTCTTACGGCAGCAATTCAGTCCTGTATGGCCAAGGCGGGCTCGGTGGTGTCATCAACATCATCACCAAAAAGGGCACAGAAGGTATCCAGCCGATGGCTTCCGTGGAGGTCGGGGAGGAGGATAGCCACCTGGGCCGATTCAGTCTTTCAGGTGCCCGAGAAAAAGCAGACTTCTTTATCAGTGGAAGCCGATTTGACACAGATGGATTTCCCTTGTCGGATGATTTTGAATCTACACCGGTAGAAGACGGCGGTTTGCGGGAAAATAGCGATAAGGAAAGAAAGAACTTTTTTGCCAACGTGGGATTTAACCCCAGTGAGGACTGGCGCTTGGGTATCGTGTTCAACTATCTTGGCGGTGAGTTCGGCGTCCCCCCAAGCACCATAGACGACCCCGCGGACCTGTTTGCCAACAGACCCAAATACGACAGGGTAGAAGACTATGACGGTTACTCCGGCCAATTCTCGATAAGCCACGACCTGTCCGGTCCCCTGGATATGCGGGCGTGGGCTTTTTTTAACCAACTCGACGAGCAGAAAAACCGGTATGATGACAGCAACTACGACTCCATGGACGATCCGACCGTCAAGGGCACATTTGAACAGGATAGCACAACGAAGATCCAAGGCGGGACGCTACAGACAAGATGCGATTTGAAATCCGCAGGCCTGTTGACCCTGGCGCTTAGCGCCGAAAAGCAAGAGTATGAGTCCAAAGGGAGAATCAGAGATGTACTGATCGTTGTCCCCGAACCCACCGAAACCGTCAGTGGTGGCGGTGGTGGCGGTGGTGGCGGTGGTGGCGGTGGCGGTGGTGGAGGTGGTGGCGGTGGTGGCGGTGGAGGCGGCGGCGGTGCCAGCCTCAGTGCGAGTAGCAATGGCGACGCCCCAACGCTGAGTGCCAATGCCAATGGTGATAGCAACGGCTCTGGAGCAAGTACCAGTGCCACCACCTACGATGTGAGACATTTCGAAAGTGACAGAGACGTCAAAGTCTACTCGGCCTCTTTGGAATATGAAGTTTCGCCTTTGTCGGATCTTGGCCTGGTCTTGGGATACGGGCACCACTGGTTCAAGAAGGACGAAGGTGACAACGATGATGACAACAGCTTTCTTGTGGGGGCCTATTATGACCTCTTGGAGGACACGAGGCTTAAAGGTTCTGTGGCCAGGAAAATCAGATTTCCTTCCATCAGACAGCTCTATGACGAAGATGGCGGCAATCCTGATTTGACGACAGAGAGATCTTACAATTATGAGCTTGGCGTGGAGCAGAGGCTGCCAGCGAATACTGCGGTCAACCTCACTGGTTTCATCATCGATGTGGAGGATTATATAGAAAAAATCCCTCCGAGCGATACGTTCCAAAACAATGATGAATACCGCTTTGAAGGATTTGAGTTGACCGCCGAGACGCGTTTCGTGGAGAACCTCATGTTGAGAGCCGGCTATACATATATGGAGACCGAAGACCGGTCCTCAGGAACAGAAAAGGACGAGCTTCAATACCGGCCGAGAAACAAAGTAACCTTTGAAGCTAAGTATTCTTTTGGTTTCGGATTTTCCCCTTGCATCAGTGTCATGCATGTGGCCGACCAGTACTATTATTCCAGGAAGTCTCCTTTGATCAAGAGAAAGCTGGATGACTACACCCTGGTGAATCTAAAGCTTGAACAGGCCCTCCTTGGTGGCCGATGGCGCCTGTATCTTGGAGCGGACAACCTTTTTGATGAGGATTATGAGGAAAGCTACGCCTTTCCCCAGGCTGGTCAAACCATTTATGGTGGGATAGATATATACTTCCGGTAGGCGCTTTAACCTATCCTAAGGGGATGAAGCCTGCTTCGCCTATGACCGAATCCATGGCTAGTGGATTTTATGTTCACTCATGAAGATGATTAAGCGCAGCTGCATGAGCAGTCAGGGCGTCCCATAGTACACATACTGGTGGGTCGGGTCCTATCTGACGGCGCCCGGGTTTTCCGGGAGCTTTCTTATTTGAGCTGATAAATGGAGATAAAAGCTGTGGATGCTTTGGTCTTGTCTTCTGTAAACCCTGCAGTAATCAGAGAGTTTTCAAAAATGTCCATCGTTCGGACCCGGGTTTCCCAATCCTTATCCAGGATGACCGGTTTTGAGCAAGGGGACAGAATACCGGATTCGAATGTCATCTGCTGAAGAAACCCTTTCCATTTCAATATGTCATTCTGGAGCGTTTCCAGACGTCCTCCGATTATCAGACGCCCGGGGAGTCCGGGCAGCGGTTCCACTACCCGCAATCGTGTAGAACGGGCTCCGGTGAAGCGGTACCGGGAGATCAGGCGCATATCCCCGTTATGGGTTTGCCAGATATCCAGGAGGGCATAAGCTGTATCACCCTGATCGATGCGTCCGCCAAGAATCAGTTCCGGATGACCATCTCCGGTCATGTCTGTGGCCATCGCATAGCGGTACCGACAGGTACCGAGGTCGCTCAGTTGTTTCCAGATCAGGGTCTTGTCCGAAAAGACAGCAAAGGCGGCATGTTCAATATCGTTTTCAACAGTCCGACCGGCAGCCACAACCTCCGACGTGCCATCTCCGTTCATGTCTCCGGCAGTCAACGCATTTATTCGCAGCCGCAAGGTGTCCAAACGGTTCGTATTAAAGCCCTCTATTCGGGAAAGGTGTCCATCTTCGCCAATGGAAAAAACCTTGATGTTGGCACGGTCTCGGTCGTTATTCCCTGAAAACCCGCCGTAAATGATTTCATTTTTTCCGTCTCCATTGATGTCTGCCTCAATGAGGGGGTACCCATGAGTATATGACGTATCAGGATCCGAAAACTCGATGGTGCCTACTAGATTGAAAGCGTTACGATACACGTACGAACGGATAAAACCCACCTCCCGGTTTTTTGGGCCGGCTTTCCCGTTGACGACGATAAGGAATCGGTTCGTTGATGGCTCTTTGATGCAGACCAGAGAACGGATCCGGGTTTTACCGGTATTGCCATCGGGGCCAACATGGAAAACCTCACGGGCAATTTCTTTAAAGTGACCGTTAGTTGTCGAAAATGCGATGATCAGCGCATCAGTCCGATTGTCCTGGTTGATCTCTCCGGCAGCAAGCAGATTCAACTGTCCTTCGGGCAGAAGATTCATGGCTTTCACGGAGTAAAACCGCATGCTTGGAATTTGAATGGAAACAACTTCATGAAATGCATGGGCTGGCACATGGAAACCCATCATCGCAACGGCAACCAGGAACATTTTCTTCATTGTGTTATCCTCCAAGGGGAAACCGTCATTTGGTCTTGCTTGAACTTTTTGCTGTATACTGGAAAAAGCAGTGGATAGCATCCCTTTTCTTTCAAGATGGACGGATAACTTCCGTCATACTTGCAATCTCCGGCCATATCTTTCTTCATTTTTGAAATTTCCAAACATAGTTGATACGACCTTTGCCAAACCTTTACATGAGGCCTTTGGCTTGACATCGGCATCGCTGAATATCTTTTTGGCAAAGATGGAAACCATCACGAACGTTATCTTGATTTTGAGCGCAAGAACGTGGATGATAGGCAAAAAGGGTATACGCAATGGCATATTTGTCCTCTCCACGGCGATACACGACCTATGTGATCCTTGTCCTCGGAGCTGCGATCATCAGCGGGACCTCGGTGGGCTTCTTTTTAGCACTCACCCACGATCTACCCCAGATTCAAGACCTGGAGAGCTTTAAACCTGCGGCGATCACCCGCATCTATTCAGCCGACAAGGAACTGCTGGCCGAACGTTTCACCGAGAGGCGTGAGCCCGTCCCGCTCAACGTGATGCCCGATGAGCTTAAAGAAGCCATTCTTGCCACAGAAGACAGCCTGTTTTATGAGCATCCGGGCGTCGACCTTAAGGGCGTTCTCCGCGCCATCATCAGAAATATCAAGGCCGGAGAATACGTGGAAGGGGCCAGCACTATCACCCAACAGCTCGCCAAGACCCTCTTTCTCACACCCCGAAAAAGCATCATGCGCAAGCTCAAGGAGGCCTTTCTGGCTTTTCAGATTGAGCGCCGCTACACGAAGGATGAGATCCTGGAACTCTATTTGAATCAGGTCTATTTCGGAAGCGGGGCCTATGGGGTTGAAGCCGCCGCGCAGACCTTCTTCGGCAAACCCGTACAGGATCTGACGCTGGCTGAATGCGCACTGATCGCAGGGATGCCGAAGTCGCCGTCCCGTTACTCCCCCCTGATCCATCCATCCCTTGCTCTCAAGCGCCGGGCCGTGGTGTTACAACAGATGTCTCGAAACGGCCTTGTCACACCGGACGCGCTTAAAGCGGCCACGGCGTCGCCTCTTCATCTGGCTGAAAGAGGAGATGCCTCGATCAAGGCCCCCTATTTTGTGGCCTTCGTGACCGATTTCCTGGAAACGGAGTTGGGCGCGGCCACATTGTATCGAACAGGGCTTACGGTGTATACGACCCTAAACTACGCCATGCAGAAAGCTGCTGAAAAGGCGGTTACACAAGGACTTGAGGGGCTTGCCGCCCGCATGAAAAAAAGGGGGGGGTTGCGCCAGGAGGAATATCCCCAGGCCGCCCTGGTCTGTCTGGGGGCACGCCGGGGGGCTATTCTGGCCATGGTCGGGGGCCGCAGCTTTGAGGAGAGTCGGTTCAACCGTGCTACCATGGCCAGAAGACAGCCAGGGTCCGCGTTCAAACCAATCGTTTACGCCCTGGCCGTTGAGAAGGGTTTTCGCCAGAACGATATCCTGTGGGACGCGCCCGTGGTGTACAAGGGCGCCCGAGGAAAAGAGGCCTGGAGACCCCAAAACTTTTCAGAAAAATTTCAGGGGGAGGTGACCCTGCGGACGGCCCTGGCCTTATCCAAAAACATCCCGGCTGTCAAACTCCTGAGCAAACTGGGGCCGACACGTGCTGTGACATTTGCCCACCGCATGGGCATCAGATCAACCCTGGCGCCCAACCTTTCTCTGGTGCTCGGCACCTCTGAGGTCACACTCCTCGAGTTAACGGCTTCCTATGCCGTGTTCCCAAACAACGGGGTGTGGACCAGGCCTTATGGGATCCTCGAAGTGCTGGACAGGGAGGGACGATCCGTGTGGAGGGAAAAGCCACAAAGGCGGCCGGCCATCAGCCCTGAGACCGCAGCGGTCCTAACGGACATGTTAAGGGCCGTCGTGCTGGAAGGAACCGGCAGGGCGGCCAGGCGTATAGACCGGCCTTTAGCCGGCAAGACAGGCACCACCGATGGTTACAAGGACGCCCTCTTTGTAGGGTTTTCCCCGACGATTGTAACAGGGGTATGGGTCGGGCTCGATCATCACGGCACCCTGGGCAACAAGGAAACAGGGGCCAGGGCCGCCCTGCCTGTATGGATTGGTTTTATGGAGCAAGTCCTCCGCGGCCGGCCTTATCATGATTTTAGCTTGCCCGAAGGTGTGGTGAAAGTGCGTATCAATGCCGAGTCCGGCTGCCTTGCTTCGGAAAACGGCCCCGATGCCGTGTGGACTGTGTTCAAAAGGGGGACTGAACCGAAACAATACAGCAAACAGGGGACCGAAAGCTCCCTGGGAGGGCTTTGAACCGCCGAGGCGAGCGAATCTGAAAACTGGCGAACTTCTTTACGATCAACGGACATGGCCCAAGATTACGCCCCCGTGGACAGGCCCTGCTCCGTGGGTTGGCGGCGAGCCCCTGAGGCCAGGAGATAGTCGAGCCTGACATGACTCATGGATCGAAAAATGTTCCCCTTGATCTTTTCGTTCTTTCGGTAAAGTCGGCTCAGCATCCCTTTTATTTCCAACCGCTTTGATGTCCTTGCCGAAGGGCAATGATCGGCGAAGTCAGGAAAGGAGTGATCCTTTGCAAACTGACGAATCGCCTCCTCATAAACGTGGGCCAACGGCCGGATAACCACCAGTTTTCCATTAAAAAAAGACTGACATGGAACCATCGTGCTTATCTCCCCGGCGTAACACATATTCAAAAACAGCGTTTCAATAATGTCATCCATGTTGTGGCCCAGGGCCAGTTTGTTGCAGCCAAGTTCGTGAGCCACTTCAAAGAGCCGCTGTCTTCGGAGGCGGGCGCACAGGAAGCAAGGGTTTTCCCGATTTTCCTCGCTGTGGGCTCGTATCCCATAGTCGGCATATTCGATCCGCAAGCCGTAGCCCTCTTGCCGGCAGTAAGCTTCAATCAAGCCGCTCGGACTTCCTTCAAAGCCCGGATCGATGTGAATGGCGTAGAGAGAGTAATGGATGGGAATGCGGGACAACCGCTCATGGAGGGCCCACATCAGGGTTAAGCTGTCCTTTCCACCAGACAGCCCCACCGCAATCCGGTCCCCGTCCGCTATCATGTCATAGCGGTGTATGGCTTGGCCAACAGCCCGCCGCAAGGCTCTATCCCGAAACCGAGACATAAGGCCCTGTTATGTCGCCTTTTCGTCGGGGGTTTCTTTCCGTTCGATACGGACCTTGCCGGCCGCGATTTCACGAAGGGCGACGACGATATCTTCGTTCTTGGGAGAGTGGACCAAATATTGGGCACCTTCACGCATTTGCCGCACCCGTTTTGCAGCAGCATGAACCAGCATGAAGCGGTTCTGGCCCCGCCTCAAGCAGTCTTCTACGGTGACACGAGCCATCTTGATACCTCCTTAAACAATCAATGCCTTAACACAATCGTGACAGGCCGGCCAAAAAAAACAAATTACCGCAAACCATCGGACCGGATGTCAATCAGTTCGTAGCGCCGGATGCCGCCAGGGGTCTGAACCACTATTTCATCGTCCACCTTCTTGCCGATCACGGCCCTTCCAAGGGGAGAGGAAACCGAGATGCGCCCCTGACGCACATCTGACTCATCCGGCCCGACCAGCTGGTACTGAACCTCTTCCTCGGTGTCCAAGTTTTCCAGGACCACCGTGCAACCAAAGACCACAGAATCCGTGCTGACGGTTTTGGGATCGATCACATCGGCATAGACGATCTTATGCTCCAGGTCGCATATTTTCCCTTCGAGAAACGCCTGTCGCTCTTTAGCAGCTTCATATTCCGCGTTTTCTGTCAGATCGCCATGGGCACGGGCCTCTTCAATGGCCTTTATCACTGCTTGCCTTTCAACGGCCTTAAGGTGTCTGACCTGCTCCTGCAAGGCCTTATAACCCGCCTTCGTAATGGGTATGCGCTCCAATACATCGCTCCTTGTTTGGCTATGTGCGAATCCAAAATCGGGAATCACGCCCCCACGATCAGATCAGTCGCTCAGATAATCCCGGGCCAGGATCTCTGCTATTTGAACCGCATTGGTGGCCGCCCCCTTGCGGATGTTGTCTGACACGACCCAGAGATTGATGCCGTTGGCAATGGAGTCATCCGCCCTGATGCGGCCCACTAGGGTTTCGTCCTGTCCGGCTGCGTCAATCGCTAAAGGATAGAGATTTTGCGACGGATCATCAACCACCTTCACCCCTGGGGCAGCCTCCAGCAGCACCCGCACCTCCTGTGCGGTGATGTGCTGACGCGTTTCAACATTGACCGACTCAGAGTGGCTAAAGAAAACCGGCACCCGGACCGTCGTGGCTGTAATGCCGATGCTGTCATCTTCGAGGATCTTGCGTGGCTCAGCGACCATTTTCATCTCCTCCTTGGTGTATCCGTTGTCAAGGAAGACATCGATGTGGGGCAGACAGTTAAAGGCGATCCGATGGGGATAAACCTTCTTTTTGGGCTCAACAAAATTAAGCATCGCCTTGGTCTGATCGTAGAGTTCATCAATGGCCTTCTTGCCGGTACCCGAGACGGCTTGATAGGTGGAAACCACAATCCGTCTTATCCCGACCTTTCTGTGAATCGGCGCCAGCGCCACCACCATCTGGATGGTAGAGCAGTTCGGATTGGCAATGATCCCTTTGCTCGTATACCGCGCAATGGCCTGGGGATTGACCTCTGGAACAACCAGGGGAACATCCGGGTCCATACGCCACGCCGCAGAGTTATCCACCACGACACAGCCCGCACGTGCGGCCGGCGGCGCAAACCGTAGGCTGGTAGCACCACCGGCGGAAAAGATACCGATGTCCACCCCCTTGAATGAGGCATCCGTTAATTCTTCGACCGGAATCTGCGCACCCTTGAACCGGAGTTTGCGCCCTGCAGACCTGGCCGTAGCCAACAGCTTCAGGTCTTTGACAGGAAAATCTCGCTCTTCCAGGCAAGCCAGCATCTGGTTGCCCACTGCACCCGTGGCCCCGGCCACTGCAACGTTAAACAATTTGCCCATGGTTCCTGATCCCCCTTATTCCTGAAGCCTCTATAGATGCCACAATCAAGTCCCCCACCTCGGAGGTAGAATGTCCCATCCTGCCGGCTCCCGTGCCTTTCAGGTCCTCTCGCAACACCTTCATGACCGCATCTTCGATCATCCGCGCTCCCTCAGCCTCTCCAAGGGTTTCGAGCATGAGTTTGGCGGCCAAAATGGCTCCAATGGGATTGATAATGTTTTGCCCCGCATACTTGGGTGCAGACCCCCCAATGGGCTCAAACATGGAAATCCCCTGTGGATTGATGTTTCCCCCTGCGGCCACCCCCATGCCGCCCTGCAGCATCGCGCCCAGATCGGTAATGATGTCACCGAACATGTTCTCAGTCACGATGACGTCAAACCATTCAGGGTTCTTGATCATCCACATGCACAAAGCATCTACATGGACATAGTTGGTTTCAATATCCGGATAAGACTGTGCCACCTCTTTGAACGTGCGTTCCCACAGGTCAAAGGTATACGTCAAGACATTGGTCTTTCCGCACAGGGTCAGTTTCTTGTCCCGGTTGCGGCGCCTGCAGGCTTCAAAGGCGTATCGAATGCAGCGTTCAACCCCCATGCGGGTGCTGATCGACTCCTGAATAGCCACCTCATGCGGGCTCCCCCGCCTTAGGATGCCCCCAGCGCCCGCGTATAGGCCCTCCGTGTTCTCACGGACGACGACAAAGTCAATCTCGTCCGGCCCCTTATCCTTGAGGGGCGTGTCCACGCCAGGATAGAGCTTGATGGGCCGCAGATTAATGTACTGATCCAACTCAAAGCGAAGCCTCAACAGGATGCCCTTTTCCAGGATACCCGGCGGCACTTCCGGATCACCAATCGCCCCGAGATACATGGCGTGACATGGCCTTATGCCTTCAAGGACCTCAGCGGACAGCGTTTCCCCTGTCTTCTTGTAGTGTTGAGCCCCCAAGTCGAAGCGATGCCAGGCAAGCCCAAAGCCACGCTTCTTTGAGACGGCCTCGAGAACCTTCATCCCTTGGGCAATCACCTCCGGGCCCGTGCCGTCTCCCGGGATAACGGCAATGTCATATTCTCTCTGTGTCATGGCATCCTGAACAATAAGCCCCTTCTCAGCCCTGTCTTTGCTTCAACACATAGGACATGAGCCCACCCGCTTCGATGAGCCCCTGCATAAAGGGTGGGATCGGGTTGGCCAAAAAGCGCTTCCCGGTTGTGTGGTCCACGATCTCGCCCGTGTCTTGGTCAACCGATAGTTGATCCCCTGCCTGAACGGCCGCTGACACCTTCGGTGCTTCAAAGATCGCAAGTCCCATGTTAAAGGCATTTCTAAAAAAAATCCGGGCGAAGCTTTCTGCCAGCACACACGAGATGCCCGCCCCCTTGATGGCCATCGGGGCATGCTCCCGTGAGGAGCCGCAGCCAAAATTCTTGCCGGCCACGATGATATCCCCGGGTCGCACCTTTTCAGCAAAAGCAGGGTCCAGGCCCTCCATGCAGTGCTTGCCCAGTTCCCCATAATCCGTGGTCACCAGATAAGTGGCCGGGATGATCACATCCGTATCCACATTGTCGCCGAATTTCCAGACAGTCCCTTCGAGTATCATCAGTCTTTTCCCACCCCAAGACGACCTTAGGGCTCGCGAAAAAATAATTTCACATTGTGGCATCTCAGCTTCAGCCCATCTTTGACCGATGTCTCATTCGCAAACCCATCGAAATAACTAGCTATTCCTCCGGTTTTGCTCAATCGGATCGGCCAAAGCTGAACCAAATCTGAGCGCCGACGCTGCGAACTTATTCTTGCGCGAGCCCTTCGCGCCCTCTACAACGCTTCCGGGCTTCCGATCCGGCCCAGGACGGCCGAGGCGGCGGCTACGGCCGGATTGGCCAGATAAACCTCACTGGTTGCATGTCCCATCCGCCCCACAAAGTTACGGTTGGTGGTCGCAACAGCTCGTTCGCCAGGCCCGAGAATACCCATAAACCCACCCAAGCAGGGCCCACACGTGGGTGGACTCACGATGCCCCCGGAGGCCAGGAAATCCTCAAGGAGGCCTTCGGCCAGGGCCTGCCGGTAAATGCTCGGTGTGGCCGGTATGACAATGAGACGCACCTGCCTGTCAATGGTGCGCCCCTTAAGGACCTGGGCGGCTACGCGAAGATCTTCGATGCGCCCGTTCGTGCACGACCCGATGACCGCTTGATCGATACGGACGGTTCCCACCTCGGAAATCGGCCGTGTATTTTCAGGCAGATGGGGAAAGGCGACCTGCAGCTCAATCTCCGACACGTCGTAAACCCTCTCCTGCTCATAAGGGGCGTCCGGGTCGCTGTAATAAGACTGAAAAGATCTCTTCGATCGCTGCCCAACGTAGTCGAGCGTGACCTGATCCGGTGCCATGATGCCACTCTTGGCGCCGGCCTCTATAGCCATGTTGGTCATGGTCATTCGATCCGACATAGACAAGGCCTCTATGGCCCCACCGACGAATTCCATGGCCATGTACCGGGCCCCGTCGACGCCAATGTCGCCAATGGTGTAAAGAATCAGGTCCTTTCCCGTCACCCATGGTTGACGTTCGCCCTGATACGTCAGCTTCATCGATGCCGGCACCTTTAACCACACTTCGCCTGTGATCATGGCCGCGGCAATATCCGTACTGCCAAGTCCTGTGGCAAAGGCGCCCAAGGCACCGTATGTACAGGTATGACTGTCGGCACCGATGACCACCTCCCCGGGCAGGACCAGCCCCTGTTCCGGCAACAGGACATGCTCAATACCCATTTGGCCCAGTTCAAAAAAATGCTTGATGCCGTGCTTCCTGGCAAATGTTCGCATGCTCTGAACCTGCGTGGCCGAGCGAATGTCTTTATTGGGTACAAAGTGGTCCGGTACCAACGCAATTTTTTCGCGGTCGAATACCGACGGCATCTCTGATTTTTCAAAAAGCTCGATAGCGATCGGGGCCGTGATGTCATTTGCCAGCGCCATGTCGATGCGGGCCGTGACCAATTCCCCTGGCACCACACTTTCCCGCCCGGCATGGGCAGCCAGGATTTTTTCCGTAATCGTTTGAGGCATGGTTTATACCGGCTCGTGTGAGGATATATCGACCGGGTTGCTGAGAGCGGCTTCGTCCTGCCGTATCTTACGAAGCCACACGGTTGTAAAGGGGCCTGAGAGGATGTAGCAAAGCATCATAAGAAAAAAGATAAGGCTTGGTTCCGCCGCGATCACGATGGCAAACAGGATCACGACCACCAGCATGTTAAATTTCATCTTCTTGAAAAGCGTTGTATCTTTAAAGCTGTAATATTTTACCGTGCTGACCATCAAGAATGACAACACGTAGATCATGATGAGCACGGTCACGTGTCTTGTGGCCCCGCCCCCACCGAAACGATGGAGCAGCAGGACCGTTGCAGCGATCATAAAGGCAGCGGCCGGGATCGGCAGGCCTACAAAATACGCGCTGCTCACTGAACCCACCTGGGTGTTAAACCGGGCCAGGCGTAACGTGCCGCAGGCAACAAAGAGAAGCGCTGCCAACCACCCCAAGCGACCGAAGGGCTGAAGGGCCCAGAGATACACCAGGATGCCGGGCGCCACTCCAAAGGAGATGACATCAGACAGGGAGTCATATTCAAGCCCGAATCGACTCACCGTGCGGGTCATCCGGGCGATCTTGCCGTCCAAGGCATCAAAGACGGCTGCAAGCATGATCGCAATCGCGCCCTTCACAAAAAGGCCCTGGATGGCGGCAATAATGGCAAAAAAGCCGCAAAACAGGTTCGCAGAGGTCAGCAGGTTCGGCAGGACATAAATCCCACGTTGCAACCGCTCTTTCTTGGACCGTTTTTTTCTTTTCATGACAAATACCCCAAAACCGAAGTTCCGGCCCTCACCTTATCCCCGACAGAAACGGCCGGCTGGGTGTCCGACGGAAGATAGACATCCAAACGGGACCCGAAACAGATCATGCCGAAGCGATCTCCTCGGCTTACACGGGCTCCCTCGTGCGTCTTGCATATGATGCGCCGTGCAATGAGACCCGCGACCTGAACGACGACCAGCTTCCGGCCGCCGATGGTCTCTAAGCTCACGGCATTGCGTTCATTATGGCTTGACGCCTTGTCTAGGTTCGCCGAAAAATACTTACCCGGGTAATAGGCAATGCCGGTCACGGTACCATCTGCCGGTATCCGGTTGACGTGGACATTGAACACGGACATAAACACACTAATCTTCAGCATTTCTTCAGGGGCAAACGCACCCTTTGGCACCATCCGGACTTCTACGACCTTGCCGTCAGCCGGAGAGACCGCCAGCCCGTCCTCCCCGGGAATCTCGCGCTGCGGGTCTCTGAAGAAGAAACCAACAAAAAGCGTAACCGCCAAAAAAAATAGGGCCAACATAGCCAGGCCCAACATAGCCAGATAAACGGTCACAAAGGCCGATGCGGCGATTAGCCACCAGCCCTCTGAAGCCACTGGGAAGGCCCTTTTGCCCCCTGACCCCGGATCTGAACCAGTCATTGAAGGTGAGCTTTCAAGGGCTAAAGAGCGTCGCTGGCGCCCCTCTGTCGTTTTTGGGTCCGCCGATATTCGGCCAGGATCCGTTCAATCCGATCCCGCCCTGCCAGCTTAAGTTTTTGGATTCTCTTACGTTCCATCCCTTCTTCGGCAGACAGATGACGACGCTCGTCGTATGCTTCCAGTTGCTTTTCGTACTGTCTGTGTTCTTCCACGTATTGTCTTAAAGTTTCATTTCCTTGCAACAATTGGGCAATGAGCGCCTCATCCCTTTTTTCCATAGGCAGGCCTCCAAACATCCCCGTGCCCCATAACCACGCCAGCCTCTCTGTGCCTGGCACAATTGTGATGAACTCGCAAAAAGTACGCAACCAGACGCAACAGTAAAAAGCTCCAAATGCAAGGCGCGCAAATCTTGAGGAATAAGGCGTACTTATTGTACGTCGCAATGACGAAAGATGAAGTGCAACGCCGCAGTTGGGCTTTTTACGAAGCCGTCAATCTTATATTACACCGGTCGGGCAACAATTGTCAACCGGCCTTGCCTTGGGCCAGTTTTATTTCAGCGTCCGACTTGCGTATGTAATAAGGAACCAGGCGCCCGACTTCAACGGCCTGCCCCCCCTGGATCTGCTTCAGTCCCACATGGGCCACCACCGAGGCCCGGAGGGCATTCAAATAAGGGGGCGCAAAGCGGGCCCGGGGACCCAGGATGTCTTCGATCAGATCCTTGTACAATACTGCACCGTCACCGACAAAAACACATGAGCCTTCAATCTGTATGAGCCATGGCCTTGGGTTCACTGCACGATCCGATACCACCTTCTCCCAGTCCCCATCACGCCGGCCCCTGTACAGTGCCGTGTACACCTGGGCCTTCCGGGCATCCAACACAGGACAGATGAGAGAGGGACACCATGGGAACTGGTGCGACAGGGCGTCCAACGTGGAAACCCCCGTCACCGGTTTCCCCGTGGCAAACGCGAGGCCTTTGACCGCGCTGATCCCGATGCGCAATCCCGTGAAACTGCCCGGCCCCGTGGTGACGGCAAATCCGTCCACTTCGCCCACCTCGATCCCTGCCATACGCAGCGTACAATCTACGGCACACATGATACGCTTGGCGTGGGTCTTGGAGCTTGTCACCTGAACTTCGGCAACCAGGGTGTCGTCCTCTAAAACCGCCACGCTGCCAGTCTGCGTCGCGGTATCAACGGCGAGGATTCTCATCTTGGTCGTTTCCCGTCGTCTGCCCCACCCTGATGGGTTTTCTTCTTCCGGGGCTTGGGCTGAAGGGCAAGCTCCAGAACCTCGTCCATATGACTGACCGGAATAAAGGTGAGCTTGCGCCTGATGTTGGCCGCAATCTCAGTCAGTTCCTTTGTGTTCTTTTCCGGTATAATGATCTTTCTCACATTCGCCCGCCGTGCGGCCAGTGCCTTTTCTTTTAGACCCCCCACGGGCAACACTCGCCCCCGAAGGGTCACTTCGCCGGTCATTGCAATATCTCGACTCACCGCCCTGCCGCTCAGGGCGGACACCAGGGCCGTCGCCATGGTTACCCCGGCTGACGGCCCATCCTTGGGAACAGCCCCCGCCGGCACATGAATGTGAATGTCGGCATCCTGGTAAAAGTTACTCCTGATTCTTAGGCTCTTGGCATGAGATCGCGCATAGGTCAAAGCGGCTCTTGCCGACTCCTGCATCACCTCACCCAGTTGACCGGTCAGGATCAAATCCCCCTTGCCTTTCATCGTCGTGGCTTCCACATAGAGGACCTCTCCCCCCACTGAGGTCCAAGCTAAGCCGGTGGCTACGCCAACCTCATGGTATTCCTGCTCCAGCTCGGGGAAGAATTTGACAACACCCAGGTAGCGATGAATGTTGGCGCCCGTAATCGTAACCGGTCCCTTCTCACCCTCGGCCACCTTGCGAGCCACCTTACGACACAGGGTGGCAATCTCACGCTCCAAATTCCTAAGGCCTGCCTCCATGGTATACGCTGATATGATCTTTCGCGCTGCCCCTGGGCTGATACGTATGTGTTTCGCTGTGATCCCGTTTTCCTTGATTTGGCGCGGGATCAAGAACTGTTGCGCAATGACAAGTTTTTCCTCTTCGGTATATCCGGTCAGCTCGATGACCTCCATGCGATCTCTTAAAGCAGCGGGAATGGAATCGGCAAGATTGGCCGTGGTGATGAAGAGGACCCTTGACAGATCAAAAGGCAGATTCAGATAATGATCCGTGAAGGCAACGTTTTGTTCAGGATCGAGGACTTCCAACAGGGCGGCGGCCGGGTCCCCGCGAAAATCCGCGCCAATCTTATCCACTTCGTCCATCATGAATACGGGATTCTTCGTCCCACAATGTTTCATGCCCTGGATGATTCGGCCAGGCAGGGCCCCGACGTACGTGCGGCGGTGACCTCGGATTTCGGCCTCATCCCGAACACCGCCCAAGGAGATGCGAAAGAACTTTCGGTTCATCGCCTTTGCAATCGATCGCCCCAGAGAGGTCTTGCCCACCCCGGGCGGTCCCACAAAACACAGGATAGGGCCTTTCATATCCTTGTTGAGTTTCCGGACGCTGAGGTACTCCAGAATACGATCCTTGACCTTCTCCAGGTCGTAGTGGTCCCCATCGAGGACCCCCTGTGCCTTTTTGACATTGAGCGCGCCTTTGCTTGACTTGCTCCACGGGACTTCCACCAACCAATCGAGGTAGGTACGCACCATAGAGGCCTCGGCGGCATCCGGGTGCATCTGCTCGAGGCGCCTTAGCTGTTCATGGGCTGCCTTGTGCGCCCCATCAGGCATCTTCGCCTTCTTGATCTTTTGGCTATACGCCAAAACCTCTTGGGCCCGTTCGTCCACATCCCCCAATTCTTTGTGAATAGCCCGCATCTGTTCCCTGAGAAAGTACTCCCGCTGCGTCTTTGATATTTCCTCCCGGGCATGGGACTGGATCTTAGCCTGCATGGCAGAGACTTCCAATTCTTTACTCAAGAGTTCGTGCACGCGGTGAAGCTTTTGAACCGGGTCATTTACCTCCAGCAGTCTCTGCGCCTCTTCCGTCTTCAGTTTAAGGTTTGAGGCGACCAGATCGGCCAAGCGGGTCGGCTCGTCTATGCTGTGAAAAATAGCACTGACCTCGCCGGTTAACTCGCCCCGGAAGTCAAGAATCTGTTCGCTCTGCTCACACACGTCGCGCATCAAGGCCTCGATCTCAAGGCTGACCTCCTTGAGCGGCTTTTCGACCAGTCTTTCTATCTTTATCTGAAAGAAAGGCTTGGTTTCGGTGTATTCCACAATCCGTGCCTTGGCCAGCCCTTGAACCAACAACTTCGCGCGGCCATCGGGGAGCTTCAGCAAACGCAGGATCATAGCCACCGTTCCCACCCTGTGGATTTCGTCTGGCGTGGGGTTTTCAACCGTAGAGTCTCGTTGCGTAGCAAGGAGGAGAAGGCGGTCTTTGGCCATGGCTGCGTCCACCGCTCGCACAGATCTGTCCCTGCCCACAAATAAGGGAAGGACCATATACATGAAGACCACCATGTCCCGAACCGGAAGCAGGGGCAGTTTGTCCGGGATGTCTATGGTTTCACTCTCGTCGTGTATGATGTCCACCATGTCCTCAGTGTCCATTTGAGCCATAGGCGCCTTCCTTTCAATGGGAAAAACAACGGCAATAAACATGTAAAGAAAGACCAAAGCCCATCCTTTCATGTTTAAACACATAGAACCATACAAAATAGTAGCTTTTGATGACAACAAAAATCTTGATTTTCTCCACCACCGCCTGTAGTTGTTCCTGGCAACCGCTTGTGATACATTCTCTGCGACACGCGATTGACCAGCGTCACCGTTCACCTCAGTACTCAGGAGACCCGGCCTAAGAGCCTCGCCCGGCATCGTCTCCCGGGGCCTTCATGAACCATGGGCTGGGGCCAAGGTTACACGTTCTTCGGGGCAGCTTTTGATGATTAAAGTTTTCATCTTTGTCTTCGGCGCGGCAGTGGGCAGCTTCTTGAATGTGTGTATTTACCGCCTTCCCCGATCCATGTCGCTGATCCAGCCAAGATCCAGGTGCCCGCGGTGCGAGTCCGGGATCGCCTTTTATGATAACATCCCTATCTTGAGCTATCTTTGGCTTCGAGGAAAATGCCGCCATTGTGGAGCCACCATTTCCTTGAGATACCCTGTTGTAGAACTTGCCGCGGGCCTCTTTGCTGTTGCGCTTTTCTCACAGCCAGGCCTCGCCTTGCGGGAGGCTCTTGTTCTGTTCGTCTTGGTGGCTGTGCTGCTGGTCGTGACCTTCATAGACATCGATCATCAGATCATCCCCGACATGATCACGTATCCAGGCATCGTCATCGGATTCCTTTCTTCCTTTTTCCTGGAGAACATCACCTACAAAGACTCCCTCTTGGGGATCGTCTTGGGAGGCGGTCTCCTCCTGCTGGTGGCTTTGGGGTACTACTTTGTGACCAAGAAGGAGGGCATGGGGGGCGGGGATGTTAAACTGTTGGCCATGATAGGCGCCTTTTTGGGCTGGAAGGCGGTCATATTTACGATCTTGGTCGGCTCAGCCATTGGAACCGTAATCGGTATCGCCATGGCCTTTCGCATGCAAGGCGGCCGCAAGCTGGCAATCCCTTTTGGCCCGTTTCTCAGTTTGGGGGCGCTTCTTTTTATGTTTCAAGGACACAGCATCATAGCCTGGTACATAGGTTTAATGAGATAGTTTTCGTCTTGAAGACCTTCACTCCTGGACTACGGACCGAAATCTTGCTGAGTCTGACCCTCCTGCTGGTCGCTGCCATGACCTTGACCAGCTTTGTCGTCATGAGGATCACGGAGCGCGATCTGCTTCGGCACAAGGCAGCGGACGGCACGGCTGTGGTGCGTAGGATCCAGGCCGCCGTTGAGGAGGTCGCCAAAGAGCAAAGCCCGCCGTTCGTGCAAGTCATGAAACAACGGCTTCAGAACGGGGCCGCATGGATCGCCGCGTCCGGGTTGAGTGAGGACATCGTTGTGGTGGGAAAAGATGGCACCCCGTGGCTTGGCAATGGACACACAGGCGACGCTGTCAGGCCTGACTCGGCTCTGATTTCCTCGGCCCTTCGCCAGGAAAAACAGACGGCCCATATTAGCAGAAACCGGGGCTTGCTGACCATAACCGCCCCCCTGTTCGTCCGGGGTGAATGCGTCGCGGCCGTACAGGTGCCCATCCACATCGAGGGGGTCGTACAGGGCTTGAGAAGATCTCGACAGCTGATTTGGTTCTACATCGGGCTTAATGTCTTGGTGCTTCTTGTCTTCGGAAACTATCTCCTTTCCAGAATCGTGATTCGGCCCATCAGGCGCCTGGTCAAAACAGCGGATCACTTCGAAGACATCGCGCTCTTTTCACAAGTCACCGACGTCCGTGGCAATGAGCTTGCGCGCCTGACCCTGTCTCTCAATCGCATGCTCAAACGTCTCGGCGAAAACAAGGAAAGCATGGAGGCGCAGATTCGTTCACTGGAGCAAACGAACCAACAGCTTAAAGAGGCCAAAGAGGAAGTCCTCCGCTCAGAAAAGCTCTCTTCCGTTGGGCGACTCGCTGCTGGTGTGGCCCATGAGGTTGGCAACCCCATTGGAGTCGTCCTAGGCTACACCAATCTCCTGACGGCTCACGTACAAAACGACGAGGAGGCCTCAGATTATCTCACACGCATGGAAAAGGAGCTCAACAGGATCGACACCATCGTTCGAGATCTCCTCGATTTTTCCAGGCCGTCTCCAAGCAAGCCCGCCCCTGTTGACGTGAATGGCCTGGTTTCGGAGACCGCGTCTTTTTTCTCTCATCAAATGCTCATGACGACCATTGCACTGGACACCCGCCTTGAGAAAAACGTGGGGATGGTCCGGGCCGATTCCAACCAGCTAAAACAGGTCTTGATCAACCTCCTGTTCAACGCCTGTGACGCCATGCAAGGGGGTGAAGGGGGTGGTCGACTGAGCATCGCCACCAGGCGAGCGCCTGTGTCCGCAGCCGGGGCAAGCGGTTTGCCCGATCAGATCAGAGAGTGCATTGAAATCTCTGTTTCAGATACCGGCAGAGGGATTCAGGCCTCTGCTCTAGACAAAATCTTTGATCCCTTCTATACGACAAAACCCCCGGGCAAAGGGACCGGCCTGGGACTCGCCATCAGCCTTCGCATTATTGAGTCTTTCGACGGCCACCTCGGCGTGAAAAGCATGGAGGGCAAAGGCAGCACCTTTACCATCAGCCTGACTCCCTGGGACACGAACCATGATACCCAATGAAGTGATGATCGACCTGGGGGCCATTAGGCACAATGTCTCCGAGATCAAGCGACTGGCCGGCCCGGCGACCCGCGTCGCGGCCGTAGTCAAGTCAGACGCCTACGGGCACGGTATGATCCCCGTGGCCAGGACTCTTGAGTCCGCAGGCGTTGACTATTTTGGGGTGTTTGAGCTCCAAGAAGCGTTAGACCTGAGACATGCCGGCTGCAAGGTTCCGGTCTTGATTATGATGGGCATCACCTCGGAGGAAGTCCCGGCCGTTGTGGAGCATCAATTTACCGTCGCCCTTTTTCAGCGGAACATCGCGGAAAAGCTTTCCGGGGCCGCCCTGGAACAAGGCGTGACCGTGCCCGCCCACGTCAAGGTAGACACCGGCATGACGCGTCTGGGTGTGCCATGGCAAGACGTGGCCCCTTTCCTGCGAAGCCTCTTGCCCCTTAGGGGAATCCGGCTCGAAGGCATATTTTCACACCTTGCTGTCGCAGACAAGCCTGACGAGCCTTTCACAAGTACGCAGATCCACAGGTTTTTGCAATCCGTGGAAGAAAGTGAGCGTCTGGGAGTGTGTCAGGACGCCGTCCACCTTGCCAACAGCGGAGCCCTTTTGGGAAAACGCGGCCTGGATCTTGGCATGATCCGGCCCGGCATCCTCGTCTACGGGTCTCCGCCTTCTGAAGGGTGGCCGTCCGCATCCCGTTTCAAGCCCGCCATGACCTTTAGATCCAAGATCGTTCACGTAAAAACAGTGCCTGCCGGCACGTCTGTTAGCTACGGCCGCACCTACTCCACGCCTTCAACGGCGATCATCGCCACGATCCCGGTTGGCTATGACGATGGTTACAGCCGTCAGCTTTCCAACCAGGCAGAGGTGCTGGTCCATGGTAAGCGGGTGCCGGTGGTGGGCCGCGTTTGTATGAACCTGACCATGCTGGATGTCTCTTCCCTGGAGGCTGTGGCGGTGGGCGACGAGGTGGTTCTGCTGGGGGCCCAGGGCGAAGAGCGGATCACCGCCGAAGAGATTGCAAAAAGGAGCGGCACGATCAGCTACGACGTCTACTGTAGCCTCGGAAAAAGCAACCGCCGGACCTATCTGGATTAATGCTCCCGGTAGCAACCTGGGAGGAATGCGTCGCTTGTGCAGTTCATGACAAACCGATCGAACAAAAAACCCCCGCTAAACTGGAAGAAGCCCTTTCTTTCATGTTCAGCGGAGGCCTTTGGTGCAAGGAAAACCGTTGTCGGCACCCCTTGCGCTTGTGTTGTCCCATACCAAAAAAGGCGCCATAGATCAATAGTAATCCAGCCATGATGATGACCACGGGAGCAGAACCTGTTATCCGAATGTTTCATGTGCACAAACGCTACGGGTCTCAAATCGCCCTCCACGACATCAACCTCACCGTGGTGAAGAACGATTTCGTTTTCATCACCGGCCAAAGCGGGGCCGGCAAGACCACCCTCCTGCGTCTGCTGTTTCTGGATGAGGTGGTCTCAGAAGGCCAGATACTCGTCAACGGCGTTCATCTGCAGCGTATCCGTCGGGCCAAGATTCCTTTTCTGAGGCGCAACATGGGTGTCGTCTTTCAGGACTTCAGGCTTATCCACAGCTACACCGTTTATGAAAATGTTGCCCTCGTTTTGGAGACGGCAGGCCGGCAGAAACGCTACATTCAAAAGAAGGTCCGCCAGGTCCTTCGCATGGTCGGCCTGGAGGATCGCCTTGGCACCTATCCCCAGAGGCTGTCTGGCGGAGAGCAGCAGCGTGTGGCTGTTGCCAGGGCTGCTGTGGGCAACCCGTTGATTTTACTGGCGGACGAACCAACAGGCAACCTCGACACAACGGCTGCGGATATGGTCTTTGAGCTCTTCAGGCAACTTCACACACAAGGCACCACCGTCATCGTCGCCACGCACGACAGCCGCCTTTTTGAAAAGGTCCACGGGCGCATCGTGCTGCTGAACCACGGCTGTGTAGAAAGCAAACGCACAACATGAACCGCGAAAGCGAGCGCATTCCCCGCTGCTTGCGGCGGGGTTAGCGAGCGAATCTGAAAATGAAAAACTTCCTTACGGTGAAGATTCCCCGTGGCTTGCCGCGGGGAGGCTTCAATCTGACGACGCTTTCCTCCATTTTCCAGCGGGTACGGAGAAATATCTCCACCAGCCCGCATCTCCACTGGGCCGCCACGGCCACCATCGCCTTCTCGTTGCTCATCATAGGGACCTTTACGCTCGTCTATGTGAACGTCAATGGTCTCATCAAATCATGGCAGGCTAACATCCGTGTTGTGGCTTATCTACAGGATGGCCTTCCAGAAGGACGCAGGGCACCCCTTGAGCAGGGGTTGGCCAAGCTGTATGGCGTGGGGGAAATCCGCTACGTTTCTAAAGATGAGGCAATGAATCGACTCAAAGGGCAGGTGAAACACCGTCTATCCCTATTGGAAGGGTTGCGAGAAAACCCGTTGCCCGCCTCCTTTGAAATCCGCCTTGTTCAGGGCTGGCAAAGCCGGGAACGACTAGACCCCTTGGTGGATCAGATCAAGCAATTTGCTGGCATTGACGACGTCGAATACGGACAGGCATGGTTGCGTCGATTTTCCCAGTTTATCGCGTTTTTCAGGCTCGTCAGCCTTATTATCGGCGTGCTTATTGTTGCAGCCACGGTCTTCGTCTCTGCCAACACGATCAAGCTCACGCTTTGTACCAAACGCCAGGAGTTGGAAATCATGAGCCTGGTCGGTGCAACAGACGCCTTTATCCAAACCCCTTTCTATATCCAGAACATGATTGAAGGGCTTCTAGGTGGCGTGATCGCCGTGGGGGTCCTGTTTGGAACTTACAAGCTCTTTATTGGCGGCGTTGAATCGCCACACCTCTTGTTATCAAGTGGAGACATCGCATTCCTGTCACCTGCGGCATGCGGGGCTTTGCTTTCAGCTGGGATATTGATAGGATGGATCGGTTCCTTCTTGTCTTTGAAGCGATTTCTAAGACCTTGATGCTTTTCTTGCCGGTCTTTTTGTTGTCCGGACGCCTTGTCATGGCCGGTCCGCCCGCCGGAGAGGTTCAACAAAAACTCAAACAAGAGCGAGCCCACATGAAAACCGTTCAGAAAAGCATCTCGCGAGCTGAGCAAAGCATGGTCAAGATCAGGGCTGACGAAACCTCGGTGATCCAGAACGTGGAGCGACTCAATGTCCGGTTGAACCAATCACTAGCCCGAGGGAGAAAGCTTCGTTCTGAAATCGATCGCCTGGAAAACAGGGTGAGGACCTTACAGTCGGACAGACAAGCTTTGGTTCAAGAAATGCAAGGCCTCAAAGCCCATGCGATGCGGCGGTTGGTCGCCTATTACAAACTGAGCCGGCTAGGTGTCGCACCGGTTCTGTTTTCTGCCGAGTCCTTTTTCGACCTCCGCCAAAGACAAGGCGCATTACAACGCATCCTGGCCGGCGACGCCGACCTGTTGGACAAGTTCCAGGTTGAAAAAGAACGCCTTGCGTCCTTGTCTAAAACAGTGACAGCTCAGCAGGCACACCACGATAGCCTCCTGCTCGAATGTAAGGAAAAAGCGCGGAGCATTACTGAAGAAAGGGGCAAGCGGGCTAAACTGCTGGCAAAGATTCAGGCGGATAAGCGCTCGACCCTGGCCGCCATCGCATCCTTTAGACAGACCGCTAAAGGATTAGATGAGACCATCCGATCCTTAGAGAGTAGACCACCATTGCCTTTAGCCCTCACCCGTCCACAGCCAGGTGGGTTTCTTGCACTTAAAGGCTCGCTACCCATGCCGGTTCAGGGTAAGGTCGTGCTGCCCTTCGGGTATCACACAGACAAGGAGCATTATCGTGTCCGGAGCTTTAGAAGCGGGGTCAACATTATCGCGGACCTCGGCACCCCGGTCCGGGCCTTGTGTCAGGGTCAAGTCATCTATGCCTCCTGGTTCAAAGGGTATGGCAATATGATGATCATCGACCATGGGGACCATTATTACACCCTGTCGGCACAACTCGAACAAGTGTTCAAGGAAAAAGGCGACACAGTCGGTGCGGGAGAGATTGTCGGCACGGTTGGAGATACGGCGACACTGGGTGGGCCGGGGCTCTATTTTGAGATTCGCCACTATGGCAAACCCGTGAATCCAGTCTTATGGTTCAAAAAATAGGCCGCCTTCCCCGTTTATTATCTCTGTCAACTATGGTATAAATATCGCATACAAAGACAAAGATAAGCCACGAGATCGACGGGTCGGTCAAGACGGACCCCTGGCGCGAGTGAATTAGTCGCTCCAATCACAGGCGCCCCTGGCTGTCAATAATAAGGAGGACTCATGACACTTTGGTTAAGACATCATAGAGCAAAGATCGGGATGGTCCTGTTGGTCTCCGCGATCCTTTGGCTTGCGGCCAGCGGGATCTATGAAGAGCTGTCAGCGGGGACTGACAAGACCTATGAAGAGCTTAAAATATTTAGCGATGTGCTCGATATCGTGGAGAAAAACTACGTAGATCCTGTAGATTCGACGAAGTTGGTTCGCGGTGCGATCCAGGGCATGGTCACGGTCCTTGACCCACATTCCTCCTATCTCTCGCCCGACGCCTTCAAAGAGCTTCAGATAGACACCAGGGGAGAATTCAGTGGCATCGGTATTGTGATCACCATGCAAGATAATGTTTTGACCGTGATCTCGCCGATTGAGGGGTCTCCCGCTCACAATGCCGGCATTCAGGCCGGAGACCGGATCTTAAAGGTGAATGGCGAAGACACCAACACTATGAAGTTGTGGGAGGCCGTCAAGAAAATGCGAGGCAAGAAAGGAACCACGGTCGTCATCACGGTTTCCCGAGAAGGACTGGATGAGCCCGAGGACTTCACCATCGTGCGTGATGTGATTCCCCTGGAAAGTGTGCGCTCGTATGTTCTCAAGCCGGGATATGGCTACTTGCGTATTACCAACTTCAGGGATCATACCTTCCAGGACGTCGGCGCGGCGCTAAAAAAACTCGAAGCAGCGCCAGAACCGTTGGAAGGTCTCATCCTGGATCTTCGGGATAACCCTGGAGGCCTGCTCGACCAAGCCGTTAAGGTGGCGGATGTCTTCTTGGAAAAAGGCATCATTGTCTCCATCAAAGGACGGCTGCCCTCCCATTCAAAGACTTATTCAGCCCATCCCGACAAGGAAAAACATTCGTATCCCATCGTCCTGCTAATCAACGGAGGCAGTGCCAGCGCGTCAGAGATCGTAGCCGGGGCTTTGCAGGATCATGGTCGCGCCCTGCTCTTGGGCGCAACTTCTTTTGGCAAGGGATCGGTCCAATCTGTTGAGCCCTTGCGAGACGGCTCTGGTTTGAAACTGACCATAGCCCGGTATTACACCCCGAAAGGTCAGGTCATACAAGCCAAGGGCATCTCGCCGGATGTGGTCGTGGAGGAAAGGTTCATCCCGCAGACCGAGACCCCCAAGCGGCACTATATGCACGAGAAGGATCTCAAGAATCACATCTCAGCTCAACCCCAGGACAGGCCCGAGGCGCTGAAAGAAGAGATAAAGCAAATAAGGGGTGTCAAGGTGCCCGGGCAACAACCCTCGGAAGTGGTAGAAGAACTCTTAGCCAAGGACAACCAGGTTCGGAGGGCGCTTGAAATCCTAACCAGTTGGCAGATCTTTTCAAAAATGGCTGGTTAACAACACGATCCTATGGCGTCTCGCAAGCCGTCCAGGACAACAACACGGGGCACACCCAAGACAAAGCCCTCGTCAAGAAAACGGATCATCTATCTTGCTGTCCCGCTAGCCGGGCTATTGATCCTTTTCCTGCTCTCCGTATTCGGCTTGCAGCGCTCCATCCGCTTGCACCCTGCTTCCCGCGTTTCCTTGCCTGTCTTTGAAACCTACACCTCCCGCGGCACGGAAGCCACGGTCAACGCCCTTGACCGACGAATCTATGACGCCCTGTTGGCCTTAAACATCCCTGCCGAGGATGTGGCATTCAACCTGGTTGAGACCAGGGGGTCTCATGAGGACCGGTGGACTTACTCTGAGCTGAAAATCCGTCTCCGGGAAGCGGTGCCTGAGCGACGGATAAAAGCCGTTTTTTTGCGCCACCTTGCGGGTATTATTCCACAAGAATCCGTCGCGATCAGCTCTGCGCCTGCCCACAAAATCATCCTTGAACTCTCAATCAATGGACACCGTACGCACCGACTGACCTTTCTTCCTTTCACTCTCAAGAAGGCGCTGCCGGTACCGCTCACCAGTCTTCCACAGATAGCGATCATTATTGATGACCTGGGATACGACGATAAGATCGCCTCTCAGTTTTTGAAACTCGATGCCATCTTGTCCTTTTCTATCCTTCCTTACAGTCCCTTTGAGCGAGCAATTGCCGCTGCCGTGCATCGAAGGGGCCGGGACGTTCTGCTTCATCTTCCTATGGAACCCCTGGAGTACCCTGCCGTAGACCCGGGACCCGGGGCCTTGATGAGTGCGATGGAGCCGGACGAGCTCCTGGATCAACTCCGTAAGGACCTGGATGCGGTGCCCTTCGTGGTCGGTGTTAACAACCATATGGGATCCAAGCTCACACAGGATTCAGCCAAGATGCGTCAAGTATTCACCGTCCTGAAAACACGGAACCTGTTTTTCGTAGACAGCCTCACCAACCCCAAGTCCCGCTGCGCTCAGGCAGCCCATCTCCTGAATCTTAAGTTTGCCCGCCGCCGTGTCTTTCTGGACCACGATCAAAGCGCCCACGCCATTAGATTTCAAATCAAGCGTCTTGTAACCATTGCAAACTCGGACGGTTCCGCCATCGGGATTGGCCACCCCTACCCCATGACCTTGGAAATACTCAAAGAGGAACTTCCAAAGCTCCGGGGACGAATCAAATGGGTTCCTGTCTCAAAACTGGTCGGTTAGGTCTTGTTGGGGTAACTTCTCAATAAGTTCGGGGACGGCTGCTGAGATTAAGTCCGCCGACAGGTCGTTGAGAAGTTGGTAGTTGCGGCTGTCGCCCAAACAAGAAGGCCATTGAGCATTCGCACAGGCCGGTGTCATACTTGTTTCCACGGTGAACCGTGGTGGTGGCGGAAAAGCCTAGTTTGAGGAACTTGGTGGGGTCGCCTTTCTGGCAATAGCGTCGATCAGTTGGTCAAAAGAGTCGGCAAAGGCCTCCACGCCTTCTTTCTGGATCTCGTCACACAACATATTTAAATTTATCCCCAAGTCCTTCAGTCGTTCCAAGTATGCCTTTTCCTCTTTCAAGTCTTTTTCAATACTCAATGTGGGCGTCCCGTGGTCCAGGAATGCCTCCAGGGTTTGATGAGGCAGGGTGTTGATGCTGTCCCTGCCGATCAATTCGTCAACATATTTCACGTCGGCATAATCGGGATTTTTCGCGCTCGTGCTCCCCCACAGCACCCGCTGAACCTGTGCCCCTTGAGAGACGAAGTCTTTAAAGGTCTGGTCAAAAAACAATGCCCTGAATTTCTGATAAATCATCTTGGCATTAGCGACTGCGATCTTACCCTTAAGACCACGCTCTTTAAGCTCATCCAATCGCTTGTCAACCTTTGTGTCAACCCTGCTCACAAAAACACTGGCCACGGAATAAACATCATCCAAGGGAAGGCCGTCACCCAGCCGTTCTCTCAAACCGTCCATGTACGCCGTGGCACTTGCTTGATAGTGTTCTAAAGAGAACAGAAGCGTCACATTCACATTGATCCCCTCCCGGGTCAGAACCCGAATAGCCTCAGGACCCTCCTCGGTCCCTGGAACCTTTATCATGAGATTCGGCCTTGCCACTGCCTTGCGGATGCGCCTTGCATGATCGATGGTCCTTGCCGGGTCGTGGGCATATTCGGGAAGCACCTCAAGGCTCACGTATCCATCCATGCCACGAGACTGTTGATAGGTTTCAAACAATAGATCCGCGGCCGACTGCACATCTTGGACGGTGATCACATCATAGATTTGTTCGGGCGTGTTGCCCTGCTTGGCCAACGCTTGAATGGTCTCATCATACACGTCTGAGCCGTTGATCGCTTTCTCAAAAATGCTGGGATTAGACGTCACACCCGTGACCCCCTGGCTCAAAAGCTTCTGCAGTTGTCCGTTTAGGATCAACCTTCTGTCGATATTGTCATACCAGGGGCTCTGTCCCAGAGCCGCCAGAGCCCGAAGATTGTTTGTTCCCATGCTGGCCTCCGCGTTTGGTCCACATATTAGCGGGACAATGTCTCGCTTAAGGTCTTTGCTTTATGCTTGAGGTCATATCAACCTTAAGAATGATACGCAATTAAAAACATCCGCTCAGGGTTTTCCGTAGAGTACATGAAATCGACTTCTCACGAACCCCTCAAATTTGTCTTCTTCTATAAATTTTGTTATGCTTTGCTTTGATTGACAGTGGGTCTTCATCATGGCAGGAAAAGACTTGTGCCGGTTCGCGATCAACACCATCCTTGCTGACGACAGGACAACCCGATGACTCAGTTGGAACAGGCCCGAAAAGGGCTGATCACCGATGCGATGAAATGGGTCGCTCAGAAAGAGAAAGTCTCCCCGGAGATCCTCAGGAACAGAGTAGCCGAGGGCGCTGTTGTGATACCTGCCAATATTAACCATACCGATCTTGACCCTGTGGGAATTGGCAAGGGACTCACCATCAAGGTCAATGCCAATATCGGCACATCCCGTGACCACGTCGATCTAGCTGAAGAAATTTTAAAACTTTCAGTCGCCATAGACGCCAAAGCTGACACTGTTATGGATTTGAGCACAGGCGGTGATATTCCAAATATACGGCGGGCCATCCTCAAAGAATCAAGCCTTCCGGTTGGGACCGTTCCTATTTATCAGGCGGCTGTGGAAACCGCCAAGAAAACAGGCGGAATCATCCATTTGACCCGTGACCTCCTTTTTGAGGCGGTTGAAGCCCAAGCAGAAGAAGGCGTCGATTTTATGACGATCCACTGCGGTGTTACATTAGCTGCCCTGGAAAGGTTGCGTCTTCAAAAGCGAACTACCGATATCGTCAGTCGAGGAGGGGCTTTTCTGGCTACCTGGATGCTTCATCACCAGAAGGAAAATCCATTCTTCGACGATTTTGACAGGTTGCTCTCCATAGCCAGACAATATGATATCACTCTAAGCCTCGGTGACGGGCTTCGTCCTGGCTCATTAGCGGATGCCACCGACCGGGCACAAATCCACGAGCTTCTTACCCTTGGAGAATTGACCCAGCGGGCCTGGGAAGCCGGGGTTCAGATTATCATCGAAGGACCTGGTCATATACCTCTTCACGAAGTCGAAGCAAACGTCGTTCTGCAGAAAAAGCTCTGCCAGGGTGCTCCTTTCTATGTCTTGGGGCCGTTAGTGACCGATATCGCTGCCGGCTATGACCATATTGCATGCGCCATTGGCGGTGCTGTGGCCGGCATGGCTGGTGCTGACTTCCTGTGCTATGTCACCCCGGCGGAACACTTAAAGCTTCCTTCCCCAGAAGATGTGAGAGAAGGTGTTATTGCAAGTAGGATAGCAGCCCACGCAGCTGATATTGCAAGAGGACATCAAGGATCTATGGCGTGGGATGTTGAAATGTCAAAAGCCCGAAAGGCCTTGGATTGGAACAGACAAACATCCTTGTCCATTGATCCTTTAAAGGCCAAAACATATCGTGCGAGCAGTAAACCAAGCTCGAACGAGGTATGTACTATGTGTGGAGAGTTTTGCGCAATCAAGATTGTTCGCGATTATTTCCGGTCTTGAGGTGGGCATGATTCTTCATCACCAGACTAGGAGATTGAGCCAGCCATTTCACTTCTATTAAAAGCCCGGCACCAATTAAGACGTTATATTTGTGTTGATATTTTTTCTATAATTCACTAGTTTCGTACCCAACGCGGTATGATCCCTTCTCGTTGTTTTTCTGTCCTTAACTTATAGACAAAATATAAATCTTTTTTTCTTTTTATTTCAATATATTGCAATATTTTTGATATCATAAACAGACCTTATGATTATGATCTTTTTTATATATTTAATTATAAAAGGAGTGGATAATGGAATTCACAACTGAAAAGAATACCTTTTTGCAGGGATTAAATAAAATACAGGCAATTACAGGAAGAAAGACCAATATTCCGATCACTTCCAACGTACTTATCTCTACGAAGGAAACACATGTGTCTATCTTTGCGACTGATCTTGAAATAGCCTTCCAAGGTTCTTACGCGGCTGAGATTTCAGCTGAAGGTTCCACGGCTGTCCCATCAAGAAAATTGTATGAAATAATCAGAGATTTTCCCAGCAATCTGGTCAAGGTCAAAGAATTAGAGAACAAGTGGATTCAAATCGGGGATAAGACAGTTCAATATGATATCGTCGGTATGGTACCGGATGAATTTCCTGGAGTGCCCAATGTGGAGGGCATCGAACTTTTTGAGATGGATGCCGGCGTTCTAAAGAGCATGATAGAAAAAACCATCTATGCGGTGGTTACTGATGAAGGACGTGCCCACCTGGCAGGTGTTTTTTTTGAAACCATTATCGAAGGCGATGTAAAGAAACTTCGGATGGTTTCTACCGACGGGCACAGGCTGTCGCGGGTAGATCAACCTATGGACAAAGGGCAGGATTTTGACTTGAAAGGGGGTGTTATCGTCCCTAAAAGTGGTGTTGTGGAGGTCCTAAAGCTCTTGGAGGGAGAAAAAAAGGTACAAATTGGATTCAAGGACAATAATTTTATATTGAACAGAGACCCGGAGAGGCTGATCATCAGACTGATAGAAGGCGATTTTCCTGATTATGAATTGGTCATTCCAAAAGGGAAAAAGGGTGAACTCAGGGTAAAAAGAGAAGATTTTTTAATGATGCTGAAGCGAATGTCTATCCTTTCCTCCGATAAGTATCGCAGTGTTCGCTTTAAGATAGATAAGGAGCAAATAAAGACCATCATGACCAATCCGGAGATAGGAGAATCAACAGAGGTAATCCCGGTTCGATATAATGGAGAACCGCTTGATATTGCATTTAATCCAAGATATTTTATAGATGCTCTTAGTACGATGAAAAGTGATGAAGTAGTGATGAAATTAAGTGATGAAGCAACGCCGTGTATTTTGGAAGGAGCGGATGATCCAGGGTTCTTGGGTGTGATCATGCCTATGAGGATTTGAAAGGATGACGTTGGTTGAGAAGACATATGATGCAGATAACATAAAGGTCTTAGAGGGACTGAGCGCGGTTAGGAAAAGACCTTCTATGTATGTTGGTAATGTGGATGTAGAAGGCCTTCACCATCTCGTCTATGAAGTGGTCGACAATAGTGTGGACGAGGCGTTAGCGGGATATTGCGATTTTATTAAGGTTTTGATCCTCTCAGACAATAGCGTAACGGTGGAAGACAACGGGAGAGGTATACCCGTAGGAATCCACAGAACCGAGAAGATTCCGGCGGTTGAGGTCGTTATGACAAAACTCCACGCTGGTGGAAAGTTTGACCATGACACCTATAAGGTATCGGGTGGATTACACGGTGTGGGTGTCTCTGTTGTGAATGCCCTGTCGAGTTTGCTTGAAGTGGAAATCCGTTCGGGTGGGAAGGTTTACTATCAGTCCTATGAGAGAGGGAAAAGCGTTGGAGCGCTTCAGGTTATAGGAAAGACCAGGAAAAGGGGCACGAAAGTACGCTTTTTGCCAGATGCGGACATATTCAAAGCGACCAACTTCAGTTTTGATTTGATATCTGGACGCTTGCGAGAAATGGCGTTTTTGAACAAGGGGCTCAAGATCATCCTTGAAGATGAAAGGACGGACAAGAAAAAGGAGTACTGTTATAAGGGCGGGATCGTATCCTTTGTCGATTATCTCAACAAGGGCAGAAATGTGATTCATAAAAAACCCATTTATATGGAGGCCGAAAAACAGGACGTTTCCATGGAAGTGGCCATGCAATACAATGAAACCTATGCAGAAAAAATCTTTTCCTTTGCCAACAACATTAATACCCAGGAAGGTGGTTTTCATGTCGTAGGGTTTAAATCTGCTCTAACTCGCACCCTCAATTACTACGCGTCTACGAGCAATCTTCCAAAGAACCTCCAAGAAAAATTGAGCGGCGACGATGCCCGGGAAGGGCTAACAGCTGTTATAAGCATTAAACTCAGATCGCCCCAATTTGAAGGTCAGACCAAGACAAAGCTCGGCAACAGCGAGGTCAAAGGATTGGTGGAAGCCTTGATCAATGAAAAACTCGGAGCGTTTCTCGAGGAGAATCCCACTGTTGCAAGAAAGATCATCACCAAGGTGGTAGAAGCGGCCCGGGCTAGGGATGCAGCCAGACGAGCCAGGGATATAGCCAGGAAAAAGGGTGCGCTGGGAGAAGCGTCTCTTCCAGGTAAGTTGGCAGATTGCCAGGAGACGGATCCCGCCAGAAAGGAACTCTTCATCGTGGAGGGGGACTCGGCCGGTGGCAGTGCGAAGCAGGGCCGAGACAGGCGATTCCAGGCCGTGCTTCCTTTGAAAGGAAAGATACTTAACGTCGAGAAGGCGCGGTTCGACAAGATGCTCCAAAGCGAAGAGATAAAAACCATCATCACGGCTCTTGGTACGGGTATCGGCCGTGATGAATATAGTATCGATAAGTTGAGGTATCATAAAGTTATTATTATGACAGATGCCGATGTGGATGGATCCCATATCCGAACCCTTTTGTTAACGTTCTTCTATCGCATGATGCCCGACTTGGTGGATCTCGGCTACCTTTACCTTGCCCAACCCCCGTTGTTCAGAGTGGGCAAGGGAAAGAAGGCTTCTTATGTAAAGGATGAGGCCGCGTTCAATGAATTTTTGATGAAGCGGATATGTCAAGCCAAAAAGATTAAGCCCAGTGGAGGGGCAGGTTTCCTGGAGAAGGAGAAGTTGTATGTCTTTCTGGGAAATCTCGTGGACTATGAAAGCGTCATGCAGCGCCTGGAGCGGCGTGGCTACAGCGGTCCATTGATAGAGCTCTTGAATGAAAAAGACGTCAAGGACAAGACCTTTCTTCAAGATGAGGGGCGTATGAGGGAACTTGAAAAGGTTCTTGTTTCATCAGGTTACAAGGTGGGCGGGTTGGTCAAGGACGAAGAGCACAACGTTTTTGAGTTGCTCGTACAAGTGGGAGAGAACGGACCCCGGAAGGTCAGGCTTGGATGGGACCTTGTTTCTTCTCCAGTGTTCCAGAAGGCCCTGGTGCTTTGGAAAGAGATTTGGTCCCGGAACAAACCCCCGTTTACGGTGTATGAAAACGGCCAGGAAACGGCTTCCGTGGAGACCAAAGAACAGCTCCTTGCCTTTCTCCTACAAGAAGCGAAGAAGGGTCTTTCCATCCAGCGTTACAAAGGCCTTGGCGAGATGAATCCTGACCAACTCTGGGAAACAACCATGGACTCAGATAAACGCACCCTTCTGAAAGTCAAAGTTGAGGATATGTTTGAAGCCCACGAAATCTTTACTCTCTTAATGGGCGGCGAGGTTCAACAGAGAAGACATTTCATAGAACAAAACGCCTTGGATGTTCGCCGGCTCGACATATGAGGGGTTAGTGCAATTATGATGAATCTGGTTTCCATAGAAGCCCGAGACTTGCCTGACGCCTGGTTTCAATGCGTGTATGAGATTATGGACAAGGGGCATGCATATGTGATTGACCACGGCAGCTACCAAGGACAGAAGCGCCTCGAGTTTGATTATGTGACGGTCTATATTAGGTATCCTGGTGTTCGGCCGTTGATTCCCGATATCCCTGCATCCTTGGGCATACCCAACCCAGTCGCAGAAGGATACGTGGAAGAGTACCTGCCATATTTGATGACACCGGACAAACAACCCAACGAGGACTACACGTACGGAGAGCGTCTAGCGGGTTGGTCCTATCTTGCGCCGGTGGACGGGCAGGACCTAGAAACTGCAGTTTTGAGCGGGGGCGTCGAGAGGCGCGAGGTCAACCAAATCGAAGAAGTCATCAAGATGTACAAAACAAAGGGCTACGGAACGAATCAGGCTGCCATGACCATTTCGGTGCCGTCAGACATTGTCCTTGGGGACCCACCGTGTCTGCGTCATATCGACACGCGCATCCAAGAGGGGAAGCTCCATTTTATGGTCTATTTTAGGTCTTGGGATCTGTGGAATGGTTTTCCTGCCAACCTTGGTGGCATTCAGCTTTTGAAAGAATATATGGCAAGCGAGATCGGGGTGGAAGACGGCGAGATCGTCGCGGCGAGCAAAGGCCTGCATCTGTACGACTATGTGTGGGAGTTGGCCCAACTTCGCACCATGCGTAGCGATACAAGTCTCCAGTCCGAAGGATAAACGATTGTAGGGTGTTAACCGATGATCAGGCGGGTTTGCTCGCCCCCGCGGACCACCTTGTTTCCTATGGACGTAGCACAAAAGGCACACAGGTATTCGTACTTTTCCCCTTCAGGCAGAACCAAGAGCAGACGCTTGCGAACGGGCATAGATCGGCCACACTTTGGGCAATAGAGTTCGGTGGCATCAAACTCCCTGAACGTTTCTGTCTTGTTCGTCTTCCTGGAGGCGAACGGTTGTTGATTTACAAAGTGCGTGCGTTGCATGGGTGAAAGATTTTTTGGGACCTGTTTTGTGTGGGTTGTTGTAAGAAAATATAGTGCGCTGGCCCATGGTTGTCAAGTGGGGGCCAGGGGTTGAGAGTGGCTTGGGTGTGGAGGTCGACAAGACGGACCGACGTGAGGGTGATTTTCGGGATACAGGAGGCGCGGTTTTATGGAGGTGAAAAAGATCGATCATATCGGTATTGCCGTGGGTGACCTGGGCTCGGCCAAGCGGTTCTATGAGGAGGCGCTGGGCCTTAGAGTAGAGCGCGAAGAGACCTTGGGAGAAATGAAGATCGCCTTTGTGCCCATAGGGGGCGTGAATCTGGAACTCATTGAGTCCACCACGCAAGAGGGTGTGATCTCGAAGTTTATTGCTAGAAGAGGAGAGGGAATCCACCATATTGCGTATGAAGTCCGAGATGTAGCCGCCGCCCTTGACGAACTCCACGCTCAAGGGGTGAAGCTCATAGATGAAACCCCCCGTGCCGGGGCTCATGGAACACAGGTTGCCTTTTTGCACCCCAGGACCGCTTTCGGTGTGCTCACGGAATTGGTCTCCAAGAAAGAGGATTGACAATTCACTTAGCCTTATAATATTCTTATTGTGTTTGACAGGCTCGTAAAAGGTGTTTTGCGAATGACATTGAGCATTTGGGGACCAAGGCACTTGATATGTTCATCGTCACCAAATGTTAAAGATGAAAATGGGGCTGTAGCTCAGATGGGAGAGCGCATGACTGGCAGTCATGAGGTCAGGGGTTCGATCCCCCTCAGCTCCACCAAGCACGACAGACAGTTAGCCTTTTTTGGTGGAAACCTGTCCACCTGAACATAGCACACCCGAACAGCTTGTTTTTCTCAAGCGTCTTACGCCGTTTCACACCACGTTATACAATTGAGCTGTAACGCATGGCCTGATGAGCGGAACGATTCTTGGTCAGGGGGATCATATGATTCGTTTATGGAAGAACTTCCACGAAAAAGGGCCGAAGGAAACGAACACCGAAAAACGCCTTCGGGGAAAATACAACGAGTTTGTTAAGGTCTTGTCTGAAAATGAACACGCGCTGGATTTGATGACCACCCTTGAAGACAAGCTCTTTAACCAGCAACTGATCAGTTTTCCCTATCTGACCAGCAAGATCCGCAGCCTATCGCACAGCGTCTCCAATGTCGTGGAAAGTCTCATCGACCTGTCAGGCGGACAATACACTGACTTGCGAACGCGCTATGGCGAGATCAGTGGCAAAATCCGCGAAATTGTCACCGGGCGAAAGGAACTCGTTTATACCCCCAACATTATTCCCATGGATCATATCAAACAAGCCTATATTGATAAGGTCGGCGGCAAAGTCGCCAACTTGGGTGAATTGAGAAATTGCTGCGATCTGTTGACACCCGACGGGTTTGCCGCCACGGCTTGTGCTTTCACACATTTTTCAGAATTTAACAGCCTGCCGGAAAAGATAGAATCTGTTTTATGGCATTTTGACGCGACCGACAGCCGGCAACTTGTCGCTGCCGAGGACGCTTTGAAACGGCTTTTTCTGGAGTCCCGGGTACCGCCGGAAATCGCAGATGCCATCCGCAAAGAAACGGAGAAAGTTACCCAAGGCCATAAGGAGCCCCTCTATTGGGCGGTGCGCAGCAGCGCCATCGGAGAGGACATGCAAAATTCCTTTGCCGGTCAGTTTTCCACGATATTGAATGTCCGCTCGGACCAGTTGCTAGACACTTATAAAGAGGTTTTGGCCAGTAAGTATAATGCCCGTGCCATTGAGTATCAACGAATGAAAAACATCCGGGATGACGATGTCGATATGAGCGTGGGGTTTATGGTAATGATCGATCCCATATGCTCCGGGGTCCTGTATACGATTGATCCGGTCAGGCCTGCAGACGGACAAATCGTGATCAACGCAGTGTGGGGATTGGGCGAATTACTGGTGGATGGCGCCGTGTCAGCGGGTATATATATTGTTGATCGGAAGCCTGGTTTTGCGTTGAAAAAACGGAAACTTGCTGAACAAAAGGTGTTTTTGACGCACGGTAAAGACGGCGGGTTGCTGCAAAAGCCTTTGCCTGAGCGCCAATCTCAGCAGCCTTGCCTCAACGATGGGCAATTGACCCAGCTTGCCCAAATGGCGCTTCAGGTGGAGGCCCATTTCAAATCGCCGCAGGACATTGAATGGTGTTTTGACCGCCACAACCGCCTGTATGTACTGCAGTCGCGTCCCCTCAACGTGTTCGAAAAAGTGGAAAACCGTGGCACGGCCGCATCCATCAACGCGCCGGTGATTGCCAGGGCCGGCCAGCCTGTCAGCCCCGGGGCGGGTTGTGGGAAGGTGTTCAAAGCGACCGATATGCACGCTCTGGTGAACATGCCCAAAGGGGCCGTGTTGGTGATCAAAAATTCATCGCCGCGCTTCATCGGGGGCCTGGCGAAAGCTTGTGCCGTGGTGGTTGAAAAAGGCAATTGTACGGATCATATGGCCTCTGTCATCAGAGAGTTTAAGGTGCCTTGCATTGTGCGGGTTGCCTCCATTTTTTCCATGCTGTCCGATGGACAGCGCATAACGGTGGATGCTTCAAGAGGGATTATCTATAAAGGAAGCGTCCCGGGTTTGCCGTCAGAAGCGACTACGCTCAAGAAAAGCGTCGTGGATATAAAAATGACAGAGTCCCACCGCCTTTTGAATCGGGTGGCCGACTTTGTTTTTCCCCTGAACTTAACTGATCCCCGCGACCCCGATTTCAGGCCCGAAGCCTGCCAAACATGGCATGATATCGTGCGTTTTTGCCATGAAACAGCGCTCAATGAAATGTTCTTATTGAAAGAAAAAAATCACTTAGGCGCTCTAAAAAACGTCTTTGCCGTTGACACAACTCTGCCCTTCAAGCTTTATGTGCTGGACATTTTAGGCGATACAATTTCAAGACCCGCAAAAAGAGACATTCTTCCTGAACATGTCGCTTCGTTGCCGTTCCAGGCCCTCTGGAAGGGGATGACCGCTTCGGATGTCCGTTGGACCGGTCCGGATCAGCAGCTGGGGGTTCAGGATCTTTTTTCCGCCATGTTCCGAACGCCCTCCTTTGCAACTCCGTTGGTGGACACAAATAGCTACGCCGTTGTCACCCGGGAATACCTCAACCTGAGCCTGAACATGGGATATCACTACGTCATTTTAGACTGTTATCTGTCCAGCGCCGCATATAACAACCACATATCGCTGTCTTTCAAAGGGGGGGCTGCCGAAGCAAGGAAAAGGAATCTCAGGATCGCCTTTGTCGCAAAGATTTTAAAGCGACTTGAATTTAATGTTACCACTACGAACGATTTTCTGAAAGCCCGCCTTAAAGCCCAAACCGCCCAGGAAATGGCTGAAAAACTCAACGCCATCGGTCGCATGCTGGGCATCACTCGACTGCTGGATTTGGCCCTGCAAGATGACCGAATGGTCGATGCCTGCGTAGCGCAATTTTTTGCTTCATCCGACGGCGAAATCGGGGTCAGGCCTCCATCAAACTCGTACATCAGTGACGCTAAAGACAGAACAGGGAGGGAGGCTCGCAAATAGAATCGATGCACTATTGAAGGTCCCTGTAGCAAGCTACAGGGAATCTTCGACCGTAAGGAACGCTGACTTTTTTAGATACGCTCGCTAACCCCGCAGCAAGCTCCGGGGTTAGCGCTCGCTTTTGCGGTTCAACCCGCAGCAAGCCTTGGCACCTTGCTGCTTTTGCTTAACGCTCACCAACCCGGTCAAACCGTGCTTCGTTTTGGAATCGGATCGGCTGTGTGCTTGGTTATCAGTGCTTTGTGTATAGGCTGAACAGATGGGGCTTGCTAAAGAGGGCTAAACAACAAGAAATACCAACTGTTTGAGGGTGTTAGCCCGAGTGTTAGCTAAGCACCTCAAGGACGCCCAAAATGTTCACGGAGCGAGCAAAAGCGACTTTTTACGAAACCATCAATATGTGTTTTCAGAACAATGATCACAGAAGAGCGCAGCGTGGCTTAGCGAGACCTTTGAATAACCTCGCCTCGCTCTTTGATATGAGGTTTTTGACCCACCTGAGGGCTCGCTCACTAAATCGCAAGAACTCGGCGTAACAGCCTCAAACAGCTTGCGATTTGCCCGCTAGGACGGGCCATTCGCTTCACCCGGGGGGTCCCCAAAAACCTCATAATTGTCGCTTTTCGAGGTTCTGCAAAGGTCTCTAGCTGTAAGCTGCCGCGCTTAGGTCCATATCTTCAGCGCTTACCCTTTTTGGCCAACCCCCCAGCCAGCATAATCCTTCTTATAGTCGATCTCTCGCTCGATTTTGACCGCACAAACCTTCAGCTCAGGGATTTTTGCCGTGGGGTCCAGGGCTGCATTGGTCAGGACGTTGGTCGCGGTTTCACCATAGTGGAAGGTCATGGACACCACGCCCGGAGGCGTGATTTTGGAGATCCTGGTCTTAGCCCAGACAGTCCCGCGCCGGGAGATCACTTTGACCATTTCACCGTTGTCGATTTCCAGGGCTGCGGCGTCAACCGGATTGATCTCGACACATTCTTCGCCGCGCAGGACATTGAGTCCAGCCACCTTGCGAGTCAAGGTGCTATGATAATGAATCATACTCCGCCTGGTGGTCAAGATCAACGGATACTCATGACTCGTCGTTTCTGCGGAAGGGGTGTAAGGGACAGGCGTCAGCTGTCCATGGCCGGTGGGCGTGGTGAATTTTTCAGCGTAAAGATAGGGTGTCCCGGGGTGCTCCACATCCGGACAGGGCCACTGAAATCCGACCCCGTCTATGCGCTGATAGGTAATACCACCATAGATAGGCGTTACGGCCCGTATTTCCTCCATGATTTCTTCAGGGCTCTTGAAATCAAACCCTGTGGCTCCCATCTCTTGGGCGATGTCGCGGATGATCATCCAGTCAGGTCGGGTATTGCCTACCGGCTCTATGGTCTTTCGAACTCGCTGTACCCGTCGCTCGGTGTTCGTAAAGGTTCCGTCTTTTTCGGCAAAACTAGCCGCCGGCAAGACCACATCGGCCAACTTGGCCGTCTCGGTAAGGAAGATATCCTGCACGATGAGCAGTTCGAGGTGTGACATCGCTTCTTCGGTAACAGTCGTGTCCGCTTCCGTGATCACGGGATTTTCACCCATGAGGTAGAGGGCCTTCACCTTGCCTGAACGGGCGGCGTCAAAGATCTCGGTCAGGGTCAGGCCGGGCGACGCATTGAGCTTGGAGCCCCACGCCTGCTCAAATTTTTTCCGCGTCTCTTGATTGTCAACCTTTTGATACCCGGGCAACACATCCGGCAAGGCTCCCATATCACAGGCCCCCTGAACATTGTTCTGACCCCTCAGGGGATTGACACCGGTTGATGGCTTTCCGATTTGACCCGTAAGGAGAGCCAGGTTGGCCACGGCTTTGACATTATCCGTGCCGTGTGAGTGCTGGGTGATCCCCATGGCATAGAGGATGGTCGCCGGAGAAACGGAGGCATAGATTCGAGCGGCTTCTTCAATATCAACGGCGCGCACCCCGGTGATTTCTTCCGCCACCGAGGGCTTGAACGCCATGAGCGCCGCCTCAAGGGCCTCAAAACCGTCGCATCGTTCCTTAATGAAGGCGGTATCCAACAACTTTTCCTTGATAATGACCCGGGCCATGGCATTCAACAGGGCCACGTCGGTTCCAGGATGATGCCTGAGCCAGACATCCGCGGTTCGACAAAGCATGGTTTGTCGCGGATCGGCCACGATGAGCTTAGCCCCGGTTCTGACAGCCCTGGAAATCTGCCTTCCTATGATTGGATGGGTGGCTGTCGTATTGCTGCCTATGACAAAGATACATGCGGCCTGCCGGATTTCGGCAATGGTGTTTGTCATAGCGCCGCTGCCCAGGCTGGCAGCCAGACCGGCTACCGTGGGCGAGTGTCAGAGCCGCGCGCAGTGGTCCACATTATTTGTTCCCATGACCGCCCTGACAAACTTTTGAAAGAGATAGTTCTCTTCATTGGTGCATTTCGCCGAAGAGATGCCCGCAAATTGATCCCCCTTGTAATGAATCAGGGTGCTGGCTACATACTTGATCACCTGGTCCCAGGAGACCTCCACAAAGTTTCCTGCGCGCTTTACAAGAGGCAATGACACGGGCCGGTCGCCCTGGCCCGTGTCATCGTCAGCCCGCACTGTCTGCTCAAGGGGGTCGTAGGCCCGAACGAGCGGGGAAGAGAGCCGGTCAGGGCTATGAACGAACTTGTAGCCAAAACGGCCTCGGACACACAGCTCTCCACGGTTTACAGGGCAGCTCGGGTCGCCTTGGGCCCTGACGACCGTGTCTCCGCGCACGCCCAGATAGAGCCCGCAACCCACGCCGCAATAAGGGCACGTGGTCTTGACCCTTCGAGTTGGAAATTCGATCTTTTTGGGTATCAAGGCTCCTACCGGACAGCGCTCGACGCACTCTCCGCAAGACACGCAAACGGATTCCTTGAAAGGCTGGTCACCAAAGGTGCTGACCTTCAGATCATAACCCCGATATCCCATAGCAATGGCATCCACGGCCACAATCTCTCGGCACGTGCGAACGCATATGCCGCACTGGATACACTTGTTAGGATTGAAATCAAAAAAGGGGTTGCTTGTATCCATGGGGAGGTCTTTGGCCACCCGATTCAAGCGATTCAGTCTGTGCTCGTCAAAGCCAATGCGGTTTACCAGTGCCTGCAGCCCGCATGTCCCACTCTTGGGACACAGAAGACAGTTGAAGTCATGATCACTCAATATAAGCTCAAGGGTCACGCGGCGAAGCTGCTCAAGCTCGCGGTCATCCGTGATCACCACCATGCCTTCCTCAACTGGGGTACGGCAGGCCGGATGAAGCTTTTTCTTTGTTGCAATCTTAACCAGGCATATTCGGCAGACCCCTGCAGATGTGACATCAGGGCAATGGCACAAGGTAGGAATGTAAATGCGGGCGCGCCCGGCTGCTTCCAGGATGGTAGCACCTTGGGGTGCCTGAACTTCCAGGCCGTTTATAGTCAGAGAAATCGTCTTGTCAGTCATTGGTTATTTGATGGATTCATTGTCAGTCGGCTGCACTGAGCGGCCCCTGCCCGCCGTTGGTTAGTCAGTGATCTGCCCGGAAACGCATTCCACTGCGTTAAACCGAGGAGGACACACCTGCATGCACGTGCCACACTTGATGCATTTGGTCTGATCAATCTCGTGGACCTGCCATTTGGCACCCACAATGGCATCCACCGGACAGGCCTTGAGACAGAGCATGCAGGCCTTACACCGATAGTCCTTTATTCGATAGGAGATGAGAGACCTGCATACCATTGCTCGACAGCGCTTTTCGTGGATATGTTCTTCATACTCCTGTCGAAAATATCTGATGGTAGAAAGAACCGGATTACCGACCGTTTGACCCAGGCCGCATATAGAACCCGCCTTCACGGCTTCGGCTAGCTCCAAGAGGACGTCAATATCATCCGGCCTGCCTTCTCCCCTGGTAATATCGCGGAGTATGTGAAACATCTGCCTCGTTCCCAATTTGCACAACGTGCACTGGCCACAAGACTCATTTTGGGCAAAATCAAGGAAATAGCGGGCCATATTCACCATGCAGGTGTTCTCATCCATCACGAGCATACCTCCGGATCCCATGATGGAACCAGCCTTGGCCAGGGACTCATACTCGACACGCAAGTCCAGGAGATCCTCGGGAATACAACCGCCGGACGGCCCGCCGGTTTGCACGGCCTTAAATTTCTTGTCCCCCCTGACTCCACCACCGATATCAAATATGATCTCCCTCATCGTCGTCCCCATGGGGACTTCCACAAGGCCGGTGTTCTTCACATTGCCGGACAAGGCAAAAACTTTTGTTCCTCGATTTCCTTCTGTGCCTAATGTGTTGAACCACTTTGCACCTTTTTGGATAATGATGGGCACACAGGCAAAAGTCTCCACGTTGTTTAACACGGTGGGCCTCCCCCAGAGCCCGACGACGCTGGTGTTGGGCCGTGGCAAAGGTTTGGGAAAGCCCCGTTTTCCTTCAATCGACATGACCAGGGCTGTTGATTCCCCGCAGACAAAGGCCCCTGCACCTTTCACGATTTCAACCTGAAAATCAAAGCCGCTGCCCATGATATTTTGACCGAGGAGCCCCAAGTCGGTTGCCTGTGCAATGGCTGTCGTCAGGCACTGAATGGCCAAGGGATATTCTGCCCGCACATAGATGATTCCCTTGTGAGCCCCTACGGCATAGCCCGCAATGATCATTCCCTCCAGCACACTGTGAGGATCGCCTTCCATGACGCTACGGTCCATGAAGGCCCCGGGATCACCTTCGTCGCCGTTACAAATGATGTACTTTTCCTCACCAGGGGCATTTCGGGTTGACTCCCACTTGCGTCCCGTGGGAAAACCTGCACCCCCCCGGCCACGAAGGCCGGACAATTTAATACATGAAATAACTTCCTCAGGGCTTAACTTGGAGACAGCCTTGGCCAGAGCCTGATACCCATCGAATCTTATGTAGTCTTCGATGTTGGTGGGGTCAATGTGACCGCAGTTTCTGAGCACAAGTCTTCCCTGTCTCTTATAAAAGGGAATGTCGGTCTCATGAAGGCACTTCTCGCCTGTAGATGCATCTTCATAAAGAAGCCGTTCAACGTTCTTTCCTTTGAGCAAAGTTTCAGAGACTATCTCCGGAACGTCTTCTTTGGTTACGCGATTGTAAAATATATTTTCCAGGCCGACAACCACAGTAGGCCCGCGCTCGCAAAATCCGCGACAGCCAGACTTCTTGACAATAATATCTTCCTCAAGCTCTTGTTTCTTAATCTCGTGTTCAAAGGCTTCCTTCACATCACGGCTTCCGCAGGCCAGACATGCCGTACCACAACAGACCACGACGGTATTGCTATACATTGGCTCTTGAGAGCAGAAAAGGTCCCTCAAACGGCCAATATCTTCAGGGGTTTCTATTTTGGTCTTGTAACGTGACGGCATGGCCGTTGTTTCTCCCGGATCGTCCTCGGATTATTTCTTAGTCAACGGGCTACTGCCTCAGTCAAAAGGAATTTGGGCAACAGCACGTCAAGTTTCGCAGTTGCTCTTAGGAGATATTGCAAGGAGCTCCTGCGGCGCAAAGCTCAAATGGCTGTTCAATTGCTGGCTGACGCTATATCTTGTCTTTTTGTGCATCTTGGTCGTCGGCAAGAATCTGTCGGACCTTGTTGGAAGTGACCTGTACGTGAATCGTGTCATCGACCAGCATGATCGGAGCCAGAGCACATGAACCCACGCATGCAACCCGTTCAAGGCTGTATTTGTAATCCTCGGTTGTCTGCCCTGTCCTGATTCCCAGGCGATGTTCCACCGTTTCCAGAATATCACGGGCGCCGCGCACATGGCAGGCGGTGCCTTGACAGACGCGCACGAGATGATCTCCCTGCCGGGTCAGATAGAAGTGGGCGTAGAAGGTGGCGACGCTGAAGACCTGGCTTAGAGGTAGCCGCAGAAATTCCGCGGTTTCGGCCAACGCCTCTTGGGGCAGATAGCCGAACTCCTCTTGCACCCTCTGGAGAATAGAGATTAATCCGCCCTTTTTTCCCTCGAAAACCGAAAGGATCTTTTTCAACCGCTCCTCGGCCATGCTACACTCTTATCGTTTGCCCTGAAGAAGCTCCTCGGCCATCCGCACGTCCGAAGCGCTTCCGATAAAGACAGGCACCCTCTGGTGAAGGTGCCTGGGCTGGACATCCAGCACGCGTTCATACCCCGTGCTTGCAGCACCGCCTGCCTGTTCCACCACAAAGGCCAAGGGATTGACCTCACACATGAGCATGAGCTTGCCGTGGGGTTTCAGAGGGTCCTTGGAATCTGCCGGATACATGTGAATGCCGCCTTTGAGCAGATTCCGATGAAAGTCTGCGACAAAGGAACCTGTATATCGCAAGGTATAAGGCCGCCCCGTCTTGATGTCCGGGGTCTTGAAGTATTCGACGAGATTCTGGACTTCCTCCTGCCAAAAGTAGTAATTGCCCTCGTTGACGCTGTATGTCTTTCCCTTCTCCGGTATCCGGATGTTCTCGTGGGAGAGCAGAAACTCCCCAATCCTCGGCTCCAGGGTGAAGCCGTGAACGCCCATTCCTGTTGTATAAACCATCATGGTGCTTGAACCGTAGATGAAATAGCCTGCAGCCAACTGTTTATGCCCCGGCTGCAAGGCATTGGCCATGAAGCTCATGTCCCCGGAATTTTCTTTCTTGAGAACCGAAAAAATCGTGCCCACGGCACTATGGACATCGATATTGGTAATGCCTCCTAGGGGGTCGAAGACCAGGATATAGTCACCCTTGGCATACTTGGGCGGAATGGGAATGAGATCCGTCTCTTTCTTAGAGGCCATGCACCACAGATGGCCGATGTGACTGACGCGATTGACGATCGTGGCGTTGGCAAACTCGATCAGCCGCTGAAAATGTTCTTCGTCCATACTCTCGCTGCCCACAAACCCTAAGTCCTCAGTCAGGTTAGCCTTGTTGACCTTCTGTCCAATGATCTTTGCCGCCACCGTCAGTTCTGACAGCAATGCCGTGAAGGCGCCGGTCGCCTCAGGCCGCTCTTTCTGCCTGGCTAGGATGTACTCGGTAACTGTAATGCCCTTGGCCATGTCTTACTCCTTTTTCAGTCGTCACCGGCCATTGGGATGGACAGGGAACGCCTTTGGTGTCCCCTGTATTCCCCACGGCCGAGGACGCCGTGTGCGGCAGCCGCACTGTTCTTAAGCCGCTGGCGCTAAGCCCGCGGAGAACCCCGTTCATCGGAAAAAGGGCCCTTTATGAATGGACACAAGCCTAGCTCTAACTTCGTCCTTGGTCCCTTTGCCTTACAATTCCAGCCATGAATCCGAATAGAGCGAATGGCCCAAAAGGACCTTTGCCGTTTTCACATAGTCCTGGGCTTCTTTGGTGAGATCTGCCATGTCGGGTTCGTCTCCATCGACGACTCGATGCACCAAGTCTGCGATATCCGACCGTTTGCCGCGTGCCATGTCTTGCAGATCCTTGTCAAAGGCGTCCACAATAAAAGACTTCATTCCAAACTTTTCGAGCATGATCATGTAAGTCTGATTCAGGATGGGCCGGAGGTGATCAGGCGCCCCATTAGAGACGTTGGAAAGCCCACAGGTGGACTTGCACCCCGGAGCCACGACATCTGCCATCATCTCAAGCTCTGACATGAACTGATTACATGCCAGCAACTGATTCTGCTGGACGTTCAGCGGTGTGACGATGGGATCGACCCAAATATCTTCCCCTGCCACACCCGCCTCTGTCGCCCTCTGAAGGATGTCTGCGGCCAGGGCCCCACGCTCGGCGGCATCCCTGGGCATGCCTTCCGGCCCCCAAAGCAACGCTACCATGCCCGCATCGTATTGAGTGACCAGGGGGATCTGCGCTTCCATCCTCTCAGGACGACACATGATGGAATTGACGACCGCCTTGCCTCGCTTGTTCTCGTACACCTTCAGGCCGGCCTCAATAGCTTTCACATTAGTGGTGTCGAGATACAGGGGCAGATCCACAACCTCCTGGACGGTTTTTACCATCCACGCCATCAATTCCTCCCCGCCCTTTCTGGCAGGACCTATATTGACATCAAGGTAATCGACCTCGGCTTCCGCCTCAGCCAGGACGAGCGCCTGTATGGGCTTTGGGTTTCTCTCTTTCATGGCCTGGCCGATCTTCTTGACCATCACGTTTAGGTTTTCGCCGATCAGAATCATGATACCTCCCACAAAAACGTGTCTAAAGTTTGAAGTGCTTAAAATGTCTAAAGGTTACGGCTGCCACTCTTTCAGATACGCGGGGATGTGGGCCGACTCTCTGGGCCCCACCAGCACATCCCAGTCTCCAAGTTCCTCCTCCAGATCACCTGAGATCGCTGCTGCATAACCGGGTATGATCACCTTCTTATGGGAGACTTTCTCCAAAATGCCGCATTTTTTCATGGCCATCCCTACGGCGTCTCCCACAAACTTTCCAGCGGCCCACGCCGTGAGAACAGAAAGCCCCTCCGTGTCCACGATCACCAGCCACGCGGGAACACGGCTGGCTTCAATCTCGCCTGACACAATAAAGTACGTGAGAGAAAAATTGGAAGTGATCAGCACCGGCGATTCCTCGTTTGGGCCTCCGATTTCGTAGATCCCGGCGGAGGTGGCCATGGGACGCTGAGGATCCGTGTAGATATTCATACGGGCCAGCAACAGCGGAAAGAGAGAATGCCCTTGCAGATCTGAAAGCACGATGATGCCGCCGTACTTGGCCACGAACAAAGAGGCCATCAATGTTTCCTGCATGAGATCATCGGTCATCTCACACGGCAAAGTTATCGTTGGGAAGCCGAGTGGTTTGTATTTCTTGAGCAAGGCACCACGGCGGATAGCGACGTGGTCTTCAAAGGCCTTTCTGACAGACCGCGCCCCGGAGTCAATAACCAGCTCTTTCAAGCCGTCTTCGGCGAGCTTCGTGGTCAGCTCGGAGAGTTCATCAAGGCCATCGCCTCTGACTGCCAGCGGGCACCCATGTTCTTTGGACAGGCCTGCCATCGCATCGGCGTTTTCCTTGGTTGCCGCATAGATGAGGGGCCTGCGATCTGCGCACACCTTAAGGCCTGCTTCCATGACGCCGGCATCTTCAGTCATCAGAATCAGGCCACCGTCTGTCTCATTCTTGACCTTTGTAACCAGAGATGTAAATCGGTCGGTATCGCCGGAAATCGCTTTGACGGCAACAAGATCCGCCCTTAAGGTCAGGCCAACCCGCTCATATTCCAGTGTCTTGAATCGTTCAAGGCGACCGGCCACATCCTGATCGCCCATCTCGTCCGTGACAAGGACAGCAATGCCCGGGGGGTTCACGAAGGTCTTTTCGTGTCGAAAGAGCACGGTTTCCCCGCCAAGTTTTAATTTTTTCTCCCCTGCGCCGATCACGACTACGCTAATGGGCGGCGCCGAGGCATCGGCTAACTCCGCCTTGGCCTCTTCTGAAACAGATGGGCAGGCGTCCAGCTCCGCCTTGCCCGCCGCCAGATTCATGGCAAAAGCCAGACAGGTAGGCACGCCACACTCTCCACAGTTGGTCTTGGGCAAAAGTTTGTAAATCTGAATCCCCGTCAAAGCCATACTAGTCCTCCATTCTCAGTCGGTAGTTATCCGTCATCCGGTATGGGTTAACCAATGACTAATGAATCTATTCCAGAAGCGGGTCCATGGACAAGGCCGGATGCCCTTTCTCCTCAAGAAAGGCCAGGATTTCCTCTTCAGACGTCCCCACGGTTTCATCGGCAATCATGTCCGGCAGGTCCGGGATACCCTCCTCTTCCGCTCTTTGTTTGAGGCGCTCTGCAAGCTCCTCTTTCAGGCGTTTTGGCATCCAAACCAGGCGCTTGATGCCGCCGTCACCCAGGAGCCATTTTCTCTGAGTGATGTTATATTTGCCGTGCCCAACAAAACCCGGGACACTCGCGCCGCCCCCGATCGTTCCGGCCAGGGTGGTAAATTTCATGCCGCAAGGCGTCATCCCCTGGTGGTCACGATCCACGGTCATGACTCCGTTGCAGATGGGCAGTATGGCGGCAATGCATTCACAGCATCCACAGGTGGTCATGGGGTCATGGACAATGCTGTAAAAATTGTAGTGGTCCAGGGCCTGGCGCGAGGCCTTGTAAAGAAATTCGTTGCATCCTTTCCATTGCCCGAGTTTCGGATCGAGGGTCTCCCCCTTTTCCACTGGCTGGTTGGGCCCTGTCGGGTTGATTTCAAAGGAGGCCTTGCAGTCCATCCAGTTGTAGGCACCACACAGCCCGGTCCTTTCCGGGCTGATAATGCATACATGGCTGGGAGCAAAGGATTGGCAAAGCGTACAGGAGTAATATATATCAGTCGTTTCATCGGTCATCCCTTCGATCCGGGCGTCTCTGGTTTGGTAAACCTGCCTGGCCTTTTTCAACATCTCCTCGACCGTGTCTTCCTCCGTATAGAGTTTAATCTGGACCTTATCAAAAATAGCACCAAAGTCCTGATGAAACTTGGCGTGCAGGATGTCGCCGATGTGTCTGAGCTTGAGCCCCTTGCCGGCAGCTGTTTTAGACAGCCTGATCCAAGCGATGTCTCTTTGACCGATGTGCATAAGACCCTGGGCGTAGTTGACAAGGTGGTGAATTTGCCTTTCCAGGATCGGCTCAAAGTCATCCTGCATTTTCCTGCCGGCAAACTCGGCCACAATGGCCAGAGGGAGCTTTGCCCCTGGCTCCACATCATCCACATCGGGACCGAACAGCTCGATCTTGCCATCTTCCACCTCGTCCATCTCCTTGGTCGTCACCCACTCGACGGCCCGGGTCTTGCCCCCACCGCATTCCAGGTACAGATCGTCCTTTCGGACACGCTCTCCTTCAAATGCAGGCCCATAAGAGACCGGTATGGGAACTTTTGCCACAGCGACCTTAAGACCCCTGACCTCAATGGCTTTGGCTACCAACTGGTCGTGGGGGATATTCGAAACAACATGCTCATAGGTGCAGATCCCCGTGGGGAGTATTTCCGGGATCGGTGTATCAGCAATAGTCGGGAAGCCCCAGTTTATGGCGCCGGCTGCATTGGCGTACCATTCATCGGTCACGGTGCCCAGGGGCATAGCAAAGGCAAAGACACGATCTTTATTGTAAAGAAGATTACTTTTATAATCCCCCGGCTTCACTCCCCCAAAGGACATGGCCACACGGGTGGCAAATCCCATGGCAAAGACAGTGCCGGTGTACTCGGGCCCAAAAGAGACAAGTCGTGTGGGCCATCCGATCTGGACTCCCGCTTCAACCAATTGCTCGGACATGGTTCGGCCCTCATGATCAGCACACATGAACACATAGAGATTCTTTTCCTGAAGCTCCTGGGCGATCTGGACGGCGATCTCTGTGGTTGGCGGTGCGCCGAGAATCGCTGCAAAGCCCGGAGCGGTCCCATCAACAAATTCCACGCCGCGTTTTCGTAATATGACGTCATCTGCCGCACCTAACCACATGTTTCCATCAAGAGGGTCTTCCGCCTTGGTGTAAAAATCCGGAAACTCCAGATACCGTATCGCTTCAATGACCTCTTCTGCAAAGAACGTAGCCATGCCGGCTTCAAGTGCCGGTGCGAGGTAGGGTAGCCATACATGTTCGCCCACCATGGGGGGCAGCAAGGACCTGCACCGCTTCAAGACTTCTTCCACATCTCCAAGCTTTTTTACATCAATACCCAATACGCCATAGATAATGGGTAAATAATAGGCTGTGTTAGGAAAGCCCACCTCTTGCTCAGGCCCCCATTTTTCCATGGCCTCTTGATACTTCGCTTCCGCCCTTTCCATGATCTTGTGGGCACCGCGAATTGCAGCCGAACAAATGATCTTTGACACTTTCTACACTCCTCGTCTGTTGTTGGTCATGGCCGTTGATTGTTGTTTGAAAAGACCAATCCGACCCGTGTTCATAGCATTTCGGATCGCGATCCCCTTTTCGCGCTTCGCACCGCCTTCAGTCGGCCATCAAGTCCTTCATAAATCCTCTGACCAATTGTACGGCATCCGGGTGCCGCATGATCAAGATGTCGGCACCTGCCAAGGCGAGTAACAGCGCCGTGCCCGCCTCCAGAAGAACACCCCTTTTTGCAGGGTCACCCAGCAATGGGGCCTCTTCTTCCGTCAGTTTTGCTTCCTTGATCTTCCACACTTCCTTGGCCAAGTTACATACAATGGGAAACTGAAGCCTTTCATCTTCTTGGGTCAGGCCGGCCATCCGGATTCGTTCCATGACCGAATAGGAATACTCCAACCCATATCCCAGGGAGGCCACTGTGGGATCTACTAGGATCTTTTCGTCAGGCACACCAAGGTTTGCCAAAAGGATATTAAGCTGTTTGGCCAGGTTGATGTCTATCGGCGTAGAGGCAGCGACAGTATGCTGATAGGCCAGGGCGGCCGCGCCCAGGGCCTTGTAGCTTCCTTCTTCCACAGGGCCCAAGACAAGATTTTCTCCAGCGCAGGCCTCTGCAACCATTTTCAATACTTCCACGTCTTTCTCCAGGTTAGCACTGCCCCACACCAGGAGAGGCACCTCAATGGCAGCCGCCACCTTCTTGGTCACCTCAGCGGCCTGCTCGGGCGAGGTGTTCTGGGCATTGGGATCGGTACTGGCCAGTTGCAAGGCTATCATTTCCGCACCGTATGCGTTCACGCATTTTTGGGCCCAGGCGGCCGGATCGTCTGCGACGTCGGCAAACGGGGCCAAGGCCGATTCCGCCCACTCCTCCGGGGGCGCGTCGTACACCTCCATGGCGATGATTGGAGGGTGGGGCATCTGCGCTTCAAATAGATGAAAGGGATAGGCGGTCTCGCCACCCACGATGACCGGGTGGTCCTCCCGACCCAACGGGATTTCTTTAATGACGCCGTTATAAACGGTTTTTGGTGTCTCAAATGCCATATTGACTCCTTTCTACAGCCCCGCAGCGTCCAGAATGGGAGGGATCTTGCTCTCCCATCCGAGCGCCATGATATGAACGCCATCACAAAGATCCTTCATCCCTTTGATCAAGCGAACAGCGATATCCTTACTGGCCTGGGACTTGTCCTCAGCCTCCTTCATCTCCTGAATAAAGGGCTCCGGGACAAAGACCCCAGCAACGTTCTTGTTCATGTAACGAGCCATGCCTACTGATTTGAGCAGGATGATACCCCCCAACACCTTCGTGTCAAATCCCTCGACGCGCTTCATGAATTTTTCAAAGGCATCAAGGTCGTAAACCCCCTGGGTCTGAAAGAACTTGGCCCCTGCTTCAATCTTCTTTTCCATCTTCATGATCTGCAGCTCCATAGCCGCCTCGTTATCAGCCCCAGGATTTACCACAGCTCCACATAAGAAGTCGGGTGCCCCCTTCAATTCATTGCCCGCCATATCCTGACCGGCGTTGAGCGTGCCTATGGCTTCCAAAAGTGTTACAGAGTCCAAATCAAACACTGGCTTGGCCGTGGGATGGTCCCCCATGGTCGGGTGGTCGCCGGTCAGGGACAGAACATTTCTGATCCCCATGACCCAGGCGCTCAGGAGGTCCGATTGCAAGGCAAGCCTGTTGCGGTCCCTGCAGGTGACCTGAAAAACAGGATCGATTCCCGCATCGGTTAAAAGATGACACACGGCCATGGACCCCAGCCGCAGAACCGAGCTTTGCAAGTCCGTAACGTTGATGGCATCCACCCGATTCTTGACGATTTGCGCATCTTTCAACAGGTGCTCGACGTCGGTACCTTTGCCTGGGCCCACCTCAGCGGTCACCAGAAATTTTCCTGATTCTAACGCTTTTCTAAAGCTCATGGCAGCATCTCTCCTACATCACGTCAACATCTCGCAAATCTTCTCTGACCATCCTGCCCGGATGAACAGGCCAGTCCTTCGTTTGCGGCTTTTGCTTTAGATAATGCAACATGTTTAACCGTTTGAGGGCATGGTATATCTCCTGCCAAGCACAGGGCTGGTCCTTCGAAATCTCACACTTGCCCTCGGATGCGCCCCCACACGCCCCGTTCAGCAGGCCCTTGGCACAACGGGTTACCGGGCAGATGCCACCGGTGCTCCACAGGATGCAGTCGCCGCAGGCCAGACAGTTTTCGGTCCAGACGCCCGGTTCCTTCTCTACCCCTATGAATTGGGTGTTCAAGGCTGGCAGAACCGGCTTGTCAGGGAAATGGCTGGCGACGGCCTGCACGCCGTTGCCGCAGGCCATGGAGAGAATAGCGTCACAATGGTCGAGCTTTTGTCCCAGGCGGTCGATAAATTTTGCCGCGCACTGTCGAGGGATGGTGGTCTTGTCGATGACGATATCCTTGTTCTCGGCAAGGAGCGCCTCAGCAAGTTTATCCACCTCGGCGGATCCTCCGGCGAAGCAAAATGCCGTGCAGGTACCGCATCCAGCGATCAGGATCCTACGATACGGGGCAACCATATCCTGTATTTCGGCCAACGGCTTCTGTTGCGCAATGATCATGTTGTGCCTCCAAAAACCTTATTCCTGTGCAGGAAGCGACATAATGAAGGATGTCCCTTTCCCCACCTCGCTTTCCACCCGGATTGAACCCCTGTGGGCATCCACCACGCCCTTGACAATGGATAGCCCAAGCCCTGAGCCCGATATGCTCCGGGTCTCTTCGGTCTTGATGCGATAGAATTTTTCAAAAATCCGGTCAACATCTTCCGGTGGAATCCCTATGCCGTTATCCGCCACCTTGAGCCCTATATTTTTACCTGCCTTGTTCAGGGTGACAGTCACGTTTCCCCCCTGTGGGGTATATTTAATGGCATTGCTGATGAGGTTGACAAATATCGCCTCCATGCCCCCTCTGTCGCCGGCAAAGGGTGGGAGTTCTTCTGCGATGTCCCTTGTTATGGTGATCCCTTTTTCTTCTGCCGACAGGCGCATCAGCTCAACGGTCCGTTTCAGGACTTCAGCCAAATCCAGGTTTTCGATCTTCTGGATGGACTTGCCCTCCTGGATTCGCCTGTAGTCCAGGATGTCATTGACCAGGGTGATCATCCCCTTGGTCTTTTCCTTGGCCTTGCCGAGCAAATCCGATTGTTTGGCGGTAAGCTCTCCCGCCAGTCCGTCCAAGATCACGGAAATCTGCATCAGCAAAGAACTTAGGGGGGCCTTGAGTTCGTGGGAGACCATGGAGAGAAAATCGTCCCTGAGTTTGTCCATGGCACTGATGCTTGTGACGTCGTGAAGCAGGCATACCGCCCCAATAGCCGTGCCGGTTTCATTCTTGACAGGGTCTACATGGACACGGAGGGCCTTTTCCCCCACTTTGACGACAGGTTCTTCGCCGGCCATGACCGGAGCCAAAGAACTATCGGCCTTGATGGCACGCATAAAAAATGACAACAATTCATCGGATTGTATACAAGCCGATATGGGATGGCCCAAGGTCTTTTCCTGTGTCAAGTCAAAGAGGCTGGCGGCTTTCGAATTGAACAGGACAATGTTTGTCTGCCAGTCCGTGACCACGACACCGTCACTAAGACTTTGCAGGATGGTAAAGTGAATCTTGTCATGTCCGACTTCGGTCAAGGCGGCCTGCCTTTGCCGCGTCAGAAGGCCCAGTTGCCGTCTGAGTCTGAAGGCCTCTATGGCCCGATTCATTTTCGTCCTGAAACGATCGGCGGTAAAGGTTTTGCGGATGCAGTCGTAAGCCCCTGCCTGCATGGCCTCTATGGCCTCCTCGCCGCAGTTGGCGGACATGGTCATGATCAGGATCTCGCTCCTGGCCTTTTGCAGCACATTGATGAGGGTCACGCCTCCCCAGCCGGGAAGTTCAAGAGAAAGGAGCATGATGTCCACATCTCCAGGGTGCTTCTGGACGATGTCCAACGCCTCCTCAACGGCCTCGGCCGTACGGACCCGGTGGCCCTCGTTGACGAGGAGTTCCCGGCATTTCTGCAATATGGTGATGTCATTTTCCACCACCAATATGTTGATGCTCGGCTTGATCAACATCGCCCGGCTAATCCCTGTTGAGCCAAACCTCAACTCGTGTTACCAGGTCTTGAGGCTCAACCGGCTTTGCAATGTAGTCATCAGCTTCGGTCATGAGGCCCATGGCCTGGGTGTAAGTTGTCTTGAAAAGATTCTGGTCCACGGCGGTGAGAAGAAGGACCGGTGTGTTTTTCAATTCCGGGTCTGCCTTAAGGACGACGCACACGTCATATCCGTTCATTTCAGGCATCATGACATCCAGGATCACCAGATCGGGCTTCACCGCACGCGCCTTGTCGAGCCCCTCCTTGCCGTCATGGGCCAGGAGGACCTCGTAGCCCTTGCTGTCCAACAGGAGCTTTGTCGCCTCACAAAAGTCAACGTCATCGTCTACCAGTAATACCTTTTTCATCGCCGCACCTATGATTCCTCTTATGCCTTGGAAATTCTCTGCATAATTTTTCCAACCCTTTCCAACAAGACTTTGCTTTCAATGGGCTTTTCCACGTAGTCATCTACATCGAGCTGTATGCCGGTCTCCAGTTCATAGCGGCGCTGGCTGACATCCTCCTGCACCGAACTGAGGATGATGATCGGCATGTGGCCATACTTGGCGTAGCGCGGATCTTTCAAGGCCTTACAGACCTCAAATCCGTCCATCCGGGGCATGAGGAGGTCAAGGATGAGCAAATCAGGCCGTTCTTCTTTCAGCTTGGACAGACACTGCTCACCGTCCTCAGCCGTGACCACCGTGTAGTCGGCCGACTCCAGGATCATCTGCAGGGTTTCCCGCATGTCCGGGTCATCGTCCACCACCAAAATCTTTGCACCTGCTCCCATGTTGCACCCCCTTTGTGATTCATCATCTACCATTTATCATTGGTGGCCGGTCATTGTTGATCATGCTCGCAATGAGCAAGGACTCATGTCAAATGACCAATGATAAACGACTACACGACCGGCCTTGGCATCAGACCGGCCTCTTCAACGATACGGGGAACGATGTCCTCCCAGGCTACTGCCATGATGTGAACGCCATGCACGCCTTCAACCTCTGTAAGCTGCTCAATGGCCTCAATGCAAATCTTCATGCCCTCTTCCTTGGGGTCCTTCGAATCGGCCATCCGGTCAACAAGTTCCTTTGGAACGCTTAAACCGGGAACATTGTTTCGCATGTAACGAGCCATACCGACGGATTTCATCGGTATCAGTCCTGCAATGATATGGGTCTTCTCGTGCAGGCCCCTTTTTCTGACCATCTTCATCCATTCGATAAACTTGGGCACGTCAAAGATGCCCTGGGTTTGTATGAAATCCGCACCTGCGTTTACCTTCTTGGCCAACCGGGTAACCCGGAATTCAAAAGGATCGGCAAAGGGGTTGGCTGCTGCGCCGATGAAAAACGGCACATCTCCTGAGATCTCTTCACCATTGATGAACTTGTGCTCATCCCGCATGGCCTTGACCATCTGAATGAACTGGATCGAATCAATGTCATAGACCCCTTTGGCCGATGGATGGTTGCCAAACTTCTGGTGATCACCGGACAGGCAAAGAACATTGCGAATTCCCAACGCAGCTGCTCCCAGGAGGTCGCTTTGCAAGGCAAGACGGTTGCGGTCCCTGACGACCATCTGCAGAATAGGTTCCACACCCAGCTCTTTTAGCAGAACGCAGCCGCTGATACTCGACATTCTCACAATGGCGGTCTGGTTGTCGGTGACATTCAAGGCGTCGCAGCAAAGCTTAAGGAGATCCCCTTTTCTTTGGATGATCTTGGGCGACGTCCCTTTTGGAGGCCCAGCCTCAGCTGTCACAGCAAACTGACCGCTTTCCAGTATTCCTTCCAAATTACTTCCTGACTTCATGATTTTAGATCCTCTCTGATCATCTTTCTGGGCCCGCCATGTCCAGCCGGTGTCCAATCTTTCACCGGAAAGATCTCCTCCAGCATCTCCAGCCGACCCAGCCGTGTCAGGCGATCAATGATCATTTGCCACACGCAATCTACGTCTTTGCTAATCTCACACTTCCCATTCATAGACCCCCCGCATGGG